>Ga0272443_10000403_pt1 | contig 82439 bp, 70 predicted proteins | sample SSMAcet12_FD_193581 | JGI IMG/M metagenome (GOLD analysis project Ga0272443, IMG submission 193581) | Marine sediment archaeal communities from Little Sippewissett salt marsh, Falmouth, MA, United States - SSM-Acet-12 | ecosystem: Environmental > Aquatic > Marine > Wetlands > Sediment ...
ATCCATACTTAAAAAAGGGAGGAATAAAAAATGAAAAAGATGCTTCTGACGTTGACCGTTGCCGCGATGACCGTAATGACTCTGGCCACTGCAGTTCTTGCCAACGGGGGTGGCGGGGGGATTTAGTTTTTTGCCGTAACTGGGGGCTCTACGGAACGAAGCGGGAGATGTTGAATTAATCTCCCGCTTCCTTGTTTGCAGTTAATCCTCATGGGGTTATAATTCAAAAGATTGGCTGGCACCAGATATCACTCATTTTGGCTTTGAACGGTTTCTGAGTGAAAAGACAAAATAGTCTGTTTGCCGAAAGGATTATAACCCCATGAAGAAGAGGCATGGTCGTTTGCCCCTGCAGGGAGTGCTGGTTTTTCTCGCGGTCTTTGCCTGGTCAACATCCGCCCTGGCGGGCGGGTCTTTCCGTTTTCCCCTCTACTATGCTTCCAGCAGCCTCGACCCGGTAAAAGACCAGCTGGTTACCACCTACCACATTGTCCAGCAGGTTTATGACGGGCTTGTTGCTTTTGACAGCAACCTCAGGATCGTACCGGGGCTTGCCGAGAGCTGGAAAATAAGCCGGGATGGAAAACAGTACGATTTTACCCTTCGGAAGGGTGTCAGGTTCCACAACGGGCGGGAAGTGACCGGCCGGGATGTGGCAGCTTCTCTCTCCAGACTGCTGAAACCGGAAAACGAGACGTCTTCCAAGGAATTTCTCTACAGGATCCGGGGCGCCAGGGAATTCAGGGACGGCAAAGCTCAAGAAGTATCGGGTATCAGGGTCCTGTCCGACACCCATGTGGTCATCGAGCTCATCGAACCGTACGCGCCCTTTCTTTCCGTTCTTGCCATGCCTGTCGCCAAAATCGTTCCCCTTGAGATGATACAGGATCCGGATCAGCCACTGACCGGACACCCTGTGGGGACGGGTCCTTTCCGCTTTGTTTCCTGGGAAGACGATACCATCCTCCTCGAGGCCAACAAGGACCATTTCAGGGGGGCGCCCATCCTGGATGAAATTCAATTCATCTACTATACGGGTGAAAGGAGAAACAGGGTGTTTCCCGATTTTCTGGAGGGAAAACTCAGCGGCTGTCCTCTCCCGGAAAACGCGGACCTGGCCGGGTTGAAAAAGGAAGGATATCAAGTGTTTATCCGTCCCCGGCTGTCGTTCATGTTTTACGGGATGAACATGCGCACATCGCCCCTGGATGATCCTTACCTGAGAAAGGCTCTCTCCTTTGCTTTTGACAGGGGAAAATATACCAGACAGATCCTTGACTCGAGACACATCCCGGCCAGCCAGATCCTGCCTCCCGGCACCCTTGGATACAGTCCGGACAACGCCCTCGCTTTCTTCGACAGGGAAAAGGCGGTTGAGAGCCTGAACCGATCAAGGTATCCCGGGGGGAAAGGTGTTCCCGAGCTTGTCCTGGCATCCGTCTCCCACTCGGATGCCGCCAAAGGCGAACTGGAAATGTTTCAACGGGATCTTGCCCAGATCGGAATCAGCTTGAAACCGGTTTTCGTGGAAAGCTGGGACGAGTTCAAGCAAGGTATTGAGGAAGGCCGCTACGATCTGTACCGATATGCCATCTATGCAGACATCCCGGATCCCGATGACCTTATTTCCGATCTCGTAAAAACAGGGGGTTCCCACAATTTCACAGGCTACAGCAACCCCGAGGTCGATGCCGGGATCAGAAAAGCCCAGGGGGAGATGGATTCGAAAAAGCGCATGGTCCTATACCATGAAATCGAGAAAAAAGTCCTTGAAGATCTGCCCCTTATCCCCGTTATCTTTATTTCTACGCAGGTGGTTTTCCGACCCGACGTCAAGAACATAGACCTGCCCGCAACCGGCACCCCCTACCTGCCTCTAAGCGTTGTCACGGTAGGTGACGGCGGCTGATCCTCGGCAGGAAAATGGCCAGAAAGACAATCCGATGGAGACTGACTCTCCTTTTCGGGATCACCATTGTCCTGGTGGTGGCTCTCATGGCTTTTTTCGTTTCGCGCCGCATGAAGAGTGAGATGATCGCCCAGGCACAAAAAACAGCCGTGGCTCTGGCCGGAAGCATCGCCGCGGCGTCTTCCAACGATTTTTTCAGCTACAACTACGTTGCCCTGGAACAAAAGGCGGAGGAAGCGGCTCGCGACCCGGAAGTGAGCTATGTGATTCTTTATGACAAGGAAGGAGAAGTGGCGGCTTTTTCGGGGCAGGGACGATTGGGCCGCGGGGAAGCAGTCCCTCCCCTTTCTGCCGAGGACCGCGGTGCCGAAGGGCTCATCCTTAGGGAAAGCCTGGTCGATGGGGCCGGGGCAAGGGGTTTGGACGTCATGGTCCCCGTAAAGATGTTGGGCGAGGATGGCCGTCGCTGGGGAACGGTGAGGCTCGGCCTGAGGTTAGAGTCCATTTTTAAACAGATCCACCGGACGACCCTGGTGATCTTTCTCCTGGGCCTGGGCGGGACGATCCTGGGACTGATCCTTGCGGCTCTCTTCACCCGGAGGATCACTATTCCGTTAAAGGATCTGGTAACCGCAACAGTGGATGTTTCCAGGGGGAAATACGATGTTGACCTGAAAATAACCACGGAGGATGAAATACAGGATCTCGCGGACAATTTCCGCCAGATGGCAAGCAACCTTCGGGATCAGAAACAAGCCCTCGAGATGAATCTCAAAGAAATCCAGGAGTTAAAACACTTTTCAGATCTCGTCATGCTCTCCATGACCAACGGGCTCATGACCCTTGACGAACAAGGCCTGGTGGTGACTTTCAATCGCATGGCAGAAAAGATCCTCGCGGTCCCCGCCGGACAAGCCCTGGGACACACCTTGGCCGGGATCTGGGAAAAAGAGGACGGACTGGCGGATTTCCCGGGAGAAGCCTTCACGGAAAAACAGCCCCCGTCGAGCCGGGAGATCCGAACTCAAATTGCCGGGGAGGAGCGAATCCTGGGGGTATCCACCGCGCCTATCGTGGAGGCGGACGAGAGCTTCCGTGGCCATCTCATCCTCATCGAGGACCTTACCGAAAAGAGGGCCCTGGAGGATCGATTGAGACGGGCCGATCGCCTCGCGGCCATGGGAACCCTTGCGGCAGGCCTCGCTCACGAAATAAAAAACCCCTTGACCGCTGTAAGGGTTTTTGTCCAGATGTCTCCGGAAAAGTATCAGAAGGCGGAATTCCGGGAAAAATTCAACCGAATCGTGCCAAGGGAACTTGACCGGGTTAATGAATTGCTGGAAAACCTCCTCGACCTGGTGCGAAAACCCAGGCTGAAGATCCAGACCCTGGACGCGGGGGAGATTATACGGCAGACCCTTGAAACCCTTGAACCTGAGGCTGTAAAGAGAAAAGTGGCAGTAAAAGGACCGGATGGGTCTGGAATCTATAACGTTTTGGCTGATGAATCGGGCCTGGCAAGGGCCCTTCACAATCTTGTGCTCAACGCCATTCAGGCCATGCCCGGGGGGGGACAGCTGACCGTTCTGGCCCAAAACTGGGTCCGAGAAAACGGTTCAGACGTGGTTGAGATCACGGTCAGGGATACAGGGCCAGGCATTCCCGAAGATCAGATAGAAAATATCTTCAACCCCTTCTTTACCAGCAAGGAGAAGGGGACCGGGCTTGGTTTGGCTGTAAGCAACAAAATTATCGAGGATCAGGGAGGTTCCCTCACCCTTAAGAGCGAAAGAGGGATCGGCACATCCATGATCATTTCTCTTCCGGCCGCCAAGCCGGAAAGGTCCAGCAGCGTTAATCGTTGACTGTTTCGGGTTTAACTTGGAAACCCAGTGCACATGTGCACTTCAATTCCAAATCATCAATCCGCAATACTCAATTAAAAAAACCTTCCACCTTCAACTTTTTCCTTTTCACTTTCTCCTGTTTCTCTGTGCCGCCCGGAAAAGGGCATGTGGTTTGAATCTTGCATTGAGCAAAAGAAACACCAGTTGGCAAGAAGATGACCTTTTTGCCGCTTTTCCGGAGGACAAGATGTTATGACGATTCCAAAAGAGAAAAGGAAAAAGTTTATCCTCATTGTGGACGACAATGAGGCGCTTTTAGATGCTCTTGAGGTCCTTCTGGGGGATGATTTTGATGTTATCCCGGCAGGAGATGCCTATCAGGCGCTTCAGGTCCTTTCCAGGGTAGAGCCCGCCCTCATTTTCCTTGACTGCTTCATGCCGGGTTTCAACGGTTTCCAGCTGCTGCGTGAGATAAAACAGATGGGATTAAGTTCCCGGGTGGTGATCATCACCGCGGCCCCTATGGATCTTGTGGGCGACGAGATCGATGTCCTCGGGGCCGACGGCATTCTTTCCAAGCCTTTTGATGCCCGGGAAATCCGGGGTGTTGCGCTTTCAGCCTGAGCTTTTCCGAATCAGGGGGGGGTGCCGTTTATCGGGAAAGGGCGGGATCTGCGGAAAAAGGGCTCTTCCGGACGCGGATTATGTTCCCGGGGACTTCGCTGGTCCCCGGGCTCAGTTTCCCTTGCCCGTCAGGAGGAGACGCAGCAGGCTGAAAACCTTCAATCTCATGAAGGCTACCGGGACGTTGAGATCTTTCTTGTTGATGACGGAATCTCCTCCTGCTTCCTTCAATGAGCGGCCAAGAAACGCGAAAGCGCCCCGGGATTTCTTACGAGGGAGATTTTCCGCTGCACGGGATTGTCCCAGAAGCTCCCTCTCGACCTCCGCGTGACGGATCACCCTGGCTGCCTGGCTCTTTTTGAAAATTCCGAAGTCGCCTTTGAGTTTAGACAGTCCGATGGCGGCCTGGTAGGTTGCCTCGGCCATGGTTTTCCGATCCATCGCAAGGGTTTCGTAGTTCAGCATCTCCATCCAGTTGGAAGCGTTCATGGCCTGCCTGTGTTCCTCCACAGTCCGGCACAGGAGTTTGTAGCCGTGTTTGTCAGGATTCTCGAAAGCCATACTGCCGGGATCCAGGAAAGGGGCAAGGGGGGAGATAATAGGCATCAGCCTCATCGGGCCCCGTACGGATGAAAGAAGCTCACGGCAGTAATCGACCGTACCAAGGACCGATTCCACGGTCTGTTTGGGAAGTCCCGTCATGAAAAAAAGGTCCAGGCGGTTGCAGCCGACCTCGTCGGCGTCCTGGATCAGGCGTTCCAGCGAGGTGTTGTCGTAGGGGCGCCCGAAGGCCTTCCGTACCGCCAGGTCGTGGGATTCCGGGGATATCTCGATGCTGAACCTGGGGAATGTAGAGGCCAGCTCCTCGAGAACCTCCCTGGATGGCGGCTGGAAGAATTCGAACATGGCCTCGCTTTTAATTTTCATGGGCCGCAAGGCATCCATGATACGGCTGAAATGGTCTTTTCCTCCCATGAGGATATCATTGAGGAAAAAGATCGGTCCGTTAAGATACCCGGCAATGGAAGCCACTTCGGAGGCAATGACGGAGGGGTCCTTGAAGGCCACCCGGCTGCGGTTTGCTATCCTCCTGTAGGCGCAGGCGGAGCCGCCGCAGGTGACACAGTTGTGCACGCACCCCTTGCAGGTCAATACTGCGGTTATCGGATAGATAAACCATTTCCTGAAGGGAAAATAGCTCGTGATGTCCCGTTGGGCCACGGCCTGACGGAATATGTGGCGGTAATCCATGGGAAATCTGTCAAGGTTTTCCGGGACGAAACTGATCTCCCTCTCGATAATGCTGTCCCCTCGACGATAGGTCAGATTGGGAACACCCGACAGGTCACCGTTTCCCTTGACAGCCTCCAGGAGATCCCCTAGAGGCTCCTCCGCGCAGTCGCCGCGAATGACGAAATCGATTTCAGGGTAGGTTTCGAGGATTTCGCGGTGGAAATAAGAGGCGGAAAGGCCTCCCAGGACGATGGGAATATCCGGGTGCAGCCGTTTGAGGAGACGGGCCACTTCAACAACACCCTGGATGTGAGGCATCCAGTGAAGATCCAGGCCGAACATTCTCGGCCGGAAACGGCGCAAAAAGGCCTCGGGGTCAAAAGTCCGGCTGCGCAGCATCTTCATGGCAAGATTCGCGATCCTCACCTTCAAGCCTCTTTGCGACAGGTAGTTCGAGAGGGTAATGAAACCAACGGGATACATCTCGAAAACCGGCGTTGAGGGGACGACGTCCGAAATGGGACCGTATAAAGTGGTGCGCTGCCGAAAATCGAAAACAGTGGGTGCGTGGATTAAAAGAAGGTCAGGTCGCATAGGGGACCCTTCGATGATCCTGGGAACAGATACTGCGAGAGTCCCTTAAGAGCAAGGTAAAACAGGGGATGAGGGATGCGAGGTTCATAGGCGAAGGATACATAGCAGAAAAAAAGGAGGTTTTGAAGGAAAAAGCGGCGGTCTTGAAAGCGGCCCTTTCCTTCCTTTCCCCCGTGTTTCCGGGATTTGCGTTAAAAATCATACTCCCCTTAGGGATTTTTTCTCCTTCCTCCGGTTCCAGAACCAGGTCCCCAGCGCAAAAAGGGCGATGATGATGGGGACGAATCCGATGTTGATAAAACGGATCCAGTCCTGAAGCTGTTCGATGTCCCGCCGGAGCTGGAACTGGACCTCACGCAGGTCCTTCCTGATCCTGAGCTTTTCCTCCAGGAAGGCTTCCAGTTCCTTTTCCTGTTCGGGGGAAATTTCAGGGGATTCCGGGTCTTCCCGCAAGGTCTGCAGTTCGGAGAGACGCTGTTCCGTCTCATCCAGGCGATTTACCAGTTCCTGCTCCTTGGATCGGTACTTGAGCTCCGCTTCCCTCGCGACCTCCTCGAGGAGGGTAAAGGGTCGGAAGTTGGAGGCCTCGCCGCGGAGCCCGATAAGTTCGGGGCTCCCGCCCAGCTGGTCAAGGGCATTGATCAGAAGATCAGCGTTGTTGGAAGTGGGGACAGGGATTTTCTGTCCGAAAAGATCCTGGACCTGCACCCATAGGCCGTCCTGGAGCATATCCGTGTCGGCGATAACGATGACGTTGATGTTTCTCTTTGAATCGGACAGGTGCGCGGGGGGAGTTGTCTCCCCTTCAGCACGAAATGGCTCTCCTTCGGGGAAGGCCGTAAGAGCCGGACCCGTTATCCTCGCCCCCAGGGTGAAGCGGACCCCGGCCGGAGAAAACTCCGAGATGATTTTAATCGGGTCAGGCTGAAAAGCCACCATTTCGGCAGGAATCAGCATGGACTGCTTCGTGGAGGACAAAAGAGGGATCAAATCTGTCCGGCCCTTCCCGGATTGATAAAGGGATCCGGCACTGGCCATATTCAGGTTCTTAAGCTGAGCCGTGGTGACCTCTTTTCGGTCAATGGCGTCATCCTTTAATGTGATCCAGGGCAGGTAATTGGTATTCTGGGTTCCAAAACGACCCTGGTAGGTGACCTTCCGGGAAAGTTGAAGGTCCCCGACAACCTTGTTCGGTTCCATCACCACACCCCATGCCTCGAGAAGACGGTCGGCCGTGTTTTCCTCCTCCATCAAGGCGTTGGGGTTGAGGCGTGTTTCATATTCACTGAGCGGGTCGGCGAAAACCAGGGCGGGCTTGCCCTTCAGAACGTACTGATCCGCCCAGTAAAGGGCCTTGTCGCTCAACCCGTGGGGATGGATCAGCAGGAGGACATCCACCTCATCAGGGATAGGTTCCGTCTCCTCGAGATAATCGAGGTCGTACTGCCTTTCCAGTTGATCCCAGATCATCCACGCGGGGACAAGCTCGAAAGGGTTTCCCGGAGAAGGGCCTCCCATAATGGGGAGGGCCGTGAGGATCCCCACCCTGATTTTCTCCGGGTGGGCAAGGGTGTGGATCATCTGGCTGATGTCGTTTTCCAGGAAGGATTCCCGGTCTGGCTGGAAAAAGGGGATCGAAAGGTCTTTCCCTTCCGCATCCTTTCCTGCCATTCCGAAATAAAGGGTGTTGGTCCCGTCTCCGAGGGGAATGCCCTCCAGGCCCAGACTCACCGCCTCATCTTCCTCCTCGGAAAAAGGTTCAGGATCGATAATGAAAAGTTTGATCTTTCCATTGGACCGGGCCTCGTATTCCTCGAGGAGTTCCTGGACCCTTGTTGCGAACAGTTTGAGGGATGGGATGTCACGGGCTACGCCCCGGGAAAAGAAAAGTTTCAAGGTCAGGGGATCTTCGAGGTCCTGGAGGATTGTTATGGTCCCTTGGGAAAGGGTGTGAAGCTTGTCTTCCGTAAGGTCCAGTTTGGCCTTTTTTATGGCCAGGGTGGACGCGATATTCACAAAAAGGAAGACGGCGATGGCAGCAAGTAAAACGGGGAATGAGAAGAATTTCCTGCGGTCCATGTTCATCAGCTCCCCCTTAACTCCGGCGATGATCAACGATCCAGGCCCCTGCATAGAGCCAGAGGGCCATGAACGAGATAAAATAAAGGATATCCCTTAAATCCAGCACCCCCCGGATAATGGACTGGAAGTGCTGGAGAAAACCGAGGGTGGCCAGGATGGAGATAAGGGACTCAGGCATCCAGGGGCGGAAGAAGTCGAGGATGAGAGGAAATCCGAGAAGAAGGAAAGCAAAGCAAAGACTCACGGCCACCACGAAGGCGATCACCTGGTTGCGCGTTGCCGCGGAGACACACGCGGAAACAGCGAGATAAGCCCCCGCCATGAGCAGGCTGCCAAGATAGCTGATAAGAATGACGCCGTTGTCCGGATCTCCGAGGATGTTAACCGTTGCCCACATGGGGAAGGTCAGGATCAGGGAGATCCCGATCATGGTCCATGCGGCGAGGAACTTTCCAAGAACAGCATCGGTCATGGAAACGGGAAGCGTCAGAAGAAGTTCGAAGGTGCCGGTTTTTTTCTCCTCGGCCCAGAGCCGCATGCCGAGGGCGGGGGCGAGAAAAAGGTAAAGCCAGGGATGCCATGCGAAGAAGGGTTCGAGGTCCGCCTGTCCCCTTGAAAAAAAGCCGCCGACATAAAAAGTGAAAACCCCCGTGAGCAGAAGGAAGATCACGATGAAGACATAGGCGATGGGGGTTGAAAAGTAGCTTCTCATTTCCCTCCTGTAGATGGGGGCAATGTTCATGACCTTGTTTCCTCCCCGGATGCTCCGGCCTTTGTGGTGAGGTCGCGGAAGACCTCATCTAAACGCCCTCTTTCCTGACGGAATTCATCGACCTCAAACCCTCCGGCGCTGATGACCTGGGCCACTTCATGAAGGATGGCACGACCTTCCTCCGGGAATACCAGGAGTTTTTTCCGGCCTTCTCCGGCCTCGGAGGACTCGATGGTCCTCACGGAAGGGATCTTTTGGATCCGGGCCGTGAGGTCGCCTTCCCTGTCGGATGAAAGGATCACGCTTACGGTGTTGTGGTAGCTGGAAAGGGTTTCAAGATCCCCGGGTGTTCCGTCGGCGACAATCTTTCCCTCGTTGATGATGATCGCCCTGTCGCAGACGGCATCCACCTCCTCGAGGATGTGAGTTGAAATGATGATCGCCTTGCTTTGGGCGAGTCTGCGGACCAAGCTCCTGACCTCCGTTTTCTGGTTCGGGTCGAGGCCGTCCGTCGGCTCGTCGAGGATCAGCACCTGCGGGTCGTGGAGGATGGCCTGGGCGAGTCCGAGCCTTCGCTTGTACCCTTTGGAGAGGGTTTCTACAGGCTGGTGCCAGACCTGTGCCAGGTGGACCAGGTCACCCACCTCCCTGATACGGTCCTGGAGCAGGGAGCTCTCCATCTTTCTTGCCCTTCCCGAAAATTCCAGGAAGGAGGCCGGCGTCATCTCGGGGTAAAGGGGAGCCCCTTCGGGAAGGTACCCCAGGGATGCTTTGGCTTTCACCGGATCGGAGAACATCCCGTTGCCGCAAACGGTGACCTGCCCCTGATCCGGCCTGAGGTAACCGGTAAGGAGGCGCATGGTGGTTGTTTTCCCCGCGCCGTTGGGACCCAGAAAGCCGAGGATCTCCCCGGCATGGACTGAGAAGGAGATGTCGTTGACGGCTGTGATGGAGCCGAAGGTCTTTTTCAGGTTCAGGGCCTGGATGTCCGCGGCCATGGATCTAACCTCCTGTCATTGTTCCGGGTCGGGAAGGGGGGGCCTCGTCCTTCTGTTTCGGGGTGAAGGTAATGCGCAAGGCAATCGGTGTCAAGCCGAAGGGTCCGAAAAGGCACTCCAATGTCCTTCCTTTCCCTAAAAAGAGAAAATATGCACCCTTGCCTTGACCCTGACCGGGGGCCTCTGTTATTTTGGCCGAAATCGTAACACAAAAAGTTCGATTAGTAGCACAAGGAGGTTTCCATGTTCAGAAGGCTTTCCGTGATCATTTCTCTCGTTATCGCTGTGGTTACTCTTAGTCTTACCCCGGCCCTGGGCCATTTTGGGGGCCTGATTCCAAGTGATGACATCGTGGCCGGTGACAGTCCCGGGAACCTTCGACTGGAGGCCAGGTTTTTCCATCCCATGGAAGGCGACCTCATGCAGATGGATCGCCCCGCTGTTTTCGGCGTCCTCACAAGAGGAAAACAGGTTGATCTTTCCGATAGCCTGGTGGAACGCAGGATCAAAGGTCATTCCGTCTGGACCGCTGATTACCAGGTGAAAAAACCCGGGGACCACATTTTCTTTTTCGAACCAGTTCCTTATTGGGAGCCGGCGGAGGGATGCTTTATCGTTCACTACACAAAGGTCGTGGTCGGCGCCTTCGGACTGGAGGACAGCTGGGATTCGGAAGTCGGTCTTAAAACCGAGATCGTGCCTCTTACCCGCCCCTACGGATTGTGGACGGGAAACGTGTTTACCGGGATTGTGAAGGTAAAGGGTCGCCCGGTTCCCTATGCCGAGGTGGAAGTGGAGTATCTGAATGCGGATGGGGTAACCCCTCCCGCCGATCCCTATATCACCCAGGTGGTTAAGGCTGACGGCAACGGCGTGTTTACCTACGCCATGCCCCGGGAAGGCTGGTGGGCCTTCGCGGCCCTCAATGAGGATGATGTGAAAATCAATAGAAACGGCAAGGAATACCCGGTGGAGATCGGGGCGGTCATCTGGGTAAGAACCAGGGATATGAAGTAAAAAAGTGGAAGGTCGCAGGTGGAAGGTGGATTTTTTGTGCACCAGTGCACCTTTGGACCATGCTGAGCGATCTTTGCCGTGAACCCAGAAAATTCTTCGCAATCTAAAATCGGGAACTGATACCCATGCACTTATCCGACGGCATCGTGACATGGCCGGTTCTGGCCGGCGGCACCACCGCCGCCGTGGCAGGGCTCGCGGTGGGCCTTAACCGTCTCAAACCCGAACGGGTCCCAAGGGTGGCGGTATTGTCTTCGACTTTTTTCGTAGCCTCCCTGATCCATGTGCCGGTCGGGGTGGCCAGCGTCCACCTTATCCTTAACGGGATCAATGGGCTCCTTCTGGGTTGGGCCGCCTTCCCTTCCATCTTCATTGCCTTGACCCTCCAGATGCTTCTTTTTCAGTTTGGAGGGATCACCGTCCTTGGCCTCAACACATTTATTATGGCATTCCCCGGGGTCGTCGCAGGGCTGCTTTTCGGGTGGATGGTGCGCTCACGTTCCCCCAATATGGTCATGATCGGCGGGTTTTTCATCGGTTCCCTGTCCGTCTTTTTGTCCGGAGCCCTCCTTGCCCTGGCCCTGGATTTATCGGGGGAACAGTTTTTCGAGGCCGCCATGGTGGTCCTTGCTGCCCATTTTCCGATAATGCTCCTCGAGGGGGTTTTTACATCCGTCTGTGTCGGGTTCCTTAAAAAGGTGAAACCTGAAATGCTGGATGCCCCGCAATAAAAAACCGATGCCGTTTCGGATTCAGGGGGAAAATGGAAATGATGAGACGATTGGGCAATCCGTTCATTGCAATAATCCTTCTGCCGCTGTTCCTGCCGGTGTCGGTTCATGCCCACAAAGTCAATCTTTTCGCCTACCATGAGGGTGGTTCTGTCTTTACCGAGTCTTATTTTTCCGACGGGACTCCGTGCCGGAACTCCAGGATCACCGCCCGGGACGAGAGTGGAACGGTAATTGCCCGGGGTGTGACGGATGACGAAGGGCTTTTCTCATTTGCGTACGAAGAGGGGGCAGTGGTTAGGATCTCCTTAAACGCCGGGGATGGACATGGGGCCGAGACCACCCTTAGGAGAAAGGAAGCGTCCGGGGAAAAACTGCCGGAGGCGGTCGGCGGGGAAAATCCCCCGGCGATGGAAAAGAGTAATGAAAGAACAGTTCTGAACATCGACGAGGAGGCTGTCGGCCGGATCATGGAAGAAAAGATCGCTCCTCTCCGGGAGTCCATCAGCCAGGTCCGGAAGAAAATGGAAAGACCACGCCTGGATAAGGTTATTGGAGGGCTCGGATGGATCGTGGGACTGGCCGGGGCATATTTGTGGGGGATTTCCCGAAGACGTGAGAAGGGGTAGAAAAGGGAACAGAGGATAGGGGATTGTGGCCAGAGTGCACATGTGCACAGGTGCACTGGTGCACATAGATCAATACCCTTGGTGATAATCTTCCATCCAAGATCCGCCATCTGGAACCTCGTTTTCCAGAAAGGACACTCTTTGCACCTCGAGGAATTTGCCTTCGGGCAAAGCGTATGGCACCGGATGGATCCAAGGGTCAAGATCCTGGGCCTTGTCTTTTTCGCTTTCGTCACGGCGGTCTCCAACAGTTTCGCCGCCCTTCTCCTGGCTCTTTCGGCCTCCCTGTTCGCTCTGGTTTCTGCGAAGCTTTCCGGCCGGCAGGTGCTCATCCGGCTGGGTGCCGTCAACGCCTTCATCCTCTTTCTCTGGGTTTTCCTACCCTTTTCAACACCCGGGGAAGTGATCGCCCGCTGGGGCAGCCTGGCAGTCCAGCGCGAAGGGGTCATCCTCAGCCTTGCGATCACCATGAAGGCCAACGCCATCGCCTCGGCCACCCTCGTCCTTCTCGGAACCAGCGGCATTTTTGATCTCGTTCACGCCCTCGCCCACCTGAAAGTGCCACAGCGTCTGGTGTGGCTTTTCTTTTTCTCCTACAGATATGTCACGGTCATCCACGGGGAATATTCCCGCCTCAGGACCGGCATGAGGGTCCTGTGCTTCAGACTCCGGGTCGGGTCTAATGGTCTCCGATCCATGGCCAACCTGGTGGGCATGCTTTTTGTGCGAAGCTGCGACAGGTCGGAACGGATCTATCAGGCCATGCTTTTGCGAGGGTTTTCGGGCACATTCTGGGTTCTGGACCATTTTCACATGCATCGCTCCGACTGGCTGGCCGCAGGGGCCATGGCGGCCCTGATCCTGGCAATGATCGGTCTTCAGTTCCCGTGGGGGTCAGCTTGATCCTCCTCGAAAAAGTTTCCTTTTCCTTCCCGGGTGGCGACAAGGTCTTAAATGACCTCGATTTCTCCGTGGAAAAGGGGCAACGCATCGGCATCGTCGGGGACAACGGCTCCGGCAAGACCACCCTTCTTCATCTCATCATGGGTCTTCTCAAACCCACCTCCGGCCGAATTATCATTTTCGGAAAAGAGCGAAGTTGCGAGAATGACTTCCGGGAAGCCAGGAGCCGGATGGGATTCGTGTTCCAGGACAGCGACGACCAGCTCTTCTGCCCCACGGTGGTCGAGGATGTGGCCTTTGGTCCAAGAAATCTTGGCCACACCTCAGCGGGATCCCTGGACATTGCCCGCAGGACCTTGGAGTCTCTTGGGATCGACCATCTGGAAAAACGGGTGACCTATCATCTCTCCATGGGGGAGAAAAGACTTGTCGCTATTGCTACGGCCCTGGCAATGGATCCTGAAATCCTCGTCCTCGATGAGCCCACCTCCGGCCTGACCCGGAAAGCGGCCGAGAAAGTCCGGGAAAACCTTGCCCGCCGGGTTCCCGGTCTGCTTCTGGTAAGCCATGACGCGGAGTTTTTAAGCCGGTCCGTTACCACTGTCTGGAAGCTTGAAGATGGCCGGCTGACCCTCCGGGCCAGTGCTTATTAAATGCCTTTTGTGTTGAGAAAAACCGGTGTCTGTGTTAAAAATCCTTATCCGGGAAAACGGATCCGGGTCAGGTTTTTAGCTAAGGAGGATAAAGGGGAGAAAACAGCACAGGCATGGTCGCTGTGTTGTTTTTGTATGGTCCGCTTCAGGTGTTGAAGCGGTTGGAACAAACCGGAAACAAAGGAGTTGGAAAATGGCTGAAGGCTCGGTAAAGTGGTTCAACGATTCAAAGGGTTTTGGTTTTATCCAGCAGGACGATGGCCCGGATGTGTTCGTTCATTTTTCCGCCATCACGATGGAAGGGTTTAAGACCCTTCAGGAGGGCGACAGGGTTACTTTCGACATTGTAGAAGGTCAGAAAGGCCCACAGGCGGCCAACGTCCAGAAGGCATAATAATTCAGGGACGCAAGCCACTTAAAAGCCCGACCTTATGGCCGGGCTTTTTTTTGTTTTTTACTGTCTGAATTTTCCTTTTATCCCCTTTCTCTTATCTCTGGACTCTGAACTCTGGACTCTGAACCGGCGTGATCCGCTGCGCGGATCCCTACCATCCTCCTCCCCCTCCCCCTCCCCCTCCGCCTCCAGAGCTGCCTCCGCCGAACCCGGAAGAAGACCCGGGAGCGGTGGATGAGGAGGAAATTGCGGACGAGAGAGAGGATCCCAGGGCGGAGGCGAACATTGCCGGGCGGGCATGGTCCCAGCTGTCCCCATGATACCAGGCCGGGGAATATCCCTGAGACTGGGCCGCCTGCTTCAGGACAGTGGCGAATTTCTCGGACCACTCCTGGTCAACATCCAGGGCCAGGGCGTAGGGAAGGTATTTTTCGAAAAGCTCCGGGGTCTTTTCCGGCGGGTGGAGTTTTTCCAGACGATGTTCTTCGGCGATGGAAAGGTACATCCGGAAACCCTCGATCCTGTCCATGATACGGCGCCCGAGGTTGGTAGGGGCCTTGAGAAGGATATAGAAAAGAACGTTGATGGCGATGAGGAGGATCAGGGACACGATGAAAACCAGGGAAGTCGTGGCCGCGAAAACACCTCCCACGACAGTCAAGGCAAGGGAAAAGATGACCGCCATAAAAAACTTCCGGGTCGCCCAGAGGGAAAGAGTCGCGATGGCCCAGGGGACAGACCACAGGATAACAAAGAAGAGCGGCGGACCTCCACTCCTGGTTTCCCCGGTAAGAGCCCAGAGAATGAGAATGGCGACAGAGATCATCACCCCCACTGTCATGTACCGGCTGTTGTTAAGAAAAGTGGTCTTGCTGTATTCATCCTTGAGGAGTTTTTTCAAGGTGTTGATGGCTCCCGATATTCTGGTGTGGTTGGCCTTTTCAAGCTTCAGTGTCTTCTGATCCCCCGGGAAGAGCTTTAGCGCCAGTTTCTGCTCTCCTTTGGAAAGGGGGATTTTCGGTTCGTTGCCCGTCCTGTGGAAGATGTAGGACGTGACGAGGCCTAGAGCCCTCTTTGTGTCCTCGATGCTGATATAGTCTTTCACCGCCAGGTTAATGACCGCGCTGGCGAAGGCGCGGTTGTCGAATCCCATCTCCCTGATATATCTCATGGCTGCCGGAGAAAGACCGTCGGGGGGGTCGAAAAGGGGGATAATGGTGCCTTTCTCAGGATCCCGTCCCACGCGCATCCATACCCAAAGATAATACAGGAGAAGGAGGACAAGACCGCCCAGCCCGGCCAGGGTGGCAGCCATGTCGGAAAGGAGGAACCTGGCTCTTTCGGCGAGAGTGGGCTCGGAAACAAAGCCCTTGGGCCATCCGACGACGATGGTCAGCCCCTCGTGAGGACCAAGGGGCCGGGTGGTTTCGAAGACCACCTGTTCCCTTCCCTCCACCCGTGATCTGAAAGACCGTTCCCGGCTCCCCTGCGGACCGGTAAAGCCGTCGGTGCGGACCTGGTCCATGGGAACTCCGGGAAGGGCCACCGAGACCGAAGCCCTGCGGATGGGAAAGACCCACCCGTTTCCGGTGACGTTCCAGTAAAGCTCGTCATGTTCCTCGAAAAACCCGAGCTGGCGGTTGGTTTTATAGGTGATGGTATAGGTATAGATGCCGGGCTTCAGGATGACGTCCTTGTGCCCCGCGTAGATACGGATTCCGTTTTCGACCTTTTCGGTGTGAAAGGATTCGGGCCTTCCGTCGCGCTTGACCGAGACAAGATCAAAACCCACCTTCACCTTGTTACCCAGGCGGTCCCGGTAGGTTGTGGGAAAATCCCGGTAAATGCCTCTTTTTATCTGTCTTCCCTCGGCTCGGACGCGAATGGTCTCCGATACCGTCATCTGCCCGTCCGACTGGACGACGACAGCGCTTTGCCAAACGAGGATCTCCTCCGCGGCCAGAGACGGACCCGTGGTCAGTAAAACCGCCAGGATCGAAACAGAAACGGCAAGAATTTTCGAAAGATTCATCAGAATCTGACCTGAGGGGCCTCTCTTTCGGCCTCCAGTTCGATCTCGAAGTATTCGGCCTGGCCGAAACGGAAGGTCCTGGCGATGATGTTGGATGGAAAGGACTGGACCATGATGTTCATGTCCCGGGCCGTGCCGTTGTAATACCGGCGGGCCAGCTGCAGCTGCTCCTCGATCTGGGCGATCTGGTCCTGAAGGTCCTGAAAATTCTGGTTGGCTTTCAGGTCAGGATAGGCCTCGGCAAGGGCGAACAGCTGGCGAAGGGTCTGGGTGAGTGCGTTCTCGATGGGGGCTTTTTCCGCCGCGGACTGTACCTTGACCGCGGAGTTTCTCAATTCCACGACTTTGGACAGAACCCCTTCCTCGTGCTTCGCGTATCCCTTGACCGTTTCCACGAGGTTCGGGATAAGGTCATGGCGGCGCTTGAGCTGCACGTCGATGCCGCTCCAGCCCTCCTCGACGAGGTTGCGGTTTTTCACCAGCTTGTTGAAGATGAGGACGATCCAGAAAATAAACAGCGCGATCAGCCCCAGTACGATCCATCCGATCATGGCGGACTCCTTTCCCATCGGGTATTGTATGGGTGAATCTTAATGGGAGTTGGGTCTGATAATCAACAGTTTCCTCCCGGCGATTGACACTGAAAAACGCTTTTGTTATACAGATCGGTCTGACATTCCCCGGTAGCTCAGTCGGTAGAGCAGGTGGCTGTTAACCACCCTGTCGCTGGTTCGAGTCCGGCCCGGGGAGCCAAATACCCAAAGCCCTGCATTCGCAGGGCTTTTCTTTGACAGGTGTCCCAAAAACATTACGGCTGTGGTAACCGATGTCCTCGATCCCATCATACATAGGGACAACTGTTCTGGTGGCAGTGACCCTCTCAAATGCCAAGCGTGTCCTTTCCAGGAGATAGGTCAAAAGGCTGTTTTTATCAAGGAAAGGGGATGGTTGATTTCAATTTCACCAGCGGGGTAGTCTGATACTCAATAGGACCGAGGGAGGGCAACGCGTCTGAAAACAGTCTCTGAAAGCTTTGTTTCACAGCTTTTTGTTGTTCCGCAATTGTTTGGAGGAATGTGATTACCGAGGGAAACTGGCAGTCTAATTACCAAGCGACTTTGTCATAGCATCTTATCAATGCGACCATAAAATTGCAGTGATTCTGAGTACGGTACGGAGTGAATGCGTCCGCAAAGCAGACGTTGGTTAAATTGGATTTTCAGCGTTCGGGAATGTCGCCATTGTGCCCAACCCGGACGTTCGCGACCGCCACACCACATGCCTGTTCCGTATCTGCGATGGCCATTCCCAACGTTGAAGCCTTCAGAGCAACATGGCGCGGCGCGCGGCACAATGTAGCGCATGTTGATCACGGACAAACGGCCACAACACCAGTGGAGGGCGAGGCGACCCCCCTTATAGGAATGCCGGAACAACCAGAAGCAGGAAGACTATGTTTACCGTAACGTGCACGGCAATCGAGAGCCTCAGACTCTGCTTTCGCCAAACAACGTAAATCCAAGGAAGCAAAGCGACAATCCGACCCGGATTCTGCCAGGGCGTCCAGAAGTGATAGATCGAGAAAAGGATTGCATTCAACAGCGGTGCCGCGCGGCCGAAGCGGTTGATCCGAGGTAACAGATGGCCTCTAAAATAGAGCTCCTCGACAACTGGGCCGATCACGCCGTTGACCACAAGCGTCACCGCGAAAAAGGCGATCACCGCCCACGTCGCGTACGTTGTGCCGTCCTCGATGGAAAAGGACGCGAACTCGCGCACGGAGTTGGGATACCAAAAGAACACTGCATCGGCGATCCTCTTGTCCAAAAACCTGGTCGAGAGAACGAGGATGACGATGAACCACGCAACAAGTGGAACTGCCCAAAGCGTTACCTGGCGGGCCGGTAGCCGCTTGCCGTAGTCGACGAGGCCGACTATGGACCACTGCCCAGTGGTTCGCTTCCCCTGGCACAGCAGGTAACCAAGCTCGACGGGGACGATCACGACGACGATACCTGCCAGCAGGGCGAACACGGCTGGAACTCCGAGCGCGGCCGCGCCAAGAACAAATGTGAACAGTGCGGCACCCGGCATAAGGTGCAGTGCGACCGACAAGCTGAGTGAATGCTGCTGTAGTTGAGGAACGTCCATATGAGCTTCTGAGGTTTCTCGTCCCAATGTGCTACCCTTCTTCTTGGCGATTCGTTGGCAGTGTAAGGCGACATTCACCACATAAGCTGCTTTGTTGTACAGATGGAACGGGAATTCCCTCTGTGACTCCAAGGTGTTAGTTGGGGGCATGCCAAAGCCGCTGCCCCCGACATATTGCACCACGAACTGGCGTTCCTGCAACGCAGATCCAGAGTAGCTTGGTTCGTTGTCGTTTTGGTTTGATCCGGAGCTACATTGGCTGGCCGCGCCCGCTGGCAATCAGGGCCGTTCAGCCACAATCGCCGGTTCTGCAAATCTCGACCGCTTCGCGCCTTTCGGCTCGCCCAAAACCCGACGCGTGAGATAGCTCATGTCTAGGGTAAAGGGAATCTCCATCTCATGCTATTTTACGCAACAGAGCCAGAGCAACCAAGAAAAACATCGACGACCGCTTTTGGCCGATAGCCGCCTCATGGCTAAACTCTACCATAGACATTCTCAACGTCCGCTATAGCCGTTTCCGGTGATGGGTCGATATCGAATTGTTGTTAGATTGACGCGTGAATTGATGTTTTCTTCTGCAATCTCAATGCGCAGGTTTGGATATTTTCTTTCAACCACACATTTCTCACGCCACTTGCGCTGAGATCAATTTAGTAGTGCTTTTTCAGATGGTTGGAAACTTGCACCTGTCCCGGATGCGGATTGTCTAGAAAGAACTCAATGACGGTATCAGCGACCTCCTGATCAATTCGATTCTGATGAACATGATCGAAACGTACCTGCTTTTTAAGGGCCTGAAGACCGCCTTCGCTGATCAGTTTTCGGTGCCTGTATGACCTTCACCCTCAAAACAGGTTCAAGGTTATGTTAATGGCCTGGGCCGATTTTACCAAGATGAGAAGTTATTCTCCACGCCATGATTAACCTTAATCTGAGTTCTGGAATCGACTATCAACGTCGGTATCTGGGGAGGTATGATTATGAGGGAATCAGCTTAGGTGGTGGACATTTGTTTCTAAATACCAACTAGTTCCACCCTCGAAATATAGTTCCCACACCTGTCCGGCCCGGGGAGCCAACTTAAAAAGGCCTCTCATTTGAGAGGCCTTTTCCTTTTCCGGGCCGGATCTTGCGTAACGATCGTGCTAAAGCGGGATGAGTAATTCCGTCAACGGCCGGCCTGTCGGGGAACATGCCATGAAATGCAACCTGTAGATCCTCCAGAATCAAACAATCGGCCGTCACTTCTGCGGCCCGGCTACCGGAAGCCTGGCCCACTTTTTTGGAATGCATCGTTTAATTGGTACCCATAACAGCATCTGAGCCGCCTGGTCCGCAAACGATATCATTTGAGCAAGGCAGTCAGGAGGACCTTCGCCAGCCGGATTTCCATTTCGTCAATTACCGATGTGGAGTGATCAACGACTCCGACGTCCGTGTTGATCTGGAAAGCGACGGCGAAGCCATACTGGGAATAGTAGCGGAGGCTGGAACAGTAGCCGGGAATCCAGCCACCGTGACCGTATGTCGGTCCCATTGGGCCGCTTTTGTGGATGCCTACCCCAGTGCCGTAGCGCGTGTCGGGATCGTCGCTGCTGACCGGCACTGACATTAAAAGATCCTCCAAGTAAGGTTTTTCCATCGCGCGGCCCTCGAAAAGAGCATTGGCCCAGATCACCAGGTCCCCCGGGTTGCTGACCAATCCACCGCCGGTCCATTCAAGGCCCGGATGCCAGGCCATGATTCCGGGACGGGTGGTCGTTTTGACAGGAAGGGAGAAAGGATTATTCAGTGCCAGATAGCCCGCGGCAAGACCGGGCAGATCAGGGTGATCCGAAGGCGAGGTCAGCGTTAGACCCAACGGCAGAAGAAAGCGTCGGGCAACTTCTTCGTAGTAGCTGCGCCCCGCCGCCTTCTCGATCACCAGGCCAAGAAGAAGGTAACCTGTGTCGCTATAGTGCCAGCCCTCCCCCGGTTCGAACAGAGGCGGCCGGTCCAGAACAAAGGCGATAAGGTCCTCCGGCCCAAAGGGGTTCGAGGGGGACCGCCATTTTTCGCGAAACGCGTGCGCAAAGGATTCTTCCTCGATGTGGTTCCCAATGCCTGAACTGTGGTTAAGAAGGTGGCGCAGGGTGATCCTGTTTTGATTTGGCAATCGTGAAAACCAGGGTCGGTCACCCAGCCATTTCGATACGGGATCTTCGAGGTTCAAAACACCTTGCCGGGAAAGCGCCACAACCACCGCTCCTACAAAGGTTTTTCCGATACTTGCCGCAAGCATACGGGTCTGCCGCGTCATGGGGATCCCCAGTTCAACGTCAGCAAGGCCCGTTGCAACAACTGTCACCGTACCATCGGGCAGCATAAAGGCGGCGGTCGCACCGGGGAAGCGATACTGCTCATAAAGACCATCGAGCTCTGACTGGAACCGTGCTTCAAGCGTCAACGGTTCCGCGTTTGCCGGGTAAAAGGCGGCTGTCGCAAAAAGGAAACCAAACAAAGTAAGTGTGAACAAAACCGTCAGGCGCCTGTGCTCAATCCTGGGGCATACTGTCTTGACCTGCACGGTCCTCATCCCGAGGGTGAGCGCAATCCCTGTAATACCGGGCCCGATTGTGGCCAGGACGAAGAGGGCCAGGGAGACCAACGGCGCACAACTCATATTCGGGAAGATTAGGACAACGCACAAGCTCCAGGTCCAAATGAACGTAGCCGAAAAACAAGTCCAGGGTTTTTTATGGGTTTGGGTCTTTATCGGGTGCATTTATTTTTGTTTCCTCGCGGCCTGGGGTTGAAATCCCACAGGTGGTGACAGGAGGCTGAAGAAACCGTCCCGGGTGCGGCCGTGGCCGTTTTCCTTTTGATTCTATTCAAGAAGAAAGCTGAAGGACCCTGCCGGGGCCCCCAACTGGGCTTCCAACAGGGAGGGGATCGCCTTCGTGCGCCGGGTGAGTTGCTCTTCCGTCCATGGATAGAACCCAACATCCGTGATGAACTGGATCCCTGCCAGGAGAAATTCGGCACACTCCAGGGGGTGGACCGTTTTAAACAGACCCTGATCACACCCTTCCTGGATGACCTCAGCGTAAAATGGTGCGAGTCTCGTGACAAAATGTCCGATTTGTTTGGTGTGCAGGATCGTGTTCCCTGGTCGGTGGAGTTCCTTGAGGATCCTCTCGTTGTCCTCCTCTAACCTGTCGGAAGTCGAAAATGCCCGAAGCTTTTCCAGGGCGTTCATGGCCTGAAAATCGCTGTTTTCCAGCAGTTTCTTTTTTTCCCGGACCTGTTCATCGATCATATCCTCCACGACGGCTTCGAGCAGTTCTTCCTTGGAGGCGAAGTAATGGTAGATGGTGCCCTTGGCTATGTTGAGATCGTCCATGAGCACCTGCATCGTCGTGTTTTCGTAGTCCCCTCTCTGAAAGAGCTTTCGGGCGGCCTGGATGATCTCCTTTTTCCGTTCATCCGCTTTCTTAACGACGCGTATCATCTTTTTAACCTCCAGGTTTCCGGGTTCAAGTGCTTACGTGTTGTACCTTCCCGGAGTATGTAGAACGCGTGAAGTAATTTGAACGGTTGAAATCCACTCCCGGGGACATTCTTTTTCACGGGGCATCAAGTCTGGGGAATAACCCTTGTGACGGCACTTTCCTTGGTGAAAAGGGTTTTTCGGTTAAGCCATACAACCAAGACAGCAGCGGCCACGAAAAAAATGGTGTCGTAAGGTTGCGCATCAGGCCAGATAGGATTATTGAGCTGAAAATGCATCATTGCCGGGAGCAGAATGCTGCCGCGTGATAGGTTAAATAATGGAGTCATTATAACACTGATCGCGACAGAACCGGCAAAAAACGGGGTAAATGACCAAGCACTTTGGGGGGTTCCGTTCAGCAGAAATGCCGGCAGGTGCCAGAAGCCCCAGACAATACCGAGAATCAGGCCGGCCCAGATAGGTGCGAATTTTCGTTGCAGCAGAGGAAGCGCGAGCCCCCGCCAGCCGAATTCCTCTACCGGGCCTTTGATTGCAGTAAATATCAATGCCACCATCAGCGACTGAACTGAGGAAAAAGGGAATGGACCGGTTAAAAGATTTCCTTTCAACGCAGAGCCGCCGAAAAAAAGCAGTGGAATGCCGGCAATCAAAAAGGCATACCAGGCTTTGGAGCAACGCCAGAGCAGCAGTCGGCCAAGATAACGCCGCAAGCCTCCAGCACCACCTTTGTACGTGACAACAATGAAAGCAGCGATCGCAGGTGCCCATACCGCAAGGAAAAAGAGAGGGTGTTGACCGGTTATTTCGCCGAAAATCTCGGTCATTTGTTCCGGGAGAAAGATGAACAGAGCCAGGATTCCCCATACCAATCCGAAAGCAATAAGCAGAAATGGCAGCAGGGAGATAAAGGGAACCTGCTCTCTTCTGTCGTTTGATGATCCTCGAATCATATCTTTACCTCCGTGTTTCCGGGTTCAAGTGTTTACCCACTGTGCCTTCCTAGAAGTTGTAAACTGCGTAAAGCAGTGTGGATGGTTGAAATTTTTCGACCGTGTAGGGGCTCTGGCCGGCATCAGCCAGAAAAACGGTCCCGGCTGCGAGGAGGGACACCTCGATCTTTTCTGAAAACATTCTGCTGACCTGCAGTGAGAACATTGCATCCCTCAATCCGGCATTTGCTTCAAAGGCATCGAGCCGGGATGTCGGGAAACGAACCGTGTACCACGCGTCGGCGTAATCCTGGTTCATATATTCGACCCCGAGCATGGCAGAAAAAAAGAGCTTTTCCGTCACCAAGCGGTCGATGGAATAAAACAGGGAGTAGAGTAGTCCCTGATAGTCAGCGTCCTCCTGTCCGGTTAGCTGGTAATCGAGAGAGGTTGGATAGTATCCGATGGAGGCTCCAATCATTCCCTTCAACGCTTGGTAGCCGATTGTTGCACTGTAAACGACCGGAGCCGAAGCGGTCGGAGTGTCCAAAAGCAACCTCTTTGTGCGCTCGGAATGGTCTTCCATTGATCCCAGGACAGAGTACTCTTTGCTGTCTCGTTCTTCACCGTAGTTCATGGTGATACTTCCCATAAAACATTTCTCCTGGTTGAAGTAGGTGACGCCAAGCCCGTCTAAAAGGGAAAGGGAAAAGGAAACCTCCCCTTTTCCATAGGATGCGCGGGCCATTGGAACAAGCTCGACGAAATAGTCGTTGGAACCGGGGTAAACGTCTGATCTGTACACTCCCCCTCCCACAGAGAGGTCCAATCCCTCTGCGGCAAGGTTCCTATCCGGGGAACACGCAAGACCGAACAACACAAACAGAACTACGACTGGCAACCTTAATAATTTGTGACTTTTCATTGGGCCTCCCTTTGGTCGACGCTCATAACCTTTTTGGGCCATTTCCGCGTCCGAACCTCTTTCTGAAATAGTTGACTTAATGGTGCATCTCCTTATTGACACAAACCATATATCATACCGACCGACCGTCGGTCAATTAAATTCGTAGCCAATTGTTCGACTTCAGAGCATCTTGGACAGAAATCGGCTGTTAGTGAGGAATGTAGAATGATTCCGGGCGGTTCCCGTTTTAAAGTTTACTAACTACAGCTTTTTAACAAAGTCCCCACATCGGTAGTGTCCAGAATTTTTCGCACATTTGATTTTCCGGCGTTTCGAATAATCGCTCCATCGGGAAATACCGTGTCATCCCCCACCGAGTTCCGGCGATTTGACTGAGCCGAACCGCCACCAGCATCAGGGCCGGATCGCGGTCCGGAAAAGCGCCAACAACACGGGTTCTTCTCCTGATCTCGCGCATGGTCTTTTTCAGAGGGTTGTTCGTTCGGATCCTACGCCAATGCTCCGGCCGATATCATTGCGGCCGTGCTGAAGATCTCTTTTGCCGTCTCCGCCAGCATAACGATCAGGAATATCGGTTCGATTCAACAACTCGTTGGTTCGCTGGAACTTGGGAATTTAAATGGAACGAGGAGCATTTGAGCCGCAGCTTAGCAATAAAACGGGAAAGACAAATCAAGAAACGAGGAGGTAAGCGTTTCCTTGAGACATAGCAGAGTCGGTAAAGTCCCGCCTATGGCGGGATTAACCACCTTGTCGCTGGTTCGAGTCCGGCCCGGGGAGGCGTGTAAAGGGTTGCTTTACATTAATTAAGGTAGGGTATTTTTGGCCTGGCCCACGGAGAATTAATAGGAAAGGCGACCCGACGCCCGCCTGATTCAATGACATTTAGGTTGGACCTTTTAATGGGGGCAGGTCAGGTCCATTCAGGGATACACCAGCAGGTAAATTCCGAAAACCGCCACCAAGGCTCCAGTCACAGCCCGCACGGAAACATGCTCTTTATGAATGAAGATCGCAAAAGGGATAATCGTGATCGGCACCAGTGACAGAATTGTGGAAGCAACCCCGGTGTTCAGATAATGCAGGCTCAGCAATGCCAGCGAGACCCCCAGGAATGGCCCCAAACAAGCACCTGCAGTGGTATACGCCAGCGCCCTGGTATTTTTCAGCGCACGTCCCACGTAACCCCAGCGGCCGGTGACCGTAAAAAAGACAACAAAACAGGCAAAGGCGGCTATAGCCCGGATCTGCGTGGCGGAAAACGCATCCAGGTACCCCGACTCGGTTTGCATACCCGCCTTGCTGAGAACAAGTCCCCCGGCTTGCCCAAGCATTGCTCCCAGCCCGAAAAGCACCCCCTTAACCGTCACCTTCGTAACCCGGCCTGCTTTTCCCCCTCCCCCTTGAGGGCTGCGCTCCAAGATGACCATGGCAACACCGGAAAGAGTGACCCCGATACCAAGCCACTGCCACAGGCCATACGATTCAGATAAAAACAGCCAACCGATCACCGCTGCAGCTGGCGCGGCCAGGGAATGCAGCAGCGTGGCCAGCCTCGGCCCCAGTTCCACCAGGGCTTTGAACAGAAAAATATCGCCAATAAAAAAACCGACGACTCCTGACAGACCGAGCAGCAGCCAGGCTTGCAAGGGGAAATGAAGTGGAACCAGCGCACCCTCACGTATTGCCAGTAGGACACTGAAGAGTATCAGCGCAACCAGGAGCCGGAAAATGTTGACCGCAGTCGAGCCCACCCTCTTCGAGGCAGCACCAAAAAACTGCACACTGACGGTCCAGCACAATACCGTTGCGATCGCGAAGGTTTCCCCTATAAACGGCATACTTCACTCCACAAAAAAGGGCCGCATGCAATGGTACCTGTTCCACGTTGCAGTCCTGATTAATAGAATCATCGGAGGCTAACAAAACTTGCCGATTTGGTTTATCCGTAATTCTCTAAGTTTGATGGAAGATAAGCTATCTACTTCAGCTCTGCAACGCACTCTATTTCGACCAATGCATCAAGGGAATTCTGCTTGACGGAAATTTTAGTCCTGCTTGGTTTGTGGCCTTGTGACCTTCCTCCGGGAAACAGGTCCAAGACCATGTTAAATTTTTGGATTGATATCTTGAAAAGTGAAGGCTATGTCGAAGAAACGATACCATCTGGAAAGGTGAGGTTAGCAAATTCCAGCCTCTCGACAAAGTTCCCACATATGTCGGTCCCGGGGAGCCATTGGACGCGAAAAGGGCACTGCTATTTCAGCAGTGCCCTTTTCTTGCTCATGGCCTGCGGCCCCAATTGATTCTGAACCGAGATGACAGGACATGAGCCAATCGCGGCGAATGGCCCTGAGCGGAGTCGAAGGGCCAAAAAAATTTGGTCTCTTATTTGCGAATGGAATTCTGGAACTACCTTCCAATGATCAGAGGTCAAAGCAATGCCTGCATATCTGTACATCCTTAGACTCAAATCTGGGAATCTTTATTTAGGCACTACTCTGAATCTCAATCAGCGCATTCAAGAGCATTTCGAAGGAAGAGCCTGTAGAACCACAAGTCTTGACCCTCCACTCAAACTGGTACACTCTGAACCATTCGCAACCTTCAAGGACGCCAGAAAGCGTGAGGATCAGCTGAAAAGATGGACAAGAGCCAAGAAAGAAGCTTTGCTATCAGGCGACATGGTAGCTTTAAAAAAGATGGCAAAATCCAGGGAGTAAAACCTGATCACCTGTCCCCGAAGGCTTTCCGAAGGCGGAGGCCATACCAATAAAAAGGCCCCATCGTGAGGTGGGGCCTTTTTATTGGAGTCCAACGTCCAATGTCCAAGGTCCAAAGAAGAGGCCAGGTCTTGCATGGTTAGGGACAGGGTGGTAAACAAATTCCCCTTCATAAGAGCTACCGGGGTATAAGGTTTGTTTTTTGTGCAACTCGGTCGGTAGAGTCTAGCCGTCGGCGGGGTTGAGCACCCAGGATTTTTGAATTCAAGTCCGGCCCGGGCAGTGGTATTTGTTATAAAGACCCGCCGGATCCGGAACATCTAAACTTACCGGCTCAATAAACAGTAAACCGTTAGGAGATATGGAACTTTTTTATCTGGGCATAGTTGTTTTCCTCGCCGGGTTCACCCAGGGGCTGTCCGGTTTCGGATCTGTCCTCGTAATGCTTCCGCTGGTGGTTTTGTTCTGGGACGTCAGGACAGCCGTCCCCCTGGTGAGCCTTTTAGCCATCTGTAACACAACGATCCTGAGGATCCAGCTTCACGCTCATGTCCAGTTTAAAAGGATCGCCCCTCTTCTCATCGCTGCCGTTCCCGGCATGGTCGTCGGAGCCCAGATGCTTAAAGCAGTCCAGGCCCGTTACCTTGAAGTCCTCATCGGAATACTTCTGACCTCATTTTCACTCTACCTGTTTATCTCCAGGCCCCGTAGAAAGGAACTGCCCGGTGTCTGGAAATGGGTCGCTGGTTTTCTGTCGGGCATCCTGGGTGGAAGTATCGGTGCCAACGGCCCTCCTGTGATCATATACACTTCCCTGCAGCCGTGGGAAAAAAACCCTGTCAAATCGACTCTGGTCGGCTATTTCATGCTCGCAGGAATCGGCATCAGTTCCATTCACGCGGCCTTCGGGCTTATAACGATCGAGGTGCTCAGGCTTTTCGCCGTTGGTTTCCTCCCGGCCATGGTTGGAGTAATGGCCGGTTCTTTCGTTTACGGTAAAATGAATTCCAGTTCCTACAGGAAAGCAGTGACCTTTCTCCTTTTCATGATGGGAATGTATATGCTGGCCAGAGTGGGATGGGAGCTTGGGGGACTAGGTGGTGCAGGGAAAGGGGCACCTTAGCCGCTGATCCATGATATCGCTGTTAGATTTATGTTTTGAAAACAGTCACTTCCAGTTTATCGATCGGGTTCCCATCCCGCCATGGCGGGATCCGGCCCAGGAAGTGTTGAATAAGGGCAAGGAAAAGGTGGCCTGAAGGCCGCCAGGTGAAAAAGGTATGATTAACTGACATTCAAGGTGTTTCTTTTTCCGGGGACTGGTCATCCGCGTTCTCTTCGGGCTGCTGCTCTTTCTTTTCCAGTTTGCGCTGCCGTTTTTCTTCCTGCTTCTTTTTCTTGGCTATTTCTTTCTGGCGCTTTTCAGCTCCGAAATTAGTTCGTCTTGCCATCATACACTCCTTTTAATTTGAGGATTCTGCCTGGCCTGGCATCATCCAGATTTTTTCCACTCTCCTTGTTTAAGTTCCATGCCGTTTAAGCACTGCTTTATTCCTGTGTCTTTTTTCCGGTTCACACCTGTGTGGCCCGCGAAACACAGTCGCGTTAAACTTGAGGGTGATCCTGTTGTAGGCTCATCGAACGAGATCGTCGGGGTGAGTGCTTCAGAGGACCGGGAAAGGAAAAGATGATTCTTTGAGGCGCCTTGAGGGACCCCTTAACCGCTTGATGATCCATTCGAACGGCCAGCTTTTGGGATATTCATTCATCCGGAAGCCAACCTGCAGGCTTACATTTTGTAGCACAGGGGGCGAATAAGGGCAAGGAAAGGGAATAGAGATAAGTGTAATAAGATAAAAAAACAGGAATAAGTACGGATGGTCTTCTATCCTTCTCCCGCCCTCGATTACAGTCCTTCCCTCGTCGTGCCGTCGGGCAGAATGTTATCCGGGTGATATACGCCGCTTTCCTCCATCTGGTACCGGACGCAGGTCCTGCTGTCTACCATGCAGTAGTTGTCAACCCAGTAGCTCTCAAGCCTCCCCCGGTCGGTATAATCCCTGATGGGGCAGACGGGATACCACTTGCAGGGCGTGACCATCCCCATCCTTGTCAGGATCTCCCAGCCCTTGTTTCGATACAAAGCAAGATCCGGTGCTCCCGGCACGTACCGTTCGTGCCACCCTTCGGGGACGGGAAGCCACGAATAGAGCTTCTCCCTCCAGCTCTCGAGGAAAAGAGGCGCCCTCCTCATGAAGCCTGCTGCGCAGATGACTCGATTCCCCGTCTCTTGTCCTATTTCGTCCAGCCACGCCACACCCTCCCCGGATCGGAGAAGATGATGATCGATGATGAGGGTATCAATACCCTGCAGCAGCTCCAGGGTATTCTCGCGGGCCCGCTGCTTCAACGCCTCCAGCGACGAAGAAGCATGTCGGTAAAGGGGAGGTCCGGAGACCAGGACGATGGTGGGTTTCCACCGCAGGATCATCTCGACCGCCATGGGGTCGAGAAGCTGCATGTCCGAGGCATGGACGAACGTCTGGCCCTCATTCTCGATGCGGGTCATCATGACGGTGTGCCCATTTGCGCCCTGCAGCCCGTGAGGAACCGGCGCGGAGAAGGAAAGGGGGCCTTCCCGTACGCCCTCTGCGCCGGGGAGGTGCGTTCCCAACCCTTCCTCGAGGTCCTTTCTTCTTCGCTGCTGGGTCGGGGAAGAACGCCCGGACCCTTTGGTCCATAGACGACACCCTGACAGACTCTCTCGCGCTTCTTCGAGGGCGAGCTGGTAAGGGTTGGGATTAAGGAGCGGGGTATGGTCGCCGTCAAAATGGCTTATGACGACGTCCGTGGCAGTTCGTAGCTCCCGGAGGATGACCTTTCGGATGCCTGCGCCGATGGCAATCTGAAACGGGTGCGGCAGGTGGCCGTATCGCGACCAGCCCAAGGCGACCGCCGGATCGATGACGACCTTTCGGTTTTTCAACTGGACCGAGCAGCAAAGGCCGCGGACTCCCAGGGACTCCGCCGTCAATATCCTGATTACCATCTGGTGTTCCTGTGGCGCTTGTCGGGACCAGGCGATGTCAAGGACTTCCCAAAGGGATCCTGGCTACAGCGCGGCGAGCCTTTCCGCGACTATCTTCTCCTCTTTCCGGATCCTCCCGTCATCCCACCCCTTCTCCCCGGCCATGAGATCGATGACCCGCCCTGAGGCTTCGCCGGCCGCCCTCCTGTCTACCTGGGCCAGTACGGTGCGGCGGGCAAGGACATCTATGGCGTGCTCGGCGCATTCATGCCGAGTGGCGTACAAGACCTCCGCCTCCAGATAGGGATGGTCCTTCGCTAATAAGGCACTGCAGCCTGAGGCCGCGATCTGAGCGACTTCGGCGGCACGGTCCCCGTAGGAACGATTCAGGTGCCGGGCGATCTGTGCATTAAGACCGTATTTCGCAGCCAGGGCTGTGTCTCCCTGCGGATCGTAGTCCGCTCCACCCGTAATGAAGATCCGGTCCGTCCGGCACTTGCTTTGGGTGCTTAACGAGAACTGCTTCACGGCGTGATTCACCACGTCCTTGGCCATCTTTCGGTAAGTGGTCCACTTGCCTCCGGCGATGGTAATAAGACCGGAAGGACTCTGTTCGATGATATGGTCCCTCGTCAGTTTTGCCGTATCGGAAGCTTTTGGATCCTTGATCAGGGGCCTTAAACCCGACCAGACCGCTTTGATATCCGATTCGCATATCTGAAGGTCGAAATAGCGGCAAATATGCCGGAGAAGATAGGAGATCTCTTCCCTCGATGGGCATGGGTGTTCCTCCACCCTGGCAGGTTCATCCGTGGTGCCCACAAGGGCATGTCCCTCCCAGGGCAGGACGAACAGCACCCTCCCGTCTTCGGTTTTCGGGATCAGCAATCCGGTGTCAGGCGGGGCGAAACGCTTGTCGAGAAGGATGTGAATTCCCGAACTGACCTCGAGCATGGGCCGGGAAGTCGGGTCATCCATGAGGCGTACATTATCCGTGAAGGGACCGGTGGCGTTGACCACCGTGCGCGCCTGCACGTTCCAGGACTCACCGGTCACCGAATCACTGACCCTGACACCGGCCACTTTACTTTCTTCCTTTATGAGATCGGTGACACCGACATGATTGACGATGACAGCCCCGTGCTGGGCCGCGGTCACGGCGATGCAGACCGCCATCCTGGCGTCATTGAACTGACCGTCGTAATAAAGCACGCCGGCTTTAAGACCCTCGGAGTGGAGCATGGGAAACCGTTTTAGCGCCTCGGCCCGGCCCAGAAGACGGCTGTTCCCGATCCCCGCCGATCCGGCCAGAAAGTCGTAGAGTTTGAGGCCCGAAAGTATGTAGGGGACCTCCATCCATCTGTAGAGGGGTGTGACCAGGGGCAGGGTGTTGGAAAGGTGGGGTGCCAGGCGCAGGAGGATCCCCCGTTCCTTCAGGGCATCCCTTACCAGGCGGTACTGGCTCTTGTCCAGGTGCTTGACTGCCATCTCGAGGTAGCGGACGCCGCCGTGGAGCAGTTTGGTGCTGCGGCTGGTTGTACCCTCGGAAAAGTCGTTTTTTTCCACGAGGGCGACCTTGAGCCCCCGGCTGGCCGCGTCAAGGGCGATTCCACACCCGGTGGCGCCTCCCCCGATAACCAGCATGTCAAAGGGTTCATCTGTCTTTAGTCTGGGGAGGAGATCTTCTCTTTTCATGGGTTTCTTTATTTTTTAATGCGGGTCCTCATAGAAGATTAATGGCCAACACCAATGCCGCTGCAATAAAGGGTGTAAAGAACCAGCCGCTCAGGATGGAAAACAGCGTGCGCACACTGACGGTCTGGATCCCCTTGAGCAGGCCGATGCCCAATACTGCCCCGATGACGGCATGGGAGGTGGAAACAGGGACACCAACGAAAGTATAGAAATGGACCGTGATGGCTTCGGCAAGAAGGACGACAAAGGCAGAAAAAGAATCCAGGCGGACCAGCCGCGACCCCACCGTCTCTATCACACCTTTGCTGAAGGTGAGGATCCCAAGTCCGATACTGAGACCCCCGATGAGCGTGGCGGCGTTCATTGAAAGGCGCCCGGCTCCTACGAAGACGGCGGTGACGTTGGCCACGTTGTTGGCCCCGAGGGCAAAGGCGCCGTAGGAACTGGCGGCCACGAGTCCGATACGAAGAAACACGTCGCTCTGAATGGGGTTTAACCTCACCCGGTTGTTGACCGCGGCCAGCGTCCGATAGATCACGACTGCCATCACAGCCCCCCCCACAGGCGTTCCAATCCAGCAGGTGACTACTTTTAAGAGGCTCTTGGTATCGACGTACCGGTTGAGCATACCAATCCCGAGGATGGCTCCCACCACCGCCTGGGAGGTGGACACGGGGAGGCGCCAGATTGTCATGAGTGTCATGGTGATGGCCGCGGAAACCGAAGCAAGAACAGCCTGGTGAAGGGTCATCCCCGTAATGCCCGACAGGGTGTTGATCCCGGAACGGCCCTGGACCATTGCTCCAATCAGGACGAACAAGGAGGCCATGATAGCCGCCGTTGAAAAACGGAGCATCCTCGAAGTGACGGCCGGCCCTATGACGTTGGATGCGTTATTGGCCCCAAGGGCCCACCCCATGAAGACCCCTGCCCCAAGGGAGAACATCTAAAGGTGCCTTTTGAGATTCATGATGTTGATCTGCTTGGACATGACGTCCACGTGGTCGGATATATCCCCGAGGTAAACCACGAGCTCCTTGAGCTGGAGTTTTATGAAACCGTCAAGGTCCGAGTCGAAGATGGCTGAGATGAGGCGCCTCTCGATCTTGTCGCATTGGCTTTCCTTCTGATCGATGATGGAAACGAGTTCCTTGATCCGCCCCTTCCTCTTGAAAAGGTCCTCGACCTGGCACCTCATGAGGTCCACCGCTTCCAGCGAAGCGCGTAACAGTCCCCTTATATCCGGGACGATAAAATCCGGAATGACCAGCTTCTGAGTCTTGATCATGTTCAGAGTGACCTCCATGTACCTCGGGATGTTGTCCATGCCGTCGAGGAGCCTCATGATGTCGCCCCGGGATTCCGGCAGGAGAACCTTTTCGTACATCAGGGTCTTGATCTCCTCCCGTACGTCGTCGGCCTGGGACTCGAAACGGTGGGTCTGGTTGGTAAGGAATCCGAAGTCCCCGAAGGCCTTGCTGTCCGTGAGACACGTTTCCAGGGCGAGGGAGAAATGCCGCTGGGTCAGCTTGAGGGCTTCAAGGTACTTGAAAAGGAGGACCTGAACCTGGTGCTGCTTCCGGAAAAAGACCCCAAACATGGCGATATCCTGTTCCTGAAAGGAATGATGAAATTTCTTCCTAAAATTTCAGTATACGTCCATTCTGAGGTTGATAAAACAGAGGGGGGGGATTTTTTTGGAAATTTGGAGGAACACCGGATGGCAGATATTCGGGGCAATGCAGTCCAAGACAAAAAATGAGAAGGTCCCAAGGCAATGTTCAGTGAGAGAAGATGTGACGCGGCACCCAGGAAAAAACAGCAGAAAGTAGCAGGTAGAAAGTAGAAAGTACAAAGAAGAAAGAAAAAAGAAAAAGGGAAGAATTTCGCATGTTACCCTCTTTTTGTTATCTGTCACTCCAATTCCCTGTCCGGGTTTCGGCTCCCGGAAGTTCCGCGGGGAGAGTCTTTAGGTTAGGTCAGGATCATGCATTTTTGAGGGTCCAGGGACAGGTAAATTTCCTGTCCTTCCTCTTGTGGCAGGTGGTGCGAAACCTGTGCCTGGATCATTGTCCCGTTCACCTTCACGAAAAAAAACAGGAAATTCCCAAGGAACGCCTTGTGGGCAATGACACCTTTAAATACGTTTTCCCTGGCTTCAGGGGGGGTCGGGAATACCTCAACATCTTCAGGACGGATGGATACAAATACTGTGCCCCCCGGTTCCGCTTCCGGCACGCCGTCCGCTGAGCAAAGCACTTTCTCGGAAAATTCCGTGCGGACGTGGACCGTATCAGTACCCTGGGGGCCCTGGACGATCTTGCCGGAAATAAAGTTCATGATGCCGATAAAATCAGCCACAAATTTATTGGCGGGGTTTTTATATATCTCCGGGGCAGTGCCGATCTGCACGATGTTCCCGGAATCCATGACGGCGATCCGGTCGGATATGACCATCGCTTCCGCCTGGTCATGGGTGACGTAGACGGCCGTCATGCCCATGCGCTTTACCAGGCTCTTTATTTCAAACCGCATCTTTTCCCTTAACTTTGCATCCAGGTTGCTCAAGGGTTCATCCAGCAGCAGCACCTTGGGATTTCTCACCAGCGCACGCGCCAGGGCCACCCTCTGCTGCTGTCCGCCGCTCAGCTGGGACGGATACCGGTCCTCAAGTCCCCCAAGTCCCACCAGTTCCAGTGCCTGAAGGGTTCTTTCCTTGACTTCCTTCTTGGGCGCCTTCTGGAGCTTCAAGCCGTAGGCGACGTTGTTGAAGACCCTCATGTGCGGCCATACGGAATAGTTCTGGAACACCATACCGATTCCCCGTTTTGAAGGATGAACGAACCCCTGGGAGACCATCGATCTGCCGTCGATGATGATGTCCCCCTCATTCGGGACCTCCAGGCCCGCGATGCAGCGCAGCGTTGTCGTCTTGCCGCAGCCGCTGGGGCCGAGAAGGGTGAGCATCTCTCCTTCCTGGACTTCAAGGTCTACATGGTTGACCGCCACTACCTTCTTGAAGCGCTTGAGAAGGTTTTTGATCTCGATGAATGCCATATAATTTGTCTCCTTCAGCCTTCCCCGGGGCAGGATGTTCCCCGAGGGTGCATCGACTGTGCCTAGTACGTTACTCTTCGTCGGTACTCCAGGCCGCCTTGAGCATGTTCCCGCCGATCCTCGAGGCGATCAGCAGAAGGACAAAGGTGATCGCAATCATCAGGAACGCCATGGCCGCGGCGATACCGAACTCCATGCCGCGGTGCCAGTTCAGATAGATCCCGATGGGAAGGGTTTCCCACCCGCCCCTGTAGAGAAACACCGCCGTGGAGATCTCCTGGAACGCCATGATGAAGAACATCATCACACCGACGAGTACGCCCTTGAGGAGCAGGGGCAGGGATATGGTCATGAAAGTCCTGAACCTGCCAGCGCCCGAAACCTCCGCCGCCTCCTCGAGGGAGATATCCAGCTGAAGGTATGAGGCGTGCGCCATCCGAAGGAAGTACGGGAGCCGCCGCGCGAACAGGGCAAGGGGCATGATGACCCAGTATTTAGCCAAGGGAATGGTGTCCCAGAAGGCGAGAAGGTAACCCACACCGAGGGCGATTCCGGGGAAAGCGAGCATCAGCGTGATGATAAAGTCCAGGGCATCCTTGCCCGGGACACGGGTGCGGACGATGAGGTAAGCGGCGGGAAGTCCGAAAAGGACGCCGAATACCAGGGCAATCCCGCTGAACAAGAAGGAGTTCTTTATCAGGATCGGACTTTCCAGAAGGATCAGCCTGAAATTTTCAAGGGTCCAGTACGTGGGAAAAGGCTCGAAAACCCATCTTCTGGAAAAAGCGGACAGCCCCAGGACAACCGGGATCAGCAAGACGATGAAAGCGATAAGGATCATATACGCGTAGGCGCCCGTCTTGAGCAGGGGGCCCGGTTCGATCACCCTGCCTTCCGACGTCGTACCCTTGGAGAGGCCGGTATACTTTTTCTTTTCCACCCACCACCTTACGAGCAGGAAGAGGGAAATGCAGAACACAGCCGATATGACCACCGCCACGATCCCCATGTACTTGCGGTGCATGTCGGTGAAGTGATAGGCGATGTTGATGTACGCAACCGACGGCAGAATGTCCACCTGTCCCAGGATCATCGGAGTGAGCCAGTCGGTAAAGGGCCACAGGAAAACGATGACGGCTCCCGCCATGTAGCTCGGCGTGCAAAGAGGCAGCGTCACCGTGATGAATCTTCGGAATGAGCTTGCACCCTCGACTTCGGCGGCCTCCTCGAAGGAAGGGTCGATGTTGGTAAAGCCCGCCGAAAGACCGAGGACAATAAAGGGAAGCATGTGCAGGGCCTGGACGAACACCAGGCCGTGCAGCCCGAAGATAAAGTTGATGGGCTGCTTGAAAAACCCTGTCTCCATGAGGAGCAGGTTCAAGGTGCCGTACTTGCCGAAAAAGATGATAAACGCGAAGACTCCGGCGAAAGCAGGCAGGACAATGGGCAGAAGCATGAGAGCCGTAAAAACAGTCTTTCCCCTGTGCCGGTATCTGGCCAGGATGTATGCCAGAGGCACCCCCACTATCGTGGTTGTCAGGAGCACAAATGTGCTTAGCAGCAGGGTTTTGCCGAGGACTTTCAGGTAATACGGGTCCTGGAAGAACTCCAGGTAATTACCTATTCCCCAGGCGTCGGTCCCGGAGATGATGACGCTTTCCCGTAGGAGAATGGAAAGTGGATAAAGAATGAGGAGTGCGACAATCGACCACAGGATCGCTGACAGAATGACATTGCCTCGTGACATATCACACCCTATCCTGTCTGCCGGTTGATGGGCAAGTAAACAGCGGCCCGCCCTCTCGAATCCCCTGAGGACCGCTTAGGAGGGATTCAAAAGGGCGGGCCTCTATCTTACCTTTGTTGAGTGTTCAGTTGCCAAGTCGCTGTTATTATCACCTTTACCGCGAGACGAGCAAGGCACGAGCTTTCGCTGCAGCCAAGCGGGCAGCGGCATAGTTGCCGTCCATCTCGAAAAGCTTCCTGGCGTGCCTGATCTGCGCGGAAGCCTCCTCGACATTGTACTTTCCTGCTACTGCCGCGTCAATTTCCCCCTCGACTTCTTCTATCAGGAACAGGCTGTTTTTAAGTTCGCTCCACTTCCGGTAGATCTCGTTTTCATATTTCTGGTTGACTTCATCCCATCTCTTGGTGGCAAGGTCCAGGTCGTACTCGATGAAGTCAACTTTCAGGTCCCAGAAGGAATCGACGCCCACTGCTGCCGCTGCATGCGCAGCCATCTCGACGCCTTCCTTTTCCCACTTGGCGAAGCTTATGTCCGGATCCGCAGCGAAGTAGCGACCGTTCAGCACATGTTTCTGCCCGTCCTCGCTGTACAGCCAGTCCAGAAAGATCTTCGCTACTTCTTCGTTGGGCGCGCCCTTGAGCAAAGCCACAGCCTCCGGAACCAGGATCGTCTTCTCAGGCAGCAGGTCGCGCACCGGGAAGCCGTCCTTTCGGGCGGCCATCGCGTTCATCTGCGGCTGGGCGAGCCCGATGGGAACCTCGCCGCGGCATACCAGCTGCGTCGTGTCCGTACTGCCGGTGGAGAAGCGCGCGAACTGCGCCGCCAGCAGCCTGAGATACTTCCAGCCTTCCTCCTCCCCAAAGCCTTGCAGGATTATTTCAACAGCCTCATGCATCGTGCCGGAGGCGTACGGCAGCGTCGTCACGATCTGGCCCCGGTAGATGGGGTTTAGCAGATCATGCCACGTTTTCGGAGGCGGCAGCTGCAGGGCTTTTAATACCTTCTCGTTGTACAGGTTGGTGACGATCCAGGGTGCGAAAACGGTCCACAGGCCATCCTTGTCCTTTGTCTTCATGCCGTGCCATTCGAGAGGGATCTTTTCCCAGCCCTTCGGTTTGTAGGGTACGATCAAGCCCTCCGCTTTCAGGACTTCGTGCGCCGGAGCTCCAGCGCCGAGAAAGATATCGGCATCCGGTTTGCCGCCCCACGACCTCACCTTGTCCACCACGACCGGCCATCCGCCCGGCCGGACGAAGGTGATTTCCACTTCCTTGCCGTAGGTCTCCTTGTAGTAGGTTTTGAAGCCCTCGTTCAGGCTTGCGGACAGCTCCTTGTAGACAGGGCCGACCCAGCCGACCTTGTCAGCGGCCTGTGCCGGCACCGCGAAGGTTGGCAAGAACAGCAGTATTGCAAGAACCGTTACGACTGATGTGATCAGGATCCTTTTACTCATTTTTTACCTCCTTTTTGGTTTTACACCTTTCCAACCCCCGATTTGCCAAGTGGTACACCGCTTTTACCTCCTTTTTTTCGTGCCCTGAAAATGGCTGTGATTCAATTCCACTTCCGTAACCTGGCGTTAACCTTGATTAGGAAAGCATTTTCATGGTCTTTCCGGCGGCATCTTCGAGGATTCCCGTATGAGCGGAGATGTCGAGAACGGTGATCCTGTCCCTGATCGTCCGGGCTGATGTCGCCCCCAGGAAAAATTCATCTTTTGAAATACCAAAGGATGACAGGGTCATTTCAAGACCGGCCCGGTGGAAGAGGTCGACAAAAAATTCCGGCATTATGACCTGGGCAAAAAGTCCCCGGAGCTTTGCCCAGTTTTCCGGCAGCAGGGAGTCAAACCGCAAGAGCCGGTCGCGTTTATTTTCAAATTGTTTTTCCACTTCGGACGTCAGGCTGCCCCAGATGGAAGGGATTCTGGCGGCGTCGGCCTCAAAAGCTTTTCGCGCGTTGTTTCCCAGGTCCTTTTCTTCCAGGGCCGCAAGCTTCTGATAGCACACAGCGGAAAATACGATCCCCACCCCGACCTGAAGACCGTGCAGGTTCGGTTTTTTCCCGGTGACGGTTTCGCGCATATCCAGAAAATGGGAAATTAAATGTTCGCCTCCCGAGGCCGGGGCGCTGGAGCCGGCAAGGCTCATGGCCACCCCGGAAAACAGCAGTCCTTCGAAGAGCCCAAGAACGGCCTCGCGATCGCCCTGGAGGATTTTCTCCGGTCTATCGATGTATCTGCCTTCCGCCTGGACGGCGATACCCGAGGGCAGGCCGCAATAAGCACCGCTAAAAAGCATGGATTCGGTCTGCCAGTCGTAATCCGATACGGATTTGGCCAATACATCGCAGAACCCGGCCTGGCGGAGCTCCAGGGGAGAATCCTGTATGACCCGCGGGTCGGCGTAGATAAACTGGGGGGGCAGGGAAGGGAGCGTTCTTTTTACGCCTTTAACCTTTATCGCCACGATGGAGGAGGTGTAGCCGTTCATGGAGGGGGCTGTCGGCACCGACCAGCAGGGGATCCCCCTTTTTTCGGCAACGTACTTTCCCTGGTCGTTAATGGTCCCCGCTCCGACAGCGATGATCAGGCCGTGTCCAAGGCTTAAGTCATAGATCCGGTTCGCCAGCTCCTCGGTAGACACCGGACCGCCCGGCAGCTTGACCAGTTGAAATGGAATGGAGCGTTTCCGGAGAAGTTTCGAGACCGATTCCCCCGCCGCAAAGTGGGTGTTTTCATCATCGAGGAGCAGTGCGGGCTGTTTGCCGCACGTTTTTTCACAATCTTCGGCCAGGACCGAATATGCATCTTCCCCTGAAAAAACCCTGACCGAAGGAACGGGGTGTTTTTGCCCGCAGGTGCAAAGGGTTTTGCATTTTTTCGAATCAACGATGAGATGTTTGTTGCCGACGCTGTTCACAAAAGATCCTCAAAGCTGTTGAAAAAGGAGAAACCCTCACCTCCGGGAACAGGAAGGAGGAATGCCAATCCCCGTATTCTGCTACGGAAAGTTTATCTCTTTTTCATGAGTAAACAAGCTGAAGAGGGGGCTGATCTGGAAATTCAGGTCCTTTTATCGGAAGCACCTGCTATCGGGGGTGGGAGGTAACATCGGGCCTAGCGTTCTGTCGTTTCCATCTTCTTGAGCTTCCTTCCCAGAAGATTGGCTGTAACCACCAGAGTAGAGGAGATGAAGATCATGATTATACCCAGTGCCGACAACCTCCCCCACAATCCGTCTTCGGCGAAACGCAGGATCTGCACTGCCAGCACTTCGGTGCCCGGCCTGGAGAGTACGACGGAAAGGGACAATTCCCGGACGAACATGGTGGCCATGAGGATCCACCCCGAGACGATCCCGGGTATGAGAAGGGGTATGATAATCCGGCGCATTGTATAGAGCGGGCCTGCACCGCATACCCTGGCTGACTCCTCCAGGTTTTCGTGTATCTGGACTATCGCACTGGTAAGCGGCCTGATCCCGTAGGGCAGGTAGGTGGCGATGTAGCCGATAAGCAGGGCCGTCAATGTGGCATAAAGGGGAGTCCGAACGAAAAACCACATGAAGCCGACCCCGATGACGATACCCGGAAAAGAAAAGGACAGGAAGCTTAAAGACTCGAGGATCCCCGCTGCCGTCGTGCGTTTCCTTACGATTACATAAGAAACGAAGATGGAAAGAATGACCCCCAATGTGGCGCCTGCCAGGCCAAGGGTGATGCTGTTTTTAAGTGCCAGCAGCGACACGGGGTCCTTGAGGACATCTATCCAGTTCTTCCAGCTCATCCTGGCAAACGCCCTGGTGCTTGGCGCCATGACATAGGGCAGCATGGATGTGTAAAAAAGAACGATCACCGGCACCACGATGAGAAAGAAGGACAGCAGTCCCACGATTCCGAAGAGTGGGTACTTGTAACCTTTCAGGTCGATAAGGGATGGTTTGTATCCCCGGCTCGAAATGGTTACGTACCTGCTGCTCTCCGAGGTCAGGTAGCGGTACAGGTAAATAAGGACGATGGATGCGGCCAGGGCGCTCATACCCACCGCCGCGGCCTTTCCGTAATCGGCCGAAAATCCGGTGGAGATGATCCGGTAGATGTGGGTGGACAGGACGTAGATTCGGCCTGGCATCCCGATAACGGAGGGCACCGCGAAAGAAGCCAGGCTTCTGATGATGACAAGGATGGCAGAGGCCAGGATGGCCGGCCGAAGGACCGGCAAGGTGACTCGGGTGAGTGTCCGGAAGACGGAAGCGCCGCATACTTTGGAGGACTCCTCCAGGGAGACGTCGAAGGCGCTCATGGCCGGCGCCAGGATCAGGTAGGCAATGGGAAGGTCCAGGAGACCCTCCACCAGGATCATCCCGGGAAGGGAATAGACGTTGAAAAAAGCACCTGAAAGGCCAAAGGTCTTCATGACCAGCTGATTTAGTATCCCGTTGCTTGGATTGAGCAGAAGCACCCAGCTCGCGGCAAAAAGGATGTGCGGTATCATCATTGGGATGATGGAGATAACACCGAAAAGGAACTTGAAGGGGATGTTGGTCCGCGTGTTCATGTAGGCCATGAACAGTGCGAACATTGTCGCTACGAAAGCCGATCCCACGGTGAAGATGAAGGTGTTTACCAGGATTTCGGCGAAAGCAGGATCGGTGTACGCCTCCAGGTACTTGCTTAAGGTCAGGTTTCCGAAGGTCCCGAACCCCTCCGAAAAACTGCCGATGATCAGCATCAGGACAGGGCATACCGTCAGGAAGCCAACGATGAGGATCAGTGTGGGAGTAAGAGGTGATCTCCTGAACGCCATGGCCTTTAAACCGACAAAAGGAAACAGTGGTCGGGGTCAAAGGAGATAAAGAGGTTGTCCCCTTCCTCAATAACCAGGGTGGGAGGGATGGTGGTCGTAACCAGCGTATCACCTATCCTGATCTCACCCTCATAGGCTTCGCCGACGAAGGAGAGGTTTTGTACCCTCCCCGAAAAGGTATTTTGGCTTGCCGCCGATTCTTCGGAGGCGACATTGATGAACTCGGGCCGTACACACAGGATAGCCTCGCTGCCGACCGGAATTTTATGGCTGTTCAGGCCGACAATGACACCGATATCAGTGTCGATAACGGCGTGGGAGTTCTCGATAGCTTTGATTTTGCCTTTGATCAGGTTTGCGCGGCCTATAAAGTCGGCCACAAACCGGTCATCCGAGTTGAAATAGATCTTCTTGGGATTCCCGATCTCGACAATGCGTCCCGACCGCATAACCGCGATCTGATCAGAGAGGGCCAACGCTTCGATCCGGTCATGAGTGACGTAAACCGCTGTGATCTCCAGCTTGGTCAGGAAACTGCGCAGCTCTTTCCGGGTTTCCTCCCGGAGCTTTGCGTCAAGGTTGCTCAGAGGTTCATCGAAGAGAATAACCTTTGGTTCTGCTACCAGGGCCCGTGCCAGTGCCACCCGCTGCTGCTGCCCTCCGGACAGCTTTGTGGCCGGGCGCTTTTCGAACCCGTCGAGCTGAACGAAGCGCAACGTCTTTGCCACACTCTTTTTGATTTCCTCCCTTGGCATATTCCGGTTTTGGAGTGGGAAAGCCACATTGTTGAAAACATTCATGTGGGGCCAGATAGCGTAGGTCTGGAACACCATGCCCAAACCCCTCTTTTCGGGTGGTACAAAGATCTCTTTCTCCGTGGACCAGACGATTTCGCCCCCGATCTCAATTTCGCCCTTATCCGGTGATTCGAGTCCCACGATACATCTTAGCAGGGTAGTTTTGCCGCAGCCGCTGGGACCCAGAAGGGTGAAAATCTGGTTGGCGGGAATTTCCAGGTCTACGTTGTCCAATGCCCTGATCCGCTTGCCTTCGGAATAAAAATCCTTTGTCAAAGCTTTAATGCGTATGTCCATGAGTCCCTGGCCTGAAAACCCGGGGCCGAAGACCCGGCCCCGGGAAAGAGTTGTTTACTGATCATCATCCACCGGTCTGCTTTATTCGAAAAAGATCTTCTTGAACTTGTCTCCCCAGGAACGGATCTCTTCATCCGAAAGCTGCCGGATGGGCAGGACCTTTGCCTTGTCCATGCCGTCAATGGGAGGATAGACTCCGGGAGCGAGGACGTACTCCCCAACCTTGCTTGCAAGGAGGTTCATGGCCTCCTTGGACAGCCAGTAATCCATGAACAGGCGGGCGGCTTCGGGATTTGCCGCTTTGGCGGAGATAGCGATGCCCCGCGGTGTGCCAAGAAGGGTCCCTACCCTGCACCAATCCAGCGGGGCGGGAGCATGGCTTATGATGTACTTGGGCATGGAGATGGCCAGGAGTTTCTCGCCGCTCTCGACGGGACCCGGGGAAGGACCGAAGGATGCCACGAACATGGGTTTGTTGGCAGCGAGGCCTTTGACGAACTTCATCCACTCCTCTTCAGAGGAAAAAATCCCGGACTCCTTCATCCCTACCAGCCAGGAGATGGTAGTGGCATGCGAGGAAGGGTCGGGCATGACGATCTTGTCGTACCATTTTCTGTCCGTCAGTCCCATGTAGGTTTTGGGAGCGTCGGCGGCCTTGACCAGTTCCTTGTTGTAAATGGGAGCCACGTATTCGATCCCGAACTGCATGACGGTGTCGTCTTCCTTTGCCCAATCAGGGTACCCGGCCGCAGCAGGAGAGCGGTAGGGTGTAAAAACCCCTTTTTCCTTGAGGGACTGCATGACCGGCATGGGGGATTGAAGCACATCGGCGGCGAGCTTTCCGGCTTCGAACTCGGTGAGAACAGTAGCCAGATATTTGGAAGTGGATATCCGCCTGTATATCCCCTCTACTCCGTACGACCCGGTGAAGGCCTCTACGATTGGTTCAATGGCGGTGATGTTGGCGTAGAAGTTGACCTTTCCTTCTTCCTTGGCCTTGTTCAGGTCTGCCGCGAAGGCGTTGGGGACCAGGAATACACCTAACAGCAGCAAAACTATCAGCTTTCTCATGATCTCCCTCCTTTGACCGAAATCAGCGACAAGTACCCGCGCACCGGAACGGCCAACCCCTTCCAGCAGTTTTGAGGTTCCTCATTTCAGGTGATTGGTCTTTCAAAAACAGTGTTCCTGTCGCTGTCGACCACCTTCCCCGCAGGTAAAAAACTGCCCTCTTAATATTTTAATTTTAGACGAATATATCCGGTTGTCCAATTTCAGGATTTTGAATACCCATACCTGAATGGAAGATAAGGGTTCTTAAGGCATTGCTTCGCTCAGAAGCGCAATCCGGGCTGAAAAAGACCCCAAAATTCCCGGCCCGAAGCCTGCCGTATCCCCGGCGCACCGGCTAACGATAATGACCCTGAGTCCGCTGGTAAGCCCGTTGTACCGATATCTGCCAGGCGAATCCCGCGTCTCATGGCGGGCGTTGTCGCCAGGGCCATCAATTCATTGTTGATAAAGGGTAATTCCCCGTTGCCAAAAGGGCCCCGGTTTCAGCTGTGGCCCAGAAAGATTGAAGAGGGGGAAAAAGAGGCGATTCCCAAAATCCATGCAGGGGTTAAAAATAAAAATTATACTCTAGTTGAGGAGAGAGAGGAGGCATGCAAATGAGGACCGAAAAACTGTTGTTGCTGGTGCTTTTCGTACTGGGTCTGAGTGTTTCCCTGGCTTTCGCCGCCGGGCACACGCACGAAGAGAGAGGTCTTGCTCTCTTTAATGATCCAGGCTTTGCCGGAGGGACGACGCCATGCAGCGCATGTCATCCCGGGGGCAAGGGGCTTGAAGACTCCGGGGGGAAAACACAGTTCAATATCGGAGGGAAAACCCAGAACAGCCTGGAGGAGGCAGTGAATTACTGCATCGTTGCGGCCAGCCAGGGCAAGGCGATCCCGGTCGATTCCCAGGAGATGAAAGACATCGTTGCCTATATCAAGTCCCTTGAATAACAGAAGATCCGACACGGGGAAAAGCCGGCTGCTCCGGGTTCTGGCCGAGTCAACAATCCCGCCGGAAAAAGCCAAGTGTCAGGTTCTTCTTGCGGCCCACACCCCCTGGCCGCCGCGCCTGCAGAGTCTTAAGGGAAAGGGGCATTGCCTGTCGGATTGCAGGACAAAGAGGAAGGGAAGGGTCAAGGTTTGGAACCAAAGTCTTTTTCCCGGCCACGAAGCTGTGCCTGTCCGGATCGTGGCTGTGCCCGCAGTGATCGCTAAATTGCCCCCTTGCCTGTGGTTGCTGAAAAAAGGAGTCAAAAGCCAGGCCAGGGAGGTGGACCAGTTGCCACGGTTCTGAAAACCTATCCTGCCCGGGATCAGGCCCCGGTCCATGATCCTGAAAAGACCCTGACTGCCGGTCTCACTCTTTTTTCCCCACGATTTCAAGGCCGATGGGGTTTTTCCTCACTTTTCCCGTGTCCAGGCTCGTTCTTTCAAGGAGTTCTCCGGCTTCCCCTGGCGTATAGGCGGCATTAAGGGAGGTAACGAGCCCCGGCCGGATCTCCCTGGGGCTGGACGCCAGGTACAGGAACCAGCGCACCGGCAGAAGGACATCCCGTCGCAGGTCGCTTATGAAGAAACGGCCGCCGGGTTTGAGGACCCTGCTGATCTCCTCGAAGGTCATTTCCGGTTCGGACCACTCGTGCAGGGAGCCATTGGAGAAAACCGCGTCAAAAGTGCCACCCCCGAAAGGGAGCTTCTGACCGGCACCCAGAACATAACGCACCCGGTCTACCAGGCCGTATTCATCGGCATTGGCCTCGGCCAAGGCGATCATGTCAGGGCTGATGTCCAAACCCTGCAGCTCGGTGCCCCGGGTGAGCTTGAGCCACTCCAGGCCGAGATACCCCGGGCCGGGTCCTATTTCCAGGGCCAGGCCGTGGTCGATCCCGGAGGCGATGATGGCCTTGACTTCCAGCCAGCCCCTGTCCCTCATCCGGCGCTGCATCTTATCGAAAATACGGACATTGAACTCGCCCTGGATCCCCTGGTCCGTTTCAGCGATACGTTTTCTTACCATGGAAAAACCTCGATTTCGAAAAGGTGAACCGCACCCTCTCATCTCAAAAGATGGCCGAAAATCATTGGGTCGATGAGGAGAGCCGGCTTTTAACTGTTTTTTCCCCGCATTTAATCGGTTCCGGGTTTTGCCGGCGCCCCGGTGGGAATTTCAGCGAACCGTTTTTTCGCGAAGTTTCGAAAAGCAGTCTCCCTGTGACCAATATCCCGAATGACTGCTCTTTTCCTGATTATACCCTTGGCGGCTTCTCCCGGGGGAGGTCCAGAAAGAACAATTTTTAGCCCGCCTGCGAAAGTCTCCTTCCCATGGCTGGAATTTTCCGCTGACCCCTGTTTTTTCTGGTCCAAGGCAGTCTGGTTTCATGGACAAACGAAAAACCATGGCATACTTTTGGATAGGACCAAAAAATCTGAAAACCATGGAACGCGGCACCGACGGGAAAAAACGCGTGCCTGGCCATCCTCACTCCGGAAGAGGCTGACATGTTTTATTTTGAGATCCTCCCTATTTTACTCCTGATCCTGTTTAACGGTTTGCTCGCCATGTCCGAGTTTGCCATTATCTCCTCGCGAAAGAGCCGCCTCGATCAGATGGCAAACCAGGGAAAAACGGGCGCCCGCTCGGCTCTTGGCCTGAAGGAGGATCCGGGCCGGTTCCTCTCGACGGTACAGATCGGCATCACCCTTGTCGGCATCTTTGCCGGTGCTTTCAGCGGAGCGACCCTGGGGAGCCGGCTTGGAGTCTGGCTCAATTCCTTTCCTGAAATCTCGCCATACGGAAATGCCCTGGGCATTGGTGTTACGGTCATAATCATTACCTATCTGTCCCTGGTGCTGGGCGAGCTCGCGCCAAAAAGGATTGCCCTCGCCCGGCCCGAACAAATCGCCTCTTTCGTTTCCAGACCCATGAAAGGGCTTTCCCTGGCTGCCGCTCCATTGGTATGGGTGCTTCACCTCTCCAGCGAGGCGGTGCTGCGTCTCCTGGCTCTGTCGGGCACAAAGGAGACAACCGTCACGGAGGAGGAGGTCAAATACCTGGTCGCCGAGGCTACAACGGCGGGTGTTTTTGTCCCGAAGGAAAAGGAAATGATCGAAGGCGTGCTTCGCCTGGCGGATCGGCCTGTCCGGATCATCATGACGCCCCGCTCCCAGATCGTCTGGGTCGATTCAAGATCCGACCGAGGGATGATTCTGGACACGGTCGGAGCCCACCCTTTTTCCAATTTTCTCGTCTGCGACGGAGCCGTGGATAATCCCGTCGGTTTCGTTCAGACCAGGGACCTTTTTTTAGCGGCCATGCGTCATAGCGAACTGAATCCCGCCATTCTGGCGACACCCATGATCTTCGTTCCCGATTTTACGCCTGTCCTAAAGGTTCTTAACCGGTTCAGAAAAGAAAAGGCGCACATTGCCCTCGTGGTCGATGAATATGGGGCGACGGAAGGACTGATAACCCTTACCGATGTGATGGAAGCCATTGCGGGAGACCTGCCGGATCATGGGGAGGACGTCGAACACCCCATCGTGCAGAGGGACAGCAGGTCCTGGATCGTCGATGGAACCTTTCCGACGGACGAATTACAGGCCGTCACCGGAATTCCCATGGAAAAACCGGTAGAGATGCTGGCTGGTTTCATACTGGAACATCTTGGACGAATACCCGAACCTGGAGCGGGTTTTGATTCAGGAAATGCGCATTTCGAAGTTGTCCGGATGGACGGCAACCGCATCGACAAGATACTTGTTGAAATCCTCCCGGAATCTTCAGACACGGAGGAACCGGGGGATTAATGAGTGCCGGAAAAAGGCATTGAGAATTGAGGATTGAGGATTGGGAATTGAAGTGCACGGGTGCAACGGTGCATGAAAATTGAGGATTAAGAATTGAAGTGCACTGGTGCACGGGTGCACCCACACATCTTGCGGGTCTGCCGTGCAGTAGATTTCCACACTTTCTGCATTCCTGCATTCCTGCACTCCTGCACCTATGCACTGATGCACTGAACTTCTCAATTCTCAATTTTCAATTCTCAATTCGAAATGGATCTTTTTTTCTGAACTGGCTGAAAAGATGGGAGGATCGATGTCCATTCATGAGGCGCACAGTCTTCTTTACAAGCCTGAGTTTCCCAGGGCAAACGGGTATGATGCGGATTGGGTCCTCGACAACCAGATGGGTCCCAACGCTCTCTGGCTCGCTGAATGGCTGTGCGAGGCACTGCCCCTCGAGCCCGGGATGAGGGTTCTCGACCTCGGGTGCGGGAAGGCGATGACAAGCATCTTTCTGGCGCGGGAATTCCAGGCAAGGGTCTGGGCCGCGGATCTGTGGATAAATCCGGACAATAACTGGCGGAGGGTCGTCGAGGCTGGATGCTCCGATCTGGTTTTCCCCTTGCGTGCCCAGGCTCATGCCCTGCCATTCCCGAGAGGATTCTTTGACGCCGTCGTTTCAGTGGATTCCTATCATTATTTCGGGACCGACGAGCTTTATTTGAATTACCTATGCGGGTTTATCCGGCCCGGGGGGTTGCTAGGGATCGTTGTGCCTGGCCTTACCCATCCCATTGAAGGCGAGATCCCGGAGCACCTGACGAAGCCCCAGGAAAACGGCAAGGTCTTCTGGGAAGACGCCTTCCGAAGCTTGAAGACAGCCGGTTTCTGGGGCGACCTCTGGCAAAGGAATCTTTCTGTTAAGGATGTCCTTGTCGACGTTCAGGCCGATGGGTGGAGGCACTGGCGGGATTTCGAAAAGGCCCTCGAGCTTGCCGGCAAAAGCATGTTTCCCTCGGATGCCGAGACCCTTGAGCGGGATCATGGCAGGTTCCTGGGATTTATCCGTCTCGTTTCTACCCGGACAGATACACTGGAAGAAAACCTCTACGATCCCGGTCTTGGAGTTCTCGCTGGAGTCGACAGGTAAAGGGGAAAGGCTCCGGGATGTTCACTTTCGTGCAGTGAAGCCCCCGGAATGGCTGGAACCCTGATGTGAAGATCAGGACCAAAAGGGTCTGCGATCAAAAAACGGAAGATTGAATTCAAAAAAAGAAGGTTGTTTATGAAAACTGTGGAGGCAAAATCGGTCCCTCCGATGGAAAATCCCCATGGGGTAAATGCGGGCAGGGTCTACGATACGGAGCATGCCCAGGTGGTGCACATTACCCTCAATCCCGGGGAGTCACTGAAAAAACATATCACTCCTGTGGATGTGTTTTTCTACGTCCTGGAGGGAATCGGGGTGGTTGAAATCGGAGACGAGAAGAAGGAAGTCGGGCCGGATACCCTGGTCGACAGCCCTTCAAAGATACCTCACTGCTGGTACAACGAAGGGGACGCCGTCCTCAGGTTCCTCGTGGTGAAAGTACCGCGTCCTACTGAGTCCACAAGGCTGCTGTAGCTGGGAAAAACCGGGTCCGACCCGGTCTTTTCACGTCGGTGTTTTTCAACGTTAATTCAGTGTGCCGGTAAACACGCTGTGGACCCGGACCGGAATAATCAGCCCCGATGGTTGACGGTTATACTCTTTAGAGGGCAAATGCCACACTTAGGTTTTTTGCGTTACAATTTAAAACGGCACGGAACCGGGTCAGACGACAAAATGTATTTTTCCTGTCATCGCTCTCCGGCGGGAAGGGATGAAACGGATGGCCGAGAATCCTTTTAAAACCCATTTCGGGAAGCAGATCCAGAAGCTTTTTCGGCGCAAGCCTGCCCTGGGTAGCCTTCCCGAAAGCACTTTGAGCCTCAGCGCCCTGCCGCCTCTCGAGGTTATCCTCAAGAGGATAGAAAACATCCCGAAGGACAGCCTGAGGTTTTTCCTCCCTTCCCCCCTTGAGGACGAAGGGCTCCTTCTGGGGCGCGAAGAGGAGATGAACCGCCTGGAAAAGGCGTTGAAGAACTGGGAAGAGGGTCATCCTGCGAGCGTTGCCCTGGTGGGTCCCCAAGGGGCCGGCAAGACAAGCCTCGTCAATTGTTTTCTGGGGAGACACCCCGGCGACTGGAGGATCCTCAGGGGAAGCCTGGAAACAAGGATCATCGGAGAGGATCTCGTGCTGGCATTTTTCAACCGCCTTTTTTTGCTCGATCCGCCGGCCGCCGATATCCGGACCCTTATCGACCGGGTTCTTGACGGGGAACCCCGGATAGTCGTGGTCGAGAGCGCGCACAACATTCTTCTACGGATCCTCGGGGGGAGGAGGGCCGCTGAGCTCTTCCTTTACGTGGTCCTCGCCACCCGCCCACGCCACTTCTGGCTTCTGACCTGCCGCCAACTGCCCTGGAACAGCATGGACCGGATTTTTCAGATCTCGCGCTTTTTCTCCCACTTGGTGCCGGTAAAACCTCTCCCGGAGGATACCCTTCAAGATGCCCTGAGCCTGCGGATAGAAGGATCCGGGCTAAAGCCGTTCTTTTTTGATTCCGAGGAGGAATCCCTCCGGGACCCGAAACCAGGCGAAGACAGGAATGGTGAAAAACGACAGGCCTTCTTCAAGAGGGTGTTTTCCAACACGGGCCGGAATCTTTACGCTGCCCTTTACTTCATGCTCCTGGGATGTCGGCATGAGGCCGATTCCCTGTCGATCCTTTTCTGGCCCCCTGAACGCCTTGATGTCGGTTTTTTAAAGGAGATGGACCACCTGACCCTGCTTTCCCTCGCCGAAATGGCGGGGCACGGTGCCCTCACCGTTTCAGAGCACGAGGGGATCTTCCGAACGGACGGGGTCCGGAGCAGAACGGTTTTCGAATACCTGGAGCAGGCAGGACTCATCGTTCCGGATCCTTTCGGGGGTGATGGCCATGAAAGATCCTTCGAGATCTCACCTGTCATTCATGACCATGTAACGGCGGTGTTGGAACAGCTCAACCTCCTTTACTGAGAAGGCCTGAAAGGGGATGCGAAATTGAAGGAAGAACTCGTCCGATCCATTCAGGACATACTGAACCTTGAGGTCATCACAGTTTCGGCGGGGATCCTGGCCGCCACGTGGCTGTTCCTTTTCGGGGTCCGGCGGTTGTTCTTTTTTCTCGCGGAAAGGTTTCCCCGTCACCGTGTTCAGATCTCCAGTGTTTTTCCGGTCCTGCGTCTCGCTGTCTGGTTTGCCGTCATCATATTCATCATCTCGGGGGTGATGAAGCCCGAACTGAGCACCCTGGTCGCCATCTCGGCCACTGCCGGCGTTGCTCTCGGCCTCGGTGCCCAGGAAATGGTCAAGGGAGTGCTGGCCGGAATCCTGATCCTCGTCGAGCGGCCCTTCCGGGTTGGCGACAGGGTCGGGATAGATATCCACTATGGAGAAGTAACCCACATCGGGCTGCGCACGACCTGGATCCACACCTTTAACGACAGCACCGTCGCAATCCCGAACAACCTTCTTTTTGACAGAGCCGTGATAAATGCGAACTCCGGTGAGATCGTGGAGCAGGTCCAGGTAAAATTCTTCCTGCCTCCCACCGTCAGCGTCCGGGAGGTTAAGGATCTGATGTTCGAAGCGGCCCTGTGCTCCCCCTATGTCTACCGGAAAAAGCCGGTCCAGGTGCTGGTGGAGGATGAATACGACCGTGGTTTTCTCACGGTGTTCAAAGTAAAGGCCTACGTTATGGATCTCCGCTTCGAGCAGCTCATGGCAAGCGACATCACGGAGAGAGTCAAGGAGGGCCTGGCAGACCTCGGAATCCAGCCCGGAAAAAATCCGGCCTGGGCCAACAACTGATCGGGGAGAGGAAATTAAGTAGCCAAAATGACGGCTGACAATCCGGGTCATGAACGAAGCGGGAGGGTTCGCGAAAAAAACCTGCGGGAGATTATCAGGTTCCGGAAAAACATGGGGGGGCATAAGGATCACGGGGACAATGAAAATCACCAGTTACGTGGGGACCATAGGGGCCGCGGGAACCGCCATGCCCACGCGGTGGTCCATTTCAAAAGGCCACCGGCACACCGAAGAAGACCTCAGAAAGGCGATAATCGATGGTGTGGGGCCTGACGGGTAGCGTCCGGATCCGAACACGCCTCGGCATGACATGAACGACGAGGATTCAGGCGACCTCATCGGGTTTTATTAAACCCTGGACTGAAGTATCTTTATTCCCGCATTTCCGCCATTGTAGAGCCGGGAAATGGTTCTGGGCCAAGCCGCCCGTGGTGGCCGTTTCTTTTCTTTCCGCTTAAGCGAGTTCTCCTCGGATACACTCTCTAGCCCAGGCAGCGGGCGAGCTTTTTGTTGACCAGGTCTTTTTTCGCCCATAACATTCAGCTTGAGAAACTACGGTAGTTAGCCCCGCAGGATCCGGCCGGAATTCCTTTTGACTTCTTTTGAGGGAACCATGGGCATCACCGCGGACATCATACTCCTCATCCTTGCCGCTTTTTTCATCGGGATGCTGCTCCAGCGGCTCGGTCAGCCCCTTATACTGGGTTACATTCTTGCCGGGGTCATCCTGGGACCTTATACCGGCGGGCTCACTGTTTCGAATCTCCATGATATTGAACTGCTTGCCGAGATCGGGATCGCCCTCCTCCTTTTCGCCCTTGGTCTGGAGTTTTCACTCAAGGACTTAAAGCCGGTCAGGAAAATCGCACTGATTGGAACGCCGATTCAGATTTTTCTGACCATCGGGCTTGGTTTCCTCATAGGTTCCCTGTCAGGTTGGGACTGGAAGTCTTCCCTTTGGCTTGGAGCCCTTATCTCCCTCTCGAGCAGCATGGTGGTTCTAAAGACACTCATGAGTCAGGGATGGCTTGGGACCCTCTCGAGCAAGGTCATGATCGGGATGCTCATTATCCAGGATCTGGCCGTGGTCCCCATGATGATCATCCTGCCTCAATTGAACGACCCTAAAGTTGGTCTGCCGATCCTTGGCCTCGCTGCGGTGAAGGCAGCCCTGTTCATAGCCAGTATCGTCCTCCTCGGCACCAGACTGCTGCCCCGCCTGATGACGCATATCGCGAGGCTTGGTTCGCGGGAGCTTTTCCTTCTGGCCATAACAGCCATCGGGCTGGGTGTGGGCTATGTCACTCACCTTGCGGGGCTTTCCTTCGCTTTCGGTGCCTTTGTCGCGGGGATGGTCCTGAGCGAGTCTGATTTCGGGCATCAGGCCTTAAGTGACATCATTCCTCTCCGTGACCTCTTCGGACTGCTGTTTTTCACTTCCGTCGGAATGCTCCTGGATCCGGCATATCTTGTGGACCACATCGGGCAGGTGGCTTTCCTGGTCCTTGCTGTATGTGTTGGAAAAGGTTTGGTTTTCGCTTTTCTCGCCAGGATTTTCAGATATAGGAACGTTATTCCCCTGGCAGTCGGGCTGGGCCTGTTCCAGATCGGGGAATTTTCCTTTGTGCTGGCAAAGGTGGGTCTTTCTACAGGCTCCATCGGGAACCAGTTGTATTCCCTGGTGCTGACCACTGCGATCGTGACGATGATCCTGACTCCGCCGATATCTGCCCAGACGGAGAGGATTTACGCCATTAGAAAACGATGGTTCCGTCATCAGGAGCTCGAGGTGACAAATATCCCGGGGTCCGGGCTGGACCATCACGTGATCATAGCCGGAGGCGGAAGGGTTGGTTATCAGGTTGCTCTGGTTTTAAAGCGCCTCGGCATGCCCTTCGTGATCATCGAGCTTGATCACCGGCGGTTTGAGCAGGCGCGGGACGCTGGAATGGCGGCCGTTTACGGGGACGCGGGCCAGGAGACCGTTCTCAAGGCGGCCAGAATAAGGGACTCTTCCCTCCTGGTTCTGACGATCCCGGAGCTTGCCCCTGCGAAGGCGGTCATCACCAATGCAAAGAGGTTAAACAGTCGACTCGAAATCGTGGCAAGGACCTCCGGGCCGGATTATTTCGACCTGCTCAAGGATCTGGGGGCATGTGAGGTCGTGCATCCGGAATACGAGGCGAGTCTGCAGTTGGCGCGGCAGTCTCTCCTGCGTATGGGCATCCCCCCGACAGAAGTCCATCGCTACACGGACCCTGTCCGCCAGGAACTCTACGCCAATCTGTACAGCAACGAAGAGGATGCCCGATTGCTGACGGAACTCGGCTGTGCCGAGGAGGAGTTTGATCTGCAGTGGTTCCGCCTTCCACCCGAAAGTCCTGTTGCCCACAGGTCCCTCGGCGAAAGCGCCATCCGGAAAAGGACCGGTGCTTCCGTGGTGGGTGTCGTCCGCGAGGGTCAGTTATTGAGGAACCCGGACTCGGACTTCGTCCTGATGCCCAATGATCTCGTGGCGATCATCGGAGGGGAAACGAACCGGAAGGAATTCTGTTTCATGGCCACGGGTTTGCAGTGTGAAGATCCTCCCGGTTAAAAAAGATTCTCCTTCTGAAAGGAATTCTTGTTCGGAGCGGAGAGGGCCTAAAAAATGAGCGAAACCGTTTTTCTTAATCCGGAACTTACCATCGCCCTGGCGCTTTTTATCGGGATCATCGCTCACATCCTTTCACACCATGCGAGGATCCCGGTGATCGTTCTTCTTCTTGCCGCCGGGGTCCTCCTGGGGCCGGACGGCATGGGTATCATCCATCCCGAAACCCTCGGTTCGTCCTTGAATGCCCTGACGGGGTTCGCGGTTGCCGTCATCCTTTTCGAGGGCGGTTTGAACCTGAAATTCTGCCGGCTCAGGAACGTCCACCGCACTGTGGGCCGCCTTATCCTTTCGGGGGCTTTTTTTTCCCTGGTCGGCGGAACCGCTGCCGGGCGCTTTTTTCTCCAGTGGCCCTGGTGGACGGCATTCCTCTTCGGGACCCTGGCCATGGTCACGGGTCCCACGGTGATAAACCCCCTCATGTCCCGCCTCAAGGTCCGTCATTCGACAGCGGCCGTCCTTGAGGCGGAGGGTGTCCTCATCGATGCCGTTGGAGGGATCATCGCGACCGTGGCCCTTTATGGGGTCCTCAGTCCCGCCGAGGCCGCACCGGCGGTTTTTGTGTGGCACGTTTTCTCCCGGCTTGGCTTCGGAGCTGCATGCGGTACTATTCTCGCCTTTTTTCTTATCGCCCTTTACCGCCGGCGAGGTCTGATCCCGGAGGGGCTGGAAAACGTTTTCACCCTCACCGCCGTTCTGATCCTCTTTCAGGGATGCAACCTGATCCTCACGGAAAGCGGCCTGGCGGCCGTTGTCACGGCAGGGATCGTTGTGGGAAACAACCGCACCTATGCCCTGGAGGACCTTGCCGAGTTCAAGGAGGAACTGACGGCTCTGCTCATCGGGATGCTTTTTGTCCTTCTTGCGGCGGATGTCCGGCTGGGCCAGGTCGTGAGCCTTGGACTGCCCGGTCTCGAGGTGGTTCTGATCCTGATGTTCCTGGTCCGTCCTGTCGCGGTTTTCGCAGGGACATTGTTTTGCGGGCTGAACTTAAAGGAGCGTTTCTTTATTGCCTGGATCGGCCCCCGGGGGATCGTGGCCGCGGCCGTGGCCTCCTTTTTCGCGGTGACCCTTAAAGAGAACGGTTTGCCCCTGGGCCATGAGCTGCGTGCCCTGGTTTTCCTGCTTATCGCCGCAAGCGTCCTTTCCGCCGGATTGACCGGGGGAGTCCTGGCCGGCTGGCTCGGGCTCAGGAGGCCGAGCCAGGCGGGGTGGGTCATCCTGGGTGCCTGCCCTACGGGGCGGGCCCTTTCAAAACTCCTTATGGAAAACGGTCAGGAGACCGTTCTAATCGATAACAACCCGGACCACTGCGAGGCCGCTGAAAAGGACTGCACCCGCATCCTTTTCGGCCGGGGGCTCAGCTTAACTGTCCTTAAAAGAGCCCAGATCGATATTCGGCGCGGTGCCATCGCCCTGACCTCGGACGACGAGGTGAATTTTCTCTTCATCCAGCAGGTCAAGAAGGAGATCAAGGAGATTTCTCTTTTTTCAGCCCTGCGATCGGTCACCGAGTCCCTCACGGAGGAGATGCTTCATGAAGCTGGCGCTGAGCTTGCCTTCGGGGGTACCGTCGACATCAAATCCTGGAACCGCGCCTTTGCCGAAAAGATGGTCCACCTGCACCTGTGGGAGAGGGGGAAGGAACCCGGGGAAGGTCCGGAGGAAGGACCGCCGATGGACGGATATCCTGGAAAAGGCCTGATTCCGGTTGCCTTGCGAAGAGACGACGTCCTCACGCCCGTCGGGGACGGTACCCGATTTAAAACAGGTGACGAAGTGTGGTTTTTCGTGCAGGACCGGGAACTTTCGGAAGCGGAGGATTTTTTGAGCCGGGCGGGATGGGAAAAGATCCGGTGTGAGGCCAGGGAGACTTTTTCCACATCGGTCTGTCACCTTAAAAATGACGATGACACCTGACCTGGGAAGAGAAGGAAAAACCACGGGTTCGGGTTTTTTTAAAAGACCCGGGTCCCTCATTGGCACCCTGCCGGACAAACCAATCCTGAGGGCCGTCATTTTTCCCTGGAGGGTACCCCCTCGCCGCTTTTGCCGGAAGAGCCTTGACCTGCCGTCCCTGGCGGATCCTTGTGTTAAAGGCTTTTGCTTAAAAAACAATTGACGCAGTCGAAAGGCTTCGTTTTCCTTCCCGAGAGGCCTGTAAAACCTTCAACATTCAACTGCGAACCGGGTTCTCAGTTTCCCCCTTGAAAAAACTCCTTTCAGGGATTAATATACCGTCCGGTCGGTATATATATGCAAGGAGGTAGCTTAAATGGCAAGACCCGATTCGAGAAATGCCATTCTCGATGCGGCCGAATCCATCGTTATTGAATTTGGTGCCGCCCGCATGACGCTTGATGCCGTCGCGAAACGGACAGGGGTAAGCAAGGGAGGTTTGATATACAATTTTCCCACCAAGGAGGCCTTGCTCCAGGGCATGATCGATCGCATGATGCAGCAGATCGATGAGATGCGGGAAGATATCAAGGCAAAATTCCCCGAGGAAAGATCCAACGAACTGGCCATCGAGATGCGGCTCTTTCGAAAGGGGGCCCAGGACAAGGGGATCCAGAGTGCGGCCCTCCTGGCGGTGAACGCTGCCAACCCGGATCTTACCCGCCCGGCGCGGGAAAAGATGCGCGAACGGTTTTACACCCGGATCACGGCGGGAAAGGATTTTAAGCGGTCAGCCATCCTGTTTTTTGCCAACATGGGGATCCATCTCGCGGATCTGCTTAACTTCGTTATCCTGGACAAGAAGGAGAAAGATGAAATTCAGGAAGAGCTGCTTCGTCTCGCAGGGTGCGACGATCCCCTGTAAGGGAGACAGTGATCCACGGGGAGGAAAGGTTTTCCCTTGTCCCCGGCAGTCCTTCCGTGGAAAAAGAGCTGAATCTTATCCCAAAAATGGGATTTTGAAGGGAGTATGACGATGGGAAAATGGAAAGAGAACAGGGAAAGGGGCTCTGCGATTTTCAAGGTCGCCCTGGCCCTCGCTGTTGTTCTGGCGGCATTGATCCTGGGCATTTATTTCTTGCGGTCCGGGGACAAGGCGAGCGAGAAAACAGCCGGCGGGCCCCCTTCGGGACCGCTGCCCGAAGTCGCGGTGGTGACCATGCAGCCGGAGCGGATCGTGCTGACGACGGAACTCCCCGGCCGCGTCTCGGCCTCCCTGATTGCACAAGTCCGCCCTCAGGTCAGCGGCATCATCCAGAAACGTCTCTTCACTGAAGGGTCCCGTGTCGATGCTGGCGATGTCCTGTATCAGGTGGATTCTGCCCCCTTCCGGGCCGCCTTCCGGCAGGCTGAAGCCAATCTGACAGCGGCGCGGGAGGCCGTCAACAGGGCCATGGCCGCTCTTGAGGCGAGCCTTGCCCGCGTCGAGCAGCAGCGTGCGGTTTTAGAGCTTGCCCGGACCGACCGCGACCGCCTCGAAAAGCTGGCCGAAAAAGGCGCCATTTCCATTCGCGAGAAAGATCAGGGAGTGACGGAGGCTGAGGTTGCCGAGGCCACTTTCCGGACCGTTCAGGCTCAGGTGAAGAGCGACCAGGGAGCGATCAGTGTGGCCGAAGCGGCCGTCAAGCAGGCGGAAGCAGCCCTCGATACGGCGAGAATCAATCTTTCCAACACGCGAATCACGGCTCCCATCTCAGGTCAGATCGGAAGATCCAGCGTAACCGTGGGAGCCCTGGTGACCTCCCACCAGCCTTTGCACCTGGCCACCATACAGCAGACCGATCCCGTCTTCGTGGATGTTTCCCAGTCAACGGTCGAAATGCTTCGCCTGCGCAACCGGCTGGAGAGCGGCCGGCTCAGCCGGGAGGCCGGGAAGCATGACGAGGTTCAGCTGATTCTGGAGGACGATTCCGTGTATAGCCGCCTGGGCACACTGAAATTCCGGGATGTGACCGTTGATCCGTCCACGGGTTCGGTGAACCTCAGGATCGTTTTCCCCAACCCGGAAGGGATCCTCCTGCCCGGGATGTTCGTCCGGGCGTTGGTGACGGAAGGCGTCGATGAAAAGGCGATCCTGGTTCCGCAGCAGGGTGTTTCCCGCGACCCGAAGGGAAACCCGGTGGCCCTGGTGGTGAGTGCCGAGGAAAAGGTGGCGCAGAGGATGCTTACCCTCGACCGCGCGATGGGCGACCGATGGCTCGTGTCCGAAGGCCTCGCCGAAGGGGACCGGGTGATCATTGAGGGAGTGCAGTGGGTTCGGCCGGGCTCTGCCGTGAAGGCCGTCCCCTTCGGGGAAGAGAAGCCCGGACCGGCGGCCGCAGAGGGTGCTCCGGAAAAACAGCCGGACCAGAATTAACGGAGATCCACGATGCTTTCGAAATTTTTCCTTGACCGACCGGTCTTCGCATGGGTCATCGCTATCATCATCATGGCAGGGGGTGTTCTGGCCATCTATTCCCTGCCCATATCGCAGTACCCTCCCATCGCTCCTCCTTCCATCGCCATCGAGGTGTACTACCCCGGGGCATCGGCCGAGACGGTGGAAAACACCTGCATCCAGCTCATCGAGCAGAAGATGACCGGCCTCGACAAAATGATCTATCTGTCGGCAACAAGCGACTCCTCGGGTTCCGGGAGGATCGAGCTCACATTCGCCCCGGGGACCGACCCGGACCTCGCCTGGGCCAAGGTGCAGAACAAACTCCAGCTCGCCATGGCCAGCCTGCCCGAGGTGGTCCAGAACCAGGGGATCACGGTGAGCAAATCCACCAGGAATTACCTGGTCATCATCGGGCTCACTTCGGAAACAGACGACCTTGACACCTATGATCTCGGCGACTACGCCCAGTCAAACATCGAAAAGGTCCTGGCCAGGGTTCCCGGTGTGGGTGAGGTTGAGGCCCTGTCGGTCCAGTACGCCATGCGGATCTGGCTCGACATGGACAAACTGAACGATTTCAACCTGACCATCCAGGACGTGGTCCTGGCCATGAGGGCTTACAACGTGGAGGTTTCCGCCGGGCAGTTCGGCGCCCAGCCCTCCGTGGAAGGCCAGCAGCTCAACGCCTCCATCATTGTCCAGAACATGCTCCAGACCCCCGAGGAGTTCGCCGCCATCCCTATCCGGATCAACCCCGACGGGTCGAGGGTGATGGTCGGGGATGTGAGCAGGGTGGAGATCGGCGGAGAGCGCTACGGTTTCACCCTGCTCTATAACGACCGGCCTGTCGCGGCCCTGGCGGTTCGCCAGGCCGCCGGCGCCAACGCCCTGGCCACTGCGGACGCCGTCAAGGCGAAAATGGAGGAGCTGTCGGCCTATTTCCCTGAGGGAATGAAGGTTTTTTACCCCTTCGACACGACCCCCTTCGTGAAAGAGTCCATGAACGAAGTCGTCAAAACCCTGCTGGAGGCGATTGTTCTGGTCTTCCTGGTCATGTGGCTCTTCCTTGGGAACATCCGTGCCACCCTCATCCCCACCATCGCGGTGCCAGTGGTGGTCCTGGGAACTTTCGGTGCGCTGGGCTTTTTCGGTTTTTCCATCAACATGCTGACCATGTTCGCCATGGTCCTTTCCATCGGCCTGCTCGTTGACGACGCCATCGTTGTGGTGGAAAACGTGGAACGCATCATGACCGAGGAGGGACTCCCCCCGAAAGAGGCAACGGCCAAATCCATGGAACAGATCACCAGCGCCCTCATCGGGATCGGGTTGGTCCTTTCGGCGGTGTTCGGACCCATGGCGTTCTTCGGGGGGTCCACAGGGATCATCTATCGCCAGTTTTCCGTGACCATCGTCACCTCCATGCTCCTGTCGGTGGCAGTGGCGCTCATCCTGACCCCTGTCCTCTGCGCGTCCCTCCTCAAACCTGTTCCCAAGGGCCATGAGCCGGCGGAAAACGCGGTGTTTTTTCTGCGTCCCTTCTTCATGTGGTTCGACAGGACCTTTTTCCGGATCAGGGATCTGTATGTAAAATTGGTGGGCCGGTCCCTGTCGAGATGGATGCGCTACGGGCTCGTCTTCGTGCTCATCGTGGCCTCGATGGCGTTCCTGTTTATGCGGATGCCCACCGCGTACCTGCCGGACGAGGACCAGGGTATGCTGATGGTCCAGGCCATTTTGCCCACCGGCTCATCACTTCAGCAGACCGAGAAGGTAATGTCCCGGATCGGGGACTATTTCCGGGAAAACGAGGATGAGGCCGTGGCACAGGTCATGACCATCGCCGGTTTCAGTTTCGCGGGGGCCGGCCAGAACGCGGGGATGGGGTTCGTCAAACTCAAGGATTGGGACCTTCGGGAAGAACCCCGTCTTAAGGTAGGCGCGATCGCGGGCCGTGCGATGGGCAGGTTCATGACATACCGGGACGCCCAGGTTTACGCTTTTCCGCCCCCGGCCATCGCGGAGCTGGGAACGTCAAAGGGGTTCGATTTCATGCTGCAGGACCGGGGTGGTCTCGGACACGAAAAGCTCATGACGGCCCGCAACCAGCTTCTGGGCATGGCGGCCCAGGACGGGAGACTGGCTATGGTCCGCCCCAACGGTCTCGAGGACGTGCCGGAGTACCGCCTCGATGTGAACTGGGAAAAAGCCGGCGTCCTGGGTGTTTTCATATCGGACATCCACCGGACCGTCTCGGCGGCTTTCGGCAGTGCCTACGTGAATGATTTCATCAAGGGGGGGCGGATCAAGAGGGCCTTTGTCCAGGCGGACGCTCCTTTCCGCATGCTCCCGGAAGACCTGGAGGATCTTCACGTACGCAACAGCCTGGGGGAGATGGTCCCATTCTCCTCCTTCTCATCAGGCCGCTGGGTGTACGGCCCGCAGCAGCTGGTGCGCTACAACGCATTCCCATCCATCAACATCCAGGGGGAGGCGGCTCCCGGCAGGAGTTCCGGGGAGGCCATGCAGGCCATGGAGGAGCTGGTTGGAAAGCTGCCGCGGGGCTTTGCCTCCGACTGGACGGGGGTCTCCTACCAGGAGCGAATGGCCAGTTCCCAGGCCCCCCTGCTTTATGCCTTCTCCATTTTCGTCATCTTTCTGTGCCTGGCGGCGCTCTACGAGAGCTGGACCATCCCCTTCTCGATCCTCCTGACTCTTCCTCTGGGGATCATCGGCGGGGTGCTGGCCTCGACACTGAGGGGGCTTCCCAATGACGTCTATTTTCAGATCAGCCTTCTGGCCATTCTGGGGTTGACCACAAAGAACGCGATCCTCATCGTCCAGTTCGCCAAAGCCCGTGTGGAGCAGGGGATGGACCTGGCCAGCGCTACACTGGAGGGGGCAAAACTGAGACTGCGCCCCATCATCATGACATCCCTGGCCTTCGGCTTCGGCGTCCTTCCCCTTGCCTTGGCAACGGGTGCCGGCGCCGGTGCACAGAAGGCCATCGGTACCGGGGTTGTGGGCGGCGTCATCACATCCACCGTCCTGGTGATCATCTTTGCGCCCCTTTTCTTCGTGATGGTCGAAAAGATCTTCGGGAGGCGCCAGGGAAAGGAAGGTGCCAGACCGATTGGAGAGAACCAGGCGGATTAAGGTTCCCCGGCCGGGATTTAGTCAGGATGAGGTTGGTCTGAGGGAAAAAGATATAATATTCTGATAATTTGCATTCAAATCATTTCTGTCACGTTTTTCCTGTTCCAGAAACTCCAGAATGTTTCGAAATAAAACCTTTTCTTGTTTTCAAAAGGGGAAGAAGGTATCCTGATTATTACGTAAGTACCTGTTTTAAAGTGATTTTATTTTAAAAGACTGCCGGCAGTTTGACAAAAAATCAAATTTTTATAATAATTGTTAGCATACGAATTATTTCCATTCTGATTTCTTCCGTTTTTCAAGTCCGGAGATGCCCTGAGACAACAAAAGGCGAAGAACACCAGGTAAGCCTGTTGGTTGTTTAATTTTGCTTATGCAGTACAAGAAAAAGGAGGTTTTATGTTTTTTTCCAAAGTCAGGAATAGACAGAAAGAACGGTTTATTAAAATCGTCCGGCATTCGATGGTTATTTCCCTTGTCCTGCTGTTCTGTGTAGGCGCCGGAATTGCCGAAGCCGGACCCCTAATGGACCGAATCGAGTCCGGGGAAACAATCAGGCTCGGGTTCGCCAATGAGGTTCCATGGGCCTATCCTGGAAAGAACAACACACCTCTGGGTTTTGCCAACGCGATCACCATCGGCATCCTGGAGGAAATGGGATATGAAAACCTTGAGCCGGTTGTCACCGACTGGGGCGGTCTGATCCCCGGCCTGAAAGCCAACCGCTTCGACATCATTACCGGAGGCATGTACATCTTAAACAGCCGCTGTCAGAACGTGGCTTTTTCCGAACCCATCGGCATATTCGGCGACGCTTTTATCGTAGCCAAGGGGAATCCCAAGGGGCTTCAGAACTATAAGGATCTTGTAGAGAAAAATGCTGTTTTCGTTACGGGGGCGGGCTTTAATACCGTGGAAGCCGCGAAGGACGAGGGTGTCCAAGAGAAGAATATCATGACGGTTCCGGGCATGTCCGAGATCCTGGCCGCTGTCAGGTCCGGCCGTGCCGATGCCGGGGGCCTGACCTACTTTTCCGCTCTTAACCTCGCCAAGGAAGCAAAAGGCGCCATAGAGGTCACGAATCCTTCTGCCCTGCCCGAAAAATACCTGAACTGGGTAGGGATCGGTTTCCGCAACGAGGATTCGGATTTCCTCAAGAAATTCAATGCTGCGTTGAAAAACTATATCGGTACGGAAAAAATGCTCAAGGCTGTTGAGCAATACGGGTATGGCAAAGACCAGCTGCCCGGAGATATGAAAACGGAATGGGTCTGCAATAACAGGTAAGGTTTTCCTGGTGCGGGGACCATCCTGGTTCCCGCACCTTTTTTTTGGGAGATGTCTTTTGGGAGTCTGCCCGAAAACTGAAGCACCCTTCACCATGAGGCCGCCAAGGGTATTGGAGCGCGGGGCTGTTTCAGATCCGCCAAGAGAAAAAATGTTTTTATGGAGTTTCTGAGAACTTACGGCCCTCAGTTTATCCGTGGATCGGTGACGACCGTCGAGCAGACCTTTCTGGCCGCCGCCCTGGCGATCCTGATCGCCGTCATCGCCGGGTTGATGCGTCTTTCCCGCAAACGCCTTCTCTACGGCTCAGCCACAATATACATCGAGATTTTTCGCGGAACGTCCCTGCTGGTCCAGGTCTACTGGATCTTTTTTGTTCTTCCGCTTTTTGGACTGACGCTGGAAAAGTTCACCGCCGGCTTCATCGCTGTCGGTATGAATCTGGGTGCCTACGGGGCCGAGCTGGTCAGGGGAGGGATCCTGTCCGTTCCAAAAGGACAGTGGGAGGCCGCCACCGCCTTGAGCATGTCCCCCGCCACACGGATGCGGCGGATCATTTTCCCGCAGGCTCTTTTCAACATGCTGCCTCCCTGGGGCAACCTGCTCATTGAACTCCTGAAGGGGACGGCCCTCGTTGCCCTGATCTCGGTTACCGACCTTATGTTTGTCGCCAGAAAGATCAACAGTACCACATACCTTTCGGCGCAGGTTTTCGGAACGGCCCTGATCCTTTATTACCTGATGTCACGCGGTCTGATAACGCCTTTCATGAGGTGGCTTGAGCGGTTGATGGCGCGCAAACTCGGGAAGATGTTGTAATGTTTGACTGGCGCTGGGAATTTGTAGGAGCGATCCTCCCCCGACTCTTCAGGGCGACCGGCAACACCGTCCTTGCGGCCCTGCTGGGCTATGCCATCGCGATGGTTCTCGGGCTGATCTTCGCCCTGGCCCAGCGGACCCGGTTCCCGCTGGTGAACAGGCCGATCCGCGAATTCGTTGAATTCATTCGCTCAACTCCTTTGATCCTCCAGATATTTTTCGTGTTTTACGTCGGGCCGCAGTTCGGGGTCATGCTGTCGCCCTGGACGGCGGGGATGATCGCCATCGGCCTGCACTATGCTTCCTATCTTTCGGAAGTCTATCGAGGCGGCATCGACAGCGTACCCAAGGGCCAGTGGGAGGCTGCCAAATCCCTGAGCCTGAGTCCGGTACGGACCTATTCCCGCATAATCATCCCGCAGGCCATCCCTCCGGCCTTCGCCGGGATGGGGAACTACCTCGTCGGCATTTTCAAGGATACGCCGATGCTGTCCGTCATCGGCGTCACCGAGCTGATGCACACGGCAAACTCCATCGGTTCCGAGCATTACCGGTTTCTCGAACCCTACACTCTGGTGGGTTTGATCTTCCTGGCGATTTCGCTGCCCACAGCGGGGTTTCTCAGGAAGACGGAGGCAAAAATCCGTCATAAGATGGGATTGAGGTGATCATGAAACAGACCCTTTTTCATTACCCCCTGAAACTCGAGGGGGAGCATGTTCCGCTGGTCAGGTTCCACAAGGTTACGAAACGCTATGGTGACCTTGTAGTCCTCGATGCCCTGGACCTGGACGTTAAAGAAGGGGAAATGGTGGCCATCATAGGCCCGTCCGGGTCAGGCAAGACGACGGTCCTCCGGATGCTGATGGCCCTGGAAAAAATCAATGACGGGATCATCTACGTCGACGGGGAGCCCATGACCCACATGGTGAAGAACAGCGGCCTGGTGTGGGCTGACGACAAGTATCTGCGCAGGCAGCGGCTCAACATAGGCATGTGTTTCCAGCATTTCAATCTCTTCCCGCACATGACCGCCCTGGAAAACTGCATCGAAGCCCCCATACAGGTCCTCGGCCTTACCAAACAGGATGCCACCAAAAGAGCCGAGGAACTCCTGGATATGGTGGGCTTGCTGGAAAAGGCCCACGAGCATCCATCAAGGCTTTCCGGGGGGCAGCAGCAGCGTGTCGCCATCGCGCGATCCCTCGCCATGCGCCCCAAGGTTATGCTGTTCGACGAAGTGACCTCTGCCCTGGACCCCGAGGTGATCGGAGAGGTCACCCAGGTTATCCGCAAACTGGTTCACAAGCACAACCTGACCATGCTCATGGTGACCCACCAGATGGGATTCGCCAGGGAGATCTCGGACAGGGTGTGTTTCTTCTACGACGGGAAAATCGAAGAGCAGGGACCTCCGGACCAGATTTTCGGAGATCCCCGGAAAGAAAGGACCCAGCAGTTCCTCAGCGCCGTTCTGGAAGCCAATTAAGGACTGGCCGATCATCTGGAATAAAGCCAGGATCGTTATAACGGAAAACGTATTTTCCAATAAGGAGCGATCCGGAAAATCACCCTGTGCCCAGATGAGCAGAGGCATTGCAGTAAAAGCCAGTACCGAGAGTCTGAAAAAAGGGCTTTTGATATACGCATTCATTCTTACCCCCACGAAACCACGACCGGTATGGACTTTTCCGGTGATATGGTAATGGCACCGACAGGACAATACATCCTGCACAGGTGGCATATCTGGCAGTCCTCGGGGTACTTGATGAACGCCTTTTCCGTTTTCTGGTCTTGGCGAATAACATCCGTGGGACAGGTTTTTACGTACGTTCCGCAGTCGATACAGCCTTTTATCGCTTCAATAGTCATGGTTTTTTGTTCTCTTCCTTTTGGTATTTAAGTGTGGGGCCGCGGAGTACGGCCCCATTTCTGTTTAATCACTGGTGCTGTCCTTCATCCTGCCGGGAGGGGGAGTGTCCGGGCGCAGGACCAGCCGGTCTCCTTCCACTTCACAGGTGCCCGTTACCGTATCCCCGAACGGGTTTTCAAACTCAGCCGTGTCCCCTGCGGACTTCCCTTCGCAGGCGGTGTAGGCTTCCGGAGGGGGTCCGGCAGGTCCTCCAGGCCGCGGACCTCGCTCCTGAGCTGCGCCTGACTGGACAGGAAACACCAGAGACATGAGGGTAAGGGTGGCGATTGTCAGCGTGATCATTCTTTTCATCGGTTTTCTCCTTTTCCGGTTGGCATGGGTTGTGTTCGTGAGTCATTTTCCATCGCTTTGTGAGCCGGCTCCCCTTTGGGGATCTTCATGCCGAAGGGCAACCCGAACAGATCTGTTTCAGCGTATGTGGTAAGAATCCTCACCTCCTATTCGTGCCGAAGCGCCTCGATGGGATTGAGATGGGCTGCTTTCCTCGCGGGGTAGAACCCGAAGAAGATGCCCACCAGGCTCGAGAAAAGGACTGCAATGACCATGAAGACGGCGCTGGGCGCCACGCTCGTGTTCATCGCCGAACCCATCAGGTAAGCGCCCCCCAGTCCGCTCAACAGCCCCAGGACACCGCCGAGGCCGCTCAGTACGGTGGCCTCCACGAGGAACTGGGACAGGATATCCCTTCCCCTGGCCCCCAGGGCCATCCGGATCCCGATCTCCCGCGTTCTCTCGGTCACCGAGACCAGCATGATGTTCATGATCCCGATCCCTCCCACGAGGAGGGATACACCCGCCACCGCCCCGAGAAGGACCGTGACGATTCCCGTTACAGAGGTGGCCATGTCCATCAACTCGCTCTGGTTCCTGATCCTGAAGTCGTTTTCGTCTCCATCGGAAAGACGGTGGCTGAGCCTGAGTATCTGTTCGATCTCCTCCTCGGCCGCCGGAATGGCCTCGTCTGATACGGCACTGGCCATGATCCTGCCGATGGTTTCCCCGTCTTTGAGCCGGTAAAGAATCGTGTTTGAAGGGGCCAGTATGGTGTCATCCTCATCCTGTCCCATGGCGTTCTGTCCCTTCTCGGCAAGGGTCCCGATGACCGTGAACGGCACGTTCCTGATCCTGACCTGCTGCCCAAGGGGTTCATCGTCCCCGAAAAGTTCCGTAACGACCGTCTGGCCGAGGACCGCCACCTTTGCCCGGGTCTTGATCTCTCTCTCATTAAAGAGCCTGCCGCTGGAAACCTCCCAGTTCCGGATGTCCATGTATTCCAAATCCACCCCTGAAACCTCCGTGTTCCAGTTGCTGCCCCCGGCGATAACCTGTTCCTTGCTTCCGACGACCGGGGAAACGTCGGTCAGGTTCGATGCGTCCTGCTTCAGGAGCTCGACATCTTTCATCGACAGGGTGCTCTGGCTTGCGCCCCCTCCACTCACGCCGCGGTAGTTGCTGCTCCCTGGCATGATGATCACCATGTTAGTCCCCATGTCCTGGATCTGGCCCTCGATGTCGGCCTGGGCCCCTGATCCCAGGGAGACGAGGGCCACCACCGATGCCACACCGATGATGATCCCGAGCATGGTCAGGAAGCTGCGCATCTTGTTCCGTACGATTGCGGTCATTGCCACTTTGAAAAGACTGAATGTCTTCATAACGGGTTTGCCTCCACTGGGGCAGAACGATTGTCCAGGGCGTCGGGAACGGTTCTCGTGAGTTCCATAAGATCCTTCGCGGCGCTGCTCCGTCCCATGATCTGGTGATCGCGAGTGACAACGCCGTCCTTCATCTCCACCACCCTCTGGGCGTAGGCCGCCACATCGGGTTCGTGGGTCACCATTACGATGGTGATCCCTTCGCTGTTAAGGCTCTGAAAGAGCTCCATGATTTCGAGGGTGGTCCGGCTGTCGAGGTTCCCCGTCGGTTCATCCGCGAGGAGAATGGCCGGTCGGGTCACCAGGGCCCGGGCGATGGCGACGCGTTGCTGCTGTCCACCCGACAGCTGGTTGGGTACGTGGTCGGTCCTGTCTCCTAGGCCCACCCGGTCGAGGGCCGCCGCGGCCTCCGCCTTCGGATCGGCGGTCCTTCTGCTCCTGTCGTATAGAAGAGGAAGCTCGACGTTCTCCAGCGCGGCTGTCCGGGGAAGGAGGTTAAACCCCTGGAACACGAACCCGATTTTCCGGTTCCTGATGTAGGCCAATTCGCTGCCGTTAAGGTCTGAAACCCTCTGTCCGTCCAGGACATATTCCCCGCTGGTGGGCGAATCCAGGCAGCCGAGGATGTTTAAAAGGGTGGATTTGCCCGATCCCGAAGCCCCCATGATGGCCAGGAATTCTCCTTTGCCAACTTTGAGATTGACTCCTGCAAGGGCCCTGATCCGGTTTTCGCCTACTTCAAAGACTTTCTTCACGTCTCGCAGTGTGATGGTGTCCATGTGGTTTTCCTTTCCGGTGTGATTCAAGGAATTTCAATGCTACCTTGGTGGGCCTTCCCCTCTGGGTGGTTTGGGCATGAGATTGGAAGCGATCCCTCCTTCATCCTTCGTGACCTTAGTCGTCTTTACGGTTGCCACGCCCGTCGCAACCAGGGTGCCCGCTTCCAGTCCGTCCCTTTTTTCTATGGCGGTGGTGTATCCGTTGTCTGCCAGCACCGTTGCCCGGGCCGGCTGGACCTCTCCGGATGATGTGACCACCAGGAGGACCTTCTGCCCGTCGGCGTCATCAGGTCTGCCTGATCGGCCTTCGCCCGACCGTTGAGGAGCCACACTGAAAGCCGCGGTGGGTACCAGCAGGACATCCTCGATCCTCGTGATTATGAAATCCACTGTGGCTGTCATCCCGGGAAGCAGGAGGTCCCTCGTATCGTCAACCTTCACCACAACCGTGTAGTTCACGACGTTGGAAATTACCTCCGGGTTCAGGTGGATGATCTGGACGGTTCCCGCGAACTCCTCGTCCACGAAGGCCGGCACCGTGAACCGCACCGCCTGGCCGGCCTGGATCATGCCGATGTCGTTCTCGTCCACGTCCACCTCGATCTCCATGGAGGAAAGGTTTTCGGCGATGATGAACAGAGTCGGCGAGCTCAGGCTGGCGGCGACCGTCTGACCGGCATCCACGCTCCGCTCGATGACAGTCCCGTCGATGGGCGAGCGGACCACCGTGTGCTGAAGATCGATCTCCCTGCTTTCCAGTTCCGCCTTGGCCTGGCGGAGGGAAGCTTTCGTCGTTTCCAGGGTCGTCCTGTAGGCGAGGGACTCCTGCTCGGAAAGATGGCCTGCTTCAAAAAGGGGCAGGTAGCGGTTAAATTCCGCCTGGGCCTGGGTGAGCTCGGCTTCCCACTTTTCCACCGCAGCCTTGGAAACGGCGACCGTGGCCTTAAAGGATGCCTGATCCAGGATCGCCAGGATTTGGTCCTCGGAAACCTTGTCGTTGTAGTCCACCAGGACCTCGGATACCGTCCCGGAGACCTGGGTGCTGACCTCCACCGTTCCCACGGCGGTCAAGGAACCGGTGCTCGAGACCGTCTGTTCGAAGGTGCCCTTTGTTATCTCCTGGGTTTTGAACTGCGGTACGACTCCCTTCGCATCCGTACCCGTCAGGAGGGAGGGTCCCATCCAGACAGCGGCAGCGATGACGATAACGACCGTTGTGAGGATGAGCCTGATTTTTATGGACTTGCGGTTTTTTGTACTCATGATTTTTCGACTCCTTCCAGGAGCATCCTGATCGCCGATTCGATGTTTCCCTGGTAAAATTCGGTGGTGAGAGCCTTTGTCAGGCAATCGTACCTGGCGTTCACGACGTCATACCTGGATCCGATAGCTTCGCTCCGGGCATCGTTTAACTCCACGAGGTTGGCCGCTCCTGTCTCGTAACGGGCTTTGACCGATTCAAGGGCTTTCTCGGCCCACTGGAGCCTGGCTTCGGATACCTCCAGGCTTTTCTCGGCCGTCTGGTAGTCCTCGAACGCCTGGCCCAGTTCCTCCCTGATCTCCAGCTTCATCTGGCTCAGTGTCGTCTGTTTGGTGATCAGCTCGGTCTCTGCCTGGCGGACGGCGTTTTGGGTCTGGCGCGCATCGTAAAGGGGCAGGGTGAGGCTGATGCCCACCGACGCAGCGAGGCTGTCATTGCTGAACTGTTCCCACATGGTTTCATCATTCAGGCTGTTGTAAACGGAAGAAATACTGCCGGTCAGGTCCGCTGTTACCGAATTGCCTGATTTCGCCTCGGTGACACGTTCCCGGGCTGCCTCGATCCTTTCCTTCTGTGCTGCGATGTCGCTCCGGTTGGCCATGGCCCCTTTCAGGAGTTCATCGATATCCATGCTGATCTGAACCTTCCTGTTCCCCTTAAGCACCGGGTCCGAAACGGAAAAGCCGGGGTCCTCATCCAGCCCCAGGCTGGTGAGCAGTTTAAGACGGCTCACTTCAAGATCCCTCCGGGCGGAGAGGAGGGAAAGCTCGGCTTCTTTCACGGCGGCCTGCTGCTGATAGAGGTCCGTTACGGGCCGGGACCCTGCCTCGAACATCGCTTCGATCTTTTCCAGCAGGACTCGGGCGCTTTCCAGGTCTTCCTCCATGACGGTGAGGATCTCTTCGCTGCCCAGAACATCCAGGTAGGCCGTTGCCACTTCCAGAAACAGTGACTGCCGCTTCTGTTCGTAGTCGAGATCGGCAGCCGAGAGTTCCTTCTGGGCGCTCTGAAGCGATGCGGTGTTGACGCCGCCGCTGTAAAGGTTGTAACGGGCCGTCACATCCGCCTGGGCGGTCCGGTAATTCACGGTTTCGTAGCCGTTATCGTATTTTTCGGCTGCGCTCAGGCCTGCACTGACCGTGGGAAGGAAATCCGATTCCTCGCTGGCCACCCTTATTTCGGCGGACCGGACATTTGCCGACGCCAGGTTCAGCCCGGGGTTGTTGGCAAGGGCGGTCTCGAGGGCCTCGCTCAATGTCAGGGGACTGCCTGCCAGGCCTATACCGGGGAAGAGGATCAGCGTCAGGATGAGCAGCGATGCCGCCGCGCCATTCAATCGGGTTTGGTTCATATCCTGCCTCCTCGTTGTCTTCGTAACTGTCTGCATGGGTCAAACGATACAGAGGAAAAGCTGAAGAGGGGGTTAACTGTTGAAAAATTAAAGTAAAGGATCGTTAAGAAATCTGAAGGGGTTAATAATTCTTTACACACCCTGCTCTCTCTACGGGTTAGAATAAGAATCATGAAAGACAGCGATAAGGGCCAGAATAAAAAGAAGATCCTGGTCGTGGATGATGATCTCGAACTTTGTGACCTTTTGACCGAGTTCCTCCAACCCGAAGGTTTTATGGTCGACACGGCCAACACGGGCCATAGCGGGCTTGACCGGGCCCTTTCCGGGGATTATTCCCTCGTCCTGCTGGACGTGATGCTGCCCGGCATGGGCGGCTTCGACCTCCTCCGGGAGCTTCGGGTCCATTCCGATGTCCCGGTCCTCATGCTCACGGCCAAGGGGGAGGAGGTGGACCGCATCGTCGGGCTGGAGATGGGCGCCGACGATTATCTTCCCAAGCCGTTTAGCGCTAGGGAACTCCTTGCCCGGATCCGGGCCGTGGTCCGTCGGACCCCGGAAAGAAAGCCAAGGGCCGTGACTGACCCCGCTCCCGTGGTGGTGGGGGATGTTGTACTGGACCCTGGCAGCCGGATAGTAAAGTGTTCGGGCCGCGCGGTGGAGCTCACCGCGGCGGAGTTCGACCTGCTGGAGGTCCTGCTGAAGGCGGCCGGGTCGGTTGTGACCCGCGAAGACCTGACCCATCAGGCTCTGGGCCGTCGGCTGTCGCCCTACGACCGGAGCATAGACGTTCACATCAGCAGCCTTCGGAAAAAGCTCGGAACCGGGGGAAAGGATGTGGAACGGATCCGGACAATCAGGGGAATCGGTTACCAGTACGCCCTCCCAGGCGAGGGAACCCCCCCTCCGAATGGCGAGGACCAGTGACCCATGTCCCGGCTGACGAACAGCCTCTTCACGAGGATCTTCATCTGGTTCTGGGTCCTCCTCACCCTCGTGACCGCGGTCAATATTCTGGTGCTCTGGCTGAGGGATACGCCGATGATCCGCGATGACCGGATGATCCGCGACGCGGGATCGCTCCGGATCTTCGGTTCCACCATCCTTGACTTTTACACTCAGGGAAGGATCGAGGTCGTCGAAGAGAGGGCGCGTGAGTATGCCCGTACTTTCCGCCTGGAGCTTTTCCTGATGAACGAAGAAGGAGAGATCCTTTTCGGGGAGGGCCTGCCTCAAGAGATCATAGCCCCGGCTGCAAGAGCCCTTCGGGAAGGCCGTCCCCAGACCCTGGAAACGGAGGAAGGCTTATGGCTGTTTACCCGAATTGTGGATTCCGAGGGCCGGTCGGGGGTTGCTGCTACGAAAAGACAGAAGCATCCCTGGATACCGCCTCCCTTCCGGCCGGCTATCCTCGCACAGAGATTCCTGATAGGCGTTTTCCTTTCGGGGCTCCTTGCCTGGTTTTTTGCCGGTTCCCTGGCAAAGCCTATTTCCCGGCTCAAGGAATCGACAAAGCGGTTGGCCGAGGGAGACTTGGAGGTTCGTACACCATCATCCATCTCTCTTCGAAAAGATGAGATCGGGGACCTGGGCAAGGAGTTCGATGTGATGGCGGCCCGGATCCAGGGACTGCTGACTTCCCGGGACCGGATGCTGCGGGACATCTCCCACGAACTTCGTTCCCCCCTGGCCCGCCTGGGGGTCGCCCTGGAGCTGGCCGGCAGAAAGGCGACGCCTGAGATCGAGACAACCCTTCGCCGTATCGGGAAGGAGGCCGAAAGGGTCAACGAACTCATCGGTCAGCTCCTTACCCTCTCATCGATGCAGGGAGGCATTGAAACCCCTGCCAGGGAATTTTTCGATCCTGCTGATATTATTTTTGAAGTCGTCAGGGACGCCGATTTCGAGGCAAGGCAGAAAAACCGCACAGTGCAGGCCGGCAGGGTGGATCGCGTCACCTTCACCGGACATCGGGAGATGCTCCGTCAGGCCGTGGAGAACGTTGTCCGAAACGCGGTCAGGCACACGGAAAAGGAAACCGGTGTCGAGGTCTCCCTTGAAAAACTGGGAAACACTATCCTCATCCGGGTCAGGGATCACGGCCCAGGCGTCCCCAAAGAGCACCTGGACAACATCTTTATGCCCTTTTTCCGGGTCGCCGAGGCGCGGGAAAGGGAAACGGGCGGGACGGGGATCGGTCTTGCCATCACCTCGCGGGTGGTTCAAATGCACGGCGGCAAGGTCACCGCGAAAAACGCTCCCGACGGCGGCCTTGAAGTCGAAATTTATCTTCCTCTTTAAGGGTCACGTCGAACGTTAAACGTTCAACGTTAAACGCTCTCCCCATTTTCCAGGATCATTTCCACGGCCGCTTCCGCGTGGATGCGGCCGGTGTCAAAAAGAGTGACATCCGTATGCTCGGAAGTCACCAGGAGGGGGATCTCCGTGCATCCGAGGACGATCCCCTCGGCGCCCCGGTTTGAAAGATCGCCTATGATCCTTACAAATTCCCGCCGGGAACTGTCTAAAAAACGCCCACAGCACAGTTCCGAATAGATGGTGCGGTGGATGAAGCGCCTGTCCTCTTCGTCCGGGATCAGGGCCTCGATGCCATGTCTTTCGAGAAGACGGGTTCGGTAGAAATCCTGCTCCATTGTAAAGGCCGTTCCCAGAAGGCCCACCTTTTTCAGTCTTTTTTTGTGAATTCTTGCCGCAGCAGCGTCGGTGATGTGAAGAAAAGGTACGGAAAGAGGTTCCTCGATCCTGTCCGCCACCTGGTGCATGGTGTTGGTTGCCAGGAGGACGAAGTCGCACCCAACCCGCTCAAGGGAAACGGCCGCGTTCCCAAGGGCCCGCCCGATCCCTTCCCAGTCCCCTTCCTCCTGCATGCGGGCCATTTCGGCGAAGTCCACGCTGAAAAGGACCAGTGGGGCCGAGTGCAGACCTCCCAGATTTTTCTGAACGGCCTGGTTGATATGCTGGTAATAGGGGACGGTGGATTCCCAGCTCATCCCCCCGATGATTCCGGCGGTTTTCATTGCAGGCTCCTTTGCTCAAGGTTTCGCATCTGAAAAAACGTAATTTTGTCCGGCGAAAAAAAGGGGACACAAAATATCTTACCACCCACCACGGGTAAAAATGTATTCCCCTGAATTTTGGGGGGTATTTTCTTGCAGTTGGACCTGGATAAAGGTAGTCTTTAAAGTATCTGCATATATACTTAATTAGAAGGGGTGTTTTTTGAAAGACACTGAAACGCTGGCGCGGGTTTTCAAGATCCTCTCAGTGGAAATGCGGATCCGGATAATTGAATTGCTCAAGGGCCAGCCCCTCTGTGTCAACGCCCTGGCTCACTTCCTTGGGATCACGCCGGCGGCGGTTTCCCAGCACCTCAGGGTGATGCGTGATGCTGATATCGTCATCGGGGAGAAGCGGGGATATTTCATTCATTACAGGGTCAACCAGGAAAAACTGGATGAATGGTACCAGATGGTCATGGTTCTCTTGCGGCATTGAGGATGTTTCCAATGGAACAGTTGTGGGACGGAAAAAATCCGGTCATTGAAGTGTCTGGTCTTGCCAAGGGTTTCGGCGAGGTCACGGCTGTCGATTCCGTTGATTTCAGTGTCAATGCAGGGGAACTTTTCGGATTCCTTGGACCCAACGGCGCTGGAAAAACCACGACAATCAACATGCTCACCGGCTTGGCGCGCCCGGATTCGGGAAATATACGCATTGCGGGGATCGACTGCACACGGAACCCAAGAGCGGCCCAGCATCTCATCGGGGTTGTCCCGGACGAGAGCAACCTCTATCCGGAACTGACAGGATTCGACAACCTGTGTTTCTGCGCCTCGCTGTACGGCCTGAGGAAAAGGGAACGGCAGGCAAGGGCCAGGGAACTTCTGGATTCATTCGGTCTTTCGGAGGCAGGGGACCGGAAGTTCGCCGGCTATTCCAAGGGGATGAAGCGCAAGCTCACCATCGCTGCAGGGATCATCCACCGGCCCGAGATCCTGTTCCTGGATGAACCTACCACAGGCATCGATGTCGCCAGCGCGAGGCAATTGCGCCAGACCATCGCCGGGCTGAACAAGGCCGGGACCACCATTTTCCTGACCACACACTACATCGAGGAAGCGGAGCGTCTTTGTAACCGGATCGCTTTCATCGTCTCCGGGAAGATCGTATGTATCGACACTGTTGACCGCCTCCTTCAACCCCTTAAAGGGAAACATGTGGTTCAGTTTTCCTGCTCGGAGACCCCCGGGAATCTCCAGGTTGGACTTGCCGGATCATTTCCAGCCCTTGGATTTTCCGTCCCGGCCCCCGGCGTGGTCCGGGTAGAGGCTCAAGAACCCGTTCGGGTAGGGCCTCTGGTGCGCTACCTGGAGGAAAAAGACATCGAGGTTTTAGAAGCTGTCAGAATGAGGCCGTCCCTCGAGGAGGTCTTCGTAAAAATCACCGGCCTCGAGATAGATGCCATGCGGAAGGAAAAGGAGAAAAAGGGAGGAGGCCAGTGAGACCCTGGATCGCGTTTATCAACATCCTTTTCAAGGATATGCGGACCTATTACCTGAAACCACCGAACATCAGCTGGGGGCTGATCTTTCCCCTGGCCTGGACGGGGATGTTCTTCATCAAGTCCGGGAGCGGTCTTGGAACCATACCATCCCTGCTTCCCGGAGTGGTGGCTCTTTCCATCCTGTTCGGCACGACCTCCCTCCTGGCCGTGACGGTGACCTTCGAAAAAAAGAACCGCTCCTTCGAGAGGCTGCTTTTAGCGCCCATTTCATTAAAGCTCCTGATGCTGGCAAAGACCAGCGGAGCCATTCTTTTCGGTATCGTCAACGCCTTCGTACCGGTTGCGATAGCGGCTTTCCTCATGGACCTGTCCGGGGTTTCCTGGGGAGCCTTTATCCCGGCCGTTGCCCTCATCGCCGTGGCCTCAACTTTTCTGGGCCTTTTTATCGCCGTCGCTGTGAGCGAGGTGTTCGAGGCACAGACTTTCTCCAATTTTTTCCGGTTCCCCATGGTTTTCCTGTGCGGCCTGTTCTTCCCGATAGATCAGCTGCCGGTATTCTTAAAACCCCTCGCCTTTGCCTTGCCCCTGACTTACGGGGCCGATGTGCTCCACGGCGCCGTACACGGGCGACATATCCTGCCCTTTGCCCTGGATCTTGCCCTTCTCGGTGTTTTCTGCGTTCTTCTTTTCGCGGCAAGCCTTCGGAACATCAAGCGCCGGTGGATCATCTGACTCCCCTCACAACCCCATTGATAACGGGAAGCCTGGCTGTCCGCTGTCCCCATTGACCCGGTCCACTCTGCGAGGACTGAGGTATAATTGCCTGCAAGAGGGGTGAACTGCCTGTACTGTAAGCCAATTGACAAAAAATAATTATTAAATAATAATAATTCTTATTTAGGATTATTCCTCATGCGGATATCACCGGACGAGCTGAGTCAGAGGATGGACCGCTTCAAGGAATGCCTTAAGGGGTCGGGGGTAAAAATCACCTACCAGCGCCTGGAGATCTTCCGGGAAGTTGCGGCGTCCGGCGATCACCCTGATGCGGAGAGCATCTTCAGAAAGGTTCGAAAGAGGCTGCCCACCGTTTCTCTGGACACGGTGTATCGAACACTCTGGCTGCTGATGGATCTCGGTCTTCTGACAACCCTTGGAACGTCCCGGGACAGGACGAGGTTCGACGCGAACATGAGAAACCATCATCATTTCGTCTGCTCCAGATGCGGTTTGACCCGGGATTTTCACTGCGACAATTTTGACCAACTGGAAATACCTGACAGCGTCAGGGAATTTGGAAAAGCGGAAAAAACGCAGGTGGAGATAAGGGGCGTCTGCCTTGCGTGCCAGGAAAACCGGGGGAAGGTTTAGGAAAAGCCATTTTTAAAAGGAGGTTACCATGGCCAAAAACAAGAAAACACTGACTACCGGGTTCGGGAGCCCGGTGGAAAACGATTTAAACTCCATAACTGCGGGACCCAAAGGCCCCATTCTCATTCAGGACGTACATCTGACGGAGAAACTGGCGCACTTTGACCGGGAAAGGATTCCCGAGCGCGTTGTTCACGCCAAGGGAACGGGAGCATACGGGTACTTCGAGGTGACGAAGGATGTGACGAAATACACCAAAGCGGCCTTTCTCGGCAAGGTCGGGAAAAAGACCGACGTCTTCGTCCGTTTTTCCACGGTCGGGGGCGAACGGGGTTCCGCCGACTCCGAGCGCGATCCAAGAGGCTTCGCGGTGAAATTCTACACCGAGGAGGGCAACTACGATCTGGTGGGCAACAACACTCCGGTCTTCTTTATCCGGGACACCATGAAGTTCCCTGATTTCATCCACACCCAGAAGCGTCACCCCGGAAGCAACCTCAAGAGCGCTGACATGTTCTGGGATTTCCTGTCCCTGACCCCGGAGTCCATCCACCAGGTCACGATCCTGTTTTCGGACAGGGGGACCCCGAGGACCTACCGGAACATGAACGGGTACAGCAGCCACACCTACATGTGGTACAACCAGAAAGGCGAGCACTACTGGGTCCAGTACCACTTCAAGACCGATCAGGGCATCGACAACTTTACCGGGCCTGAAGCGGACAAGATGCGCGGCATTGACCCGGACTGCACCACGCGAGATCTGCATGAAGCCATCGCCAGAAAAGATTATCCCTCCTGGCGCCTGGAGATGCAGATCATGACAGCGGAGCAGGCCAGGGACTACCGTTTTGACCCCTTCGACATCACCAAAGTCTGGCCCCATGGGGATTTTCCGCCCATCGAGATCGGCCGCATGGTCCTTAACCGCAACCCGGAGAACTATTTCGCCGAGGTGGAACAGGCGGCCTTTTCCCCCGCCAACTTTGTCCCGGGCATCGGCCCCTCCCCTGACAAGATGCTCCAGGGACGGCTTTTCAGTTACCATGACACCCACCGGCATCGCCTCGGACCCAACTATCATCTTCTTCCGGTGAACGCCCCGAAGGCCTGCGCCATGAGCAACTATCAGCGCGACGGAGCCATGCGGTTCGACGACAACGGTGGCGGCGGTCCCAATTACTGGCCGAACAGCTTCGGCGGTCCCGATCCAGACCCGAAGGTGGCCGCTCCGCCCATTGATGTTGCGGGGATGGCGGCCCGCCACGTCTATGAACTGGGCGATATTGATTTTGTCCAGGCGGGGGATCTTTACCGCAAGGTCATGACGCCCAGTGACCGCAAGAATCTGGTCAGCAACATCGTCGGTCATCTGAAGAACGCCCAAAAACGCCTCCAGCTTCGTCAGTGCGCCCTCTTCTACAAGGCGGATGCGAACTATGGGAAAGGCGTGGCCAAGGGGCTTGGACTGGACCCTGCCGAGGTCAAGCGTCTGGCTGACATGTCCCAGGAAGAGAGGGTCAAGGCGACGGCAAAGTAAAAGCCAGGAACAAACCGGATTTGTCTATCCGGATCGACAAGGGAAAGGCCCCGCCGCAAGACGGGGCCTTTCCCTTGTTTCCCGGATGACATGCCATGGAAAAGGAAAGTCCAGGTTACGGGACCGAGCCCAGACATGGTAAAAGAAGCAGTGGACAGGGATGTTCATTCCCTCTTCCAATGAGGGATTCAGGCTGAGAACCGGGAGGATTCATAAATGAAAGTCTGGCCGGGGGAATCCTATCCCATGGGAGCTGTCTATGATGGCTCGGGAACGAATTTTTCACTTTTTTCAAAGATCGCCCAAAGAGTTGAGCTCTGCCTTTTCGATGAAAAAGGCCGGGAGGAACGGGTGGACCTGCCGGAGGTGACCGGCTACCGCTGGCATGGGTATTTCCCTGAGATCAAGCCCGGGCAGAGGTACGGTTATCGCGTGTACGGACCCTGGGATCCGGCCCATGGACACCTCTGCAATCCGGCGAAATTGCTGGTAGACCCTTACTCAAAAGCTTTTGAAGGGCATATCCGGTTAAATGAGGCTCTTTTTCCTTACCGGGTAAAGGATGGTCCAGAAGCGCGCAGCCAAAAAGACAGCGCCCCCTTCATGCCCCGCAGCGTTGTCCACCTGGCCAGCTTTGACTGGAGCGGGGATGTTCATCCAAGGCGCCCGTGGCACGAAACGGTCATCTACGAGGCCCACGTCAAGGGGTTCACCGCCCGTCATCCCCAGGTCCCTCCGGAGATCCGCGGCACCTACGCCGGCCTTGCCCATCCGGCCGCGGTTGACCACCTGAAACAGCTCGGGGTGACGGCCGTGGAACTCATGCCGATCCACCAGTTCGTCCACGACAGGCGCCTCGTAAGGCGTGGGCTGCGCAATTACTGGGGTTATAACTCCATCGGGTATTTCGCGCCGCACAACGAGTATGCTTCCGATCAACATCCCGGGGCCGTGGTGACAGAGTTCAAGCAGATGGTCAAAACCCTCCACGGTGAAGGCATGGAGGTGATCCTGGACGTGGTCTACAACCACACCGGCGAGGGAAACCACCTGGGTCCGATGTTCTGCTTTAAGGGAATCGACAATGCCTATTACTACCGGCTCCTGGAGGACAAGCGGTACTACCTGGATTTTACCGGCACCGGCAACAGCCTGAACATGAATCCCCCGCATGTGTTGAAGCTGATCATGGATTCCCTTCGCTACTGGGTCCTCGAGATGCATGTGGACGGGTTCCGCTTCGACCTGGCCGCGACTCTCGCGCGCGAGCTGTACGACGTGGACCGCCTTTCAGCCTTCTTTGACATCATCCACCAGGATCCCGTGATCAGCGAAGTCAAGCTCATCGCGGAGCCGTGGGACCTCGGGGAGGGGGGCTACCATGTGGGAAATTTCCCGACCCTCTGGACCGAGTGGAACGGCAAGTACCGGGACTGCGTGCGCGATTACTGGCGCGGCCAGGATCAGACTTTAGGGGAACTCGCCCTGCGGTTAACGGGAAGTTCCGACCTTTATGAGGATGATTCCCGCCGCCCCCACGCCAGCATCAACTTCGTCACCGCTCATGACGGGTTCACCCTTCAAGATCTTGTCTCCTTCAACGAAAAACAAAACGTTGCCAACGGGGAGGAAAACCGCGACGGCGAGACATACAACCGTTCATGGAACTGCGGGGTGGAAGGACCCACCAACGACCCCGAGGTCCTTCGCCTGCGGGCCCGGCAGAAACGGAACTTTTTAGCTACCCTTTTCCTGTCCCAGGGTGTCCCCATGCTGTCGGGAGGCGACGAGATCGGGCGCACGCAGAATGGAAACAACAACGCCTATTGTCAGGACAACGAGATCTCATGGTACGACTGGCAGGGGACTGACCATGATCTCCTCGAGTTCTGCCGGGGCCTCATCCGCTTCAGGAACCAGCATCCTGTTTTTCACCGCCGCCACTGGTTCCAGAGTCAACCCATTCACGGCATCGAGGTGAAGGACATTGCGTGGTTTACCTCTGAGGGCCAGCAGATGGACGAGGAGGACTGGGGAAAGGGACATGTGAAGTGCCTTGGGATCTTCCTGAACGGGGAGACCATTCCCAACCCCAACCCCCGGGGCGAGCCGGTGACCGACGACAGCTTTTTCCTCATGCTGAACGCCCATTCGGGGAAAAGGGACTTTCACCTCCCTGGAAAACAGTGGGGCCGGACCTGGACAAAGGAACTTGACACGGATGTCGGCTTTTGCGCGGGGGAGGAGCTTTTCAAGGCAGAAGAGGTGCTGGAAGTGGAGGCGCGCTCCCTGGTCATGATGCGACGAAAACCCTGAAATACCTTTTAACGGTGTCTGCCGCTTCGGGGCGGCTTTTTTTAGAAAAAGTAGCGGGCCCGGCCCTCAACCTTCCATCGGTTCAGTTTTTCCCCGTACTCCGTCCCCTCCTCGCCGGCCAGCAGGTTTAATCGGAATCTGAGCTCAAGGTTTGTGACCCCGGTGTAAAGGATTTCCGGAATAACATTGTAGGATCCATCGTCGATATTGAGGATGGATGTGATCGCGGGCGTCAGGTAAAGCCATCCGAAAGGTTCTTTCTGGCTGGCCCGGATGTAAAGGTAATCCCGCATGAAATTGGGTTTTTGATAGGGGGCGGAAAGGTCCCGGAGCTCGCCAAGCTGTGTCTGGGTGGCATCTTCGACCAGGACGAAAAAAGTTTCGGTTTCCTCTTCGGTATATCCCTGGCCGTTGCGGTAGTATTCGATGATGAAGGTTGTTTCGGCCGGAGTCAGATACCGGATGCCGAGGAGATAATTCTGGGCATCAGACGTTTTCACCGTGGCGGAGTAATCCGGGGCGATGACCTTTCTGGTGGAATCACTGACCAGGGACCACTCCCCGTGGACCTCCAGGTTGCTGAGGATGTTGAGGGAAAAATCCGCTCCGTATCTCGAGGTCCGGCTTCCCTTGGAAAGAGCCATAAGGTCGATATCGGTATCGTGCCAGAGAAGGTAGATCTTACCGGCCCAGTTCAGATCCTCTTCCTGACCGAAATCCTCGTTGACATCCCCGTCAACCGGAAGAAGAATGCCGGTAAAAGCCAGTGTTTTCAGGGTTCCCGGAAGGCTGTAGACCAGGTCCGCCGCGACTATCCAGAACCCTTCCAGGGCAAGGTCCGGATCCGAGGGGTTCTTGTCCCGGCTGACGAAGGCGACAGGGCTGAAGGCATATCCTTTTCCCCAGCGAAGAAGGGTCTTTCCGGCGGAAAGGGAAAATTTAGGCGTTGCCTGCCAGGAGGCGTACCCTTCCAGGAGGGTGAAATCGTCCTCCCATTCCCCCTCGGACGCGCTCCCTTCCAGGCTGGCACTTGCGAAAGCCTTGAAGGACCCCTCCTGCCAGGTCAGATCGGGCTGGAGGGATATCCCCGCAAGGCTTTTTCCGGCGTCCTGGTCCTGGTCGAAGAAATTGAGGCGATAAAAGGATGAACCCTTATGGAAACGGGTGTGGGAAGCATTAAGCTGGAGAAAGCCCCCCCATTCGAAGGGCGATTTTTTAAATTCCCCCGCATCGAAAGTGAACTCCTCGCTCCAGTCCGCACCCCCTTGGGAATCCTCCCCGGACGCGGGTAAAGGGTGGATCAGGAAGAGAAAGAAAAAAAGAACGATCCCCACCCGGCTTCGAAAGCGTATCACCTTAGCTCGTCCACCTTGGGAAGGTAATTCAAGGTAAAGACCTCATCGGCAAATTCCCTGGCCTTGATATCGGAAAAGAGCATCACGCTGCGGTAGCCCTTCTGGAGGGGGCTGTCCGTTTCCAGGACGCTCGGCCGCAGGATGCCGTCCGCGAACTCTTTAATCTGGCTGTAATGGAGGGTCTTGATGAGCAGACCAGTGGAGGCGAAACACTTTATCGTTACGGGTATAAGCGCTTCCGTTGAAACGGACATTTCGAGCCTGTCGTAGGCGACCGCTCCCGTTTTTGCTTTCAGGTCCAGATGATAAAGGTCCCCCTCCTCCCTTATGGAAGTGACCTCGTATTCAACCGAGTAGTCCAGGCGGAGCAGGTCGGAATTGTTGAAGACCCCGCCCACGACGGACTGCAGGCTCGTGATCCGGATGGGTTTTCCTACATTGGGAATGTAGAGCCACATGTTGTCTTCCTGCCGCAAGGTAGCGCGTCCCTTCTCGCTGGCCGGGGAGAGAAAAAGGGCGATCATCTTGTCCCGGCCTTTCTTGACGGTGTAAAGGACGAACTCTTTCCGGGTGCCGTCGGGCTCGATATTGATGAGCTTCCGGTACATTTCATAGCTCTCCGGGTTGAGATTGCGGTCCACTTTCAGGAGGATCTCGTTCCCGTCCAGAGCAAGGGCGGGAAATGCCCACATGCCCAGGAGAAGAATGAGGATCGCGGTTTTAAGGGACTTCGTTTTCATTTTTAAGCTCCTAAGGAATGCCGTGCGTTTTTTCCGAAAAAGGTCCTTTTTTCATCAAAAAACTTTTACCCGGTTAGTCTTGTGTCAAACTCCACGAGAAGACTTCGCGCGAAATCGGCAAGTTCCCGAAAAAAAGCAGGGGATAAGGTTTTTACTCCATGCATCCGTTCCACGATAAGCCCGTTTTCAGTGGCATTTTTCGCCTGCCTCTGGCCGGCTTCGAAAAACTAGACGTGGCGAAGGGCTTTTATGGGTTCCATCCTCGATGCCTTGACCGCCGGCTGCAGGCTGGCGATTATGGAGACGATGAGAACAACAGCGATGGTAAAGGCGATCTCACTTAACGACAGGGAAGGTCTTAATATCAGGCCGGTTGACCGCCCGAAGTTGAAGGTGATGGGCCAGATATTGAGCGCCAGGACCGCAAGGAGGCTCAGGACCGTTCCGGCCAGGCTCCCGAGGACCCCGAGAAAAAATCCCTCCGTGACGAAAAGGGTCCGGATCCGCCCGGGCAGGGTTCCCATGGCGGAAATGGCGCCGATCTCGCGTATCCTCTCGAAAACG
>Ga0272443_10000404_pt1 | contig 82436 bp, 68 predicted proteins | sample SSMAcet12_FD_193581 | JGI IMG/M metagenome (GOLD analysis project Ga0272443, IMG submission 193581) | Marine sediment archaeal communities from Little Sippewissett salt marsh, Falmouth, MA, United States - SSM-Acet-12 | ecosystem: Environmental > Aquatic > Marine > Wetlands > Sediment ...
GCCCCACCGGGATCCGTTCGGAGGAGAAGCCGCTGCCTGAAGCAGATGCGGTCATCGCTGCCTAAGCTGGTGCGAAGCAGCAGGTTCAGCAGTGATACCGCATGCTGCAAAAGGCTGCGGCGGTGACCGGTCGGAAGTGTGTGATATCCTGTCAACTGTTCCTGGATTTGCTCAGGGAACCGATCGCTTCCAAAACCAGCGAAGCTCTGGTGGTTCCGATTTCTTCTGCCACCTCCTCAAAAGCCGCTCCCTGGATTCCTTTGACCGATTTGAACCGGATAAACAATTTTTCGATGCTCTTTGGGCCGATCCCCGGAATATCCTTTAATGCAGATTCGGTCATGGTTCCAGCTCTTTTTTGCCTGTGAAATCCGATTCCGAATCGATGGGCTTCATTCCTGATATACTGAATCAATCTGAGTGATTCGGAGCTCTTATCAATGTAGAGGGGAACCGGATCGCCGGGAAAATAGATCTCCTCCAGTTTTTTAGCAATCCCGATGATAGCAACTTTCCCCCTGATTCCCAGCTGATTAAGACTTTCCAGGGCGGCATTCAACTGGCCTTTTCCCCCGTCGATGATCACCAGTTCAGGCAGCGGAATATTCTCCTCCGTCAGCCGCTTGTATCTCCTGTAAACCACCTCTTTCATGGATGCAAAATCATCGATCCCCTTCACCTTCCGGATGTGGTAATGCCTGTATTCTTTATTTGAAGGTTTGCCGTTCCTGAAGACCACACACGCCGCCACCGGTGTGGCGCCCTGGATGTTGCTGTTGTCAAAACATTCGATATGGGCAGGTAATTTTTTCAGTCTCAGATCAGACTGCAGTTGTTTCAGAATCCTTTCTGACGATCCTGGCGTCTTCATTGAGGAAATCCGTTTCATTTTTTCCAGCTTATAGCTCCTGGCGTTCCTTAATGACAGATCCAGCAGTTTTTTCTTGTCCCCCCTCTTCGGGATGGTCAGGCGCGTTCCCGGCAGATACTCTCCCAGGTCCATGGGGACGATCAATTCCCGGGAGGAACTCTGTATCCTGCTTCGCAATTCTGTGATGGCAAAAGCCAGCAACTCTTCAGCGGGCTCATTCAGCTTCTTCTTTATCTCTACCGTATGTGCCTGTATAACAGCGCCCTGAACTACTTTCAAGAAATTCACATAGGCTTCATTCTCATCGTTTACGATGGAAAAGACATCCACGTCATGAATGGAGGGATTGACGATGGTGGATTTGCTTTTATAGCGGGACAGGACCTCAATTTTCTCCTTGAGAAGGTTGGCTTCCTCGAACCGGTAGGCCGAGGAGAGTTTTTCCATTTCTTTTTTCAGGTATGTGATCACCTCAGTCAGATTTCCCTTGATGATCTCCCTGATCTGGTTGATGTTCTCCCTGTAGTCCGCCTCAGACTGCAATCCCTCACAAGGCCCTTTACAATTTCCGATATGGTATTCAAGGCATACCCTGAATTTTTTCTGCCTGATGTTGTCATCGGTCAGCGATAGCTTGCATGTTCGCAAAGGATAGAGTTGTCTGATCAGGGAAAGAAGGATCTTCACCGCAAATGCGGATGTATACGGACCGAAATATTCAGAACCGTCATTGATCACATTCCTGGTGGAATGAATCCTTGGAAACGGTTCGTTCCGGATGCAAATCCAGGGAAACGTCTTGTCATCCTTCAGCAGTATATTATACCTGGGTTGATGTTTTTTGATCAGGTTGTTTTCCAGAAGAAGGGCATCTGGTTCACTGCTGACCACGATATACCTGATATCCGTAACTTTATTGACAAGGACTTTAATTTTGTAGGAATCGTATTTCGCTCTGTTGAAATATGAGGATACCCTTTTTCGAAGGTTTTTTGCCTTCCCGATATAAATGATTGTGCCCTGCTTGTCGAAAAACTGGTACACCCCGGGCTGGTCCGGAAGAGATCTGATCAGCGGCTGTAGATCATTCTGGGTTGTCATACATGCTGCTCAAACAAAGGGGTAAATGAAAAAGCATCCACATCAAATAATCCCCTGTCCCCTATTTTTAAGGACGGGATCACCAGCAGGGACATGAAGGACAGGGTCATGAAGGGTGCCTGGAGGGAAGAGCCCATGTTGCCCGCGATACGTGTCAGTTCCAGATACCGTTCCCCCGTCATCTTTACAGGATCTCCTGTCATTAATCCGGCGATGGGCAGCGGCAATCCACTGATGGTGTTGCCGTCGTGAACGGCAATGCCTCCCCGGTTTGAAAATATCCATCGGACCGTCTCTGCAATATGCCGGTCGGAAACACCCACACACACCACATGGTGACTGTCATGTGCAATGCTGGAAGCCATGGCGCCATGCCTGATCCCGAATCCGCTGACAAACCCGACCGAAGGTTTAATTTCAGGGTCGTACCTGTTGATAACCGAAATTTTCAACAGATCATGATCCGGGTCACTATGTACTTCTTTCTCTCCATCCTTGAGGGTGATCAATGTTCTTTGTGTGATCAGCTCTCCATCCTTTGCCTGGATGACATGCATCCGGTTTGACTGTTTCATGACCCTGAATTCTGAAGGAGTCACGCTGCGGTCGGTGAAAGCATTTTTTAGTTCTGTTTCCACCGGGGAGATGTGAACATCTCCCTCCCCGTAAACCCGGACCCCGTCTATGTATGTGTCCAGGATCCTGAAATCTTTCAGATCCTGTACCACGATAAAATCTGCCGGGTCGCCGACCTTCAGGAGGCCCATATTCAGGCCATAATGCTTTACCGCATTGAAAGAAGCCACTCTGAGCACGTCAAACAGGTCATATCCCAGCGATATTGCGCGCATAACAAGTTGATTGATATGGCCTTTCGCCAGTGTATCCGGGTGACTGTCGTCGGTGCAGAACATGAGGCTTTCAGGGAAAGATTCCATTAACGGGATCAATTCCTCAAAATTCCTGGCAGCACTTCCCTCCCTGATCAGGATTTTCATTCCCAGCTCTATTTTTTCGAGTGCCTCTTCCCTGCTTGAGCATTCATGATCGGTGGTGATTCCTGCATTCACATATTTCTTCAGTCTTTCACCCCTGAGTCCGGGTGCGTGTCCGTCCACCGGAACATTTTTCGCATGTGCCACCCTGATCTTTTCCATTACTTCCGGATCTCCGTTGACCACTCCCGGAAAATTCATCATCTCTGCAAGAAATCCGATTCCTTCCATCCCGAGGATTTTCCTGATCGCGCTTGCGTCGATCACTGCACCTGCGGTTTCAAATGGAGTGGCCGGCACACAGCTGGGTGCACCGAACAGAAATTTGAACGGTGTTTTCTTTCCGTTCTCTACCATGAATTTGATTCCCTCTTCTCCCAGGACATTCGCAATCTCATGCGGATCCGAGACCGCTGCCACCGTTCCGTGTCTGACCGCCATTCTTGAAAATTCCACCGGTGTTACCATAGAACTCTCCACATGCACATGGGCATCCACAAAACCAGGGATGATGTACCGGTTGTATTTATGACTCATTCCTTCAATGGCAGCGATCCGGTTTCCCTCTATGACAACCCTTCCCGGTTGGATTCGTCCTTGAATGATGTCAACGATGTTGCCTTCCACTTGTTGTGCCATACGCAAGCCGATTTAATGGTTCCACGTGGAACTATCTCCCCATATAGATCAGCAATACACTGATATCGCTTGGAGATACACCCGAAATCCGGGAGGCCTGACCGATTGTCCTGGGTCTGATCCTCATCAGTTTTTGCCTGGCTTCTGTTGAGATGCTTGTCAGTTTCTCGTAATTAAATTGTTCGTCCAGCCGGATCCGTTCCAGTCTTTTTATCTTATCCGCCATTTGTCTTTCCCTGGCGATATATCCTTCATACTTGACAGCGATCTCCGCCGATTCGATAATTTCTTCCCCTCGCTTCCCGCATTCTTCATAGATTGCTTTCAGCCCAGGAATGAGCTGTGTCAATTCTGCCATTCTCACCTGCGGCCTCCTCGCAATCTCGATCAGTTTTACTTTTTGTTTTAGCGGGGCCGTCCCAACCTTTTCCATGAAGCCGTTGATCTCATCCGGGGCAATGCTTTTCTCCTGCAAATAATCCATGATCTTCTTTGTGAGTGCCCTCTTCTGATTCAGCAATTCCACCCGTTCCTTTCCTGCCAGCCCCATTGCAGCACTTAATTCCGTCAGGCGTTCATCCGCATTATCCTGTCTCAGCAGGATCCTGTATTCCGCCCGTGAGGTAAACATCCTGTATGGCTCGTCCACACCTTTTGTAACCAGGTCATCGATCAGTACCCCGATATATGCCTGATCGCGTCCGAGTACAAATTCCTGGTCTCCCCGTATTTTTAATGTCGCATTTATCCCCGCCATTAAACCCTGCGCTGCAGCTTCTTCGTATCCTGTTGTTCCGTTCACCTGACCTGCAAAATAAAGATTCATTATTTTTTTTGTCTCCAGCGTATGGTACAATTGCGTGGGGGGGTAGTAATCATATTCGATGGCATACCCCGGTCTGAAGATCTTCACATCATGCAGGCCATCAATTTTCATCAGGGCCTGGTACTGTACTTCCCATGGCAGGGATGAAGAGAATCCGTTGATATAGTATTCGATCGTTGAACGTCCTTCCGGTTCTAAAAACAGCTGGTGTTTCTCTTTATCTGAAAAGGTTACAATCTTTGTCTCAATGCTCGGACAATATCTTGGACCGATACTTGTAATGGTGCCATCGAACATGGGACTATCACCGAATCCTTTTTCCAGCTCCTTGTGTACCGTCATGTTCGTATATGCAATAAAGCAGCTTCTGTGATCGGTGTAATCCGGTTCTACATCCAGAAAGCTGAACTTCCTCCCTTCGTTTTCCCCCTTCTGCTCCTGCAGTTTTGAAAAATCAACGCTTCTTCCATCTATTCTCGCCGGTGTTCCGGTCTTCATCCTGCCCACTTCAAAACCGTATTCTTTCAGTTGCTCGCTGATTCTCCGGGACGGTGCTTCACCCATTCTTCCTCCTTTCATCTTCACGTTTCCCACATGCATCAGTCCGTTGATGAAGGTACCCGCTGTCAATATCACCGCTTTTGCTCTGAATCTGATCCCCATCATGGTTTCCACACCGTTTACCATCTCCTGTTCGATGAGCAGTCCGGTGACCTGATCCTGCCAGAATTCAAGATTCGGGATCCCCTCCAGTATCTTCCTCCATTCTGCGGTGAACTGCGATCTGTCACACTGTGCCCTCGGGCTCCACATGGCGGGACCTTTGCTCCGGTTCAACAACCTGTACTGGATCATGGATCTGTCCGTCACGATGCCGGAATAACCCCCCAAAGCGTCTATCTCTCTGATTATCTGTCCTTTTGCGATTCCGCCCATGGCAGGATTACATGACATCTGCGCAAATTTTGTCATGTCCATGGTGATCAAGAGTGTCCTGCTTCCCAGGTTCGCAGCTGCAGCTGCGGCTTCACACCCGGCATGCCCCCCGCCGACCACGATCATATCATACCCATCTGTCATCTTTAGCTAATTCTCCCACAAATTTAATGCTTCATCCTCCATTTTCCTCATGACATCCCGTTCCTCGTCGGTCCGGTCATCATAACCCATCAGATGCAGCACGCCGTGAATCATGACCCGTCTTAGTTCGTTTTCAAATCCCACTCCGTATTCCACGGCATTCTTTTTCACCTGATCGGCACTGATGAATATGTCCCCCGATATCACTTTTTCTTCTCTATAGTCAAAAGTGATAACATCTGTAAAATAATTGTGTTGCAGGAATTCCCGGTTTATTTTTCGCAGGGCATGATTGGTGGTAAAAATGAATGCGATATTTCCGGGCGTGAATTGATGCAGTTGCAGGTAACCCCTGATCCAGTATGTATGCTTTCTTTTATTCCTCAGTACATCGGCGGTCCCCTGGTTATGGAAACTTACGGCCACTACACCCTGAACTTTAGCTCTACGATCCTTCCGTCCTCAAGGTACATGATTTCATCCGAAAGCTGCTCCATCAGGAAGATTCCCCTTCCGTCAATTTTTTCAATATTTTCCGGCGATGTGGGATCCGGAACAATACTGTGGTCAAATCCCTTTCCCTGATCTTCGATGTGTACGACCAGTTCCCGGTTCAAAAAAAGGATTTCTATCTTTACATTCTTGTCCGGATCAGAATGATTTCCGTGTATGATTGCATTATTGGTAGCCTCCATGGTGGCGACCATGATGTTTCCGTAAACTTCATCGCTCAGACCAAGTTCCATGGAAAGTTCATCGATCGCCTTTTCGACCAATCTCAGATTACCAATATCAGAAGGGATGCTGAGGTCTTTTTTCATAATAGTATTTCTCGACTCTTTTTATACGGCACCTTCATTTAAAGGTTCCAAAAAATCTTACTTACTTATCCAGTCCTCGGGGTTCAATATGTTTCTTTCCTGCCACACCTCGAAATGAACCATTCCCACCTGCTGATCATCGTCCGTAAAAGCCTCTCCCAGAATCTCTTTCGTTAAAACCTTATCCCCTGTTTTCACCCGTACATTGACCAGGTTCTGGTACACCGACAGGTACTCTCCGTGCCGGATCAGCACCGTATAATTTGCACCCAGAATGGCGAATACCTTGGTCACTTCTCCTTCGAAAACGGCCCTTACTTTCGTACCCGGAGTGGTGTTGATATCGATCCCGTTGTTGTTATAACTTGACCCTACCAGTCCCCCGTATTCATTTTTTCCAAAACCTGCCGTAATCATTCCTCTTTCAACCGGCCAGGGAAGTTTCCCCTTATTCCTTTTAAAATCATTTCCCACCAGTTGCTGTTCCGGTGTCAGTGCAGCCACCATGTTGTTTGCATTGAGTTTCCTGGCTTCCTCTTCGATGATCCGTCTGATTTCTGCTTCCAGTTCCCTGGCGATCCGTTCTTTCTCCTCAATATCCCTTTTCTGTTTGTTTTCCTGTTTCTTTAATTCATTTACCATTTCCGAACGCCGGTTTCTTTGTGAAACCAACTGCACCTGCTCGTTTTCCTTGCTTTCCAGAAGACCCAGTTTTTCATTTCTCAAACTGTCCTGCTCTTCCTTCTTTCTCTCCAGTTCATCAATCAGCTGCGTAATTTCCTCTCCCTTTCTTTCCCTGTAATCTGCGATATACTTGAGGTATTTGTACCGCTGATAGGATTGGGATATGGATTCTCCTGCAAGAATGTACATCAGTTTTTCATATTCCGTATGATTCCTGTAGGCATAGTAGATCATCCTTGCATATTCATCCCTGTTCTTGTTATTCTGCGCTTCCAGTTTCCGGATCTGCTCCTGCGCCATGGATATTTCTTCATCCAGCATTTCAATTTCCGATTCCAGCGTCCTGATCAGGCGATCCCTTGAATTGATCCCGTTCTGCAGGATCCTGAGCTGTTGCAATGAGCTGCTTCGCTCCGCTGCCGTTTTTTCCATCAGCTCCCTGGCCAGCTTGATCTCATCGAAAGCTTTCTGTTTCTGCCTTTCCAGTTCCTCCCGGTCCTGTCCCTTCAAAAGCAATGCGCTGAACGCCAGTATACCGATGATGATGGAAATTCTCTTCACTGCAGTTCAATGAAAGTGTACTTGTCCGGATTTACGTCCATCCGCACATCCACATCCTGGTTATAGGTGGTGGTTCCACCCCGTGCCTGTACTTCCATGGTTCCGATCATGAAATTTGAATAAATCCTGATCCCTTCACCTGTCTTTTCCCCCATCACGTATTCATTTGTACGCTGGTGATGGAATTGAAAGGTGTTCAACCCAAGGTCTTCACTTTCCACAACGATTCGCTTTTTAATCAGATCCTCATCGAAATCATAGGTAATCTGTTTCCCGGTTTGTCCCCCGATACGGCTGCTCTCGCGGCACAGGAAATATTTTGAAACGACGCACTGTAAATCCCTGTAGTTGACCGGATGCTGGTATCCGAAATCCTTGGATAAAGGTGTCCTGTATAAAATCCTGTTCATCCGGTCGATTACTTTGATGCTGTCTTTTTCCACGCTGGCCCTCATGATCTCAAAACCGGTGTACACAGCAGAAATGTATATAATTGAGTCTTTTACTGCAAATAGTGTCAGGGTTACTTCATAGTTGTCACCCTGGTAGGAGATGGTCGCATCGGATTTATGGATCATGATGTTCCTGATTGTGTCCTGTGCCGCACACACCTGATCCCAGATGGCCCCCCGTTCCCTGGTTCTTTCATCTTCCTCCCACCTGGCTCCGGATTCAGGCTGTCCGGTTATTGTCTCTTTTCCCCGCTCCGAATCCTTTCCGGTTTTCCGCAGTACCGCACATTGAGTCATGCCCAGTAACACCGCCAAAAAGAATATGGTCAGATACTTATTTCTCATCGGCATTTTTAAGCCTCTCTATTTTTTCTTCCAGAACGGTCCTTTCCCCGCCCAAGATGATTGCCTTTTTATAATATGATTCTGCCATCTCGTAACTCTTCAATGCTTTCATGATATCTCCGGCATGTTCATTTACCTCCGGATCATTGTCTCCTCCTTTGCTCAGTGCATCCAGGATATATTTTTCCGCATTTTCATATTCTTCCATCTTGAATAGCACCCAGGCATAGGTGTCCAGGTAGGTGAAATTGTCCGGCTGACTCGTAATGACTTTCCTGCTCCACTTTTCAGCCTTTTCCAGCATCTCGCCCCGCTCGGCAAGATAGTAACTGAAATTGTTCAGCACCATAAAATTCCCGGGATCCTCTTCGATCAGCGCTTCGAACACAGCGTCGGATCGCTGATATTCCCCGGTTCGGTAAAGCGCTTCTGCATAAAGCATTTTCGATTGCAACATGTATTCCTTTTTGCTGAGTTCCTGAAAGGAAATTTGCTCAAAGTTCCCGACCAGCTCCTCATAGCGCTGCTCCTCGTACATGCCGATGCCCCTGAAAAAGCGGATATCCGCACTATCCGGATATTGTGCGATCGCCCTGTCCGCCATCCGGATGAGATCATCATTCAATCCGGCCGCATTGGCAAGAATAATGGCCTGCATGTAAACAGGATAACTGCCCTCGCCTGATTCCAGGTAATCCCGTAGCTGGTAAAACGCTGCTTCATAGTTTCTCCGCTCCAGATGAAAGTCTGCTGCCATCAGCTTTATTTCTGAAACTTCAGGATGCATTTCCAAGAGCACATCAAGCAGGGCTCCTAATTCCTCCGGGTATTCATTGATGAATCGTTCTTCAGACAGGTAATACGAGAGAATGGCCATTTTTCGCTTCACGTCTATCATCTCATTCCGGAAAGAGCTGGTCAGGTATTGAAAACTCTTCTGATAATTCTCCTGTTTCCTGTAGTAGTCCGTCAGATTCGTCAGTGCAAAAATATTGGTACTGTCAATCTCCAGGATATCAAGATAATATTCCGCAGCCCGATCCTCATCACCTTCTTTCATGGATAATTCCGCCGCTGCAATGCGGAACTGAACCGCCTCCGGGAACAGATTCATCACCTTTTCTATCTCTTCCCTCGCCAGTTCGTATTTATCCTGGCTTTCGTAAATGGAGGCTTTCAGCAGGGTAATCTTCTCACTGAAACCTCTTTCCTTTTCTATTTTCTCCAGCAATCTGATCGCCTGTCTTTCTTTTCCCTGACTGAAACGAACATTTGCCAGCTGGTATTCCCACTCCACCTCGTCCGGGTCGGCTCTGATCTTTTCCTTCAATAATTTCACTGCTCCCGCGTAATCCTCCCGGGCCCCCAGCACATTGAGATATCCCAGTGTATACCACTGATTTCCCGGATCCTGCGAATACGCTTTTTCCATAAATTCTTCGGCAAGATCCAGCTGACCTGTGACCATATAAATGGTGCCCAGCTCATAATATGCCACATCACAATCGGGTTTCGCCTGCACCACCAGCCTGTAAAGCTTGACCGCTTCGGATATGCTTCCCAGGTTCTTCTGTTTGACTGCTTCAATGAGTGCATACTGATAGTCATTACTCTCCGTCGACTCCTGCCCGAGCCCCTGAAGACCCGAAACAAAGAACAGCCAGATCACTATGATGGTTTTTCCCGCGATATTCATGTCTCTTCAATCCCTCATCTATGATAACGTATCTTACCCTTTCCCCGTATGTCCGAATCCTCCTCCTCCCCGTTCTGTATCCTCCAGTGATTCCACACTTTTCCAGGTTATCTTTGCCACTTTGTTGATCACCATCTGGCAGATCCTTTCCCCGTTGCTGATCACGAACTCCTGATCGGAAATATTGACCAGGATAATTCTGATCTCGCCCCTGTAGTCCGCATCGATCGTACCCGGGGTATTCAATACCGAGATCCCGTGTTTCAATGCCAGACCGCTTCTCGGCCTGATCTGCGCCTCATATCCTTCCGGCAGTTCAATAAACAATCCTGTTGGAATCAGTTTTCTCTCCAGGGGCTTCAGGGTGACCGGTGAGGCGAGGTGTGCCCTGAGATCCATTCCTGCGGAATGTGTCGTGCTGTATGCGGGCAATGGATTTCCGGACCTGTTTACAATTTTTACCTCCATGGATCATCCTCCGTATTTATAGCTGTTCAATGTATCCTTCTCCCGCAGATAAACAAACGTGCCAAACAGGATCATCAGTGCCAGCCTGACCATTTCCCTCCACCTGAAATCATCCTGCAAAAATAGTTGATTGAAGTAAAATATCATCAAAGTCAGCAAGATATAGGTGATTATTCTGGCGATCCTGTAAGGTACCGGGTAATGTTTTCTTGACCACAGGTAAGAAAGAACCACCATCAGGCTGTAACTGATCAGGTGTCCCCAGGCTGAAGCGGTGTAGCCGTACCTCGGAATGAACAAAACATTGACAATCACGGTCACCAGCGCCCCGGCAGTGACCAGGACCGCTCCGTAGATCGTTTTGTTGGTGAGCTTGTACCAGATGGACAGGCTGAAGAAGATCCCCATGACCAGGTTGGCCATCAGCACCACCGGAACAATATGCGCACCTTCCCTGAAATGCTCCCCGATGAACAATATGAAATAATCCAGATAGAGGTTCACCAGAAGGAAGATGAATAATCCTGCCACCACGAAAAAAGTCATTACATCGGCATACAGTTTCCTGGCATTTTTATCGGACGAGCGTGAAAAGAAAAATGGTTCCGCCGCATATTTGAACATCTGGACGAAGAGTGTCATCAGGACGGCCATTTTGTAATTCGCCCCGTAAATCCCCAGCTGTTCCATGGGTGCCTGATCGGCAGGGATCAGGTGTTTTAAAAGGACCCTGTCCAGGGCTTCATTGATGGTCCCGGCCATGCCGGCGATAAGCAACGGATAGGAATATTTCAGCAATCTCCCGAGGATCGCCGGCTCGATCCGGTTCCTGAATGCCCTGAAGATTTCTCCTGTCAGAAGCGATAACTTGAATATGGATGCGGCCAGATTTGAGATCAGCACATATCCCACCCCGATTTCCTCCCTGTACATGATCGCCACGATCTGACTTTCAGGGTGCCTTGGACAATAGTACAAAAAGAAGAAGTTCAGCAGAATGTTCACCGAGACCTCAGCGATCCGGATCAGGGCATATTTCACAGCCCGGTCATACAGCCTGATCCTGGCAAACGGGATGGCTGTGAAAGCATCTATTCCCACGATCATGGCCAGCCACCTGATATATTCCGGATGCCCGGCATACCCCGCCAGCGCGCCGATCTGCCCTGACCAGAGCACGGCAGCGCCAATGAAAACGGCCGAAGTCACAAATAGTGAAAACAGGACGTTCGTATATATGTTTTCTTTCTTGTGGGAGTCGCTGGCATACCGGAAATAGCCCGTCTCCATTCCATAGGTCAGGATCACAAGCAGGAAGACCACATAGGCATAGAGCTCCGTAATCACCCCGTATTCAGCTTTCTCGAAAATCCTCGTATAGAACGGAGTCAGCAGGAGGTAGTTCAGTACACGGGGCATGACGATTCCAAGCCCGTAAACCGCTGTCTGACCGAATAATTGTTTGATCGGATTTTTCAAATTTCCTGAACGAGGTTATGAATGGCCTGGTCGATCCCGGGATACATGAATCCGAATCCTTCCTCCGTCAGACGGGACGGGATCACGTGCGGTCCTTCGGTAAGGAGCGTGTGCGCCTCTCCCATGACCAGCTTCAGCACCCACGCCGGGATCCGGATTTTCAGCCGGGCTCCCGTTACACGCGCCAGGGCATTTACAAAACCCCGGTGATCCACCGGATGCGGGGAGGTGAGGTTGAACACCCCTTCCAGTCCGTTTTCAATGATAAAGCCGACAGAAGCGGTCAGATCCCTCATGTGAATGAATGAAACCATCTGTTTTCCCGATCCCATCACGGGAGCAATTCCAAAGCGCATGACTTTCCGGAAAGGGTTTATGACACCCCCGTCTCTTCCCAATACCATTCCAATCCTGAGAATGACATGCTTTACCCTGTCGTCCAATAATCCCACCGGTTCCTCCCACTTCTGCACCACGGAGCTCATAAAACCTGTGCCCCGTCTGTTGCTGTTTTCATCTTGTATTCCCACGCTGTCGTATATCCCGATAGCCGAGACGGTGATGAAATATCCGGGCTTTTTTTCCAGCCCGTTGATGGCTGTCACCAGATTGGTATTCACCCCGTGACGGCTTTTAAGGATCTTTTTCCTGTTTGCGGCAGTCCACCTCTGACTGATCGGTGATCCGCTCATATTGATAACGATATGTGCCCCTTCCATTGCGCTTTCCAGTGCGACCGGCTTTCCATACAGCAGTTCCCTGTTCAACAGGATGTAATCGTGCCCGGACAGATCATTCATGATCATTTTTCCGAGAAATCCATTGTATCCTGCAAGGGCAATTTTCATTCTTCGCTGGATCTTTTGTTGAACAGGAGATATCCGAAACTGAGCTGAATCACCCACGGTTTTTCCTCTTCCGTGATATATCCGATATGAAAACCAAGGGGCCCTGCGGGTGAGACAATGTTCAGCGAGGCATTAAAAATTGTTTTCATGCGGTTGAAATAGCTTCCAAGATACGCATTGTTATTTTCATCGGCCAGTATCTCCTGTACAGGGAAAAAAGCGTATGCTTCCGCCTTTGCATGGATCTGCTGGTTGATGTTGTACAGCGGCATGATCCCTGCAGCGATGAACTGATGGGCGCGATATTCCTTCATGAACATGCTTTTGGTGATCACATTGGGCCTGAATACCGGGGCCTCGATGATGCTTGACAGATAATTCACCTGCAATGGTTTAAAAGTGGCCTGCATGGCATAATAATATCCCAGCGTGAACCGTCGGCCCAGCCGGAGATGGTCCGTCTTTTCAACATTGGCGGCAAACCAGAAGTAGTTCAGTCTCTCATCCGTAATCCTGCCGGAAGTCGATCCGGGGCTGTATGACTCGATCCCGTAACCGGCCCTCAGGGCAATCCTGCTTTTTTTACCTTCTGTGGCATACTGTTTATTGTTCAGTGTGTTTGTCTCAGAGGCCACGTACAGGGACATGAGGCTGACATTTGACACATCCGAGGTATCCTCCGTGGTGAAATCCCTGGACATGTAGTAGATTTCCCTGTTGTTCCCGATCCCCAGGCCTGCTTTGAACACCCCGTTCACTTCCCGGGGAATGCCCACATCGAACCGGAAGTTGAATTCATTTTCAATGATGTAGGAAGGTTTCAGGTCCTCAAAGAAGAGGTGGGGGCTGGATGTATTGTAATTGAACCTGTTATAATTAAAACTTCCTTTGAAGTAAATGGGAACCTTCCAGGGATAATCAAACCGGATCCCCACGTTCACCCCGTCATACAGTCGACCGAACTGTATACTTCCATTCAGGTGGGTGCTCACTTCCGAGATCTGCCGGTAACTGAACCCCAGGTAAGTCTGCGACAGTCCCGTCGTGGAGAAGAAAAGTCCGAATTTTGCTTCTAGGGGGGCCCTGGGTATGACCCTCAGTCTGAGCCTGAAAAGATCGTCCTCCCGCTGGTATACGGCCAGGGGATACAGATAGACCAGGCTCTGGTCGTGAGCCAGTTTCAGGTATTCCCTCCTCAACTGGTCCAGGGTAATGACGGAATCGTTTTTCCTGATGCTGTTCTCCACATAGGAACGCTGTGCTTCCGTCAGCCCGCTCACCTCCACATCCCGGAACCTCAGTTCCGGCCAACTTTCCCTGAAGCTGATTCTTTTCTCCGCAAGGGTCGCAGAGTCGTCTGCCTGCACATCCACGAGCTGCCGGATGCTGTCCATCTTCTCCATGGTGGTCCTGTACCCGAGCTCCACATACTCGTCAATCCTTCCGAAGTCCAGCAATGAAGCGTTTTTGAACTTCATGTCAAGCAGAACGCCTTTTCCTTTTTCAATGTGATATTCCGCAGGCTTCATGACGATGTTCTCAATCTGTCCCATGATGTCAAACTCGTCCGGCGGCTCATTCCTCTCGGCCGCCTTGCTTCCGATGATCACATCGGGTTTGAACAGGCTTTTCACCTGCTCCACCGGAAAATTATCATAGATCCCGCCGTCATACATGATGTTCCCGTCGATGAGAATGGGCCTGAAATAGAGCGGGATGGTCATCGATGCGCGAATGGCCTGGGTCAGGCTTCCTTTCCGGTGTACAATTTCCCTGTTGTTGCTGATATCAGCACTGATGCAGAGAAAAGGGACGAACAGACTGTCAAAATTATAATTGGCTGCGGCACTCGCCCTGGAAAAGATCTCCATAAAAGCAAAATCCATCAGGTGATTGGGCACCAGGCTCATGGGAAACTGCGTCCTGGAGACTGAATCCTTTAAATTGAGCCCGATGCTGAGTATGTCCGGACCCGGGTATTCTTCCTTGAAATAATATCTGTACCGGGGATCGATCCTGCCGCTCAACCAGCTCTGGAACTGATCGGATTTGAAGATGCGGATCATCTCATCCGTGCTCATCCCTATTGCATACAGACCCCCCACGATCGCTCCCATGGAGGTTCCTCCCACATAATCGATGGGGATCCTGTTCTCCTCAAGCGCCCTGATGACACCGATATGGGCAATTCCTTTCGCCCCTCCTCCGCTCAGTACAAGCCCCACGGACTGTCCGCCCGCAAAAAGCGGAATCACAGCAAAACCGATCAGGAACCAGCATCTTTTACACATTCATTCTATCTTTGTGTCTCATTCTTCCTGCTGCAGGAACCAAAATTAATTGATTATTATGAAGAATTATATCTTTTCCGTTTTAGTTTGCCTGGGTGTCATGCTCCCTGGTTTTCGGATCAACGCCCAGACGGATGATCCTTCCGGCCAGACACTGATCCGCATTGAAACCGCGATGGGAGAGATGATCGTCCGGCTCTACGATGAGACAAAAGAACACCGTGACAACATGATCAAACTGGCCGGGGATGGGTATTTCAACGGACAGTTGTTCCACCGCGTGATCAAGGATTTTATGATCCAGGGAGGAGATCCGGAATCGGCAGATGTCGCCAAAGACGAGCGTCTCGGTTCGGGCGGACCGGGTTACACCCTCCCCGCCGAGTTCCACAGCCACCTGATCCACAAAAAAGGTGCCCTTGCTGCAGCCAGACAGGGCGACCATGTGAATCCTGAAAAACGCTCATCCGGTTCCCAGTTCTATATTGTGCAGGGCAGGGTGTTTTCACCCGAAGAACTGGAAATGCTTGTCCGGAGAAACATGCATGCACCTTTCACCCCCGGAGAATCAGCCATCTACACGACCATCGGAGGCGCCCCCCACCTGGATGGTTCCTATACGGTATTCGGTGAGGTTGTGGAAGGCATGGAAGTGATTGACAGACTGGCCTCGGTGGAGACCGATCCATTTGACAGGCCCCTGGAGGATTTGGTATATTCCATTTCCCTCGTGAAGTAAATTTTCTTTTTTTACTTTTATGGACTGAATTGATTGTGATATGCTTCAGAATATTGATCGGATCTTTGAAGAAGCGGGCCGGTTCCGTGCTGAATCCAGGGAAGAGATTGAGCAATTCAGGATCAAATACCTGGGTAAAAAGGGTGTGATCCCGGGCCTCTTCGATGAACTCAGGCAGCTTCCTGCCGGTGAAAAGAAAAGCACCGGTCAGAAGATCAACGAACTCAAACAGTTCATTTCAGGCCGGATCGATGAATTCATGGACCGGTTGGCGGCGGAATCCGAAATAGTGACTGCAGCCGACCTCACCCTGCCCGGACCCCCGCTCCAGCCGGGTGCCAGGCATCCCATTTCAATCGTCCGCAACCAGATCATCGAAATCTTTTCGCGGATTGGATTCACCATTTCGGAAGGACCTGAAATCGAGGATGACTGGCATGTCTTCACCGCTCTCAATTTTCCTCCGGAACATCCGGCGAAAGACATGCAGGATACCTTTTTCATCGGCAAAGATCCCGATATCCTGCTCAGAACACAAACCTCTTCGGTGCAGGTACATGTGATGGAAAAACAGCCTCCGCCCATCCGCACCATCTCTCCAGGCAGGGTCTTCAGGAACGAGGCCATATCGGCAAGGGCCCATTGCATCTTCCACCAGGTGGAGGGGCTCTATATTGATGAAAATGTATCATTTGCCGATTTAAAGCAAACACTGTTGTATTTTGCCCGGGAGATGTTCGGAGAGGAGATCGCTACCAGGCTTCGTCCCTCTTATTTTCCTTTCACAGAACCATCAGCAGAAATGGATATCAGGTGTCAGCTCTGTGGGGGAAAAGGCTGTAATGTCTGTAAATATACCGGATGGCTCGAGATCCTCGGATGCGGCATGGTGGATCCCAATGTGCTTGAATTCACAGGTCTTGATCCTGAAAAGTACACCGGTTATGCTTTTGGGATGGGAATTGAAAGGGTGGCGATGCTCAGGTACCAGATCAGGGACCTCCGTCTTTACTTTGAAAATGATCTCCGGTTTCTGGAGCAGTTCCGTTCCGCTTACTGATCCGCTTCTTCCGGCTTTTATTCTTCGATGATGATTTCGTGGTTCACCGGAAAAGCTTTTTCATAATTGGCGGTGACCCCGCAATATTTGGTGGTTGAGAGTTCGACCGCTTTTTCCACATTCTTCCGAGACAGCTCTTTTCCCTTCAGCCGGTAAATCACCTTCATCCCTGTATATTTCTTCGGGTGTTCCTCCGAAAGTTCCCCTTCCACCTCCACCGTAAAAGAATCCACTTCTTCACGCATCTTCTTCAGGATGGAGGCCACATCCATGGCCGTACAGCCTGCAAGGGCAACCATCATCAGCTGTTTCGGTCTGGGGCCTGTATTTTTACCCCCGTGCTCCGGAAGGCTGTCAATGTACAACTTGTGTCCGTCCACCTGCACTTCGAATGCGAGGTCGCTCAGCCAATCTACCCTGACATTTTCTTTCATCGTTACAATTATTAACCTGTTTGTTCAGAATTGCTTAATTTTGCAGTTCAAAAGTAACCAAATGGGTGAAATGATTGACCAGCTGTCCTGTGAATCCTGCATCAGCAGAACCCATCCCCTGTTCCGGCACCTCAATCATGAAGAACGCAACCATATTTCACTCCACAAGATAACAGAAACCTACAAAAGAGGTTCAATCATCTACCGGGAAGGGACCAGAATGAAGGGATTTTTCTGTGTGCAGAAGGGGATCATCAAGGTTTTCAAAACCGGTTTCGACGGGAAAGAACAGATCATTCGTTTCGCCAAATCGGGTGATATCATCGGTTACAGGTCTGTGATCAGCAATGAACCCGCCTGTACATCCACCGAGGTCCTTGAAGACTGCATTGTCTGTCACATTCCCCCCGGGACACTGATGACACTCATTAAAACCAACGGAGATTTTGCCTTTGAACTGATGAAGCTTACCTGCAAAGAGCTGGGAGAGGCCAATTCATACATTACGGACATTGCCCAGAAGACGGTCAGGGAGCGCCTTGCGGAAATACTGCTTCATCTGAACGATGAGTTCGGAACGGATGAAAACGGGGTGCTGAAGATCTCCCTCACCAGGGAAGAACTGTCGAATATTGTGGGTACGGCCACCGAATCAATTATCAGACTTCTCTCTGAATTCAAGAACGACCACCTGATTGCGCTGAACGGAAGGAAAATAAAAATCCTGGACGAGCCAGGATTGAAGCTTATTGCAAATATTTAGCAATGATCAATTCACATATTTATTCAGAAAAATGTGAAGCAGCAGCCCTCCCACCACAAGGATCGCACTGATGGCCAATTTGGCGTTGGTCTGAACCTCGGTAAATACGACGTATCCCAGAATGATCACTCCGATGAGTATGACGATAAGGCCTGCGTTTTTTAATAATTCTTTCATCCGTTCTTTTATTTCAGGGTGTCTGTTTCCGTATCACACAAATATATACAAAATATCAAAACAATAAATTCTGGTCATTTCTATATTTCCCCAGGTGCTCATAGGCGATCCGGGTCACTTCCCTCCCCCTGGGTGTTCTTTTAATATATCCTTCTTTTATCAGAAATGGCTCATACACCTCCTCAATGGTGCCGGCCTCTTCACCTACCGCCGTGGCAATTGTGTTCAGACCGACGGGTCCGCCCTGAAATTTTTCGATGATGGTGGTCAGGATCTTGTTGTCCATCTCGTCCAGTCCTGAACGGTCAATATTCAGGGCCTCCAGACCATATCCGGTGATCTTCATATCGATGTTCCCGTCCCCTTTTACCTGTGCAAAATCCCTGATCCTTCTCAGGAGTGCGTTGGCGATCCTGGGGGTTCCCCTGCTCCTGGATGCAATTTCTTCCGCAGCATTGTCTTCGATACCCACTTTCAGGATCTTTGCCGACCGTTTGACAATCCCGGTCAGTACGTCCGCATCATAGTACTCCAGCAGGGAGGTGATTCCGAACCTCGCCCTGAGTGGTCCCGTGAGCAAACCTGATCGGGTGGTTGCGCCGATGAGCGTAAAAGGTTGCAGGGACAGCTGCACTGATCGCGCTGCCGGTCCTTTATCGATCATGATATCAATGGTGTAGTCTTCCATGGCCGAATAGAGGTACTCTTCCACAACCGGAGAAAGCCTGTGGATCTCATCGATAAACAGAACATCTCCCTCCTCCAGCCCCGTCAGCAATCCGGCCAGGTCCCCGGGCTTATCAAGCACCGGTCCGGATGAGATCTTGATCCCCACATCCATCTCATTTGCAATGATATAGGCCAGGGTGGTCTTTCCCAGGCCCGGCGGTCCGTGCAACAATACATGATCAAGTGCCTCGTCCCTCAGTTTTGCCGCTTCCACAAAAACTTTCAGGTTCGCCACGATTTTCTTCTGTCCGTCGAAGTCCCGGAACCTCTGCGGCCGGAGTTTGGCATCCATCTCCAGATCACGATCCGATAACTGCTTTTCCCTGAACTCAAAATCTTCGATCATATCTCCTGTTTAACGGATCAACGTGACATCGCTTTCCGGCAGCCTGATCCTTACCCCGTTGATTCTTTGCTCCACATTGTTCCTGTATGTGATGGTCATTACCAGGTTTCCTTCCTCATCATATTTCTTCCAGTTCTTTTCCCGGATCCCCATTTCATAATACTGTTCCTCCTTCAATGCGCCCGAAGGATAATAGTATTTGTGTTTTTTATCCGGATTCCCCCGTGAATAATATCCTTCATACTGAAGGGTTCCGTCACTGTAATAATACTTCCATTCTCCTTCCCTGAGCCCGATGATATAGTTGCCCCTTTCGGTATGGTCACCCACCTGGTAGAGCCATTCACCGTCCCTTTCCCCGTTGATGTACTGGCCCTTTGAAAGAATCTTACCCCCCTGGTCATATTCCACAAAATCACCATCTTCCCGTCCGTTCAGGTACCGCTCCTCCCTCCATACATTCCCGTTCGGGTAGTACCAGGTCCAATCTCCGTGGAACCGCCCCCTTTCAAACCTGCCTTTCTGTTCGATACCACCCGACCGGTAGTAAAACGTCCATGTTCCGGACCGCTGGTTATTCAGATAGGCACCCTTTGCCCTTACCTCTCCCGTATTGTAAAAGTCGGTCCATGCCCCCGTCCTGTTTCCCTGTACATCGATGATTCCTTCTGATATCTTTTGCCCGTTTTCATTGTACAGATAGGCATTGACCACGGTTCCGGTGGTATCATAAAACCTGTGAATCCCCACGGGTACTCCCTCACGGTATCCTCCCTGAAACACCAGCCTTCCCTGCTCGTCAAATGTATTCTTCATATCCAGCAGCTCACGGATATCTTCATCGATCTCTTCCACGATCTTTCCCCTCTCATACCTCATCGCCACAACCAATTCACCATCTCCGTCATACTCCCTGTAATACCCGTGCAGTTGATCATCCAGATAGTTTTCCTCTTTCTTGATCCTTCCGCTATTGTCATATTCCCTGAAAGTTCCCTGTTTTCTTCCCTGTGAATCCCTGCGGTTTATCCTTTCCCTGTTCACCAGGTAGTTTTCGTTATAATCCATCACCGTGATCAGTGTGCTGTCCCTGGAATACTCCCTCGCCAGTCCGTGTTTTTTTCCGTTTTTATAGTAAACGATCTGCTTCAATTCCCCTGTCGGATAGTAGTAATAGGAATTTCCTTCCCTCTTCCCGTTCACATAAAGCTCCTTTTCGATCACGGTTGCCCTGCCCGGTCTTAAGGGATTCTCATAACTATATAACACCGAATAACCACTTTTCTCACCCAGCGCATAATCGATCCGCTGGACAAGTTCTCCTGCCTGGTTATAAAAATTCCAGGTGCTGTCCAGCAGTAAATTCTTTCTTTTACCCTCCGATTTGATGACACCAGTGACGTAGTAGGTCCGCCAGTATCCGTCGGGTTTTCCATTCCTCATGGTCCCTTCGCTGGAAACCTGTCCGTTTGGATAGAAGAACTGCACGAATCCGTTTTGAACCGTCTGCTCCTGTCCCACTGCATTCAATGCAATCATCAGCAATAAAACGATCCCGACCAGATTACATTCCCTCATTTTATAGTTTTAGTTTTTCAGATATCTCCAGCATCCTTACGATCGGGATCCTGGCTTTTCGCATGATTTCACCATCTAAAGTTATCTCAGGCATCTCATACTTCAAAGTATTATAAATCTTTTTCATCGTTATCAGTTTCATGAACCTGCAGTTGTTGCATGCACAGGTGGAATCTTCTGGAGGTGCCGGAATAAATGTCTTCTCCGGATTCTCTTTCCTCATCTGATGAAGGATGCCTGATTCGGTGGCCACGATGTATATGTCCGATTCATCCTGCATGACAAATTTCAGCAGCTGGCTCGTTGAACCCACATGATCGGCCGCGATCAATACGGGCTTCTCACATTCCGGATGGGCAATGATCTTTGCATCAGGATGTTCCTCTTTCAGTTCAAGCATCCTTTCCAGACTGAATTCCTCGTGCACATGACATGCACCGTCCCAGATAATCATCTCCCTTCCCGTCATGCGCTGGATGTAGTTTCCTAGGTTCCTGTCAGGTGCGAAAATAATCTTTTCTCCCTCCGGAAGGCTTCTGACAATCGCCAGTGCATTACCTGAAGTACAGGCAATGTCGGTCATGGCTTTAATCTCGGCCGTGGTATTCACATAGGTAATGACCGTATGTTCCGGATATTTCCCGATGAATTCCCGGAACTGATCCGGGGGACAGGATTCGGCCAGGGAACATCCTGCGGACAGGTCAGGGATCAGCACCTTCTTCTCAGGGGCCAGGATCTTTGCCGTCTCCGCCATGAAATGAACCCCGGCAAAAAGGATGATATCCGCATCGGTGGCCGCAGCCTGCCTGGATAATCCCAGGCTGTCCCCCACATAATCCGCAATATCCTGTATTTCTCCCTCCTGATAATAATGGGAAAGGATGATGGCGTTTTTTTCCTTTCTCATTCTAGCAATCTCTGAAACCATATCCAGGGACGGATCAACATCCGCATCAATGTATCCTTTTTCTCCCATATTCATTTTATCAACAACATTCATATTATATAGAACAAAGAAATATATAAATAAATTTTCCTATGATGTTATTATCCGGTTTAAACTGTTTTTAATTACCGGGCAGATTTTTTGGTAATTTCGATTTTCAATGTAAAATCACATGCTATTAACAGATACGGGGAGTGTTATTTTCTGAAAACAGGACCGTTAGTAATCCATTTAACAGTTGTTCATAACATATAAAACTTAAAAAATCATCAGAAATTCAAGGCGGGTTTCTGTGAATATTCTGTGTATGTTTCATGATAGAAATGGATATAACGAAGTTGGAACATGAATTCCGGGGGAGTACGGATCCGGAGAAGAGGATATTAAAATGAATCAACAACAATTCACAGGTTCCTTTGTTAAAAAGATATATTCTGTAATATTGTATTCCACCAGCAATTGATAGATCCTTCTAGCAGATTGGACAATGAGAAAAAAGATCGCCATCGCCTCTGACCACGCAGGTTACAGAATGAAATTATCCATCATCGAATTTCTGGAGAAGAAAGGCTATGAAATTGCGGACCTGGGTACAGATTCTCCAAAGGATGTGGATTATCCGGATTTTGGCCATCCGCTTGCCTTGGCCGTGGAAAACGGAAAAGCGGAGGCAGGAATCTCTCTGTGCGGAAGCGGGAACGGGATCAATATGGTCACGAACAAACATCAGAAGATCAGAGGAGCGCTTTGCTGGAATGTGGAAATATCAAGGCTGGCCAGAAAACACAACGACGCAAATATCTGTTCACTTCCTGCGAGGTTCATAGATACGGAGCAGGCCAGGGAGATTGTGATTACGTTTCTTGAAACGGAATATGAAGGAGGAAGGCACCAGAAAAGACTGGAAAAAATCCCATTAAAAGAAGAATAAATGTTATCCAATACGAGCAAATACGCCCTCAGGGCAGTGATCTATCTCGCATTGTATGCTACAGATAAAAAGAAGATCGGGATCAGGGAGATCTCTGAGGGACTGGGCATTCCGACCCCGTTTCTGGGAAAGATCCTCCAGATGCTTGCAAAACACCAGATCCTTGATTCCGTGAAAGGGCCCCATGGAGGATTCAGTCTGAAAAAACCAGCCATAGACATCTCCCTGATGGAAATCGTGGAGATTATCGACGGAACGGATATTTTCGATACCTGCGTGATCCGAACCACAAAATGCAGCGAAGAAGCACCCTGCAGCCTGCATCACAGACTGGCCCCGCTCAGGAAAGAGATCAAGGCAATCTTTAAAACAGAGACCATCGCGGACCTTGTTACCGAGTTCAGATCGGGAAGGGAAAAGATCAGGATCTGACCATTCTGAAGAGACGGAACGCAAGATAACCACTGAGCAATCCGGATGCGTTGGCAAGCAGATCGAGCCACTCGGCTGACCGGGTGGAAACGACCGTGGCCTGCAATAACTCAATGATGATGCTGAGAGAAAAAATACCCAGAAGGAGAAGGGCATGGAAGCGGAAACAGTAAGGTTTGCAGTGGCTTTCAAGCAAAGCCACAAAACCGAGAAGGGCATACATGCTGAAATGTCCTATTTTGTCCAGGGCGGGAATGGAAAACAGGGAGGTATCCGGCATGCTGTTCCCGGGAATCAGGCTTAGCAGCGCAATGACAATGGCCACAAGGATGGAAAATTTATAACGGATCAGCAGGGTCAGCATCATGGGCCATAAAGTAAGTCAAAATCTGTGATGTAATTGGAATGACAGGGTAAAAAAACACCTCAGGAAAGCCGGACGGGGAGATGGCGGGCGTATATATCCACATACCATTCTGCAAACAGGCTTGCAGGTACTGTGATTTCTTCTTTACGGTCAGCACTGGCTCCATGAAACAATTCGTGGATTGTCTGCTCGCTGAGATCCGTATGCGGGCAGGCGAATTTAAAGACCGACCTGCGGATACCCTGTACCTGGGAGGAGGTACCCCGTCATTGCTGACCGGTGAGGAGCTTGACCGGATCCTGGAAGAACTCCACCGGCATATTCCTTTCCGGGAAGATGCAGAGCAGACCATCGAATGCAATCCGGACGACCTGGACCGCGCATTCCTGGAAGGACTCAGAAAAAAAGGTTTCAACCGGATCAGCATCGGGGTCCAGTCCTTCCGGGAAGAAGATCTGCAGCTCATGCGAAGGTCGCACACCGCCGGAAGGGGAGAGGAAGCCGTAAGGAAAGCTGCCGGGGCAGGTTTCGAAAACATCACCATTGATCTGATCTACGGATTACCCGGACAGACCATCAACCGATGGGAGGAGAACATTTCCAGGGCACTCACCCTGCCCATCTCCCACCTCTCGGCCTATCATCTGACATATGAACCGGGTACGGTGCTCGATCACTGGCGGAAAAAAGGACGATTGATCCCCGTGCACGAGGATGAGAGTGAACAAATGTTCCTCCTGCTGGGGGAAAAATTGGAACAACACGGATTCGACCACTACGAGATCTCCAACTTTGCACGCGAAGGAATGATGTCCCTTCACAACCTGATCTACTGGACCGGAAAGCCTTATGCGGGGTTCGGTCCTTCCGCCCACTCATTTGACGGGGCAACCCGAAGCTGGAATGTATCATCCATGAAAAGGTACCTGGAAGGGATCTCGGACGGAATGAATTTCAGGGAGGAGGAGCTTCTCCAACCGGACCAGCAATACCATGATTACCTGATCACCAGACTCCGGACAAAATGGGGTGCGGATCCCGGATACATCCTTGAACAGTACGGACGGGAAAGGCATGCGTATTTTGTAAAGGGAGCGGAAAAGTTCCTGCGGGAAGGCACCCTGGAGACCAGGGAAGGAAAAGTGGCGATCAGGCAGGATAAATGGCTGATCGCCGATTATATCCTCAGGGCGTTGTTCATTCTCACTCAAGAATGAATTCTGCGGTGCCGATGGATTTACCGTTTACAAAAAGCTCCACGCGGTGTGTACCGGGAACGATCTCTCCGTCGTTATTCCAGAAGATGGAAACCGGAAGATCCGTATTCTCATAAAACACAGTCCGGGATGCGGTGGCGGGGATCATTTCGCCGCCCACCTCAAACATCTCCATATCGGGAGATCCCAGAACCACTTCATCGGGTCTGATGATCCTCAGGTAAATGGTTGTTTCGCCGGCAGGGGCCACCTTGTTGGCGCGCAGCACAAAATCCACCCGAACCTTTTCAGCAGACCGGACCCTTCTGACCTCCCTGTCCCGTTTGTTCATCAGGACCAGATTGATCTCCGTGGCCTGAAGGGTGGTGGCAAGGTCCTTGATCTCCTCCAGCTGGTCCTTGTCCTGCTGAAGCCTTTCTTTTTCAGTGGTCAGCTGCCGTTCCACATTCCTGAGCTGCTTGTTCTCGGCCATGAGTTCCTGGTTCTTCAGATTCAGCGAATCGATCTGGACGATGTAGCTGCGCAGTACCGAACGCAGCGTTTCCATCTCACGGCGGTACATTTTTATCTTGTAGGCATCATCTGCCTGAATGGCGATCAGTTTTTCGATTTTATCCTGCTGCAGCTTCATTTCCTTCTGAATCTGTACATTGTCCGTTTCCAGTGAATCGTACCGATAGTAAATGTTTCTGAGTTCTCCCTCAAGGGAGTCCCTTTCGGTCCTGAAATATGCGGTCTTTTCAGCAAGATCCTGAGACACAAGGTTCAGGTTCTTTCTTGTATCCAGCAGCATGTAGACGGACACTCCGAGGACGACCACAAGCAATCCCAAAATACCGTAAAGGACACCGGTCCTTGATTTATTTTCAGTCATTGTTTCATTGGTTTCGTGGTACAAAGATAAAAATTAACGTTCATGTTTCTAGGTAACTTCATCAATGGTAATAATATTGTTCACAATGGCATATACAGTCAGGCCCGAAACAGATTTAATTCCGAGTTTGTGGATGATATTCTTTCGATGGGTGATAATGGTGTGGGTGGAAAGAAACAGTTTGTCTGCGATTTGTTTGTTGGTGAGACCCATGGAGACAAGCCTGACGATCGTTTTTTCCCGTTCGGTGAGCGTGGAGTGGGGCTCTTCCCTGTGATTCCTGAAATAGGGATTCAGCAATTCATTGATCTTGGCTGTGATCTCCTGTTTTCCGTCGGTAAGGTAGATGACTTCTTTGAACTTTCCGGCTCCCTCCGGCCGGACAGGGTATTTTTTCAGCAAGATGGTCCTTTCCAGGAGGCCTGGCTCTTCAATGAACAGATCGGTCGCTTTTTCGAAGAGGGTATCACAGATCAGCAGGAAGTCCACCGCATGGTTTTTCAGGTAATGGGCCATCAGATCAACGGCTCCGAACTCCCTGACCACATATGCACCCGGGATCCGTTGCAGCACTGCCGCCACTCCTTTACGCAGCAGGTAGGCTTCAACGCATAGTATGAAGTTCAACCTTTTCATCAGGCCTCAAATTTCCGGAGCAGATGTTGTTCCAGCTCGGCTACCCTGGGAACGAGCACTTTGTCCTCCATGTGTGCGTGATCGATCAGGTCCCTGACAAGGTCCGCCAGATCGGTCAATACCTGGTGGCACAGATCAAAATCCTCGAATGGCGGAAGGTATTTGATGATCAGCCTGGACAGATTCTCAAGACTGGTTTCAAGGCGGTCATGTTCCCTTGCAAAATCACGGATGGTATAACCCTGCAATCTCTTCATAAACTGCCCGTCCGGTTTCTCTTTCAGGAACTGTTTTTCAAGCTCCAGAATGTATGGAAGCACAATTTGTTCTTCCCTGGAAACATGCTCCAGGAATTCCTTTCTGTAATCGTTGAAAAAGCCGGAAACCAGTCCGCGTTCCTTTTCCGACAGCGCGGACCCGTCCAGAAGCTGATGGATCTTGCGTTCAATTTTGGGAATGGCCACCTCAAGGTAGTAATGATGCGTACTGGTCAGATACCCCACCAGGTCGCCCAGGGGAAACAGGGAAAGATCCGTCTGCGGGATGTAGTCATCATCCAGGTATGCATTGGAGATTTCCATAAAAAAATCGGTCGTCACATGATTGAGCCGGCAGACCTCATCCACGCTTTTCTCCCCAAATCCGAGCCTGATGTTGAATCTGGGCAGCAGCGGCAGGAGTCTGTGGTGTTCAAGCACTGCCTGGCACATGGGAATGTTCTTGCTGATCATATCGCGCGGTTTTGCGGTTCAACAACTATGTTTGTTCACAATGGATCACTTTGCCCTGTGGATCAGTCCGGGATCATGGTCCGACCGGTACTCGAACTGCAGGGTCACATGATGGACGTGAAATTCCTGATGCATCATATTTTCGATCCTCTGCCGGGTGAGCTTCACCTCACTGAGTTTCATATCGGCGTTCAGCTCCACATGGGCTTCCAGATGCACCTGGCGCTCGTTCATGTTCCAGGCATGTAGGTGGTGGATGTTGCTTACCTCGGGCAGTTGTTCCACAGCCTTTTTCACCAGGGCGAGATTCAGGCCGGAAGGGGTGGACTGCATCAAGATGTTCACCGATTCCTTCAGGATGACAAATGCAGCTCGGATGATGTATATGCAGATCAGAAGGGTAATCAGGGGATCGATCCAGTAGGTTTCGAACAACTGGATCAGGATCCCGCCGATGATCACCACCACCGATGAAAGACTGTCACCGATCAGGTGTACATAAGCCGCCCTGACATTGAGGCTTTTGCCGGAGTCCTTTCGCAGGATCACCACAGCCAGGATATTGGCCAGCAGTCCGATCATGCCCACCACAAGCATGATCATGGATTTGATGGGCTCCGGATCCTTCCATCGCAGATAGGCCTCCTTCAGCAGGTAGATGCTCATGACAACCAGGATCACCGCATTGAGCAGGGCGGCCAGGATCTCGATCCGTTTGTACCCGAAAGTCTTCCTGGAATTCGCCTCCCTCTTCCCGATCAGGATGGCCAGGTAGGCAATGAAAGTGGCAAAGGTGTCGCTCAGGTTGTGCAGCGCATCGGACAGCAGCGCCAGGCTGTTCGAAAGAATGCCGCCTGCAAACTCCGCCACGGTGATCACGAAGTTCAGCAGGGTGGCGACAAGCAGGTTCTTCTCGTTCACCGGGTGGTGGTGCCCGGAAGTTCTGTGCCTGCGGCTGTGTTTCTTTTCATCCATATCATATGAACAGCAGAAGACTCAGTGCCATGACCCCCATTCCGGCCAGGAAACCGTAGACGGAATGATGATGCAGTCCGTATTCCCTTGCGGTGGGCAACAGTTCATCAATGGAGATAAAAACCATAATGCCTGCCACGCCTGCAAAAAGAAAGCCGAACAATGCCGGACTCAGAAAAGGGACCAGGATGAAATAGGCCAGCAGTGCCCCGACCGGCTCCGCCAGTCCGGACAGAAAAGAGAGAATGAAACCCTTTCTTTTGCTTCCGGTGCCGTAGGAAATTGGAACCGAGACAGCAATTCCTTCCGGGATGTTATGAATGGCGATGGCCGCCGCAATGGGGATGGCAATGGAAGTATCGGACATTCCGGCAATGAATGTGGCGATGCCTTCGGGAAAATTATGAATGGCAATGGCCATGGCTGTAAAAAGGCCCATGCGCACGAGCTTGGGGTCTTTTTTTTCATTTCTCAGCACATCTTCCACCCTCCTGATCTCGTGGGGGTTTTCAGGAGAGGGAATCAGCTTGTCGATCACGGCAATAACCAGGATGCCCGCAAAAAAAGCCAGGACGGTGTACCATGCGGCGATCTTCTCACCCTGCTGCAAACCCAGTTTGGAAGCATATTCCACCACAAGGGATTCTCTTGCCTTCTGGAGGATCTCCACGAATGAGACATACACCATCACCCCGGCAGAGAATCCCAGGCTCAGTGAGAGGAAACGGGTATTGGTTCCGCGGGCAAAAAAAGCGAGTGCGCTTCCGATCCCTGTGGACAATCCTGCAAAGAGGGTCAGCCCGAAAGCCAGCCAGAAATTGCCGTTTTCCATGGGAATTATTTCTTTGCTTTTTTACCTGATTTTTTCTGGGGGATGGGGGTTTGGGAAAAATAGGCTGGACGCATTCCGGTCCAGACGATCATGACGATTCCTGCCACGATGAACGGGAGACTGAGCAATTGTCCCATGTTGAACTTCATCCCGGCTTCAAAAGCCACCTGGTCATTCTTAACGAACTCGATGAAGAACCTGGCGGCGAAAAGAAGGATCATGAATACTCCGAAGATGAAACCATCGCGGACCACCATGTGCCTTTTGCGGTAAAAGATAAACAATACGATAAAGATCAGAATGTAACTGATTGCTTCGTAAAGCTGGGTCGGATGCCTGGGAACCACCGGTAATAACTCGCCGGTATTTGAATCGTACAGTTTGTCGCGCACGAATTCAAATCCCCAGGGAAGATCGGTGGGCAATCCATAGATCTCTGAATTAAAAAGATTTCCAAGCCTGATAAAAGCCCCTCCAAGGGCCACTACAATGACGATCCGGTCGATCAGCCAGAGAAAGGAGAGCTTATGTTTCCTGACATATAGCCAGAGTGCAAGCAGGATCCCGATGGCTGCACCGTGGCTGGCCAGACCTCCCTTCCACACTTTCAGGATCTCCACCGGGTTTTTCAGAAAATACTCGGGCTCGTAAAAGAAACAGTGTCCGAGCCGGGCCCCGATCACCGTACCCACAGCCACATAAATAAGCAGCTGATCGAGCATTTCCGATGTCAGCCGCTCCGTTTTCAGGTATCTGGTAAAAACTATATATCCGGAAAGAAAAGCAGTGGCAAAAAGCAACCCGTACCAGCGAATGCTCAGGCTGCCGATGCTGAATATTTCAGGATCCACATTCCAGGTGATGGCATTGATGATCATCTGTCCCAGGATTATATATCAAACAGGTTACAAATATAATAACATTCCCGGGTTTGAGCGGGATTTGGGACAGGATGCCCGGATGAAAGAAGATATCTTTGTATGTTTGCATAAAATTTTACACGGTGCGGTTCAGTATAACCATCACGCTACTGGCGGCTTTCCTTCTGGGAAGGGAATGTGCCCAGCAGGGCTCTCCATCGGGGGGACCCAGGGATGAAGATCCCCCGAAAGTGGTGTCCAGTGAACCGGCCAATTATTCCACACGATTCGACAACAAAAGGATCGAGATCACATTTGACGAGTTCATTGTGCTGGATAATGTGAACCAGGAACTGGTGGTTTCGCCGCCCATGAAAGAAAAACCGGAAGTAAAGCTGAGAAAAAAAACCCTCATTGTGGAAATTGCCGACACACTGAAAGAGAACACCACCTATACTTTCAACTTCGGAAGTGCCATCAAGGATTTGCATGAGGGGAACAAGCTGCTCAATTACGAATACGCATTTTCCACGGGAGATGTGCTTGATTCCCTCTCCGTGAAGGGCACCCTCCGCAATGCCGAGGATTTGTCAGTTCCCGATGAACCCGTCACCATCATGCTGTACAACGACCTGCGGGATTCGGTTCCCCTGACGGACATCCCCCTGTACGTGGGAAGATCGGATGAAAAAGGGATCTTCAGCGTGAACAACCTCAGAACGGATGTGTACAAAGTGTTCGCACTGAAGGACGGGAATTACAACCTGTTGTACGATTTGCCCACCGAAGTGATCGGTTTTCTTGACACCGCGCTCCGTGTCGATGCGGAATTTGCACGTTCCATCCTGGAATCGTCAGGGAAGCTGGATTCGGCGGGAACGGATTCCCTGACGCAGGATTCCATCACTGCGGCGGCACCTCCCGCAGGCCGGGATCTGACTGAAGAGGAGACCGGAGGGGCCGGGGCGGATACGACAGGATTGCCCGCCGATACACTGGCGCAGGAAGGGCCTGATCTTAATTCCATCTACATCGACCTGATGCTATTTACCGAAGCATCAAAGATCCAGTATATTACAGATTCAAAGAGGGATGATCCCAGGCGGATGGAAATCACATTTGCCCTCCCGGTAACGGACAGTTTCAGTTACCGTAAGGTCCCGGATGCACCGGAAAACGAGTCCTGGCTGCTGGAACACTTCAGCGCAGGCCGGGATACCCTGACATTATGGATCAGGGACTCTTCGGATTATAAGAAAGACACCCTTTTTCTGCAGGTTTCTTACACGGCCAGGGATACGGCCGGCAGGTTTGTCACCACAACGGACACCCTTCGGTTCACCTACAGGGAAAGAAGGACGGGACGGGAAAGGGGGAGAGCACCGGAAGCAGCAAAGGAAAAACTGGAAATTTCAACCATCCGCAACAGGGGCCAGCAGCACCTGAACAACGATCTTGCACTGAATTTCAATTTTCCCCTCACAACTGTCAACGACTCCCTGATTCGCTTCTTTTACATTCCTGATTCAGTGGAAGTTCCAGAACCTTTCAGGGTTTTGCCCGACTCGATGTCGCTCACCCGGGCATGGATTTCGGCCAACTGGAAATCCGCTTCAAAATACAGGCTTTTCATTCTGCCCGGGGCCATTTCGAACCTGTACGGTCTTCCCCACGACACCCTGGATGTTTCTTTCACTACCCGGGACATTGAATATTACGGACAGATCAACCTGAACCTGGACAGTGTCCGGAACCGGGTGATCATCCAGCTGATCAACAGGGAGCAGGTTCACCGTACCAGGATCGTTGAATCGGACGGAACGGTGGTCTTCAGTTACCTGACGCCACAGGAATATAGCATCAAATTCATTCATGACAGGAACGGGAACGGAAAATGGGATACGGGCGATTACCTGAAGCATCTGCAACCAGAACCGGTGGAGTTCCTGGGAACATCCATCACGGTCCGCTCCAACTGGGAGCATGAGGAGTCCATGCGGCTGGAGAAATAAACTAGCGGCGAGCCTTTTGATCCAGGTGTTTCCAGATCAGGGCCGCTGCTCCCAGCACCGCTATATTCCTGCTGAGCAGGGCGGAGGGGACGATATCGATCTTGTCCCGGTATATGGGCAGCAGGTGCTCTTCCATGCTTCGCTTGGTGGGATTGATGATCCACTTGCCCGCCTTGGCCAGTCCCCCGAATAAAAAGATCCTGGAAGGACTGATGTGGGCCACTGAATCGGCCAGGCTGCGGCCCAGGAGGAATCCGGTTTCCTCAAAAGCTTTGATGGCAATGGGATCCCCCTTCTCGGCAAGGGTGGTGATCATTCTCGGGCTGAGCCTGGAAAAGGTGATTTTCCTGAATTCGCTTTCCGTGGTTTCTTCGGCAAGGAGCTCGAAGATGGTGCGTTTGATGCCCGTGGCTGAAACATAAGTTTCCAGGCATCCGCGCTTGCCGCATCCACACTGGCGCCCGTTGTCCACGGCCCTGACATGTCCGAGTTCTCCCGCAAAACCGTCACTTCCGTAGATGAGTTCCCCGTTGACCACCAGACCGCTACCCAGTCCGGTGCCCAGCGTGATCATGATGAAATGGTCGAGCCCTTTCGCTGCTCCGAAAAGCATTTCACCCAGGGCTGCAGCATTGGCATCGTTTGTAAGCACGGCAGGGATCCCGAATTCTTTTTCGATCAGTTTAACCAGTTCGATTTTGCCTTTCCAGACAAGGTTGGGCGGATATTCGATGGAACCGGTGTAATAATTCCCATTGGGGGCCCCGATGCCGATCCCCCGGATGTCAAATCCATCCCTTTTCCGGTCGGTATGGGCATCCAGATGCCGGTGGAGTGCCACGATGAAATCTTCGATAACTTTATAGTCTCTTGTACTGATCTCATCCTCAAGATAGATTCTGCCGGCTTGATCCACAAGGCCATATTTTGTATATGTTCCCCCGATGTCGATTCCCAAAACCACATCCCTGTTCATGATAGCTGGTTGCTGGTTCATGTTCTAAAAGTAATAAATATCAGTTATTCACGGGCTGGGAATCAACACATAATATTGCGCTTTATGGATGTTTATGTTAAATTCGCTGGGATAACAAATTCTTACGCGGATGAACAACTTCATTGTACCGGTCGATTTCTCAATCGATTCACTGAAAGGCCTGGACTGGGCGGTGATCTTTTCCAGGAAAAAACAGATCCACATACAGTTGGTGTATGTACTGACCAACAGCTCCAACTTTCAGCCCAGGGTGGTGGAACAGGAACACAAATATGCCCATGCCGAATTCAGTAAACTGATGCAGGAATATGAGCCCAAACTCGGGAATGATTCCAAAATCAGTTTCATCATCAAGAAAGGAAAAGTCTACAGGGAGGTGGTGAACCAGGTGAATTCATACAGTGACGCGGTGGTTTCGGCATCCACACATGGTGCATCAGGCTTTGAAGAGCTTTTTGTGGGCAGCAATGCCCTGAAGATCATGTCGGCCACCGAGAAACCGGTCTTCACCCTGCGGCATTCCCCCGTACCCTCGGGGGTGAATAAGATCGTTGTACCGATCAAGCTTCACGTGGATACAAGGCAAAAGGCTCCGATTGCGGGCGATCTGGCAGAGCTGTTCGGAGCGGAGCTGCACGTGGTTGCCGTCTCCACCTCGGAAAACAAACGTGATCTTTCACGCCTTGAATCATACGCGAAACAGGTGGCGAACTACTACAAGGCCAGGAAACTGAAATGGGTAAATAAAACCCTGGTGGGAGATCACCTTCCCACCATCACCTGCAACTATGCCGATGCGGTGAACGCAGACATGATCGTGGTCATGTCCAGCTCCATCGACAAATGGAATGTGTTCCTTGGAAGTTATGCCCAGCAGATGGTCAGCAAGTCCACCGTTCCGCTGTTGAGCATCACTCCGAAAGAAAAACATATTCCTTCGGGTTTCAGTGCCACCGGCGGATAACCGGACAGCTGTTCCGGCAGTGAAGAAATGAATGCGGTCGTGATTGTAGCCGGCGGAGAGGGCCGGCGAATGAAGAGCGATATTCCCAAGCAGTATCTGGATCTGGCAGGGAAACCCCTGATCATCCGTACACTGGAACGTTTCAGGGCGTTTGATCCCCGGATCAGGATTGTGCTTGTCATGGCGGCGACACACCGTCATTTCTGGGATGTGATCTCCCTGTCGTATGATCTGGGTCCGCATATCTCCGTAGCACCCGGAGGTAAAAGCAGGTATGAATCTGTAAAGAACGGATTGGATCACATCGAGCCGGACTGTATTGTGGGAATCCATGATGCGGTGAGGCCATTGGTAAGTATCGGCACCATTGAGCGGTGTTACACAGCCGCAGCGAGTGAGGGAAGCGGGATCCCCGTGATCGGGATGGACGAATCGGTCCGGATGGTGGATGCCCGGCAGATGTCCACGCACCTGGACAGATCCACACTGAGACGGGTGCAGACCCCACAGGTCTTCAGGTCAGGTATGCTCAAAAAGGCCTACCTGCAGCCATACCGGTCCTCCTTTACCGACGATGCTTCCGTCTTTGAGTCGGCTTTTAAAAAAGTCACACTGGTGGAGGGCAACCCGGAGAACATCAAGATCACCACTCCGCTGGACATGCAGCTTGCCGCCCTGCTTCTTGGAAAGGAGCAGCTTTAAATTATTTATTACCTTGCATTTCTGAGCAGGTTATTTATGGCAGGAAACCCCAGGTTAATTATATCCATTCTCCTGATCTGTCACACACTGGCAACGATTCCGCAGGATTTGCCCGTGTTGTCCGATGACAAGCTGATCATCCAGGATATTTTCATCACGGGAAACAACGTCACCCGGGAGCCGGTTATTTTGAGGGAACTTGTATTCGGCATCGGTGACACGATCCGGAAAATGGAGCTTCTGCCGGCTTTTCAGCGGAGCAGGGAGAACCTGCTCAATATCTCGCTGTTCAATTTTGTACATTTTGATGCCGAGCACCTGCCCGGGAACCGCATCCGGGTATTGATACACGTCACCGAAAGGTGGTACATCTGGCCTGTCCCCATTCTGGAATACGCAGAGCGTAATTTCAGTTCATTCATCCAGCACAGGGAGTGGGACAAGATCAACTACGGGGTGTGGCTGAAGTGGAACAATTTCAGGGGAAGGAGGGAATTGCTTACGGGAAAGCTCAGGCTGGGCTACGTGGAAGAGTACGCCCTTTCCTACCTCATTCCCAACATGGGCAAAAGACAGCAGCACGGATTTTCCATGGGATTCAACATGAACCAGCAGAATGAGATTTTCATCAGCACGGTCAACAACAAACCGCAGGAGTATGAGCCGAAGTCCAGACCGGCCATGGTGCGCCTCAATGCATTCATGAACTATACCTATCGGAGAAAACTGTACACCACCCATTCACTCAGGTTCGAGTATTTCGATTACGAGGTCTCCGATTCAGTGGCGGTGATCAATCCGAACTACCTGGGCGGGGGAAGCACGAACATGGGTTTTTTCATGCTGACCTACAACTTCAGTTATGACCTGAGGGATTCAAAGATATATCCCCTGGAAGGCTTTGCGGTCAGGCTCAGGGCCGAAAAAATGGGCCTGGGGATCATCCCCGACTACCCTTATCAGAACCTCCGTTTCACCGGGGTGTTCCTGTTCCACCAGATGATCGCTCCCAGGGTCTATTTTACAAATGCCACCAAGGCCAGGTACTCCATGGAAAAAATGTTGCCCTATGCACTGGGGAGGGGACTCGGCTACAGTGAATTCCTGAGCGGATACGAGGAATATGTGATGGACGGCACCGACTACTTCATCACCAAGTATATCCTTAAATTCCAGCTGGTCAAGCCGACTACGAAGATCATTCCGCTCATTCCGCTGGAGCAGTTCAACAAGGTGCATTTTGCCATCTATGTCAACCTGCTGGCTGATGCGGGATATGTCCACAATGTGTTTCCCGATCCCACCAACAACATGGTCAACGACTGGCAGTTCTCCACAGGGATCGGCCTTGATTTTGTCACCTATTACGACCAGGTGCTGCGGGTGGATTATGTGATCAACAGGTATGGGAAGAGCGGGTTGTTTTTCCACATAGAAACCCCTTTCTCCAGATGGTGAACACTGAAACGGAAACAGAAAAAGCATGAAGACATCCGGTCAATACGCCACGATCATCACACTCCTAATCACCCTGCTTGCAGCTGCGGCCGTCCTGCTGGGCATCCTGGCGGATTTCAGATACGATTTTCTGCAATATGCGGTGCCTGCCATCCCGGCCTTGATGGGAACATTTCTGATCGTCCGGTATTATTTCAGCCGGTTCGTCAAACAGAAGATCAATCCCATTTTCAAGACCATCCGGAGCCATGCCCTGGATGAACAGGAGCAAAGCCGCAGAGCAGGCAGGGAAGATATCGTGAAGCAACTGGACAGGGAGGTGCAGGTGTGGACCACGAACAAGACCGAAGAGATCAGGAAACTCAGACAGCTGGAGCGGTACCGCAAGGATTTCCTGGGGAACGTATCCCATGAGCTGAAGACCCCCATCTTCAACATACAGGGGTATATCCTGACACTCCTGGACGGGGGGATCAAAGATGATCACGTGAACCGGCTTTACCTGAAGCGTGCCGAGAAAAGCATCAACAGGCTGATCAACATTCTGGAGGATCTGGATGCCATCGGAAGGCTTGAGTCGGGAGAGTTCAAGCTGCAGATGGAGCGTTTCAACCTGGTGAAGGTGGTGGAGGAGGTGTTTGAGGACCATGAGATGCAGGCCAGAAAGCGCCGCATCAGGCTGGGCTTTGACAGCAGCTACAACAAGCCCGTGTTTGTAATGGGGGACAAAAAACGGATGATGGAAGCCATCGGCAACCTGATCAACAACTCCATCAAATACGGGAAGTCCGGCGGCAGAACCACCGTCGGTTTTGTGGATACAGGGGAGAACATCCTGGTGGACATCACCGATAACGGGATCGGGATCGAGGAAGAGAACCTTCCCCGGATCTTTGAAAGGTTCTTCAGGGTGGATAAGAGCCGTTCGCGGGAGTCGGGGGGGACGGGACTGGGCCTTTCGATCGTGAAGCATGTCATCCAGGCGCACAAGCAGACCATCACCGTGCGTAGCAAGCCGGGGAAGGGAACCTCGTTCATTTTTTCCCTGGATAAAGCCTGATATGTAAGCCAAACCCTTCCCGTGTCGGGATGATAACACTCCCTCTGGTCTGCGATACGTGTTCCCGAACGGATCCCGTTTCGGGACCATGACGCTCCCTGCGGTCCGCGACATAGTGTCCCCCTACCGGGATCTGTTCGGTGGGCGGGAACCATCAGGACTGGGAAATCATCGCGCCGGAGAAAACCCTGAGCGGTACCGGGAACGAGACGCCTGACGGGCCGGACCTAATGGGAGCTTCGCAGTGGCGGTGACCGGTGCCGCCAGGGTCGGGAGTATGCTTGCGGATTCCGAACCGGACCTAATGGGAGCTTCGCAGTGGCGGTGACAGGTGCCGATCAGGGCTCCTTCCAGTCGCCCGCCTCCTTCATCAGCCGGATCAGGGCGTCCAGCGCCTTTGTTTCAGGGATCCTTTTGCGGACGGGGATCTTGCCTTTGTAGAGGGTGATCCTGCCGGGACCCGCGCCCACGAACCCGTAATCGGCATCGGCCATTTCACCGGGTCCGTTTACAACGCAACCCATCACCGCGATCTTCAGAGATCCCAGGTGGGAAGTGGCCGCCTTGATCTCCTTCAGCCTGGTTACAATGTCAAACCGGGTTCTCCCGCAGGAAGGACATGCGATATAAGAAATTCTGCTGATCCTGGCCCCGGCAGCCTGAAGGATCGCCAGCACGGTTTCATTGAGGGCGGATGGATCCATGAAGGGATTGTCCACCCAGACCGCATCGATGGCCCCGTCCGCCAGAAGCGCACCCAGCTCCCCTGCGAGCTTCATGGTGAATATTGCGGGGTCGCGCTCCATGCTTTTTGTCCTGTAAAGGATGGGAGTGCGGCGATCCTGTATGCAAAATGCAGAAAGAAGCCGTTTCACTTCCGGGATGGTGCGGGCACCCCGCTCCAGCATCAAAATTTTCCTGCCGTCTGTCAGCCGTGCCGGCTCTTTTTGCCACAGTTCGTATGAAACGGCCAGGGATGCCATCCGGTCAGGGGTCAGGTCCGATTCTATCTCCGGGGGAACGGGACTGATGATCCTTGTCTTTTTCCCGCCGCCGATGCCGGCAACGGGAGAGGAGCTGCGGCGTTGGAAGCAGAAAGGATCCCAGGGATGACCGCCGAACGGATCATAGGGAAGGTGGTCCGGTTTCGGAAAATACCTGACAATGTCGGCGGCCACAGGCATTTCATCTTCCGGGGGACCGGTCAGGGATACCCGGACCGTATCACCCATGCCTTCCATCAGAAGGGGAGCGATGCCCACGGCCGACAGGATCATTCCTTCCGCTCCCTCCCCGGCCTCGGTCACTCCCAGGTGAAGGGGGTAGTCCATTCCTTCCCCGATCATCCGGTGCACCAGCAGGCGGACCGACTGGACCATGATGCGCGGATTGCTGGATTTCAGGGAGACAACCACTTTTTCAAAGGATTGTTTCTGACAGATCCTCAAAAACCGGAGTGCTGATTCGGCCATCCCGGCAGGGGTGTCCCCGAACTCATTCAGAATGGAATCACTCAGGGAGCCGTGATTCACCCCGATGCGGATGGCGGTTCCGTGCTTCCTGCAGGTGTTGATCAGACGGGTGAGCAGCTGATCGGGCGATTTGTCTTTCAGGTAGTTGCCGGGATTGATCCGGATCTTCTCAACCACCCGGGCAGCCTCCGGTGCCAGGGCGGGTTTAAAATGGATATCGGCCACAAGCGGGGTGCGGTATCCGAGGGCGCGCAATTCCGTTCTGATCTTATCAAGGCTTTGTACCTCTTTGATTCCCTGGGTGGTCAGCCGTACCAGCTCTGCACCTGCTGCGACCATCCTGCTGCACTGTTCCACCGTGGCCCGGATATCATTGGTATCGGTGTTGGTCATGGACTGGATCCGGACCGGAGAGGCTCCGCCCAGCGGAAGGTCTCCCATGGTGATGGTTCGTGAACGGTAGGGATCAGGCATCTTTGGAAAATTCCCAGTCAGTTCCTTCCTTCCTGTCCATGATGACCACTCCCAGGCCGTTCAGTGCGGCCCGGATCCGGTCGGCCGCCTCAAAATCCTTTCTGTTTTTGGCCTCTGTCCGCAGCTGCAGGATCAGCTCGATGAGTTCCCCTGAAATCCCTTTTCCGGAATCACCGGGGGAGATCATTTGCAGGCCCAGGATGGAAAAAAGCCAGGTATCATAAAGCTCCTTCAGTTTTTTCAAATCTTCCTGCACCAGGCTCGCGCGGCCATCCTGGATATCATTGATCCATTTCACCCCCTCGAAGAGGTGGGAGATCAGGATCGGCGTGTTCAGATCATCGTTCATGGCTTCCCCGCACCGGCGGGACAGGTCGTCCACATCAACCGAGGACTCCGGTCCGGCCGGCAGTGAACCGATCGCCGCCGCGGCTTTGAGCAGGCGGAGCAATCCTTTTTCAGATGCCTGAAGCGCCTGGTTGGAAAAATCAAGGGGACTCCGGTAATGGGCCTGGAGGATGTAAAACTTGATGGTCATCGGGGAATAGGCCTGTTCCAGCAACCGGTGGCCGCCTGTGAAGATCTCGTCCAGGGTGATGAAGTTGCCCAGGGACCTGCCCATCTTCTGACCGTTGATGGTGATCATGTTGTGGTGCATCCAGAAGCGCACCGCAGGTTCCCCGAACCCGGCCACATTCTGTGCGATCTCGCATTCATGATGTGGAAAGAGCAGATCCATGCCCCCGCCATGGATATCCAGCGGAATCCCCAGGTATTTGGTGCTCATGACCGAGCATTCCAGGTGCCAGCCGGGATATCCCTCGCCCCAGCGGGAGGGCCACTTCATGAGGTGGGAAGGATCGGCTTTTTTCCAGAGCGCAAAATCGAGCGGATTGTTCTTTTCAGACTGGCCATCCAGGGGCCTGGTATTGGCGAGCAGGTCTTCCGTTTTTCTCCCCGAAAGCCGGCCATAATGATGGGATTCGCTGTATCTGGCCACGTCAAAATAGACCGAACCGTTCTTTTCGTAAGCGTATCCTGCATCCAGTATCTTTTCAACGAGCTGCTGCTGCTCGATGATGTGTCCGCTTGCCATGGGTTCGATGCTGGGCGGGACCAGGTTCATCCGGCGCATGTTATCATGGTACCGGTTCAGGTACCGCTGCACGACCTCCATGGGTTCAACCGATTCGAGCCGCGCCTTCTTGATGATCTTGTCCTCCCCCTCATCGGCGTCATGCTCCAGGTGGCCCACATCGGTGATGTTCCGCACATATCTTACCCGGTAACCGAGATGGGACAGGTAACGGTACAGTACATCAAAAACAACCGCCTGCCTCGCGTGACCCAGGTGCGCATCGCCGTAGACGGTCGGACCGCATGCATACAGACCAACAAAAGGCGGGTTGGCAGGCTCAAATTGCTCTTTATTTCGGGAAAGGGTGTTGTAAATGAAAAGTTTGTTGGTCATAACTCTGCAAAAATAGTAATTTTAGCATTTACCAGAAAGCAGCAAATATATGGGAAACAGCGGACAAAAAGGAAAAGAAAGATTTTCAGCCGAACAGGCTTCGGTGTTGATCATGGGCCTTCTCGGAAGGAATCCGAAGCAGATCTTCAATCACAAGCAGATTTCGAAGATGCTGTTCATCAACGATAAAAAAAGAAAAGCCGTCATCGGCGGGGCGCTTGACGAACTGGTGCGGAAAAAGCAGATTGAAGAAATCGGACCGGGCCGATACAGGCTGCTGAGCCGGGCAGGGTACAGGACGGGCACGCTGGACATGTCGCACCACGGATATGCATTCCTGGTGTCGGAGGATAAAGGGGACGATGTGTTTATTGCCCGGAACGACCTGAACAAGGCGCTGGACGGGGACCTGGTCAAAGTGTTTGTGTATCCGAAAAGAAAACGCAGCGCCAGGGTGGAGGGTGAAGTGGTGGAGATCCTGGAAAGGGCAAGGGAAACATTTGTGGGCACTGTGGAAATCTCCAAGAATTACGCATTCCTGTTGCCCGATAACCGGAAAATGCCGGTGGATATCTTCATTCCCCTTGAGAAGCTGAACCGGGCTGAACACGGCCAGAAAGCCATCGCCAGGATCATCGACTGGCCGGACCATGTGAAAAATCCCTTCGGAGAGATTGTGGATGTCCTGGGTTATCCCGGAGAGAACGAAACGGAAATGCACTCCATCCTGGCAGAATTCGAACTACCGATCCGGTTTTCAAAGGAGGTGGAGGATGAAGCTGAAAGGATCCCTGACGGGATCACGGAGAAAGAGATCAGCAATCGCAGGGATTTCAGAAAGGTACCCACCTTTACCATAGACCCCGAGGATGCCAAGGATTTTGATGATGCGCTTTCGATCAGGCCAATGGACGGGAATTTGTGGGAAGTGGGGGTCCATATCGCCGATGTTTCATTTTATGTGCAGCCGAAATCCATCCTTGACAATGAAGCCTATGAAAGGGGTACTTCCGTGTACCTGGTGGACAGGGTGGTCCCCATGCTGCCGGAAAAACTTTCCAACGGCGTGTGTTCCCTCCAGCCCAACAAGGACAAGCTCACCTTTTCCGCCGTCTTTCTGATGGATGATAAGGGAGGGGTGAGAGATGAATGGTTCGGCCGGACGGTGATCAATTCGGACAGGAGATTCAATTATGAAGAGGCGCAGCAGATCATCGAAACCGGGGAGGGAGACATGAAGGAGCAGATGTTAAAACTCTATGAGATCTCCAGGATCCTGCGGGAAACGCGCTATAAAAACGGCTCCATCAATTTCGAGCGGGATGAGGTGAAATTCCACCTGGATGAGGACGGCACCCCCACCGGGGTCTATTTCAAAGTGCAGAAAGAGTCCAACTGGCTCATCGAGGAGTTCATGCTGCTGGCAAACAGAAGGGTGGCCGAATATGCAAGCCGGGGAGGAAAATACAGGAAAGAGGTGGATCAGCAGGAAGAGAAAAGAGGCAAACTGAAAGGCAAGACCTTTGTCTACCGGATCCACGATGTGCCGGACGGGGAAAAAATGGCCTCCTTCAGCAGGTTCATCACAAAGTTCGGCCATTCACTTAATCCGCAGCAGCCGGTACGACAGCTTTCCAAATCCCTGAACGCCTTACTGGACGAGGTACAGGGAAAAAAGGAACAGCACGTGGTGGAAATGATGGCCCTCCGGTCCATGGCCAAGGCGCGGTACTCCACGAAAAACATCGGGCATTACGGGCTTTCCTTCAGGGATTATGCCCATTTCACTTCACCCATCCGCCGGTATCCGGACCTGATGGCACATCGCCTGCTGGCCCATTACCTGGCGCAGGGTGAGTCGAAAAATGCGGACAAATACGAAAAAAGGTGCATGCATGCATCCGAGATGGAACGCAGGGCGGTGGATGCCGAAAGGGCCTCGGTCAAATACAAGCAGGTTGAGTTCATGCAGGATAAGATCGGCAAGGAATTTGAAGGGGTGGTCTCGGGCCTGACCGACTGGGGCATCTATGTGGAGATCGTGGATAATAAATGCGAGGGAATGGTTTCCATCAAGAGCATCTCGGATGATTACTATGAATTCGATGAGGAAGAGTACAGGATCTTCGGGCGTCATACGGGTCGGCAGTTCGAAATAGGGGACGCGGTGAGAATCGAGGTGGTCAATGCCAATCTTTCACGCAGGCAGCTGGATTACAAACTGGTGGATTCAGAACAGGGGCGTTAAAATCTCTGTAAAAAGTTGCCTTGCGCTGATTTACTCATTAAATTAGGGAAGATTCGCAAATACGGATTTGCATGGTTGTTGTCAAGGAAGAAGTACGGGCACAGATCGTGAAGGTGGCACGGAGGATCTTCACCCGGTATGGTTTCAGAAAAACCTCCATGGAAGAAATTGCAGCTGCCGCACGGAAAGGGAAAAGCTCCATCTATTACTATTTTAAAAGCAAGGAGGAAATCTTTGAAGCGGTGGTGGAAAAGGAAGCCGAGGAGCTGAAAACGAAGCTGGACAGGACGCTCCATGCTGACATGAATCCCATTGATAAACTGAGAGCCTATATCCTGTTCAGGCTGCATCACGTGCGCACGGTGGAGAATTTTTATGCAGCCCTGAATGAAGAATCGCTCTCGCACATGGACTTCATCCTTGAGATCAGGAAAAAATTTGACCGCCAGGAGCTGGAGGTGGTCCGGGAGATCCTGAATGAAGGAATGCGTGAAGGGACCTTTCAGCTGAACAATCCCCTGATCGGCGCCATTGCCATCTCCACCATGATGAAAGGGCTGGAAGTACCGCTCCTGCTCAGCGATGAACACAAGGATGACCGGGGCGAGCTGCTGGATGACCTGATCCGTGTCCTGCTTTACGGGATCATCAAACGTTAATCCGCAACCGCTGCGTCGGGAACGGCTTCTTCCATTCCGGCGGACCGCAACATTTTGTGAAAGATCTCCGAGTGCTGGTAGATCCCGGTGAACCGGTCCGCACCCGGACCGTAGGCAAACAGGGGGATAAGGGTGGCGGAATGACCCCCGGTGGAAAATGTGATCACCACATCGTCGTAGTCGCTTCCCCCTCTTACTCCCGGCCTGGCTGAAAGCGTGGCTCCGCCCGTTTCATGGTCGGCGGTAACCACCACGAGGGTGTTCCCGTCCTTTTCGGCAAAATCCAGCGCCACCCGGATGGCCTCCTCGAAGTCGCGCATCTCTGCCAGCAGGTAGGCTGCATCATTGTCATGTCCCGCCCAGTCAATCTGGGATCCTTCCACCATCAGGAAAAAATTCTTACCTCCTGCTGAAAGGGATTCAATGGCCAGGGCGGTGGCATCGGGCAGAAAACTGCCCCTTCCTTCCAGCATGGTGGGCATCCCTGCATCGGCCAGCACGAATCCGTATTTCCGGTCCGGTTCCAGAGCGGCTCCGTCCAGTCCCGCGGTATCGATGATGAATCCTTTCTCATCGGCGGTGCGGAACAGATCCACACTGTCACGGCGCTGGTTGAAGAACCGTTTTCCGCCCCCGGCAAAAAAATCAATGTCTGAATCCAGCAGCTGGGTGGCAATTTTCTCTTCCATGTTCCGGTGTTCCACATGGGCATAGAATGAGGCGGGAGTGGCATGGGTGACGGACGAGGTGGCCACCACACCCGTGTTCCATCCCATTTCAGAAACCACTTCGGTGATGTTGCGGATCGCCATCCTGCTGGTATCCACGCCGATGGCCCCGTTATAGGTCCTGGTGCCGGTGGCAAGAGCCGTTCCGCTGGCTGCCGAATCTGTGATTTTGTGCGTGGCGGAGGATGTATTGATCAGTCCGATGTGTTTGAACATGTCAAAAGGAGAAGGCTGCTCACCGAAATAGTAGCTGGTGGAAACGGCCGAAAGCCCCATCCCGTCACCGATCAGGAATATAATGCGGTCAGGGCGCTCCGGCGCTTTGTTTTTATCAGTGGCTCCGGTGCAGGCGATCAGTCCCGTCAGCAGGAGGTATGTCAGAATGGTCCGTGTCATTGTAAAAAAAGTTGGTTCTCTCGTTTCACATAACAAAGAAAGCAAAAGTATGTTGAAAGAAAGTATATTTTTCAGGTTCAGATCTGTTCTTTCAGCCATTTTGGGCGGTCTGTTGTAATGGCACCCACCCCCAGTGCTTTCATTTTCCTTGCCGGCCCAGGTTCATTGACCGTCCAGCACCACACCTGCAGTCCCGCTGCCCGGCACTGCCTTACCAGCTTCTTGTTGATGGCCCTGTAGCGCACATCCACCCCGTCCAGCTGACCCTGAACGATCTCATTGAAGTGCCGGTTCACCCCCGACCGGAATGTGGAGAGGAAATAACAGGGAACCCCGGGGAAGATGCGCCTGGCAGCCAGGATGGTTTCAAGATCAAAACAGATAAAACTGATCCTGCCCGATTTCCAGTGCTCCTCCACCAACTGCTGCAGGTGAGGAAGGATCTCAGGGCCGTCTTTGATCTCGATGACCAGCATGCGGTCGTCCGGAATGGCCTGCAGCACCTCTGCCAGCAGCGGGATCCCTTCCCCCTCATATTTCCTGAGATTGCTCTCCTTCAGACGGATGGCAAGATTCCTGAGCACCTCCCAGCTGGTTTCCCGGACCACATAATCCTCACCGGTCAGTCTTGCGGTGGTTTTATCATGGAAGAGGACCACCTTCAGATCGGAAGTCAGCATCACATCACATTCGGCCGCATCGGCACCCAGTTCCCATGCAAGCCGGATGGAAGAGAGCGTGTTCTCAGGAGCCAGGTAGGAGGCTCCCCGGTGGGCCACAAACAGCATTTCATCCTCCGGCTGTTTCGGCCGCTCTCCGTATGATGCGAAAAAGGCCGTGGAAACCAGCAGCACCATGATGCTGGTGGCACAGGTTTTTTGGGTGGGGGTCATTTTTGCAGGTATTTTTTGTTCATGGGATCCTTTGTTATGTTCCGAATGAATTTACAATAATTTATCTGAACATGGTGGTATATTTGTATATGATCTAAAATGATAACCATGAGCATTCATTTATTCAGGCGGATAAAAAAATTTCTCAGGACGACGCTGATCGGTGGTGTGGTAGCGCTGGCACCGCTGACCCTGATCATCCTTCTTTTCCGGTGGATCATCAACCTGATCGGAAGGTTCCTTACACCTTTTGTGGACCGGCTGATCCAGGATCCGCATGCGGATCCCCTGATTAAACCGGTTCTTTATGTAATCACTTTTCTGGCGATCCTGCTAATTTTCTTTGTTATCGGACTGATCATCCGGACAAGAATGGCAGTGTTTCTGAACCGGGCTGAAGACAGGTACCTTGTGAAGATCCCGGGGTATAAAATTGCCAAAGAAACCGTTCAGCAGTTTTTCGGGAAGCACAAATCGTTCTTCAGGGAGGTGGTGCTGGTGGATATTTTCAGGACAGGGGTGCTGATGACCGGATTTATCACGGATGACCAGGGTGAGATGGTCACCGTTTTCGTGCCCACGGGGCCCAATCCCACCTCGGGGAATATCTACCACCTGCCGAAAGACCAGGTACTGAGAACCGACGCCCCGGTGGATACGGGAATGAAATCGATTATCAGCTGCGGTGCGGGTTCCGGGAATATTTTCAGCGCCATCAGAGAGAATCCGCCCCCGTCCGGGGGTTAACCGGCAGACCCGGTCCGTTCCTGCTCCGTTTCCGGCAGATCATGAGCCGGTTCATCTTTTTCACCGGAGGATTCGCGGTCCCCTTCCGGGGAGAGATGCCGGAAAAAACGTTTCTGGTTGAACAGGATCATGGCCACGGCGACCGTGATGCTTGCGTCTGCAAGATTGAAAACCGGCCTGAAAAAAATAAAACCGGTCCCCTCCCTGATCCAGTCCGGATAGTTACCCCGGATGATGGGAAAATAAAACATATCGACCACCTTCCCCTGGAGCAGGGGGGCATATCCGCCCTCCGGGGGAAAGATCCTGGCGGCCCGGACCGGCGAAGAGTTGTCAAAAATGACCCCGTAAAAGACGGAATCGATGATATTTCCGAAGGCACCCGCCATGATCATCGAAAGCGAAATAATAAGCCCCGGATGGGCTTTCAGCCTGATCAGGTGCCTCAGGTAGAAGCCGATGGCCACCACCGCCCCGATCCTGAAGAGGGTCAGGATGATCTTTCCGGTACTGCCGGGGAGGTTCAGGCCGAATGCCATCCCGTTGTTCTCCACGAAATGAATGAAGGCCCAGTTACCCAGCAGCGGGATCTGCTGGTAAAGGGTCATATTCGTCTTGACCAGGATCTTCAATACCTGGTCGGCGACCAGGATGACCAGGATCACAAGTATGGATTTCCGGGTGGCTGACATAAGCGATCGAAGGTTCTGTCCTGACTGCCTTCTACTGCCTGGATTTTGCTTCAATGCTGAGGGTTGCATGCGGCACCGCACGCAAACGTTCCTTGGAGATCAGTTTTCCGGTCTCCCTGCATACCCCGTAAGTTTTGTTCTCAATTCTGACGAGTGCAGCCTGCAGGTGCTGGATGAATTTGAGCTGTCTCTGCGCAAGACGGCCGGCCTCTTCCTTGGACAGGGTGGCGGCACCCTCTTCAAGAACCTTGAAAGTCGGGGAAGTATCCTGTGTATCGTTACTTTCGCTCTGTGTAATGGCCGATTTCAACAATTCATAGTCTTCCTTGGCCTTCTCGAGCTTCTGCAGGATGATCTGCTTGAATTCCTGCAGCTCCGCATCCGAATATCTGTTCTTTTCAGCCATGATGAAATATATTTGGTTTTGTTAAATATACAATATTTTGATGATTAAAAGGGATGTTTTCAGACACGGGTGACACGAATGTTGATATATACATCGTCGTCAATTTCAATACGTTTGCTGTGGTTGTTCTCGATCCGGTCAGCCAGCGATATGGCGTCTGCCAGTGTCTGAGTTCCAATGTATTTGCTGTGATTTTCAACGGCTTCGTTGATCAGGCTGTGTTTCTCGATAAATACCCGGATCTTATCGGTCACATCGAAGCCGCTTTCCTTCCTGATGTTCTGGATCCTGTTGATCAGCTCCCGGGCCACTCCTTCCTGCCTGAGCGCTTCGGTGATGTGGATATCCAATGCCACCGTGATGGTTCCTTCGTGGGCTACCAGCCAGCCGGGAATGTCTTCCGAAACGATCTCCACGTCATCAAGTGTGAGGCGGACCTGCTGCCCGTCGGCCGTAAGGAGATATTCACCCTGCTTTTCAAACTCACCGATCGCCTCCTGGCTCATCCGGGCGATGGCCGGACCGATCACTTTCATCAGCTTTCCGTAGCGCGGACCCAGCGTTTTGAAATTGGGCTTGATCTTCTTTACGATGATACCCGCTTCATCGGTGATATACTCAATCTCTTTCACGTTCACTTCGTTCAGCAAGAGTGACCGGACCGATTCAACCATCTGCCTGAAGGATTCATCAACGACGGGGATCATGATCTTGTTCAATGGTTGCCGCACCTTGATGTTCACCCTGCGCCTCAGTCCGAGGATCATGGAGGACAACTTCTGTGCGATGTCCATCCGCGATTCCAGCGCTTTGTCTATCAATTCCCCGCTGCTCACGGGAAACCGTGTCAGGTGCACGGAGGTCTCCGGGAAATGTCCCGAAATGCTGTTCAGGTCCCTGAAAATTTTTTCCGTGTAAAAGGGAGCAATGGGGGAGGCGAGCATGGCCACGGTTTCCAGGCAGAGACAGAGGGTCTGGTAGGCAGCCAGCTTGTCACGGTCGAAATCCCCGCCCCAGAATCGCTTCCGGTTGAGACGGACATACCAGTTGCTCAGGTTTTCGATGACGAATTCCTGGATCATCCGGGCCGCCCGGGTGGGTTCATAGTTTTCGTATTCCGCGGTCACATCCCTCCTAAGCGAATTGAGCAGGGAAATGATCCACCGGTCGATCTCCGGCCGTTCCCCGACGGGGACCTCCTCCTCCCGGCCGGTGAAGTGGTCCACGTTGGCATAGAGGGCAAAAAATGAATAGGTATTGTACAGCGTGCCGAAGAATTTTCGTTTCACCTCATCCACCCCCGAGATATCGAATTTCAGGTTGTCCCAGGGTTGTGCATTGGTGATCAGATACCAGCGGAGCGGATCGGATCCATACACGGAAATGGTCTCGAACGGATCCACCGCATTGCCCAGTCGCTTGGACATCTTGTTCCCGTTCTTATCAAGCACCAGTCCGTTTGAAATGATGTTTTTGAAGGAGACCGAGTCAAAGAGCATGGTGGCGATGACATGCAGTGTAAAGAACCACCCCCTGGTCTGGTCCACTCCTTCGGCAATAAAATCTGCGGGGAAAAGGCTTTCAAAATTTTCGCGATTCTCAAAGGGATAATGATGCTGTGCATAGGGCATGGATCCAGAATCGAACCAGCCGTCAATCAGGACAGGTTCCCTGTACATCTTCTTTCCTGAATCACTGACCAGGATGATCTCATCCACGAAAGGTCTGTGGAGGTCAAAGATCCGGTAGTTCTCATCGGAATGATCCCCCTCCACAAAATTTTCCAGCGGATTGGAATCCATGAATCCTGCGGCCACCGATTTTTCGATCTCTTTTTTGAGTTCTCCCACGGAGCCGATACAGATCTGTTCCCTGTTATCCTCACTGATCCAGATGGGCAGGGGAGTTCCCCAGAACCTGGTCCTTGACAGGTTCCAGTCCACCAGGTTCTCCAGCCACTTCCCGAAACGGCCCGTTCCGGTGGATTCTGGTTTCCAGTTGATGGTGTTGTTGTGCCGGATCATCCGCTCTTTCATGGCGGTGGTACGGATAAACCAGGCATCCAGGGGATAATAGAGCACGGGCTTGTCCGTTCGCCAGCAATGGGGATAGTTATGGACGTGCTTTTCGATCCGGAAGGCCTTGTTATGGAGTTTGAGGTTTACGGCGATATCCACATCGGTGGTGGGATCTTTTTCGGTCAGGGTGGGGTCGTACTCATTCTTTACATACCTGCCTGCGAATTCAACGTAAGTGTCCAGGTTGACCCTTTCGCGAACGAACTTTTCATCCAGATCCTCGATCCGGTAGAATCTGCCCTTCCGGTCCACCAGCGGCTGTAAATTTCCGTCCCTGTCACGGACGGTCAGCGCCGCAACATGGTTTTCCGCCGCCACCCGCATGTCATCCGCCCCGAAAGTGGGGGCCGTGTGTACCACGCCGGTCCCCTCCTCGGTGGTCACGAAATCCCCCGTCAGCACCGTGAAAGCTTTCCCGTCGGGTTTCACCCAGTCCAGCAGCTGCTCATAGGAGAGTCCCTCAAGCGCCTTTCCGGAAAATGTTTTCAGCACCCTGTATGGCAGCAGCCGGGTCCCAGGCTGATAATCATCCATCTCCAGCCGGTCGCCGTTTTCATGAAAATAGCGGTTCATCAGCCGGGTCGCCATGATCACCGTGATGGGGTTTCCCGTATAGGGGTTGAAGGTCCGGATAAGCGCATATTCGATCTCTATACCCACGGTGAGCGCTGTATTGGAAGGCAGGGTCCAGGGGGTGGTGGTCCAGGCCAGGATGAACACATCCGTATCGGTATGCTCAAAGAAGGATTCCGAACATTTGTCCCGGATCACCCTGAACTGCGCGACCACGGTGGTATCCTTTACATCCCTGTAGCAGCCGGGCTGGTTCAGTTCGTGTGTACTCAGTCCGGATCCGGCGGCCGGGGAATAAGGCTGGATGGAATACCCCTTGTATAGCAGGTCCTTTTGGTGGAATTCCTTCAGCAGGTACCAGACGGTCTCGATGTATTTGTTTTCATAAGTGATGTAGGGGTGCTCCATATCGATCCAGTAGCCCATCATTTCGGTGAGCTCTTCCCACATCTGTGTATACTTCATCACATCTTTCCGGCATGCCGCATTGAAATCCTCAATGGAGATCTTTTTTCCGATATCCTCTTTGGTGATGTTCAGTGCATTCTCCACTCCCAGTTCCACCGGCAATCCGTGGGTATCCCAGCCGGCTTTCCGCTCCACCCGGAAACCCTGCTGTGTCTTGTACCTGCAGAAGATGTCCTTGAGGGTCCTGGCCATGACATGGTGGATGCCGGGAATGCCGTTGGCAGACGGGGGTCCTTCATAGAAAACGAATGCAGGATCCCCTTCCCGCATCTCCAGGGATTTTTCAAAGATATGGTTCTCCTTCCAGAATGCATTGATCTCCCTGTTGATCTCTGAAAGGTCAAAATTCTTATACTCAGGGAATTTATTATCCATTAAGTCCTCTTTTGCAGGGATTTCTAAAATTGCACAAAGATAGATCAGTGAGATGGATTATGCAAGTGCAGCAGAAATGAGGGTTCGGGTTCGTTAATGAAGATCTTCACAATTCCAGGAACCTGGTTGCTGTCAGGCACACAGGCCAGAGCAGACTTCGCAAAAACCGTATGTCAAAACTTAATAATTCCGCGAATGATCTGTTCGTCATCAGTTCTGATTTTCAGCAGGTAGAAACCGCTGTCCATTCCTGATGTATTGATATGGCATTCGGTCGCAACTCCTTTTTCGGTTGTCTGCTCATTCTGGTAGACAAGGCGCCCGCTCATGTTATATAGTTCCAGCACAATTGTATTTCCTGAGGCTTTTTCAATTCTGACCCAAAATCCTTCACTTGAGGGATTCGGGTAAACAAGAACTTTACCGGCAGGTTCAGCGGATTGTATGTTTGAGGTGGCAAGGTCTATGGTTCCGATAACCGGGATCCCGCTCAGGAGATTTCCGGATGTGGCCACAGGGGTTACTTCAAAGAATATATAATGATTCCAATCCGTTTCCTTGATGGTATAGGTTCTTTCGGTTGCGCCAAGGATCTGGTATTTTTCAGCACCGTTGGCATATAGTCCTTTGAACCATCTGTATTTTGAATCCCCCTCGGGATCTTCATTCTGATCGAAAAAAGTATATTGACCGGTTAATTCCTCGCCAATTCCCAGATTGCCACTTATGTGTACATCCAGGGCTCTGGGTGCTGAAATAAGGTCTGGCACCGGAAGTTTCACGCTGGTATAAATCCTGTATTCACTCATTTCAAGTGCGATGGGCATATGAATATCGGATACGACCACTGAATCACCGCTCAGTAAATCATACCATGTTCCGATTTTCGTGAACGAAGGATCAATGATCCCGGGATAGGTATCAAAATTTCCTAAGATGGTAACATCCATCTCTTCATGGCGCAGGTGGATGGTTTTCATCGTATCAGCCACATCTATCCTGAAATCAGGGGTGTTGAAAACTGGCTCTGATTGTTTCAGTTTTATCATGGTTGCATAGACCTGGAAAAGCCGCTGCCTGTTCGGATCCTGGAAATAATCCCAGCGAATGGGTTTGGGTCCCAGTTTATCATTGTTGTAAAAGAGATCGTAGTCATATCCCAGTTCCCCGAATTGCCAGATCATTTTGGGTCCCGGTATTGTGAAGAAAAATGCTGCGCAAAGTTCTGCCCTGACCAGTGAGATGTCCAGGTTATTCCGGACATTGTAGTTGGGGTTCTCGTAATTCCCCCACTTGAGAATATCATACATTTGTCTCTGCTCATCATGGCTCTCCATGTAAGTGACCAGGTGAGGGTAGTTGAATCCCCTGTTTTTGTAGGAAGCCCGAGAGAAGTCCGATTTTCCATCGAAACTCCAACCCATCCCAGCCCTGGAATAGTTGTACTGGGAATTGCCCCAAACAATCATCCCATAATCTGTCAGTACTTGCTCCTCATCGTCATTGGCAAAATGTTCAAGGATGACATAGGCTTCGGGATTTACCCTCCAGACGGTATCGGCATATGCTTTTAGTATGGAAATCCGGCTGGCATCGTATCTTGCCATTGCAGCGGCATCTCCCAGGGTATTATTCTGGGTGAATCCCTTAGACAGGTCAAACCTGTATCCATCCACATGATATTCTTTCAGCCAGTATTCCAATACCCGGCTAACGAGATATTTGGTGGCTTCACTTTCGTGGTTTATGTCATATCCCACATTGAATTCATGTTTTGGCACCTGGTTGAACCAAGGATTATCTGCAGCCGGACGGCTGTTCTGACTATCCCAGTACAGCCTGACCATAGGGGATTGGCTGAATGAATGATTCAGTACAACATCAAGTATGACTGCTATTCCATTTGAATGACAACTATCTATAAAACACTGCAGATCCCTTTTTGGCCCGTAATATTTATCAAGTGCAAAATAGTGTGAGGTATTATAGCCCCAGCTGTTGTTCCCTTCGAATTCGTTGACCGGCATCAATTCGATGGCGTTCACCCCCAGTTTCTTGAAATATGATATGGTATCAATGAGTGTGCTGTAATCATGTTTTTCAATGAAATCCCTCATCAGAAGCTCATATATGATCAGTTGATCCGTCGGAGGAGGTGTAAATGCTTCATTCTTCCAGTCATATTGCGGCTGAGCGGTCTGCATGTATGATGCAATTCCGCTTGTTTTTCCTTCCGGATAGGGCAGAAGCCCGGGGTATGTGCCCTCACTGATGTATCTATCCTGTGGATCGCTCACTTTTTCAGCATAGGGATCACCAATTCGTATACTGCCGTCTACCAGGTACTGGAAAAGGTATTCTTTTCCGGCTTTAATCTCGTGAAGGGTGATCCAGAAGCGATCTCGATCCGGTGTTACATTCATATAGTATTCTTCCGTAATCTCCCAATCATTAAGATCACCGATCACATAAACATACTCTTTCCCCGGCGCAAAAAGCACCAGCACAACCGTCGAATCGTTCAGGTAGTTGATACCATCTTTGACTCCTTCTGGCAACGCTTCTACAGGGACTTCTTTCCGGATCAAATAGTACAGTGAATCAGCTACTTCGCTGGTATCGTTTTTGGCAATGGCTTTGATCCATGTTTTTACTTCCCGGTCCGCGATCAGGGTATCAAGGATAAATGGCTCCGTTGTTTTCCGAATGATTTCATCGTCATGAATCAGGATCAATGAATCTGCTTGCTGAGCCCGGACCTCAATGAAAATGGTATCGTTCATTTGGACAATCAGGGAAGACTGATCCGGTTTTATAAACTCTACATTCAGGCCATTGACATATACCGGATAGAAGATGTCCCCGCCGGATGAGGTCCGTCCCACGATTGAGTTATCGGAACTGCGAAATACAAAAGCAAGTTCGTTCACCCTCTCCCCGGGTAATATACCATAATACTCATCAATGGAGGGACCAATTCTTAACTGGTAAAGATCATCGGCGATCCGCTCCAGTTTATATTTGGGGGAGTTGTCTCCCCAGCTTGGAGCATGTTTCCAGTCAGTTCCGTCTGAACTCTCATTGGTAATAACCCCGGTGTGCGCATACACATCACCGGTAAACCCCATGAGTGCCTGGTTCCCTTCGGTGGCATCATATGTAATGATCACAGAATCTGTCTGTACCGGGAAGACCGGATCAGCTGTAATGAGCTGTCCGGAAGCATCCACCCCAGAGACTGCAGCAAGTACGAATACCAGTCCCTTGATAATCTTCATAAAATGATTAATCATTCAAAAATCTTTCAATATGGATATTCCAATAAAAACAGACCCGGCCATAACAGCCAGGTCTGTCCTTATAAGATGTTAATATCTACTTCTTTATAAACTTCGCAGCACCCACATACCCCTGTTTTCCATAAACACTGAGGATATACAATCCCCGCACCAGTTCGCTGGCATTGTATTCATAAGTGCGCCTGTTCTCCAGCTCCAGTCTTACAACTTCCTGCCCGAGAATATTGGTGATCATGATCATCTGCATATCCACCTTGTTTTCAATATACATGATATCGGTCACAGGGTTGGGGTAGAATAAAATCTCCTGGAAAGAAATTGGCTGATCGTTGATACCCAGTCCAACATCATTGAACCAGACCATTTCCACTTCATTGACGTAGCCTCCAACAGTATCCAGCACCACATATTTCCTGTTTGGACCTCCTCCCGGGAATTCACTCTTGTCGTCATCCCAGCTGCTGTCAATACGGAACTTGTACTGCATGGTATCTCCTTCCCCCCCAACGGGTGCAAAGGCAGCGGGAATGGTCACATAGATACCGTCACCGCCCAGGTCATACAGCTCATCGTTCCAGTCACCTCCCCAGCCATTCATTGAACCTGCCACATCCACATAGTTTTCCCTGGCCACAAATGTTCCTTTGGCAATCTCATTATTCATGTTCACTGAAAGGGTCACCGGAACCATCCCCGGGATGGTGTTGTTCCAGACAGATTTTGCCTCCCTGCCACCTTCGATCACCGTGGCGTGTCTGTTTGGACCTCCTCCCGGGAATTCACTCTTGTCATCATCCCAGCTTCCGTTGATCCTGTATTTGTATTCAACGATCGTCAACAGGTCCATTTCCTCCACCAAGATCTCATAGATGGTGTCGCCGTTATCGTCAGTCAGATGATAATCTGTGCCATCCCATCCGTTCAGGCTGCCGGCAATATCCACATAATCGGTTTCAGGCACGAAAATGCCTTCTCTGGCTGCATATCTCATGTCTAAAATGAACTGGAGGTCTGCCACCGGTTTTCCAACATCGTTGAAAAAGTGGGTTAAGCTGATTTGATAATTGCCCGCAACAACGGGATCCCTTTCAACGGTCTCTTCGGTGTCATCCATTTTAAATTTATAGGAATAGCTTGTTCCTGCGGTAATACCGTCATCTGCTTCGGTCAATAATTTCTCATACCTTGCATCAGGAACGATACCGATCAACAACTGATCCATTTCGTATTCCGTGCCATTTACGATGACATAGGCTTTGCCCGTTGTGCGGTCGAAATTTCCGAGCTCTTCCTGGTAGGTCAGATCAAGGGTAAATTTTAGAGCAGGAGTAGGCGGGTCATAACTGAGAGGGATATAAAAATCACCGCAACCATCGGCAGCATTGTCTTTGGCTTCGAAATCCCAGCTTCCCCCGTTAAATACGGCTGTGATCCCAATAATAGTGGATCCTTCCTCAACACCATAGAATTTACCGGGAGTGAAGGTGATTGAATAGGTACCATCACCATTGTCGGTCAGCCTTGGAAGGTCAAATCCTTCCTCCTTGGGCTTGGCATCATAATCAACTCCATAACTGCCCCAGTCAGATCCCCAGTTTTCTATGTTGTTGTAAAGGAAAGCGGCGGAGTGCATTCTTATATCTGACTGGCCGATAATAGATTGCTTGCCATCCGGAACGCAGGCTTTATTTGCGTCCAGGGTAAGGGTAAGTTCATCCCAGCCTGTTGCATTGGGGGGATCGATCGTGATCGCCGCAGGCATCTGGGTATAGGCCCATTGTGCCATTGCAAACAGGATGACAATAATGAATCCAAAATGTAGATTTTTTTTCATAATGATATTGATTATTTGTTTTTCAGAGCATAAATATACTAATTTATCCGTCTTTCTACTTACAATTCCTGCCCATAAATGCTTCATTTTTTGGGTTATTAGAAGCAGAAATCGAGAAATACCAGATTGCAAACGATTGCGGAAAATAAAGTATATTTGAAAAGATTTTTAATTTTTATGCGAAGCGCACAGGTTACCATTAAAGACATTGCTGAAAGGCTCAGAATTTCGCCGTCCACTGTGTCCAGGGCGCTCAAGGATCATCCCGATATCAGTAAGGCCACAAAAAAAGCGGTCAAAGAACTGGCTGAAGAACTCAACTACGAACCCAACGCTATTGCCCTCAGCCTTTTAAGCAGCAGGAGCAATAACATCGGTTTGATCATTCCGGAAATAGTGCACTATTTTTTCTCACAGGTAATCAGCGGTATCGAGGATGTTGCCAATGATGCGGGGTACCACGTTATTATATGCCAGTCGAACGAATCTTTTTCAAGGGAGGTGAAAAATGTTCAGGCACTGCTCTCCAGCCGTATCGAAGGATTACTCCTTTCAATCTCCAAGGAGACTCGAGACCTGGGCCATATAAGGAATCTGCAAAAGAAAAATATTCCCATTGTTTTCTTTGACAGGGTGCCAATAGATTTTGAGGCTGATCAGGTGGTTATTGATGACTATAACGCAGCTTATCAAGCAGTTAAACATCTGATAGATATCGGATGTAGGCGGATCGCCTACCTGGGAACAACGCAAAACATCAGCATTGGAAGGGACAGGTTCAACGGATATGTTCAGGCCCTCAAGGATCACGAGTTGCCGGTTAAGGAACAGCTTATCATTGAATGTGACACCTACAAGGCAGCCAGGTTAATCATCAGGAAACTCATTTTTGAGTCCCATCCTGTGGATGGGATCTTTGCTGTTAATGACCGCACCGCCATTGGCGCACTTCAGACAGCCAGGGAATGCGGGAAAAAAATTCCGGAAGAGTTAGCTATCGTTGGCTTCAGCAATGGCATATATGCAAATATGACCGACCCGCCGCTGACCACTGTAGAACAATTTGGTTACAAAATGGGGCAGAATGCTGCCCGTATGCTGCTTGACCGTTTATTCTCCAGAGAAAACTATCCACCTGTTAAAGAGGTGATTAAATCTGAACTGGTCATTCGTGGGAGCACAATCGCGCAGCATGTTGTATGAATCCCTCTCCGTTGAACTCCAATGGAAGTTGAAAATTTCTGAAACCATTTACATTGAATTTCTCTTTTGTAAACGTTTGAAATAACGGTTTCAGAGAGTCAGAAGTCAGATCAAGTTGTTATAAATCAAAATATTACTATTATAACAGGAGTGACTTTTCTTTATTTTGTTGTAATTTTAAGTGCAAAAATTGGGGCTTCATTTAAGGATAACACATTTAAACCTAAAACTATTAAGCTATGAAAGACTATTTACTCCGTTTATTCCTGCTGTTAATAGGGACATTCCTGTCGGGGATGGTTTTCTCACAGACCGGTATCGTGCAGGGAACGGTAACCGATGCCGATGGTGAACTTCTCGTCGGGGCCACAATCATGGTGCAGGGTACCACCAAGGGAACCATCACTGATGTGGACGGGCAATATACGCTTACGTCGCTTCCCGCAGGCGAGGTGACCCTGGTAGCTTCATACATTGGCTACGGTACTCAGCGAGTGAATGTAGAAGTGACGTCCATCCAGACTACTACGGCGGATTTCGTTCTGTCTGAAGATATTGCACAGTTGGAAGAACTGGTAGTGATTGGCTATGGTACCAAAAGGAAAAGGGATGTAACCTCCTCCATTTCCAGCGTCAAATCGGAAGACCTGGCCAACAGCACTCAGTCCAGTTTTCAAAATGCACTCCAGGGGAAGGCTCCAGGGGTGCAGATCACTGCCGCGAATGGCATGCCCGGCTCAGCTATGACGGTCAGGGTTAGAGGAACCTCTTCGATCACCTCAAGCAGTGAACCCCTTTACGTGGTTGACGGAGTACCCGTGATCACGGGCAACTTCGCCAATGGATGGGCCGACGGAACCAATACCCTCTCCGCCCTTAGCCCTTCGGACATCGAATCTATCCAGGTATTGAAGGATGCCTCTGCAGCTGCCATCTACGGATCACGTTCCGCTAACGGAGTGGTCCTGATCACTACCAAATCGGGAAAATCAGGACAGACCAAGTTCAATGCAGGCTACTGGACGGGTATCAACCAGATCACCAATATACCTGATATGCTCAGTGGTCCGGAATACCTGGAATATGCCAAGATTGCCTGGGCCAATTCCGGGAACGATGTATCCGACGACTATCAAGCCTTCTATGACAACCTGCCTTACGGGATCACCCGGGAGATAGCCGAAAGCACCAATACCGACTGGATCGATGAAATGACTCGCACAGGCAGGGTACACCAGTTCAACTTATCCGCCAGCGGTGGGGATGTGAAGAACATATTTTACATCGGGGGTACATACCGGGATGAAGAGGGCGTCCAGATAGGCAACGATTATAAGAAATTCAGCGCCAAGATCAACTTCGACCATACAGCCAACGATATCTTCTCCATCGGTACCAAAAATACACTGGTATACGAGTTGAATAAAAGAGTTCCTACCGGTTGGGCCGGCGGGCTTGGAACTGCCCAGAGTCGATCTTTGCCCATCATGCCGGTGTATGATTCAGAAGGCAAATATTTCGCTCCCCGGAGTGGTACCAATCCTGTAGCTTACAACGAGGATCTGGATTACGGGATGAACATATATACCCTTATCAGCACCATATACGCCAGGCTGAATTTCACAGATTGGCTCTCTTTCAGATCAGAAGTGGCCGCCAATGTATATGACCAACGTGAAAACAGGTATGTGGGAACGATCACACAGGAAAAGGCTTACAGTATGGACCGCAGGGTGATGGTCACCAACTTTTCCACCAACCATTACCTTGAATTCTCCAGGGATTTCCAGGACCTTCATTTTGTTAATGCTACCATGGGTACGTCAGTTGAATCACGGAGCCAGTTTGAAAGCCTCTTCCAGGCCAGTGATTTTCCCAATCCCGGATTGACGAATCCCACCTCTGGTTCGGTACAATCGGGATCTGGTTACGAGACAGGATCTGGATTCCTTTCCTATTTCGGTCGTGCCAGCTACAACTATGGTGACAAATATTATATCACCGCCAGCCTGCGGCGGGACGGCTCTTCCAGATTCGGAGCCAACTACAAGTACGGGTGGTTCCCAGCCGGATCGGTTGGTTGGACCCTTTCAGAGGAAAGCTTCCTGCAGGGAAATCCTACGTTGACCTATGTGAAGTTGAGGGGTTCGTATGGGGTGACCGGGAATGCTGAGATCGGTGATTTTGAATACATGGGTCTTTGGCGTGCTGTGAATTATCTTGATTTACCCGGACTGGAGATTTCAAAGGTGGAAAATCCCGACCTGAGGTGGGAAAGAACCACCCAGATGGATATCGGACTGGACTTCCAGCTATGGAGTGGCAGAATCTCAGGGGGGGTCGATTATTATTACAAATGGACATCGGATCTGATTTTGAACCGGCCCATTAATCAGACCAGCGGACAGTCTTCCATAACTGCCAACGTGGGGGATATGGAAAACAAGGGGATCGAGCTGTTCCTGACCTCCCACAACCTCTCCTCTTCTTCACAGTTGAAATGGGTAACTGATATTACCTTCGGAAGGAATATCAATGAAGTGACCAATACGGATGATAACCAGCTGGCAGGAGAAAACTACGGCAACAATGTAGTAGCAGAAGGATACCCCATCGGTACATGGGAACTGGTGGAATGGGCTGGCATTGCCCGGGAAGACGAAACTACAGAGGTGACCGACTGGATCGATTTCAACGACCAGGACCTTGGAACCACCAACAAGGAGATAGAAATCCATGCAGGCGACGAGCTCTTTTACAATTACTGGGGAGAACTCACAAACGAGTTCGATTTCGACAGGGATGCAAAGTTCGTAGGCAATCCATACCCAAAATTCTTCGGCGGAGTCAACAACACTCTGAACTGGAAGGGATTCGACCTGAATATCTTCTTCACATTCAGTGTGGGGATGCATGTTTACCGCGATGATGGGAAATTCCTGGAAGGAGGATTTGACGGGAACTGGAACCAACTAGCCATCATTATGGACGCCTGGTCGGAGGAAAATCCCGATGGGGCGTCCCACAAACTGTACTGGCAACCCGAGAACAGAAACTACAATTCGACCCGCTACCTTAACGAGTCCAGTTACCTTCGCCTGAAGAACTTCACATTGGGATACACCCTTCCTGGATCACTGACCAGCCGTTTCTTCGTGGATCGGCTCCGTGTCTATGTGGGGGGGACCAACATCTGGACCCTGACTGACTATCCGGGCTGGGATCCCGAAGTGAATCGTGACGGCTCCGGGAACATTACCCAGGGAGTCACTTATCTGTCACCGCCCCAGGTAAGTACAGTGAACTTTGGAATTGAACTTGATTTTTAACATTGAAATAACAGAACCATGAAAGCAATGATATGTAAGATCACAGCAATTATTGCCGGTTTGATAGTACTCAGCTCATGCGAAAAGGTATTAGAGGTCAAGCCTGTGGTGGAGCTGGCCGATGAGATTGCGCTCAGTTCTACAGCCGGCCTTGATGCCGCACTCATTGGCGCTTACCACAAGCTTCAACACGGAGACCTCTATGGAGGCCGTTTCTGGGTATCACCGGACATGATCGCAGGATCGGTAAAAATATCTGGTTTGCAAAACACTGTGTTTGAAGAATTACAGATGCTGAATAAGACCATGTCGGGTCAAAGTAACCGGATCGTTCAATCCACATGGCAGGTCAGTTATGAAGTCATTGGTATCATAAACAAGGTACTGGCATTTTTACCGGATGTGCAAGACGTAGAGATGACAGAACAAACCCGGAAACGCATCGAAGGTGAGGCCAAGTTCCTCAGGGCTTTGATTTTCTTTGAATTAACGCGCCTTTATTCATATGATGTGTCGGGCGAGGGACCATTGTCTGTACCTGTATTCAGCGAACCACTTTCTGCTTTTGACACACCTTTCAGGTCAACGGTTGATGAAGCTTATGAACAGATTATTATGGACCTGGAGGATGCTGCCGACCTTCTTAAGGGGATTAATACAAATAACCGAGCTACTGATTTGGCAGCAATGGCAATGTTATCCAGGGTGCAATTCTATCGGGAGGACTGGCCAGGCGTAATCAGTGCAGCCAATTATGTGATCGAAAATTTTGAAGGAAAAGCTAACGGGGGACTGGCAGATGATATGCTTGATTGTTTCCAGACCGGGAATCCGAATCCTGAGGTATTGTTCGCTGTCCTCTCCAGTGCGGTCGATGATGCGTCGGGAACACTGAGGAGCTATTATCGAGTCGCCTCTAATGCCAAATTCATCATGCCCATCCATTATCTGGTAAAAATCGGAGCACACGTATCGACCGATGACGATGCCAGGGCAAGGGTTGATCATGCATTTGTCAATATTGAGGGCAAGGTATATACTACAAAATTCAATGTGGAATATTTAAATGTACCGGTCATCCGGCTGGCCGAGGTATACCTGAACAGGGCGGAAGCAAGGGTCCATGAGGGAGATCCGGGGGGCGCCTCGCAGGATTTAAATGTGGTGCGTGAGCGTTCAGAAGCAGGATCTTACAGCGGTCCGGTTACCCTTGCAGATTGTGAGACTGAAAGAAACATTGAACTGTACCTGGAGGGTGATTACTTTCATAACATGAAGAGACTTAAGAAATCTAACTTTGCATATGACATTGCTGGTAACAGATACAGCTGGGATGATGTAAAACTGGTTTTTCCGATACCCAAATCTCAACTGGATGTCAATCCAAATCTTTTGCAGAACAGATAACCGAAAAAAGTGTAATACCTTAAGGGGGATTGCTTCTCAGGAGCATCATCTTTCACATAAGCAGTCTGTATGACGTTGATGCGCATTTTGGTACTGATATTGATCAGTTCTATAATTTCTGTTTCCTGTAATGAGCAGGCAGCAAAAAATCAAATAAGGAAATCCAGCACCCCCATCGGTGAGCGTATCTTCTACGAAATTTTTGTACACGCTTATTATGATTCTGACGGGGATGGAATAGGCGATCTGAATGGGGTCACGGCGAAACTGGATTATCTTCAGGGACTGGGAGTAAGCGGGATCTGGCTGCTCCCCGTGCATCCTTCACCGACTTATCATAAGTATGATGTGATCGATTATTATGGTATTCACCCCGATTATGGCACCATGGAGGACATGAAAACACTTCTGGATGAAGCTCATAAACGGAATATCATTGTGATTATCGACATGGTGGTTAATCATAGTTCGAGCGAGCACATTTATTTTCAAGAGGCAAGTAAAGGGGAAAACAACCCGTTCCGGGATTACTACGTTTGGAGCAGCGATACTTTTATACAACGGCAGGAGCCCCACCACTGGCATTCCAATAACGGTGACAGGGAAAAATATTATGGATTTTTCTGGAAGGGAATGCCCGATTTTAATTTTGACAATCCAGCCGTACGGGAAGAATTTAAAAAGATCGGAAAATTCTGGATCACAGAGGTGGGAGTGGATGGATTCAGGCTCGATGCCGTCAAATACATTTACCCGGATTCGCTGGTTCAAAAAAACGTGGAATGGTGGCAGGAGTATAGAGCATTCCTGGAAGATACAGGTGAAGATTTCTTCCTTGTGGCTGAAATATGGGATGAATCAACATCCATCGGGCCATTCCTGGACAGAGGAATTCATGCTGCTTTTAATTTTGAACTGAGTTTCGCCATCGAAGAATTATTAGTCAAAAGAAGAGATCCAGGCCTCGGTCGCATACTGGGAGAAATCCATGAGAGGTACCAGGAAGCCTCAGACTCCTTTTATGATGCCATATTTCTTAAAAATCATGACCAGAACAGGATCATGAGTTTACTTACTGATCCCCGCCAGGCAAAGCTTGCAGCTTCAATACTTTTTACATTGCCTGGCATACCCTTCATTTATTATGGTGATGAGATAGCCATGCTGGGATTAAAACCGGATGAATACATCCGGGAACCCATGGTCTGGGATCTTCCGGGTCAGGATTCGGGACAGACAAAGTGGATCGAACCTCGTTATTCCACACCGGGGGAAGTGACTCCCGTCAAACAACAGATGGAAGATCACACATCGCTCCTGTTCCATTACAAAAAGATGATTTCCATAAGAAAGGAGCATAAAATACTGTCCACGGGATCCATCAGGAGTCTGGACCATATTCCTGACAGTTTTTGTGCTTATGAATTATATAATGCTGATAATAAAATACTTGTTATTCATAATTTGATTGATAAAACAGTTAAACTGGATTGTGAACGCTTAAAATCAAGAGGACAGGTTTTATATTTATCTGGCACTTATAGTGAACAGACCCGTGACCTGCAATTGGATCCTTTCGGGACACTTATTCAATATGTAGATTAAAGAAATTTATTTCCTGTTTGTGCATTCATCATCATACATTATGAAAAAGCCAAGGTTAAGTTTCTGGCAGATATGGAACATGAGCTTCGGGTTCCTCGGGATCCAGTTCGGATTCGCCCTCCAGAACGGAAATGTCAGCCGGATCTTCCAGACCCTGGGGGCGGAGATCGAACAGATCCCCATCCTGTGGATCGCAGCGCCGGTGACCGGTCTGATCATCCAGCCCATCATCGGGCACATGAGTGACAATACGTGGGGGAGAATGGGACGAAGGAGGCCCTATTTTCTGATCGGGGCCATCTTTGCCTCCATTGCACTGATCCTGATGCCCAATTCACCGGGATTATGGATGGCCGTGGGCATGCTCTGGATCATGGATGCATCCATCAACATCTCCATGGAGCCCTTCAGGGCATTCGTGGGGGATATGCTTCCGGATGAGCAGCGGACCCTGGGATTCACCATGCAGAGTTTTTTTATCGGCATCGGTGCATTCGTGGCTTCCTGGCTGCCCTATATGCTTTCTAACTGGTTCAATATCTCCAACACGGCACCGGAAGGACAGATCCCCCAGACTGTAAAACTTTCATTTTACCTGGGTGGTATCGTATTTTTTCTGTCCGTGCTCTGGACAGTGCTCCGGACCAAAGAATATTCGCCCGAGGAGCTGGACAGCTTTGAAGGGGGAGAAGGAGAGGAGATCCGTCGTCCGGATGATGGGGCCGAACCGGTTAGAAAGTATCTGCGAAGGGGAGTGATCTGGACTTTGGCCGGACTTGTGATCGCATACCCCATTTACCGGTTCAAACTTGAAAAAGAGCTTTATATCCTGGCGGGGGGACTCGCCCTGTTCGGGGTTCTGCAACTCCTTTCGGGAGCGCTGGTATCCGGCAAAAGGGAGAAAAGCGGCCTGGTGAGCATCATCACGGATCTGTACCGGATGCCCCTGACCATGAAACAGCTGGCCATCGTCCAGTTCTTTTCCTGGTTCGCGCTCTTTTCCATGTGGATCTATACCACCCCGGCGGTGACCCATCACCTTTACGGCACTTCCGATACCACATCCGAGCTGTACAATGAAGGCGCGAACCTGGTCAGCGGGATGTTTGGCTGGTACAACCTGTTTGCGGCCGGGTTCGGGCTTGTCGTGCTGCCTTTCCTGGCCAGGCTTACCAACCGGAAGATCACCCACAGCATTGCACTGGTAGTGGGCGGCCTGGGCCTTGCATCCATTATGATCCTGGGAAATCCCCAGCACATGATCTTCTCCATGATCGGAGTCGGCCTGGCCTGGGCATCCATTCTGGCCATGCCCTATGCCATCCTCACCGGATCGCTGCCGCGGCATAAAATGGGGGTTTATATGGGGATTTTCAATTTCTTTATAGTGATCCCCCAGATCCTTGCCGCCACAATCCTGGGGTTTCTTGTGAAAACAGCATTTTCAGGCGACAGCATCTATGCGCTGCTTGCGGGAGGCATTTCCCTGCTGGTGGCCGCGGTGCTGGTCTTGTTTGTAAAGGACGTCTACCGGAAATAACATTAATCGGATATCATGAACGGGTATTATAAAAGAGAGGCATGGATCATCCTGGAAGAAGGATTTGATCCGGCCATGCAGGAGGCGTCGGAAAGTATATTCAGCCTGGGGAACGGACACATGGGCCAGCGTGCCAATTTCGAGGAGCGGTACAGCGGGGAAAGTCTCCGGGGAAACTACCTGGCAGGCGTGTATTATCCGGATAAGACACGGGTGGGATGGTGGAAGAACGGGTACCCGGAATATTTCGCCAAGGTACCCAATGCGCCCAACTGGATCGGGATCGATGTGGAGATAGACGGGGACCAGCTCGACCTTCATACATGCGAGCCAAAGGATTTCAGGCGTGAGCTGAACATGCGGCAGGGAACCCTTGAAAGGAGCTTCACGGTGATGGTGGGAGGCAAAAACCTGGAGATCACGGTGCGGAGGTTTCTGAGCATGAAACGGGATGAGGTGTGCGTGATCCGGTACGCCATCCGCTCGAAGGATTTCTCCGGCCCGGTCGCTTTTACGCCATTCATCGACGGAGATGTGATCAACCGGGATGCCAATTACGGAGAGAAGTTCTGGGAGATGGAAGAGACACACGCAGGATCAGGGACCGCAACCCTGGTGGCGCGTACCCGCAAAAGCGGATTCGTTGCCTGCATGACGATGGGTTACGAACTGTTACTGAACGGGCAGAAGATCAGTGTTGATCCGGAAGTGACCGAGAAGGACAATTATGTCTCCAACCGCATCTCGGCGGAACTGGGTGCAGGGGAAGAGATCGTCTTCCACAAATATGTATCGGTCCTTACCTCCCTGGATCATGAACGGAACATGATCGTCAGGAACGGACAACAGGTTCTCCGGGAGGCATACGAAGCCGGATTCGATAAGCTCTTCGGGGAACACGCTTCCCTGTGGGAGGATAACTGGTCCCATTCCGATATCATCATCGACGGGGATATCGCAGCCCAGCAGGCCATCCGGTTCAACATTTTCCAGCTGAACCAGACCTACACCGGAAGGGATGAAAACCTGAACATCGGTCCCAAGGGATTCACCGGCGAAAAATACGGGGGCAGTACATACTGGGATACCGAAGCATACCTGATCCCGTTCTATCTCAGCACCGCACCCCAGGAGGTGGCCCGCAATTTACTGATCTACAGATACAGACACCTGCAGAAGGCCATCGAGAATGCAGAGAAGCTCGGATTTACCGGGGGAGCGGCACTCTACCCGATGGTCACCATGAACGGCGAGGAATGCCATAATGAATGGGAGATCACCTTTGAAGAGATCCACCGGAACGGGGCCATCGCATTTGCCATTTACAATTATATCCGCTATACGGGGGACAAAGATTACCTGGAACAGTACGGACTGGAGGTGCTGATCGGCATCTCCCGGTTCTGGAGACAGCGCGTCAACTGGTCCGATGTGAAAGGGAAATACGTGATGCTGGGCGTGACCGGTCCCAACGAGTATGAAAACAATGTGAACAACAACTGGTACACCAGCAAGATCGCCGCATGGACCCTGAAGTATACAATGGAAGCGCTGGACCATGTGATGGATACAGATCCGGGAAGGTACGATGAGATCATCGGGAAGACCGGGTTTGCATACAATGAAGAGACGGCCGTCTGGAAGGACATCCTGGAGAACCTGTATTTCCCGTACCACAAGATCAAGGAGGTTTTTTTGCAGCAGGAGGGGTACATGGACAAGGAGCAGGTGATGGCGGACGACCTGGATCCTGCCATCAGACCCATCAACCAGCACTGGTCGTGGGACCGCATCCTGCGCTCCTGTCTGATCAAGCAGGCCGATGTGCTGCAGGGGATCTACCTGTTTGAAGATGAATATGACCTGGATACGATCCGCAGGAACTTCGATTTTTACGAGCCCCGCACTGTCCACGAGTCCTCCCTCTCGCCCTGTGTCCACTCCATCCTTGCGTCGCGGATCGGGAAATTCGATAAAGGCTACGAAATGTACCTGAGGACCTCCAGGCTCGACCTGGACGACTACAACAACGAGGTCAGCGAGGGGCTCCATATTACCAGCATGGGAGGGACCTGGATGTCGGTGGTCCATGGATTCGGAGGAATGAAGATCAGGGACGGGCTGCTCAGTTTCGATCCGCAGCTTCCCGCCAAATGGGAAGGGCTTTCGTTCAAGATCCTTTACCGTCAGCGAACCCTGAATGTTCATATTGAAAAAGAGAAGGTGACGATCGAAAATTTGCGCGGAGAAGCGACCGAACTCTATCTGAGGGGAGAGAAAGTATGCCTGGAAGCATCGGGCTCGGTGGTGGCGGAGATCACCCCGGTTACGGACTGAACAGCATCACATATCAAATCCCAGGTCCAGCAGGCCGATCCTTTCATGGATATGGATGGCGCGGAATCCCAGTTCCTGTGAAGTCTTGATGTTATGGATATTGTCATCCAGGAAGAATGTCTCCTTCGGGCTGATCCCGGCATGCCGGATCACATATTCGAACGCTTCCCGGTCTGGTTTATGGTGGCCGATTTCGAAGGAATAGAAAATCTTCCTGAACAGGTCGCGCATGGAGATCCCCGATGCATCCAGGAACATTTTTTCAAATACGGGCGCATGCATGGGACAGGTGTTGCTGAGCATGTAAAGGTCGTACCGTTCCGAAAGCTTCTTCAACAGCGTGGTGCGGGACGTGGGGATCCCCACCAGCATGGCGGTCCACGCCCGGTCGATCTGCCCGTCGGACAAATCCAGTCCGGAAAGCCGTCTTATTTCCTTACGGAACTCCCCGGTATCCAGCCTGCCGGTCTCGTACCGAAAGAAGAGGTCGGTTTGCATGTTGTCCGGATAGTGCATGAAAACCGGTGGTAGCCCGAGCTCGTAAAATTCCTGCCTGGTGGCCTGCACATTGATGTCCAGGATCACCCCGCCCAGGTCAAACAGGATGTTTTTGATGCCGGAGGGTTGTGCCATGCATTTTGTATCTTCGTATGGCCCAAAGATAAAAGAAAAATACCATGCGCATCGGAGGAATTCATTACAGGTCCGTCTGGACGGAAGGAGATTCGGCCGTGGTAAAGGTGATCGACCAGCGAAAACTACCCTTTGTGTTTGAATTGGCAGAATTGCACCGGGCGGAAGATGCGGTCCGGGCCATCCGGGATATGGTGGTCCGGGGTGCTCCCTTGATCGGAGTGACCGCCGCCTACGGGATATACCTGGCGGTGTTTCAAAGCTCTGCTGGATCATGGTGCAAAGAGATCCGACAGGCTGCGGACCAGCTGGTCGCCACAAGGCCCACGGCTGTGAATTTGAAATATGCCGTGGAGAGAATGTTGCGGGAGGTTGATTGCAGGCGCTCCAGGGAGGAGACGATCACCAGGCTCTTCGAACTGGCGGCCGGGATGGCAGAAGAGGAAGTGCAACGCTGCCGGCAGATCGGGGAGCACGGCCTTCGGATCATACAGGATATCCATGAAAAGAAAAACCGCGAGGTGAGGATCCTCACCCACTGCAACGCAGGCTGGCTGGCATGCGTGGACTACGGGACGGCCACAGCGCCAGTCTACCTGGCCCATGACCGGGGCATCCCGGTGCACGTGTGGGTGGATGAGACCCGTCCCCGGAACCAGGGGGCAAGGCTGACCGCATTCGAACTGAAGGAGCACGGTGTTCCTCATACAGTCATCGCAGACAATGCCGGGGGACACCTGATGCAGCGGGGAGAGGTGGATCTGGTGCTGGTGGGAAGCGACCGTACCACCCGGACCGGGGATGTGGCCAATAAGATCGGCACCTACCTGAAAGCGCTGGCTGCAAGGGACAACCGGATCCCTTTTTACGTGGCGCTTCCTTCCTCGAGCATCGACTTCCAGATGGAAAGGGGAGAAGATATTCCCATCGAATACAGGGATGCCGGAGAAGTGATTTATGTGGAGGGATGGAATGAGGACACCCGTGAGCCCGGACGGATCAGGGTGGTACCGGAGGGATCCGGTGTTGCGAATCCCGGATTCGATGTGACCCCTGCCCGGCTGGTTACCGGCCTGATCACCGAAAGGGGCATCTGCGAGGCTAGTGAGAAGGGGATCAGGGCACTGTTCCAGAAATAATTTTGTATCTTTTACTTGTAATGACCATTCATTGAAAAATGATTTTAGAATTATTGAAAAGAGTATGTAAATCACTTGATGACAATGAATTTCAATATATGATCTCTGGTAGTATCGCCATGAATATTTATTCTGTACCGCGAATGACGAGAGATATAGATATTGTCATCGAACTTCCATTAAACAGGATTGAGGAGTTTGTGGAGTTATTTCCTAACAGCTACATGAATAAAATAACCCTGGTTGAAGAAGTTAAAAAACGGGGTTTGTTCAACATTATTGACCATGAAACTGGCTTTAAACTTGATTTCATCCTTAGAAAGGAGTCAGAATATTTCAGAAATGCGTTCAGCAGGCGCAGAAGAATAAAAGAACTTGACACTGAACTCTGGGTGATAAGCCTTGAGGATTTAATTATTGCCAAAATCATATGGATTCAGGATTATCAAAGCGAACAACAGATGAACGATATAGGAAACTTGCTTCTGAATCCTGATAAGAATATGAACTATATCAAAAAATGGTGCGACAATCTGATTTTAAATACGTTTGATCTGTTTCGGGATGACTGACACCCCAGAAGACATAAGAAAGAAACAATTTGAGATTATTTCGTCCATACCTTTGAAGGATAGGTTAAATAATCTCTTTGAAATGACGGAGCTGTCACGCAGGATTATTCAGAACAGAATCATATCAAAAAATCCGGGTATTTCGAATATTGAAATGAAAGTGGAAACTTTCAAAATATTTTACAGATTCGATTTTGATGATACTACCCTCGATCAAATAGCAAACAGTCTAAAGGATTATCTGGACAAGAACGTAAACAAAACCAGTTTGTAGGGATGACCACTTTTATTGCCGGAAATCCGTAAATTGCGTAATATTGCAAACCTGAAAATCCGGGGTTGCCGGATCATATAATTTTAGGGCCCATAGCTCAGCAGGTTAGAGCACCTGACTCATAATCAGGGGGTCGCTGGTTCGAGCCCAGCTGGGCCCACCTCCGCCCGCCATAGCTTTAGCGACGGCGGGCTCTTTCATTTAATCCAGTCACCTCATAATATTTTGTTAATCTATGCGGGCTACGGTGGACGGAACCCACCACCGCACACCGAAGCTATAAGGCGTAGGTGTGAACCGCACACCGACATTGTGCTCCGTAGCTCATGCGAAGGAGCAAGCTTTATCGAAGGCGAACCCCCTCTGCAAGAACTTCATGAGAGCTTTTGCTGTGAAATTAATTTCCAACAAAACGATATTCCTCCTCCCCAAAACATTAACTATTAAAAACTCTTATGGAATATGTTTACCTATTAAAATGTTCAGATAATACCATTTACACCGGACATACTCAAGATCTTGATGAAAGACTCAGGAGACACAGTAAAGGTGAAAACACCTATACAAAATACAGATTGCCTGTTGAACTAATATTTTATGCTGCATTTTCAGACCAATACAAGGCCTTTGCATTTGAAAAATACCTGAAAAGTGGTTCCGGCAGGGCCTTTGCGAAGAGGCATTTGTATTAAAAAGAACCACTCTCATACTCCTTCTCACTCTGATTTTAATTGGTGTTTTTTTATTTGGCGCCAGTTTGGGGCCAGGTTTTTTGGGGAAGGCTGTTGGTAATTGATAAATATAGCGCCTATTGAATTATATAACAATTTGATAAAGAAACAATTTACTTGTTGAATATTATAAATATGTGACATAACTTTGATTATTGTTCTGATTTGTTTTGGAAGACCAGAAGAATCATTGTAACTACTTACAAAGGTTATGAAAGCAATTAAGCAATTCCTGCTTCGACCATGGATCTATTTGGTCATTGTTATCACGGGAGCATCTTTGAAATTTTATAACATTGACTACCACTTATTTTGGTATGATGAAGTAGCTACGATACAGCATACCTCGGGAAATCAAATTCTTGACCTCCCTGAAAATCAAATAAAGAATATAAGCTATTATACTGATCAGCTTCATCTTAAAAACAACAATTTCACTATAGGTTCAGAGCTGAAAGGCTTGTATAGTTCAACCAATTTGAATCCATTGCATTATACATTCCTGATGTTTTGGTATAGAATTGCCGGGGATAGCGAAATAAGCTATCGCTTTTTTAATGTTTTCATATTTCTTTTATCACTCCCGCTTTTATTCTTATTAGCCAGAAGACTTTTTAGATCTAATCTGGCTGGCTGGATTGCAATTAGCTTATTTGCTGTGAGTCCTTTTTTTCATTATTATGTTCATGAAGCCAGGTATAATACGTTTTTGATATTCATTATTATTATACTCCATTATATCTTCCTTCAGGCCATTGAACATAAAAAACTAAGATGGTGGATAGGATATTCATTCGTGGGAATCCTGGCCTTGTACGCATCAGCATTATCTGTACTGATATTATTTGGTCATTTTATTTACTTCATCATATTTGAGAAGGAAAAGCGAATTACTTTTATTGTCACTTTGATCGTAATTTTTGCAGCTTATTTACCGTGGATCATCTCATTGTTAACTAATAGCGAAGAAATTACTGGTGCATTTGTATGGCAAAAGAGCATTGCCCAAAATAAAAATTTCCTGGAATTGTTATTATATCAATCCATGGGATATTCTCATATATTTTTAAGTCTTACTGACATTGGAAAAATCATAAATTCAATCATGTTAGAAGATTTCAAAGGCAACTATGTCCACCTGATATCAGATATTATTATTCTTATCTTCATTCTGTCTTCAATAATTTATACTGTAAAAAAGGCGCCAGGCAAAACCTCCTTTTTTCTACTACTCATTATTATACCTCTTTTCTTGTTCTTTCTTATATCTGATTTGATAAGGAATGCAGGAGGTTCCTTAGTGTGGCGGTATCATGCATTAGCATTTATAGGAGTGCTATTATTTGTTGTATATATCTTAGACAGGAAGATTACCTTAGGAAAGCTATTCTATTCAAGTATTTATGTAGGATTGATATTAGCTGGCATTATTTCCAGTATTATTATCTCAAAAACCCAATTTTACTATGGAACAGGTGGTGCTTCTAAACTTAAAGAAGCACAGTTGTTTTCTGATACAAGGAACCCTTTACTAATAACAGATTATACTTTTCCGCATCCAACGAGAGGCGTTGAGGAGTTTGCTGTAATTCTGAATATATGTGAATCAGATAGTATTGATATTCTTAGAGCCTCAGATGGGATTAAAGATCTGGATAATATGCTATCTGGAACAAATTATTCAGATATTTATGTAACTCATGCCTCAAAGAAACTGCTTGAGAATTTAAAAATCCAATTTGGGGAAAAAATGAAAAAAGTTGAAGTCGGGGGAATAAGAAATATGTGGCAAATTGAGTTACACCCTTAATGTGTTTTGATTAGATTTAGGCGCCAGCTTATTCGCCAGTATTTCAACAAATCCATGTAAAGCAGTGTAATATTTTACATAAAATGAACAGTTAATTTTAATCGTGTAAAAACATAAATATCTGTAAATGTTATAGATAAATTAAATATTCCGACATTTTCGAGTTGAATAGTTTATCGAAAAGAGAATACTCATAATCAGGGGGTCGCTGGTTCGAGCCCAGCTGGGCCCACTTAACAATGAACCACTTACAATTCATTTTGTAGGTGGTTTTTTATTTGGCGCCAGTTTGGAGCCAGGAAATAGGTGATATTATTGCTTTCCTGGATAAAGTAGTGGTTTTTCTAAAGGTTGAACTTTTGTATAAACTAAAGTGTTGTAAGTATTCCGTATTTATTGATTTGGTATGATTACATGAAGTGCCTATATACACTTTTAATAAGTACATAAACAATAACTTGGGCCTATCCTCTTGTTACCGCCAAGCCGGTGTCCAAGCAGAACAAAGTTTACAAATAGCTAGAATTAATATGCTCTATGAAAAAAACAGATAATCCACTCACGAATTCATCTACCAAGTCCACCAGGATTGTAAAAAATAAGTCTCATCCATTTTGGCGATGGTTCTGGCTCACTTTCCTTGTGGCTTCTCTTGTTTATGTATGGTATTCATTTTATGTGCCTACAAATGATGTGGTCTGGGCTGATAATATAGTCTTGGCTCGGGAACTTGCCAATGATTCCGACAAAAACATGCTGCTATTTTTCACCGGAGAGTGGTGCTCGCCATGCCGAATTATGAAGCGTGAAGTTTTTGCGGATCAGGAAGTCATGAAAGCTATCAATTCACAAGTTGTACCAGTAATGATTAATGTTGATGACCCTAATACGGTAGAGCTCCTAAAGCAATATGAGGTTGGTGGTACACCAATAACAATTTTTACTGATCCTCAGGGAAAAGTAATTGATTACGCGGTTGGAAAGATTGGGAAAACGAAATTCCTCGAAATGCTTGAAAATTTGGGTGCGGCGGGTTCCTAAGTACGGATGGCGTGTAAGTCCCCCTTTTTTCCGACAGGGTTTATTTGTTAAATCTACGCAATCTTTCTTTTTTTAAATTCTATTGGAGAATTATCTCCCAGGCTTGAATGTGGATAATGATTAGCGCTTAATCAATTCAGATTCTTTAAATCCTTTTATTATCAACCAAATACTTAATGTAATCTCGAATAATCCACCAGGGATTGCCAATTGAACACCAATTTTATATCCGAATAGTTCTGCAATAGTTCCGGAAATAAACACAATGTAACCCAGAAAACCCCATATTGATAATCCTCGTGGAACAAGCTTTGAAATATATAATAAATAGCAGAACATCAGGCCGCCAAAACCCCATATTGCCATTCCTATCTGATACGCATAATGGTTCCCTCTTGTCAAGATTGTCCCGATTGTTTCAAAATACAGTGTATCGGTGGATTCTGCAACATTATACATCGAACTTAGGGGAATAAATAACATTAAAAAGATGGATCCGACAATTAGTATCGCGGTCGCAGTAATACCGGCACTTAGATAGCCATAGCTTAAAACCTTATTGAAGGGTTTTAGAATGGGTACCATAAGAACAGGCAGTCCAATATTTACAATCGTATGTATTAATGCCAAAAGGATGACACTTATTACAAGTTGAGCTTTGTTTGTATTGATATTACTAAGTGAGTCTGCTGCGTTGGTAGCTGAACCTGCAAGACCACTTCCTAATCCATATGATAAAAAAGCGAACAGGAAAAAGATGCCAAAAGTCCGAGCAATAATTTGATGTGATTTCACAATTTCTCTTTTTTAAATAAATATTTTGATGTAAAAGCTATTCTTGCAGCACAATAATTCCAATTACTCAGGTAAACAAATTCAATCAATTGAAATCCATTTACACTGTAATGACAACATTACCTCTTTTGTGTCCAGTTTCTACATATTTATGTGCTTCGGCCATTTTTTCCAAAGGATAAATACCATCAATTACAGGTTTAATCTTCTCTTGTTCTGCCAATGTTTTTAAATTAATAAAAGCTTCTTTGGGGGTTAAAGGAGTACCCTGGTCGATGGATATATATTTACCTTTTGGTGCAAGTGCTTTTTTACTCTTGTCTTTAAGTGCAGAAGATTTGGAATTCCCTACAGCATCTATTACATAATCATAGGTTTCTAACTGAGCAACTGCATTATTATCAGTATAGTCTATCATTTTATCGCTGCCCAGAGACTTAACCATCTCAAAGTTTTTGCTGCTACACACACTAGTAACTGTGGCTCCTGCATTTTTTGCAAGTTGTATTGCCATTGTACCTATGCTTCCAGAAGCTCCATAAATTAGGACTTTGTCCCCCTTTTTTAGGTTTGTCTTTTTCAACAAATGTGTTGCAAGTAAACCGCCATAAGGTATTGCTGCCGCTTCTTCAAAACTTAGGTTCGTTGGCTTTGATGCAAGGTTCCAGTCTTCAGGAAGGCATATATATTCAGCATAAGAACCAAAATTGCGCTTTGTGGGTGAAACAGAACCATAAGCAAAAACTTCATCTCCAATATCAAATAATGTAACATCTTTCCCCTTGCCTTCTATAACACCAGATGACACCATTCCTAAAATGGGATTTCTTGGCTTTCCAAAACCAAATATTAGCTGAACGATGATTTTTGCAATCGGAGATGCAATCAATCCTCGAATAAGAACATCGCTAGTTGTGACCGAAGTAGCATGTATCTTAATCAGCACTTCATTATCTTTTGGTAATGGCTTTTCGACTTCTGTTAATACTAAGTTTTCAGATGCTCCATACTTCAAACACACAATTGCCTTCATCATTTTAATTTTTAGTTTATTATAATGGAAACAAAACCATCTATGGATAAGTTCAATTTAAATGACTTGGGTTAAGAAATGAAATCCATTGATTAGCTGTAAAAAAGATAGAAAAAGAGTTGTCAATAAAACGGCAGTCGATAACACGCGGTCACAAAATATTTGGGTTGAATCGGTTATTCGTGTATACAGCCGCGCATCAATTATTGGTGTCTGTGGATAGGAAGTTAGCTCGCTCTACCAAACATTCCATACCGCAAAATTGTTGTAAGTAAATTGATAGGTTGGCCTTAAAAAATTCGAAATTGTGAAAAGTAAAGAACAAAATGAAATTATGCGTGCACTCCTTAAATCACAAATCCTTTCAGTAGTCGGGTTGGTTATCATGCTGACCTTGGGTTCCTCCTCCTTTGCCTGGAACACCCTTAACCCGGATTCAATTTCACAAAAATCATCGCAATGGAATCTGCAAGAGCATGAAGTGCCTGCAGGAGATAAAATTCTGGAGCTTCCAGAGGGATCGCCCATAGCTGCATTTAGCGCAGGTGGAGCAAAAGAAAAAGCATTGGAAGATTTTATAAAGGAACAGAAAGTAGCCGGCCTCCTTATTTTACAAGATGGAAAGATCAGGATGGAACGCTATGCGCTTGGACATAGCGATACAAACCTGTGGTCCTCATTATCCGTTGCAAAGTCTGTAACGAGTACGCTTGTGGGAGTTGCTATCAAGGATGGATATATCAAGAGTGTGGACGACTATGTAACAGATTACCTGCCCAAATTAAAAGGTAGCGCCTTCGATAGTGTGAAAATCCGCCATCTCCTTACAATGACCACCGGTATAAAATGGAGCGAGAACTACACAGATCCGGATTCTGACATCGCCAGATTTGATAAAGATACCACCGTAGATGGCATGAAAGCCATAGTAAGCTATATGCGGCGTTTGCCATCCGAAGCAGAGCCCGGCAAGAAGTTTAACTATAGTACAGGTGTAACACACCTCTTAGGTGCCCTTATCAGCTCAGCTACCCATCAAAGCTTGTCGCACTACCTTTCCTCCAAGATATGGATTCCATATGGCATGGAGCAAACTGCTACCTGGAGACTGGATCGCACTGGACAGGAAATGGCAGGCTGTTGCCTTCAAATGCGGCTCCGTGATTTTGGAAGGTTTGGACAATTCGTGCTCGAAGATGGATACATTAACGGGGTATCCATTGTGCCCGACGATTGGTTCAAAATAGCAACCCAAATACAAATGCCGCTCTGGCCCGGCGGAGGCTATGGATATGGGTGGTGGATCTTTAATGGCCATAGTTTCGAGGCATTGGGGATTCATGGCCAGATGATTTATATCGACCCTTCAAGGAAACTTGTGATTGCAGTCAACAGTGAATGGCCGGAAGCTGATAGTAACGAGCGACATTTCGCAGTCGCTAATTTTATTAAATCCATATCTGAGGAGATTGATAAAGAGTAAAAAGCTTCGCCTGGCAGATAACAAGAGAAGACTAATACTGAAATACAATAATGCACAGAACTAAAAAACCGCATCCGTTATGGCTAGTAATTGTATTACTACTTACTTCTTGTCAGAAAGATCTGCTTCTTCCCAAAGATTCATTTGAAGAAGAATTTGAAAGAGCAATCGAGTCAGGATTTGATGGAATTATCGTTTATGTAAATCAATCTGGAAATTCTTCTTTTTACAGTGCGGGATGGAAGAATAGAGAGAAGCAGATACCTGCTGATCCACATTCATTGTTCAAAATTGCGAGTATTAGTAAGCTTTATGAAGCGGCGGCCGTGGCAAAACTAGTTGCTGATCAACGCCTTTCATTAAACAGTACACTCGTAGAGCTCATCCCCGAGGTTGAAGGCAGAATTGAATATGCTGATGAAATTACACTTAAAATGATGGTACAACACCGAAGCGGCATCCCAGACTTCATTTACCATCCTGACTTCGAAAACAGTGATCCAAATGAGCCATATTTAACAACCACAGCGCTGATTTTTGATCAGCCAGCTGAATTTAAACCTGATAAACGATACCAATATTCTAACACAAACTACCTTTTAATTGGAGAGGTTTTAAATAGAAATTTGGGCTATTCATACCATGAATATATCAAAAATAAAATTCTAATTCCACTCGGTTTAGTGAACACATATAGTCTTTATAACGAAGTTGATCCGAATGATGTAATGAGTGGATATTTTAAAGGATATGATCCAGATTTAAAATCAAATGAATATACCAGACCTGGAGGTGCTATGGTAGCAACTGCTGAAGATGTAGGGTTATTTTTGCGCTTCTTAATTGATGGGACATTGTTTAATGAAAAAGAACAAGATATTTATTCCTCCATTTACGAATATGGGCATACCGGTTGGTCACCCGGATATACCAGTATAGCAAGATATAACAGTGATATAGATGCTATTATAGTTCAATTTGTAAACACTAGTTACAATGGGTTATTCTGGGTAGAATTGGAGGGATTGTATGGCAGAATAAATAAAATCCTTGAAGAAGAGAACTAAAGAATGATACATTATTTACTTACATTAATTTTTGGATTGACATCATTAATCGGCACAGCTCAAATCGATTCTACCCAGGGTAAGTTTGGTTTTGCATTAAATTCCAGTCTTAACGGAGAAGTTTATCCAATAAGATTAGTACCAAGTATAACATATTTGAAAGAAAACAGCCAATTGGAACTGGGGTTTGGAGTTCATCCGTTTATCCGTATAGATCAAAACATTTACAGCGGGGAGTTCAATTATAAGTACTTCCCGAATGGAACAGACAAGAAATTCAACATGTACCTGATTGCGAGTCTGTCTTATATTCATAATCCACGAAAAACGTATTACCCTGTAACATACAACTATCTTTTCTTAAACGGAGGATACGGCTTCCAACTAGTTCCTTTTAAAAATGCCTATATGGGTACTAATATGAGCGTTGGTACATTTACCTATAGCAAGCGGTCTGAAATCCCTTATGATAGTTTTGCCAAAAAAGATCTCTTTGATAAGTTGGGTTTTAACCTTGCCTTCCAATTTAATATTGGGTATCGATTTTAAGTAAACTAATGAAAAAAGGTAAATGAAATGAAAGTATGTATAGTTGGAGCATCTTGGAAACTGGGTTAATATATGGTACACCACCAAGTATTCCTGCACATCCATGTTAATCTATGTAAAACTTTACATAAAATGTTGATCTGCTTTCGGGAAAAAAATTTGTAAAAAAATGCGAAATTCGTGCGAATTTTGTTCGAAAACATAAATACGACAATGAATCGGATAAGAACTTTGGCACTGATATTCCTCGCTCAGTTCGTCATGTACGGATGTAATGTAAACCATACAGAGTTTGAAGGCACCCGCATCAGTGATGAAACCCGGTTCATACTGGAATTCGATATTTTAAACACAACTGAATCTCATGAGCTGGCATTAAGGGTTGATGATATTATAGATGTTTCAATAGATCTGATAAAAGGGGAACTGGATATATTGGTGACTGATGTTGACGGGGAGCCTATCTATAAGGCTGATCATGCAAGTTCGAGTGTGTTTTCCCTGATTATTTCTGAGGATGGTATTTACGCATTTAAGGTGACCGGCAGAAGGGCGTCAGGCAGAGTAAGTTTTACCTTGAGAGAGTAAAAAGTGCTTTATTATTTCAAGGTGATTTTTTTCGTGAGCCTGATATCCCCCGCGGAAGCCCCTACCTGTATTTCAATATCGCACGGATCATCCTCCCAGGCACGGGTGTTTTCGTTCCAGTATTGCAGTGCTTTCACGGGAATTTCCAGCCTGACCAGTTTGCTTTCGCCCCGTGGAAGCGGCACGCGTGAGAATGCTTTTAGTTCCTTATAAGGCCATTCTGCCGAAGGATTGATGCGGTGGACATACGCCTGTACCACTTCATCGGCCTCCACTGTTCCTGTATTGGTCAGGTCAAAGGAGAGGGTGATGACATCATTCTTTCCGTATTGTTCTCTGTCGGTTTTCAGGTTCGCGTATTCGAAGGTTGAATAGGTCAGGCCATATCCGAAAGGATACATCACAGGGATATTTTTGGTATCAAACCAGCGGTAACCCACCAGGGATCCTTCGGAATAAATGGCGGTATTCGGATCACTGTATAAATCTTCTTCCGTAGCTTGACCTTCCGGTTTTCCCGCCGAATCTGTTTCTGCAACCAGACCGGCGAACACATCGACACCTCTTTTTCCCTGTGGATAATTGCGCAGGGCGTATGCAGGTGAATCTTCAAGTCTGACAGGGAAGGTAAACGGCAGGCGTCCGCCGGGAGAGATATTTCCCACAAGCACATCGCCCAGGGCATTTCCCCCCTCGCTGCCGTTGAACCAGGATATCAGCAATGCTTTTGATAAGGGCCTGACTACATTCAGATCGTTGGGGGCGCCGCTTGTCAGAACGGTGATGATGTTCGGATTCACCTCCGCGATCTTCCGGATCAGGTCATCCTGTCCCGAGGGCAGGAAAATATTATCCCTGTCCATTCCCTCGGTTTCCACAGCCCGGTTGTTTCCCCCGATAAAGAGAACAATATCCGCCCCGGACGCTACTTCCACGGCTTCCTTCGTCAGTTTTTCTGCCAGCAGTTCTTTCTCCTGTTTTTCCTTCTCCAGTTCTTCCTTTGTCCTTCTCCGGAACATATTTCTGAAGCTGAAGACAACGGGTTCATACCCTCTGGCATACAAGATCTCGGCCCGGTCGCCGATCTTGTTCCTGATCCCTTCAAGGGGGGTGACTTCATAGAGGGTCTTCACACCCGCTCCCATTCCGCCCTGTCCCATGGTCTGCACCGCATTGGCCCCGATGATGGCAATGACTGGCCTGTGCTCCAGTTTCAGCGGAAGTACTCCTTCGTTCTTTAACAGCACGATCGATTTGCTTGCCACATCATAGGCTACTTTCTGCTGGGGCGGTTGAGAAGTGACCTCCTGGTTGGCTTTATCTTCAGGGACCGGGCTGATGGCCAGCCTGACCCTCAAAATTTCACGGACACGCCGGTTGATGATCTCTTCGGGAACCATCCCTGCCTTCACGGAATCGAGCAAAGCCTGCCCCAGGTATCTTTTGGTGGGCATCTCTACATTCAGGCCGGACATAATGGCATCCACGGTGCTGTGTGTCCCGTTCCAGTCCGAAATGACCATTCCTGCAAACCCCCATTCCTCCCGGAGAATCTGGTTGATCAGCACCTCATTTTCGGCACACCAGCGGCCATTCACTTTGTTGTAAGCCGCCATGACACCATAGGCATCCGCTTCTACCACAGCCGCCCTGAAGGGCGGAAGATAGATTTCCCGCATGGCCCGTTCTCCGACGATCACATTGACCGTGCCACGGTTGTTTTCCTGGTTGTTCAGCGCATAATGTTTCAGGCAGACTGCTATCCCGTGATCCTGGGCTCCTCTGGTATACCCGACAGACAGACGTGAGCTCAGGAAAGGATCCTCGGCCAGGTATTCATAGGTCCGTCCCCCGGTCGGGATCCGCTGAATGTTGATGGCAGGTCCGAGCAACATATCTTTTCCCCGTAACCGGGCCTCACGGGCCATGCCGGTACCGTAAGCATAGGCCAGGTCGGGGCTCCAGGTGGCCGCCAGCGCCGAACCGGTGGGGAAGAAAGTGGCCCGGTCGTTTTCCAGGCCCAGCGGCGCCCAGCTGTCAGGCTGCATCTCTTCACGGATGCCAAACGGCCCGTCCACATATCTCATGTCGGCAATCCCAAGTCGTTCCACCCCGGCTGAAACAAACATATGTTTCGCATGAAGCATGTTGATTTTCTCTTCAAGCGTCATCTGGCCGATGATGGTATCGATTTGCCCGTCATACTGAAGCAGGGACGATTGATGAACGCTGCGCGGTGTGTTGCCCGTGAAAGCAATCAGCAATATTGCAGTTGCCAGAATTCCGGGTATCCTGCTGTGCTTCATTTTAATGCGTTTCACTGAGTTGAAATGTATTCGTGGCACAAATTGATTAGTTTCATTATCAAATGTAGTATATCTTTGTCCATTGTCAAATCGGAGTTGCGATGAACAATCATTTCATTCTCATTGAATACAATGGAAAAAAATAAATGGACATATCCGGGAATTGTGGCCGTTCTTTTGCTCCTGAATGCTTGCTCCGGGCCACTGGATTGGCCGGCATCTCCTTTGTATGATTTCGGACAGGCAGGATCGAATACAGATCAACCGGCAGACCTGGAAAGCGCCCGGCAGGCGATCGTGGGTCATTATGCACATTACGATGTGGTGGCCTATGAAGACACGACCACCAGGACCACGATGCGGTCCTTTATTATTTCATACGGATTTACTGAATTCTATCTGGAAGACGGAAAGCTCATGCAGTCTGACCGGTTTGTGCGTGCCGAGCAAAAGCTGAGCAGAAAGAATGCAAGATCTGTATTCAGCGATGAAGCCGTACAGGCCATCAAACCAAGGGTACAGGAAGTTGAATTAACCCGGAAAAATGGAACCTGGCATATCTACCGGCCAGAAACGCCAAGTTTGTTGGGGATCGAAGGAGATCCATCACAGCCCCTGTCAACCGATCCCAATGATCCCAATCTGACAGATCCCGATCAGGACGGTCATCCCGGAGTGACCGTGCAAATCAGCGTGGGGAAATTCTTCCAGGGGGAGATCTATATCACCCGGAGGGAAATATTCAGCAATTATTTGACCCTGAACAGCAATGGCACCCTCAGCGGACACGTTGTGGACCGATCGGAGCAATTCGTCGTCGGTGCATCGAAAAAAATCCTGAACCAGGAGTCCAATTCGATCCAGCATCCTGATAAGGGGCTGAGTCCGGTCCTGCTGGTTCCGGTCGACCCAAACATAGATACGCTCGAGGAACTGATGCAGATCAGAGATGAAATCTTTCCTGAAGAACCTGAATTCTATTCAAAGAAGTAAACATGAATGAAAAGCCGACAGAACAGGAGAAGGGTCCCGGCAGGAAGGGGTTGAACGCTGAAAGCATCAGGGAATTATGGTCGAAAACCTATAACACTGAAGGGAAGCCGGACTGGTCGCACATCCTGCCCTATTACGATGAGGACATCCATTTCAGGGATTGTATCCAGGAGCTTCGGGGACTGGAAGAATTCAAAGCCATGACCAG
>Ga0272443_10000405_pt1 | contig 82431 bp, 74 predicted proteins | sample SSMAcet12_FD_193581 | JGI IMG/M metagenome (GOLD analysis project Ga0272443, IMG submission 193581) | Marine sediment archaeal communities from Little Sippewissett salt marsh, Falmouth, MA, United States - SSM-Acet-12 | ecosystem: Environmental > Aquatic > Marine > Wetlands > Sediment ...
AACCGGCTACTGTAAATGCTCCAAATGTTATTAGAGCAACGGTAGCATTGTTAATGGTAGCATTAACTATTGATGGAGAAAGCAGGATTAATAATGCTGATTCTATTCAGAGAGCCCATCCTAATTTTATAGAAAATCTAAATAGGCTTGGAGCTGATATTGAGTGGGTGGAGTAAAAAATGACAAAAGCACTGAAACCAACAATTGTTTTATTACATGGATGGGATCAAGACAAAAAAGTCTGGACAGGCGTACAAAATAGACTAGCAAGAAACTACTCAACTCTTGCATTAGACCTCCCAGGATTTGGAAAAGAGATAAAGCCTCACACTGATTGGGGAATACCTGAGTACTCAGAATGGTTAGAAAATAGTCTACAAAAAGAGAATTTGCAAAACGTAATATTAATCGGTCATTCTTTTGGTGGTCGTATAGCCGCATATATAGCTCATAAAAATCCACAATGGTTACAGGCGTTAATATTATCTGGAGCCCCCTGTATTTATAGTCCCAACATTTTCATAAAAATAAAGGGTTTATTAGCTAAATATTTAGGAAGAATATTACCCGAAAATATTAAAAGATGGTTTTTGGGTAAAGAAAATCTAAAGGCGAGAGAGAAAGGAATGAAAAATATAAGATATAAGGCAATTACTTTTGATCAAACTCTCTTTATTTCTAAAATACAGGTTCCAAGCTTGATAATAAACGGAGAAAAGGATTCCGCACACCCTGTTAAATTAGCTAAGAGAACAAAAACTATTATACCTAATAGCATATTAATTATTCTAAAGAATCTTGGACATAATACATTCATAGAAAACGAAGACCTTTTCTATAAAGAAGTGATCCATTTCATCGAAAAGCTCTGAATTCTAAATAGAAGTCTCTAAGACATTACACAATCCAATACTATGACTCGCTTTTAGAAGCACAACGATATCCTTCTCCTCTTTCTTAAAATTTTTAATCAGCTTTTCAGCTTCTTCCCAATTATTCAATCTCTCTCCTATACCAAAATCTTTATAATAATCACCTATATAATAAACTTTATCAAAGCCCTTTGATTCAACCAATTCTCCAAGCTCTTTATGCTTTCGACTTGCAACCTCTCCTAATTCCTTCATATCACCAAGTATTACAATCTTCTCATAACCCTTTTTATCAAAAATTTTATCAAATGTTTCAATAGACATTTTCATTGAAGTAGGGTTCCCATTATACGCATCATTTACTACAGTCAAACCCTCTCTTATCTTTTTTATCTCGAATCTCCCATTAAAAGCTTTATAACCTTGCAAAAACTTAACAGAAACACTAATATCAATACCCAAAAGAAAAGCCAAAGTAACAGCTGCCAAAACATTGTAAGCTAATTCCTCACCATATGCTTTAATATTTACAGTATACTGCTTTTCTTTATATCTAAAAACAATTTCAGTACCATTTCTTGAGACAAGAGATTCTATCAATATAAAATCTTTACCTAATCTCCCATATGTAAAAAGCTGATCTGTATAATCCTTTCCAATCTTCTGCAACCACTCATCATCCGCATTAAGAATCAAAGGTTTTCCAGCACGGTATAGATAATCCGCCAGATCTTTTTTTGCCTTAAAGACATTCTCTATACCCCCTAAATTCCCAGCATGAACATACCCTATGTTTAAAATTACTCCCAAATCGGGCTCCAACGCTCTACACTGCCATCCAATCTCTCCAGGCCTATCCATAGCCATTTCTAAAACAATATATTCTTCACCATTGTATTGAGATAATAGTTTGGCATTTCCCCAGAGTGTATTTATATTACTATCTGTACTTAATACCTTCCCACAATCTTTTAATATCCTTACAAGCATCTCTCTGGTAGTTGTCTTCCCGGTACTCCCAGTTATAGCTATTTTTGGAGCTGTAATATCTGCGAAAAGAACATTCACAACCTTCTCCAAACCTTCTTCAATAGAATCAACAACAACAATCGGATTTTTAAGATCCACAAATTGAGATACATGCTGGCTATCACATAACGCTACACTCGCACCTTTCTCAAAAGCCTCTTGGATAAAATCATGTCCATCAAACTTTCCTCCCTTTATAGGAAAATAGATGTCACCAGGTTCGATTGTTCTAGAATCATAGCTAACTCCAGTGATCTTAACATTTTTAAAGTTTAATATTTCAAATTCAGGGATATTATCTTTTAGTTTAGATAGAAAGATATTCATATTTATCTAATCTTACCATGAAATAAAGGTCTGTCCTAGGTCTGATCCTTACTTCAAATTTGAAAACTTTTTTACAAAAAGGTTTGTGTAGAAGAAAGTGGTTGAATTTTCTCAAAATTCACAAATACCCATCAACCGAAAACATTCTTCATTTATATCTATATAGATTCGAGTAACGCGGGAACAATAAGCTTGAAGGAAGATCGAGTTTGCTGAAAATGGGGTCAGACCTAGGCCAGATCTAATAATACATATCTTGTAGTATTTACTACTTGACCTTCCTGTGGTTTTAATGGTACATTAGTGGCAGGAAGTGGTGAAAAGTGGTGAATTATGTTATAGTAAACATATGCTAATAGGAGAGTACACAAGCAAAATAGGAGAGAAGAAAAGAGTTTCACTTCCTAGTAAATTTAGAAAGGAGCTAGGAGATGAAATAATCCTAACCCGAGGTTACGAGGATGCTTTGATAGTTGTAAATAAAAAACTATGGAAAACAATAGCATCTGAAGTAATAAATGGCTCTTTTATAGATAAAAATATTCGAGATACCAGCAGATTTCTGGTTGGTGGTGCAAAAGAAATCCAATTAGGTTCACAGGGAAGATTTGTAATACCAAAGTTACTATTTGAACATGCAGATCTAAGCGATGAAATTGTATTTATAGGTTTAGTCAACTGGGTAGAGATATGGGATAGAACAAAGTGGGAAGAGAGATTAAAGTACTTAAACAGCAACAGTGATAAGATTGCAGACGAAATTAGTAAGATGAATAAAGGAAACAATGGATAAAATACATATTCCTGTTTTACTAGAAGAGTCACTGAAATTATTGGATATAAAGTCTGACGACTTTTATATTGATTGCACCCTGGGGGATGGAGGTCATAGCTATAAAATACTGTCCCGGCTTTCATCCCAAGGGCTGCTTCTAAGCATAGATAGAGATCAAAATTCCATAGATTTTGTTGAACAGTACTACCAAATACCATCCAACTGGATAATCAAGCAGGGGAATTTTGCAGATCTAAAGCAGATACTAAAGAACATTGAAATAACTAGACAGGCTAATGGAATTCTCATGGACTTAGGACTATCTTCTAGACAGATTGAAGAATCTCATAATAGAGGTTTTAGCTACCAAGAATCTTTAGAATCTTTAGATATGAGAATGGATACAAACCTTACAGTATCAGCGCTCGATCTGTTAAAGGGATTAACCGAACAGGAGCTTGTAAAGCTTTTTAAAGTCTATGGTGAAGAGAGATATGCCAAGCTGATTGCAAAAGAAATCAAGAAAAATATCTCGAAAATAGAAACGGTTGGAGATCTCACAAGTCTTATCTACAAGGTTGTTCCGGTAGCATCGAACAACAGAAACCCTTCACGCAGGGTTTTCCAAGCCCTGCGTATTGCGGTAAACGACGAGATTAATAATCTTAAAAAAGGATTAGATGAGGCTTTTGAGATCTTATCAACTAATGGGAAGCTTGCAGTTATAAGTTTCCATTCTTTGGAAGATAGAACTATTAAAGATTTCTTTAACAGAAAAGCTGATGAAAAAGCTGGAGAGGTACTTTCTAAAAATCCTATTCAACCAACTCAAAAGGAGATAGAAAGAAATCCTAGATCTTCATCAGCGAAATTAAGAATACTTAGAAAAATATAATATATAACCATCTACAACTTGAGAAATAGGAACATTACATTCAAAATTTTTATTCTCTCTACCACCATGTTTTTTGTCGCACAATTAATAGTAAACTCTAATCTAAGTCCTTTAGGAACGAAACTACAACGGCTAAACAGCGAAAAAGAATACCTGGTAGAGGAAAATGAAAATATTAATGAAGAACTCGCAAAACTTGATTCAATAGTTGTCGTTAAGAAACTTGCACAAAAAAAACTTAATCTTGATCAGCAAGATATTCAATCAACCATATATATAAGGGCAGATAGTGTATTAGCCGAAAAATAATATGGGCAGCTCAGATAAATCAAGTTACAGCAAAAAATTATCCGAGAAAAAATTTTCTAATTCAGGATATAATCTTGTTACCGCATTAATAATCACCTTAGGAGGTCTTGTCTTAATTCAAGCATTTCGATGGCAGATTTTAAATAGAGAAAAATTTTTAACACTAGCCGCACAGCAGTATTCCAATACAGAAAAGGAACTTCCTCAAAGAGGAGAAATTCTTGCTTCTGATAATACTGTTCTTGCTGTAGACGAACGTGTATGGAATGTATATGCAAGTTTAAGCTCATATGAGACAGAAAGAGAAGAGTTTTTCTCAAAAAAAGATGAGTTTATTTCCGAAGTTGCAACAATTTTAGCTATTACAAAAGAAGAAATCTCATCTAAATTGACTGATGATTTTCGATATATACAGCTTGCAGAAGAAGTATCAAACGAAAAAAAAACTGCCCTGGAAGCAATAGACATTTTTTCAATTTCTAATCTCGGTTTATACTTTGAAGAAGATGTAAAAAGAACATATCCAAATAATGAATTAGCTTGTCATATTCTGGGCTTTATTGGGCAGGATTCAGAGGGTGAATATGTAGGACAGTACGGTATCGAAGGATACTATTTCTCAGATATAGAGGGGCAGGCTGGATATTCTACAAGTGAAAAAGATTCCAGCGGCAATGTTATCTTAAACGAAGAGTATGATCCTCTAGAAGCCAGATCAGGAAAAACTTTTCGCTCAACTATTGATCTAAATATACAGTTAAAAGTTGAAGAAGCTTTGAAGACAGGTGTCAAAGAGACCCAATCTGAAAGTGGTACTGCCATTGTAATGGATCCTGAAACGGGAGCAATAATAGCTATGGCAAACTATCCCAACTACAATCCAAATGAATACTGGCTGACTCAAGAGGCTTGGATATTTAAAAATCTTGCTGTATCAGATGTCTACGAATATGGGTCTGTTCAAAAGCCAATTACTATATCGATAGCTCTGGAGGCTGGCATACCAGAAGATTTCACCTGTAATGATAGTACAGGATATCTTGATCTTTATAAAGCTACCGGTTACGAAGATCTTAAAGGCCGAAAAATCTATACTTGGGATAAAAAACCAGATGGCGTACAAACTTTTAAGGATATCCTGCGCAATTCCAACAATCCATGTATTGCTCAAACTGCTCTAGAAATAGATTTTGAATATTACTACTCTAAATTAAAAGCTTTTGGTATAGGTACATCCATAAATATCGGTCTGCAGGAAGAATCTACAAGCTATCTTAAACCTTACGAGGAGTGGACTAAACTAGACTTAATTACGTCATCATATGGACAGAGTATATCTGCCACACCTTTGCAGGTTCTTTCAGCGATATCAACCATTGCCAACAATGGTAAACGTATGCAGCCATATATTGTAGGTGCAATGATTGACGGCGATGAAATTACTGAAACTAATCCTCAGGTTCTTTCACAACCCATATCAGAGAAAACAGCTAATACAATCGCAGAAATGATGAAAGCAGTAGTGGAAGAGGGAGGTATCTCAAAAACAGAAAGTGAACGTGTAGAAGATTATGAGATTTCTGCTAAAACAGGGACTGCTCAGGTTGCAAGCGAAGGTGAAACAGGTTATAAAGAAGGGACAACCATCGCTTCATATGTAGGTTTTGCACCAACATCTGATCCTCAAATGATAATGATTGTAAGACTTTCCGGACCTCAGACAGCAGAATATTCTACTTTTACCGCTGTACCTGTATGGAATGATATTTTCCTAGCAATAGTTAATGACCTAGAAATTCCCAAAAGAAATTGAGATAATGTTAAATAATTTAATTTCGCTACATAAATGTTAGAAACACTTAAATCAGGTCTGGATAATCTTTTTATTAGTACATTATCTGCAATCATATTTGCTCCCATAATGATTTCACTACTTTATAAATTCAATCAGGTAAGTGGAGTTAAAAAAACTGATTTGGGTGAAGGCAAAGGCACTAATGCTCTCTTTCTAAGAATAATGAATACACAGAGAACTAATGGGACACCTAATATGGGAGGGTTGCTAATTTGGATTTTAATACCCTTTTTGGCTTATCTTTTAATTGATATAACACCTGTGATAAAAGTTCTTCTTATTGGTTTTATACTTTTCGGTCTATGGGGATTTATAGATGTAGCTATTTTTACTAATGGATCGAAAGACAATGCTACTTTTAGAGCACTACAAGAAACTTTCTGGTGGAGATTCGGGAAGCTGACAGTTGCTATAGTAATAACCTTCTTTACTATGCTTCTTCTTTACAGAACAGGTGAATTTAACACACTATCTTTCTTTGAAGTATTTTCCATATCTACAACTCCACTTATCTTGATAATACTTAGTATTATTGGACAGTTTGCAGTATATTCTGCAGAATTAACAGATGGTTTAGATGGTTTAATGATAGGAGTTTTTGCAGTTATAGATATTGCATTCACAGTTCTCTTATTAATACAAGGTCAGTATACTTTCATTCCTATTTTAATGATAATTCTAGGTGTATTAGTAGTAGATCTGTATTTTAATATTCCCCCTGCAAGATTCTGGAACGGAGGTCCTGGAGCTATGCCTTTGGGTTTTACATTCTTTTTTATCGGTATTGTAACAGACAATTTTATTCCATACCTATGTATAACTGGTATAACATGGGCGATCATGTTTTCGAGTATGATACAGTTAATAAGCATGAAATTTTTCAAGAAGAGAGTGTTTAAGATAGCTCCTCTTCATCATCATTTCCAGGCAGTAGGATGGCCTCAGTATAAGATAGTTATGAGGTTTTGGTTGTTTACTGCTTTTGCTTGTATAGTAGGTATATATTTAGGGATAGTGTAATACTATTTACGGAATCAAAATAATCTGATACAATAGCGTTGTCCAGAGTCTCTATAGGTAAGGGATGTGCACTAGTCTCAGCTGCCTCGGCCAAAGGCAGCCGACTCCCCAAACCCGCCATGTTTTCACCCAAAGAGGGTGGTGCGAAAAAGTAGGGATTCTGGACAAATGAACTTTCAAAAAGCAAGAGAAAAGAAAAAAGAATCAAAAAAATTAAATTTTATTTCTTAATAAATTTAATCTATTGTTCATCTTTTCTCTTGTTCGCCCCTTTCCTATTCACAAACAATAACCTCTCCATCATCACCAACAAAAGCATCTCCTTTATTAAATACTCTTCCACCATATATACAGATATCCGCCTCTATTAATAAATCATCCTCGGATTGATAATAGATGTTGGATACCTCGCTCAAACCATAGATCAGAAATGTATTAGAAACCATACAATCCTCGCTATAATCCTCATCTAAAAGATTGGTAGAGGTAGTAAGATATAAATCATCCTCATCAAACATATAGTAACCTATCTGAGGAGGCAGATCCTCGTCTTCCTTGCATTTACTCAATCTCTCTACAACTATCTCTAACCCTTTCTCAACAGTACTAACTTCATCAAATCTTACACTCTCAAAATTTGTCCCTATATCAAGAAAATTCAAAAAGGAAGAGGAAAATTCTAAATCATCATTAATATATTCTCCTGTCTCCAAAGAAGCCTCAGATTCAGATCCTTTACACACAACCTCTCCGTTTTCACTACAAAAACAGTTCTGTTCCCCAGGGATAGATTGACCCACAGTATATTTCTCCCCACCATAAACACAATTTTTCAATCTGAACTGATCTCTAAAAGTTACTATAAATATTGCTAAAACAGCAATAAACAAAGCAATAGTAAAAAATATCAACCAGTTAGGACTCCTTTTCTGACTCATAACGGATGTATTTTACCATATATACAAAAATTTTTTATTTCTAAATATGATACAATCTCCCTATGCACGATTCTCATATACATTTAGCCCTAAACCCACTAAACAAAAACTGGGAAAGAGATACTCAAGATTTTCTCCATTTAGGAGGTTGGAAAATTTTAACCCAGGGGACAGATATCCTTGATTTTACTGAAACTCTGGATCTTGCAGAAAAAATTAACAGCAAATTTGAAAAAGATATTGTAGATACAGCATTAGGTTTACATCCAACTATTTTTCAGGAGAAATTTCTTGAGCAGAGTATAGACGAAATATATGAAAGTAGTAAAAAATTTATAGAAAGGTTTCAGGAAAAGTTTAACCAAGAAAAAGATAAATTAACAGCAGTTGGTGAAACAGGTTTAGACTATTTCGAAATGTACAACAGTAAATTGCCACAAGAGAAAATAGAGGCTTTAAGAAAAATTCAGACTGAAAGCTTTAAATTACATATAAAATTAGCAAGAGACAATAATCTGCCTCTAAGTATCCATGCTAGAGAACTGGAAGGACAAATAGAATGTGTAACGGACGCATTAAAAACCCTTGCGAAAGAAGGGAAGGGATTAGTAAAGGGAGTTTTTCATAGTTATACAGGAGATATCAGGAAACTATCAGATATTCTGGATATGGGATTTGGCGTGGGGTTTAACGCAATTATCACATACCCTGCGGGGGAAAATGTAAGAGAGATATTAAAACAGACACCATTGGATAGAATATTGTTTGAGACAGATGGACCTTTTCTCCCTGTACAAAGTGTGAGGAAAGATAAGAAAGGTGATATAAGATATGGTAGGTCTGCACAGATAAAAGAAATAGTAGATATCGCTGCAGAGATTAAAAATATTCCTTCAGAAAAATTAGAAGCTTTAACAGATGAGAATTATAATAGAGTCTTTGGCTAAACTTTCCTAGATACAACAACCACCCATTCCCCATAAGGTTCATTCTCTAAATTATCTTTTCTCAATAGATCAATTACCTTATTTACATTTCCCCAATAAATATTTTCATGTTTCTTTGTCATATCTCTAATGGCACAAATTGTTAGTTCGGAATTAATAATTTCAAGAAGTTTTAGAAGTTTAAACAATCGATTCGGCGATTCATAAATAACTAAAGTTATATCGAAATCTAAAAAGTCTTCTATGATATGTTTTCTTTTACTATTGGATTTAGGCAAAAACCCTAAAAAAGCAAATCTATCTATAGGTAACCCGCTAATAGATAATGCACTTACCAAAGCACTAGGACCCGGAATTGGACTCACCTCATAATTTCTACTCTTTAATTCCCTAACTAATTTGTACCCGGGATCTGAAATTAAAGGGGTTCCATTATCAGAAACCAATGCTAGATTCAACCCCAGATCCAATTTTTCAATGATTTTACCTATAATTCTGTCATGATTCTGATCTCTATATGAAATTAATTGAGTATCTATCCCATACTTATCAAGAAGCTTTTTGGTTTCTCTAGTATCCTCAGCAAGTATAAATGGAACACTTTTCAGAATATCTACAGCCCTAAAAGTAATATCTTTCAGGTTGCCAATAGGAGTTGCTACTACGAAAAGTTTACCTTTGTTCATCAAGTATTTTTAAAACTTTATCTACCTCAATTATACTACCATTCACATCATCAATTCCAAACGAACCTATTTGAGTTCTTCTCAATTCACAAGCAGTAGCGTATGTCCCCAGGAATCTTGCCAGGTCCTTTACCAAGGTACGTACATATGTACCAGTAGAACAGAGTATTTCAAATTCAGCATAGGGGTATTTATAATTCAGGATTTTAAATTCATAAATCTGAACTTTTTTAGGCTCCAACTTAAAGTTTTTCCCCTTTCTTGCTAATTCATACGCTCTTTCACCTTTAATCTTTTTAGCAGAATACTTAGGAGGGATCTGTTCTATTTTACCAGTGAACAATTTATCAATAGTACTCTGAATATCCTCCCTTGTAGGAACAATCCCGTCATTGCTTTTTGATACAACCCTTCCAGTAATATCTTCTGTATCTGTTTCAAAACCAAACTGAATATCAACAATATATCTTTTCTTAAGTTCATGGAATCTATCCATCAATTTTGTAGCAGATCTTCCAATTAGAATAATTAACAGACCTGTAGCAAAAGGATCAAGTGTCCCGGTATGACCAATTTTAATACTTTTAGGATATCCTTTTTTAATATTTCTAATTACATCATATGATGTAATTCCTTTTTCCTTGTCTGCAAGCAAGATTCCGTCTATCATATAACTGTAGGTTAATTTAGCGTATAATTATCTCATATGCCAAACGGTTTAGCATTAGCAACGTCAATGATAGTAGTAGCACTAACATGCTCCTATGTCATTACAGTATTTTTAGGCCTATTCATCTCTTCATCACACACCAAAAGAAAAGAATTAAAAGAATTAGTAAAGAAATTAAACTTAAAAGATGGTGATATATTCGCAGATTTGGGTTGTGGAGATGGTAGAGTGGTTTTTGAAGTTGCAAAGAATTTTGAAAAAGTTAAGTGTATTGGTTATGAGATTTCTCCAGTATACATAATGATTGCAAAATTGTCTAAAATGATTTGTTTTCCTTTTAGTAATAGGGTACAGATTATATCAGAGGATTTTACCAAAGCGAATCTATCTAAAATCAACGTCTTTTACATCAATTGGGGAAATAAAGCCACCCCCCAACTAGAGAAATTGAAAACTTCTTTAAAGAAGCGGAAAGATGCCACCGTTATCGAGATGTAATATAATATAATGGTATGCACGAACCCTTAGCATCAAAATACAGACCTAGGACTTTAAACAATTTCATTGGTCAGGAACATCTGATAGGACAAAATGGTCCAATTAAAAAATTCTTAGAAGCCGGTAAAATACCCTCTATGATCTTTTGGGGTCCTCCAGGAACAGGTAAAACAACTCTTGCATATATAATCTCTCAGGATCTCTATTATGACTTCTACAAACTACAGGCAGTTAACAGTGGAAAAGAACAACTAAGAAAAATAATTAAAAGAGCAACTGCAAACAGAGAATACAACAAAAGAACCATACTTTTCCTTGATGAAATACATAGATGGAATAAAGCTCAGCAGGATGCACTACTGCCATACGTAGAAAAAGGAATAATTACATTAATAGGTGCAACAACTGAAAACCCCTCATTTACAGTTATTTCCCCCTTACTCTCACGAACAAAGGTTTTTGTATTTAAACAACAGAAAGAAGATAATATTTTCAATTTACTTAAAAGAATAGCAAAGGAAGAATTCCCTGAGATAAAGATAAACAAAAAAGAATTCGGGACTATGGCAAATTTAGCCAATGGAGATATTAGATCCGCACTTAATATACTTGAGATGTCTACAACACTCGCTTTATCAGAGAAGAAGAAAGACAAAAAAGCAACAGTAACAAACAAAATATTAGAAAATGCGGTACAAAAACCTATCTACTATGATAAAAATGGAGAAGAGCATTACAATATTATTTCAGCAATACATAAATCTATGAGATCATCAAATCCAGATGCTGCAGCATACTGGGTAGAGAGAATGCTGAATGCCGGAGAAGATCCCCTTTACATCGCCAGAAGACTATTAAGATTTGCAAGTGAAGATATAGGTAATGCTGATCCAAATGCTATAGTCATGGCGAATTCTGTATATGAAACATGTCAGAAACTGGGCATGCCTGAGTGTGGAGTAGCACTAATTCAACTGGCAATATATTTATCAAAGGCACCAAAAGACAATAGTGCATACATAGCAGAGAATTTAATAAAAAAAGATATAGAAAAATATGGAAACCTACCTGTCCCAATGAATTTGAGAAACGCAGAAACTAAACTAATGAAGGATTTGGGGTACGGGAAGGGATATGAGTATGATCATGATTTACCTAACAAGAAATCTAATCAACAATGTCTTCCAGATAAATTAAAAAATAGGAAGTACGTTGACTAATCTACTGTGATATAATAATCTAAAATATGGATGATAACACGATAAAAACAGATTCAAAAATTATCGATAGAATTCTAAATAAGGCTGTTGAACAGATCCTTCCTGATAAAGAATCTCTAAAAAAGAAACTTCTTTCGGGGAAGAAATTAAACGTATATCAAGGGTTTGATCCTACTGCAGATACACTGCATATAGGACATACGGTAGGTATGAGGAAGCTAGAAGATTTCAGAAAACTAGGTCATAATGTAATCTTTCTAATTGGAGACTTTACAGCGAGAATAGGCGATCCAAGTGATAAAACAGAAGCGAGATCTTCCGCTAGAAAAGTTTTAAGCAAAGAAAAAATCTCAGAGAACCTCAAACTATATATTAAACAAGCCTCTCGTATTATTGATATAGAAAATAAAGAGAATCCTGTAAAAATTATGTATAACAGTACATGGCTAGAGCCTCTGGATTTTGGAGACATTATAAAACTGGCATCGGAATTCACAGTACAGCAACTGATTAAAAGAAACATGTTCCAGAAAAGATTGGAAGAAGACAAACCAATATATTTAAACGAGTTTCTATACCCCCTTATGCAGGGATATGATTCTGTAATGATGGATATCGATATTGAAGTGGGTGGAAATGATCAGCTGTTTAATATGCTCGCAGGTCGAGATATGGTAAGGGACCACCTTAACAAAGAAAAGATCGTTATCGCTGGAAAGCTTTTAACTACTGTAGCAGGGGAGAAGATGGGTAAAAGTGAAGGGAATATGATCGAACTTAATGATAATCCTAAAGATATATACGGCAAGATAATGGCATTTACAGACGAGCAAATTGCAGAAGGATTTGAACTGCTCACAAGTGCTGATTTAAATGAGCTAAAGGAAATTCAAAAGAAGCTGAAAAATAATGAAAATCCTATGAATCTTAAAAAAGAACTTGCTTTTAAAGTAACGTCTGAACTTAAAAGTCCCGCAGATGCTGAAACCGCACAAAAATATTTTGAATCTGTATTCCAAAAGAAAACCTTAGATACAGAATTAAACAAAATAGAGATTAACGAAAAAGAAATTAATATTCTAGATCTTATCATTAAAACAAAACTCACTCCCAGTAAAGCCCAGGCAAGAAGACTTATAGAACAAGGTGCTGTTAAAATTAATAGTGAAAAAGTCACAGATTGGCAGAAAATTATTACTCTTACACAACCAATTACACTCAAGGTTGGTAAGAAAGTTCTCCAAATTACATATCAATTATAGGAGGAGGTAAGAAAATTTTAACTTCTATCTCCTACAATAAACAACCTTTACTACTATGAACAATATAGAAAACATACTAACAGAAACTTGCCCAGATGACTTTAAACAACAGCTTTACACTGCATTAAAACTTGCCAAGAAAGAATTCCAAGATAAAAAAAGATCCCAAGGAGATAAATATATAGACCATAGTATCTATACAGCAATAAGACTCCAAAAAGAAGGTTTTGATACAGCAACAGTTATTGGAGGCCTTTTGCATCACATTGATATCAATAAATCGAATTTAGAGTATATTACAAACAACATATCTATAGATATAAAAAAAATACTAACTACGTACGCACAGATAAGTACAGTGATAAAAAATACCGACTCTCCATACAGAACGGTTACCAGATATATATTGAACTCCGTAGATGATCTTCGACCTGTGATCATCCAAATCTTTAACGCTCAATCTAACAGCCATATCTTAAAATCAATAGAAAATGATGAAGAGAGAAAAGAGATTGTTGAAAGAAATCTCAACATTCACAGCAATCTAGCAGAGTATTTAGGGTTTGATGATATAAAAACAGATATAAATGAAGAGGCATTTAGAATTACTCAAAAAGAAGATTATGAATATATCGACAGACTATATAAAAAAGAAAATATAAGTAAAGAAAAACTGGAAATTTACAAACAGTACATTGAAAAACTATTAAAAGATCTAAAAGGACAGTTCAGAATAGAAGGAAGAATTAAGAGTAAACACAGTACATTCGGCAAACTTGATAAATTTCTAAAGGAGGGAAAAAGAGACCCAATAAACCACATATCTGACCTAATTGGCATTCGAATTGTCTGCCAACGTAAACAAACCTGTTTTAACGTTTTAGATAAAATCTTAGACAAAGCAGAAATCTCCCTCGATAAGTTCGACGATTATATCTCTCACCCAAAACCAAACGGATATAAAGCAATGCAGGGTCCAGTAATATTTCCTAAAATCAGTAGTATGATGGTAGAGATCCAAATTCTTACCGAAGATATGTATGAATACAACACATTTGGTCCAGCATCACATATAGTATATAAAGAAAGTAAAAAAAGGCTTGCAAAACCTTCAGATCAATATAAATGGATCAAAGAAGTCCAACAATCTATCCAAAATAATAAAAATAATTCAAAAAAAGAATTCTCTATACCAATAACTGTTAAAATCTCCGAAAATGAAATATACCCTCTAACCCCACAGGGTAAAATAATACCTTTAAAAAAAGGATATACTATTACAGATTTTGCATATCATATACATACAGATATCGGCAATAGTATGATAGGAGGAAAAGTTAACGGCAAATCAGTAAAATTTGACTATCAATTAAAAACAGGAGATATTGTAGAAATAGCTACACAGAAAGGGAAAAAACGTCCCAAACCAGAATTGATCAGATATGCAAACTCTAAGAGAGCACAAATCAAAATAGAACGAGCTATAAAACAATCCTAAAATAATATAGAATTTAATAGAATGAAAAAGAAAACAAAGAAGAAAGCAAAGAAAATCTTTAATATTTTAATCGCTTTAATTTTGCTGTTAGGAATAGTTATCCCCGTAATTCTTAGTATAATAAGCATATAATGCAAATTACTCTAAATTCAGATATTACAACACTTAAAGGAGTAGGAGAAAAGCTTAAAAAAGTTTTTTCTAGGCTGGAGATAAAAACTGTAGGTGATTTAGTCAAACACATTCCATTCAGATACAAAGATACCACCACCATATTTAATATCACTCAATTTAAGAAAGAAAAGGAGGGGACTTTTCTAGCCCAAATTGTCGACACTCAAAATATATATACACGAACCAGTAGAAAACTAACTAAAGTTAGAGTAGCAGATAGCCAGGACAAACTGGATCTAACATTCTTTAACCAGACATATTTAACGAAAGTCCTTAAAAAAGGAGACTGGTATATATTTGATGGTAAGATTTCAGAGAAGAAAGGCAGAAATATATATAATCCAAAATATGAAAAATATGAAGGAGATACAGATCTGCAAACTAACCTTGGAAGGATTTACGGTATCTATCACGAGACTAAAGGTCTGACTTCAAGAAATATAAGAAAGATCCTGCTACAGATTAAAGACGAAATCCCAAAACTCTTTAAAGAATCTTTAAGTGAGAAAATTTTAAAAGATCAACAGTTAATAAGTTTAGGAGAAGCATTAATAGAAATACACTTCCCTAACAGTAAAAAAGCTCTAGATATGGCTAGAGAGCGTCTAGCATTTGATGAAATGCTTAGAGTAGCTATGAAGATTGAACAGCAGGTACTAGAAAGATCGAAACAGAAAAGCAGGAGTATTAATATTGATAAAACTCTACATCAGGAATTTTTGAATTCACTGCCATATAAACTTACAAAAGGGCAAAATAAAGCAATTAGAGAGATACACAAAGATATTGGGGAAAAGATCCCCATGAACAGACTTTTAAATGGAGATGTGGGGAGCGGGAAAACTGTAGTAGCAGCATCTGCTATTTTACAATCTATTAAAAATGGATACTCTTCCATTTTACTTGCCCCGACCACAGTACTTGCTAAACAGCACTTTGAAACTCTTCAGAAGACTCTTAAACCTTTTGTTATAGATATTGAATTATGCATATCTGAAGAAAAAACAATTTCGGATGCAGACAATAAATTAATTATCGGGACACATGCAGTTTTGTACCAAAAAGAATTACCCAAAGATCTTAATTTACTAATTGTAGATGAACAACATAGATTTGGTGTAGAACAAAGAGAATATTTATTAAAAATAGGAGAATATACTCCTCACTATCTGACTATGACTGCAACCCCAATTCCAAGAAGTCTTACAGAGGTAGTCTTTGGCAGTACTGATATATCAACTATAAAACAGAAACCCGCAAACAGAATTGAGATCAGCACAAAATACGTACCAACTAAAAAAAGAGAAGACTGTTTCAACTGGATAAGAGAAAAAATTATCAATAGCAATTTCCAAGAACAAGCATTTTTCATATATCCTTTAATAGAGGAAAATGATACAGACATTAAATCCGTAAAAGGACAGTATGAGATTTTAAAAGATAAATATTTTAAAGACTTTAAAGTTGCATTTTTGCATGGGAGAATAAGGGATAAGAAGAAAATGGAAACCTTAAATGATTTTAAAAATAAGAAATACAACATTTTAGTATCCACATCTGTGATTGAGGTAGGAATAGATATACCTGACACAACTGTGATGGTAATTGAAAATGCAGAGAGGTTTGGTTTAGCACAACTACATCAATTAAGAGGGAGAGTAGGTAGAGGTAATATACAGTCATACTGTTTTGTAATACCAAGCGAAAACATTGAAGATAGAGAGAATTCTTTAAAAAGACTTAAGTATTTTTCTACACATAATTCAGGTTTTGATGTGGCAGAGTATGATCTTAATCAAAGAGGTCCAGGAGAAGTTTATGGAATACGACAATCAGGTATTCCACAGTTTAAAGTAGCAAGTTTAAGCGACATAGAACTGCTTCATAAGACAAGAGGGATTGCAAGGGAGTTAATGTTGGAAGATAATACTTATATTGATCAATTGAATAAACAACTTTTCAAATGAAAATTCATATTGTTTTAGATAACATAAGGTCAGCTTTTAATGTGGGCAGTATATTTAGAAGCGCTGATGGAGCAGGCAGTGTAGAAAAAATATATCTTTGTGGAATAACGACTGACACAAATAACCCTAAATTAGAAAAAACTGCTTTAGGAGCATCAGATATTGTTCAATCAGAACATTATGATACAACCTCAGAAGCTATAGATGAACTAAAGAAAAAAAACATACCTACATACGCGGCAGAATTAACCAAGGATGCAGAAGATTTTCAAAATATTAAATATCCCAATGAATTAGCTATAGTCTTTGGGCATGAAAAAAGAGGTATAGATAAAAAGATACTAGGCCAATGTGATAAAAAGATAAAGGTTCCTATGAGAGGATTTAAAGAATCTCTAAATGTTGCAAACTGTGCTAGTATAGTTCTCTATGAAATCACCAGAGAGAAATAAAATCTTTTGGTAAAATGTTATTAATGAAAATTAAAAAGCTAAACAAAAAAACAATTTTAACTATTATACTAACAACTTCACTTGTTGCTGTCTCTACAGTGGTTTCGTATATTACCCTCCTAAAAAAAGATTCAGAAGAAGTTTGGTATGATTCTAATTGGACATATAGAAAAACAGTATATATCAAAAATATCCCCAAAAATTCTCAAGGAGTTGAAGAAGATGTTTTGTTAGAAATAGATACAAAAGGTTTAATTTCAGAAGATAAACTTGTAGAAGATTGCAGAGATATTAGATTTGTTGATGAAGACAATAACACACCCCTTGAGTACTGGATAGAAGGAGGATGTAATACTACTCAAACACAAGTCTGGGTAAGGATAAAACTGCCTCAGAAACCAGAAAAGATAATATATATGTATTATGGAAATGAATTAGCAGCAGATAATCAAGAATTTTGGGGTGGGGAATTTATTTCAATAAGCACACAAGATTGTATAGATAACTGGTCCCATGCAGGAGAATTCTCCGGCAAATTTTTACTAGCAGATTCCACCTTTGGTTCGACAGGAGGCAGTAATTCACACAATCATAATATCTTTCAGTATTCAGATAACAACTGTGAGAACACGGTATATATGGCATCCTCAGGTGAAGCAGATATCTGTGATACTGATGAAGACAATATTCTGAATCTGTACTCCACATCCGTTAGTACTACTCCTTCATACAAGAATATAAATTTTTGTAGTAGTACTAATGGCTATCTTACAGAAACATCAATAATTTTAATAGATGAGGAGACACCATCTGGCTGGAAACATATCTCAGATTTGGATAATAGATATCCACGAGGAGATGATAATACCAACCCTGAAAAGATAGAAAACGCCCATACACATTACGCTACATGTATCAACAAAGATCTCTTATCAACAAATGGTACAGAGCAATATCTGACTTTAAGCAGTTCTGCTCAAAGCTCTGTCAAAGAATCAGAACCTCTATACTACACTATGAATTTCATATCAAACCCAAAAGGAGGAGCAATCCTCGAAGACTCAATAATAATAGTCACATCTATTCCCCCTTTAGGATGGGAAGAATATACTGAAGCGAATGGAAGACTAATCAAAGGAGCTAAGAACAATTTTGGTAAAGAAAATGATACTGATGCTCATTTTCATATTTATGACAGTCTAAATATCAATACCAAAACTACAATTCTTTCAAAACTATCGGGAATACCTACAAAAGAGATATGCCTGCAAGATCTATTGGAAGAAAACATAAAATCATCAGGCACCCGAAATCTCCCTCCATATATTTCTGTCCTCCTTACCAAAAAGAAGAGCTTTAAAGCAACAAGTATACAAATATCTCTAAGTGAGGAAAAGACAGAGGAAGGATATTTGCTATCTGAAGACGATGGGACAATGGCCCAACTTGATACGAAAGACACAGGAGAAGTATTGGGAGAAACAGCTCCTACCGCTCCAACAGATCTTCTTACGGAAGGAGAAACTAATCCTACGGATATTACAGATACCACACCCGAATTCAGTGCAATATATAACGACCCAGACAGTGATGATACTTCAAGCGACTATGAAATAGAAGTAAATACTGCATCCAATTTCAGCGGTACCGTAATGTGGGATAGCGAAAAAACAGGTATGACCACCACAAACCAAGGAGACAGATCACCTGACATTTCTTATGCCGGAGACACTCTGTCAACAGAAACTATCTATTACTGGAGAATAAAATTCTGGGACTCAAATGATAATGAAAGCCCCTGGGCTTCTACAGCCAATTTTACAATTACTGAAGTCCCAACAGCATACTCTCTATACACTTGTGGTCTTACCAATCCAACATATATTGACACTTCCTTAACTTTCTCTGCTGTCTATACTGACCCTGACGGTGATAACTCATCAAACTATGAAATAGAGGTAAATACAGCCTCCAACTTCACAGGGTCAGTAATGTGGAATACTGATAAGACAGAAACCACCATAACATCAGGCAGTAGATCTTCTGAATTCGCATATGCAGGGACTACACTGACACATGACTCCACAGTATATTACGTACGCATGAGGTTTTGGGATATTGATGACAATGCAAGCGACTGGGTAACAGGACAGTTCACAGATGTAATACAAAATTTCCAATTTGAAGGACTACAAATAGATGGTCTTCAGATAAATTAATTCTACTAAACAGTATACATGAGTTTAAAAATAGACTCCTCAAAAAAATTAAGAAAAGAAAAAAACAAATGGCAGTCATCAGGAAACTGGGAAGAAGCCAGTAAAAAAGAAGAGGACTTCTACAAAGAAAGAGCAAGACACAAATCTCCTACAATACCAGGACAGGTAAGAGTCACTGCAGGTAGTGCTAAAAATATTATGATAGATATCCCTAAAACTACCAGACCTCTTACAGACAGAATGAGAGTAAGAATCCTTGACATACTTAAAAAAGATATCGTAAACAAAACAGTACTAGATCTATACGCAGGTACAGGGTCATTTGCTATAGAAGCTCTATCAAGAGATGCTAAATATGCGACACTCGTGGATGCTGCTAAACAAACTGAAAAAATTTTAAAACAAAACATACTAAAAACCGGATTTGAAAACAAAACGAAAATTATAAAATCAAAAACAGAAGAATATTTAATAAAAGCCATAAAAGAAGCAAAGACCTTTGATATAATTTTTCTAGATCCCCCCTATAAACTTTTTAACACAAAGAAAACTCTTAAGATGGAAAATATAATTAATCTTGCATCAAAGCTCCTGCCTATAAAAAAGAAATTTAAGGGAGTAATTATCATCAAGCATCCCAAAAGATATCCATTAGAACAACTTACATTTGATCATTTAAAAATACTCGAAACCTATAGATTTGGCTCCAACTCTATATCATTTCTAATTGTCAAAGGGGACAAAAAGAGATAGAATATATTTGTATGTATAAGAAAATAGGTATGTATAAAGAAAGAATCAATAAAGTTGTATATCCGACATGTATATAATGCCGTATTTTTACTCTCCCAAATTTTTAATTTAACCCTGATAATTTTTATGGATAACAAACAAATTTCAAAACTAGAAAAAATGAGACATAGTGCTTCACACATCTTAGCACAAGCAGTATTAACACTATATCCAGATACCAAACTGGGTATAGGCCCCGCCATTGATGATGGTTTCTATTATGATTTCGAATTTAGTACACCAATCGAGGAGAATGATTTAAAAAAAATTGAAAAAGAGATGAAAAAGATTATTAAAAAGAACCTCCCTTTCAAACAGATACTTATGCCTCGTAAAGAAGCCGAAAAATACCTTAAAACCATTGACCAGACCTATAAACAGGAATTACTAAAAGATATTCCTGATGAGGAAGTAAGTTTCTATACCACCGGTGATAATGATTTTATCGACCTCTGCAGAGGTCCTCACGTAGAAAGTACAGAAGAGATAGGAGCTATTAGGCTGCTAAAAACGGCTGGAGCATACTGGAAAGGGGATGAAAACAACAAAATGCTTACTAGAATATATGGGACTGTTTTTGAAACAAAGGATGAGCTAAAAGAATATCTAAACAACCTAGCTCTAGCTGAAAAAAGAAACCACAGAGTACTCGGCAAGCAGCTAAAACTTTTTGCCCTTATTCCTGAAATAGGACAAGGGTTACCTGTCTGGTTACCTAGAGGATATAAGATAAGAAGAATCTTGGAAGAATATATGATTAAACTTGAAGAAGACCACGGCTATACTCATATATTAACCCCTCATATAAATAAGGATGAGCTATTTAAACTTTCAGGACATTTGGATTTCTACAAAGACTTCATGTATGCACCTATAAAAGTTGAAGATGAAACCTACTACCTTAAACCAATGAACTGTCCAGCAGCCATGATGGTATATAAATTAGAACCTAAAAGCTATCGAGATTTTCCTCTTAAAATGGGTGAACTAGGTACAGTATACAGATATGAAAAATCCGGAGAATTGCAGGGTTTACAAAGAGTTAGAGGCTTCACTCAAAACGACGCTCATATATTCTGCACAAAAGAGCAGTTAGAGGATGTTATAAACGAAACAATGGATTTACTAGACCAGTTCTATAAAGATGTCGGTTTTGATAAATATAGATTTGTCTTAGCCCTATCTAACCAGAAAAAAAATCCTAAAAAATATGCAGGTGATCCAGAGCAGTGGAAAATAGCGGAAGATACTTTAAGAAAAGTACTTAAGGATAGAAAAGTAGAATTTGAAGAAATCTCTGGTGATGCGGCTTTCTATGGCCCTAAAATAGATGTAGTTGCTGTAAATGTCTTTGGTAAAGAAGACGCTATCTCAACAATACAGCTGGATTTTAATCTTCCTGAAAAATTTGAAATGACATATGTAGATCCCAGCGGAGAAGAGAAAGAACCCTTTGTAATACACAGAGCTTTAATTGGTTCCTTTGAAAGATTCTTCGCATTCTTAATTGAACACCACGGTGGAGATTTTCCACTCTGGCTTGCTCCAGATCAGGTATTAATAGTTCCAATATCTGAAAACCATACAGAGTATGCTCAAAATGTATACCAAATACTTAAGGATGCAAACATCCGTGTAAAAGTAGATGATAGAAGTAAAAGCATGCAGTCAAGAATCAGAGATGCAGAAAAAATGAAGATTCCTTACATTGCCGTTGTAGGAGATAAAGAGATAGAAACTAACACTGTATCTATAAGATCAAGATTAAATAAAGAGCTCGGTCTTATGAAAAATCAAGAATTCATAGACTATCTCCAAGAAGAAATTCGTACTAAAGGAAATAAATAATTTTTTAATCCATACATATACTTAATGGCTTATAGAAAAAATAAAGAGAAGGGACCTAGAAAAAACGAAGAAATTCTGGCTCCTGAAGTCCGTGTAGTAACAGATAGCGGAGAGAATCTAGGTGTAATGAATACTCAAGAAGCTTTAGTAAAGGCAAAACAGGATGATTTAGATTTAGTAGAAGTCGGTTCAAATTCAACACCTCCCGTTTGTAAAATAATAGATTACTCAAAATATATATATAGACAGAAGAAAAAACAGAGAAAAAACAAAAAAAACAATAAGCAAAAAGATTTAAAAGAGTTTAAATTCAGTCCAGTTATAGATACAGGAGATATAAGCACACGAGTAAGAAGAGCAACTGAATATCTAGAAAAAGGACACCCTGTTAGGATCACAATGTATAGAAGAGGCAGACAATCTAAGCAACAAGCAGAAGAAGTTTTTACCAAAATATTGACTAATTTTAGTGGATATAGTACGATTGAGCCTGATCCCAAGCAAGAAGGCAATAGTACATATATAACATTTATCAAGAAAAATGGCTAGACAGAAAACAAACAAAACAGCAAAGAAAAGAATTAAGGTGTCCAACCCCAAAGGGAACAGGAAGCCTAAATTAATATATAAACAGAGCCATCAGAATCACCTAAGAACCAAAAAATCGAAACGATCAAAGAGAAGACAAAGTTCTCACCAGGTTGTAAGTAGAGCAAATGAAAAAGCGATGTACAGAAAAATTGTAAATCTTTAAAAACATGAGAGTAAAAACAGGAAAAACAACTAAAAGAAGACACAAGAAAGTCCTAGAAGCAACCAAAGGTTATCGACTAACAAAAAGCAAACTATACAAAGTTGCACACGAAGCATATATGCACGCAGGACAGTATTCATATAATGACAGAAGAAAAAGAAGAGCAAATATGCGAAAGCTTTGGATTAGCAAAATTAATGCAGCCTGCAAAACAAATAATATTAAATACAATGACTTCATAAAAAAGCTTTCTAATAACAACATTAAACTTAATAGAAAAGTTCTTGCAGATATTGCCGTAAATGAACCCAATGTTTTTTCCTTTTTAGTAAAAAGCTTGTAGAGTTTTTTAGACGAAAATTTACTAAAGGACTCTACAAAGGGTCCTTTTTTGTTTAAAATAATATATAATCAAATTAATAACAATTGTATATGAACAAATTAAAAGATTTACAAAAACAGATATCTAAAGATTTAAAAAGCCTCGATATTCAAGACATTAAAAAGAAATATTTAGGTACTAAAGGTTTAATAAGAGAGAAATTCTCGAGAATCTCTAAAATATCCAAGGATGAAAGAGCAGAATACGGCCAGAAGCTAAATCAACTTAAGGAAGATATCGAAAAGAAACTCAATGATTCCAACAAAACAGAGACTACTCAAAAAAGATCAAGAATAGATCCTACGGCTCCATTTGACGACAATGTAAAAGAGGCAGAAAGACCACACATTTTAGATTTAGAAGGATCTTCACATGTTTTAATTAAAGAGCTGGATAGATTTCTGGATATCTTTAAATCAATGGGTTTTGATATTGTAGAATCAAGACAGATAGATGATGACTATCATATGTTTGAGAGTCTTAACTTTCCTAAAGGTCATCCTGCAAGGGATATGTATGATACCTTCTGGACAGAGGATGGATATATCTTACCTGCACATACCTCTACAATGCAAAATAGGATATTAAGCAGTAAGGAACCGCCAATAAGAACAGCAATACCAGGAAGATGCTTTAGAAATGAATCTACAGACTCAGGTCATGAACATACCTTTTTTCAAATAGAAGGAGTATATGTAGATAAAGGTATTTCAATTTCTAATATGATAGCCACTATAAAAGAATTTCTTGAAAGCTACTTAGAGACAGAACTAGATGTAAAAATACAACCTGCATATTTCCCATTTACTGAGCCAGATGCAGAATTTGCAATAAGCTGTCCATTCTGTAATAAAAAGGGCTGTTCGACCTGCGGACATACAGGATGGATTGAACTAATGGGATGCGGAATGATACATCCAAATGTATTGAAAGCCGCTAATATTAATCCCGACGAATACTCCGGTTTTGCATGGGGATTTGGACTAGATAGACTGATAATGATAAAAAATCATATACCTGATATAAGAGATCTCAGAGCTGGAAATGTTAAATTCTTAAGAAAATACTAGTATGAAGCTACCGTTAAATAGTGTAAAACAGTATACAAAAATACCTAAAGATATTGCACAAACTATTGAAATCCTGTCCAGCAAAATAGGAGAGGTAGAGTCATGTAAAGATCTATCTAAAAAATATAAAGATATTGTTATTGCACAAATTACAGAAAAGAAAGATCACCCAAATGCAGATAAGCTTGCTATATACAAAATTAATACTGGGAAAGAAGAGGATATACAGGTAGTTGCAGGTGATAAAAATTTAGAAATAGGAGATAAAGTCTCATATATCAAACCGGGGGGAATAGTCCCAAGTACATATGAAAATAATCCGTTTAAAATTAAATCAGTAAAAATGAGAGGAGAGATATCTAATGGAATGATGTGTTCTGAAAAAGAGCTCGATTTAGGACCAAATCACGAAGAGGTCTTAAAACTCCCAAAAGATGCCCCTATAGAAGAGAGTTTCTCTACCTACTATGAACTGAATGATACAGTTGCAGATATTGAAAACAAAGCATTAACTAATAGAGGAGACCTTTTCGGAATACTCGGACTATCAAGAGAACTTGCAGGAGCACAAGGAATTAAATTCACCAGTCCTAATTGGTATCAAGAAACTCAAATAGAGTTAGAACCCGAAACAACCTGTCTTAAGTTTGATCTAGATAATAAGGCTCAGACACTATGCCCTAGATACTGTGCAATTGCAATGACAGACATCCAGATGAAAGAGTCTCCCGTGTGGCTAAAATCTATATTGACTAAGTCAGAAATTAAGCCTATTAATATAATAGTAGATATTACAAACTACTTGATGATTCTCACAGGTCAGCCTCTACATGCCTTTGACTACAACAAAATAATCAAAACTGATACGAAACAGGCAGATATGGGGCATATAGTAGTTAGAACAGCAAAACCTGATGAAAGTATCCACGCTCTAGATGGAAATGTATATGAATTAAATGATAGACATCTCATAATAGCCAATTCTCAAAATCCAATAGCTATAGCAGGGATAATTGGTGGTATTGATACTGAAATAGATAATGATACTACCAACATTATACTGGAATGTGCAAACTTTGATAGATACAACCTGAGACATACATCCATGGATCTAGGAATAGTAACAGATGCTTCTACAAGATTTACTAGAGCTCAAAGTCCCCAAGTATGTGACACTATTATTGCTAAAGCTGTAGAGTTAATTAAAGAGCTCGCAGATGGGAAAATAGCAAGTACCCTTATAGATTCCTATCCTAATCGTACAAAACCAAAAACTATAACTATAAATAGTAATAAACTCAGGGAAAGAATAGGGGCAGATATCAACAATACAGAAATAGTAAAAATTCTTGAGAATATAGAGTATAGAAATATAAAGATAAAAGATGAATATATTACTGTAGAAGTTCCTGTATTCAGAAAAGACATTGAGATAGAGGAGGATATATATGAGGATATTATAAGAATATATGGATATGACAACATTAATTATGTATTACCCCAAAAGGAGATCTCCTCAACATCAATACCTGCAATAATTCAGCTTAAAAGTGAAATAAGAAATATATTATCAAACTCAGGATGCAATGAGTTAATATCATACAGCTTTACAAATCCAGAGTTTCTCAAATTAGTTAAACAAGATATAGACAGCTGTTATAAAATAAAAAATCCTCTTTCAAAAGAATTAGAACTAATGAGACCTTCAATAATACAAAGTCTTCTGGAGAAAGCTCAATTAAATACTCAGCAGGGTCTAGAGGCCTTTGCTATATTTGAAATAGGAATATCACATCAGAAAGACATCCTGAACGAAGAAAAGCTTCCTTTAGAGGAGTGGAAACTAAGTTTACTGTTTACCAGCTTAAATAGTAAAGTTCAAGGAAATTCTTACTATCAGGCAAAAAGATACTTAGAAAAAATCTTTAACAGACTTCATATACAAAATATTGAATATAATTTACTCTCGGATGCTGATCCAAAAAACCTGTCTAAATGGATTAAAACAACCTCTGGGAGTTTTACATTAAACAGTAGTGCTATGATATCAACAAAAGTAGGTAATACTGAGATAGAACTTGGTATTATCGGAGAGATAGGTCATGATGTTAAAAAGGATCTTTCTCTTTATGAGTTTACTTCGGGCTTTGAAATTAACTTAGAGAAACTACTTCTTGTCAAGCCTAAGGCTATACGTCATTTAAGCGAATCACGATATCCATATATTACACAAGATATCTGCTTTATCGTGCCTGACAGTGTTACTTACAAAGAGCTATATGATAGTGTAGAAAAAAACATGCAAAGAAAGAATTTAAGACTAGAAATGAAGTGCATAGATATCTATAAAAAAGATAATCAAAATAATAGAAATATAACTCTAAGGATATCTCTAAGTGATACAAAAAAGACTTTAAAAGATAAAGATTTCGAGAAAATAAAAAAAAGAATTGAAAAAGCAGTGAAGAAACTAAATATTAGTATTCTACAGTAATAATATCACTATCATAAGCAGTTCCTGATACAATAGCTCTTGCTTTTATTGTATATTCACCGCTTCCTCCGCTATTATCATTCCATGTAGCTATCCATGTAGACCCACTGGCCGTAGCTCCTACCGTTTTAGAGTATCCTCCTCCGCTTTTAGATATAAAAAACTGTAGTGACGAGGCAGTATCAGATACTGTCGCACTTAAATTAACTGGAAAGGTTATAGTAACACCATCTGATGGAGAATTTAAAGTAACAGAAACCGAAGGGTCAGTAACTGTAAAATTTACAGATTTACTATCTACCTTTCCATAATTATCAGTAATGGAAACCAATACAGTATGGCTTCCCGCTGTCATTGAAGCCGGAATAGAGTAGGTAACAGAGTAAGTTTTATCTGTTTCAACAGAAGCTCCACTTATTGCAGAACCATCAATACTAACTGTGAATGAACTAACTGATTCCAACACTCTTATATTACCTGTAATTGTCATACTAGAACCAGCTTCATATACTTGGCCAGAAGTGGGTGTTAATATTTCTACAACTGGAGCATTATCCGGTCCAAGAGGTAATGGGCAAATAGCAGACTTAGGTTTTTCCGTTATATACTTATCATCATCCAAACCTTTAATAAATTTATCGTATGTACTCTGCTGATACGAATTCTCTAGATCATTATTTAGAAAAATATATTCTTCTACCAAATCATACTCCTGTGCATCTTCAGCATTTTCAGCTATTAGATCATTAGCTTTACAAATATATACTATCTCTCGGGTATCCGTTTCAGGAGAGTGTCCTGCTATGTAGATTGTAGATTCAGTTTCACAATCAGTATTATCTCCCGGGATTTTCCCTGTATCAACACAAACTTTCGTAGTAAGAATACCTGAAGGTCTAGTATAGCTTCCCACTGGATATTCATCTGCGACCCTTTGTGTAAAAGCATGTGTTATCTTTAAGGGAACTATTGATCCCCAAGCCCCGGGCATATCTTCATTATTATTATTTCCTCCCCATACACCTACAACTAAATTAGAATGATACATTACAGTCAAGACATCTTTAGGACCATTTGTGGTCCCTGTTTTATAACAAACCTTTTTACCTTGTACATTATAAGAGTTCCCACCGATTCTATCGCCATGGCCTCCAAGATCACAAAGCATATAGTTTAGAGCATATATTTCTGTCTCTTCAAATACTCTTTGAGTAGAAGGCTCCTCTTTTTCATAAAGGATCTCTCCTGAAGACGTTTCTACTTTTAATATAGCTGTAGTCTCTGCTTTGACCCCTTCATTAGCAAACACTCCAAAGGCCGCTGTATGCTCAAGCAAAGACATCTCCCCAGAGCCCAGGGCAAGACTTAACCCGTAATTTGCTTTATTGCTAAGGGTTGTAACACCCAGTCTCTCAGCAACATTTATCATATTGTCAATCCCTGCCAATTGCAAAGTATAAACCGCTGGTAAATTTCTGGATCTGACCAAGGCCTCTCGTGCAGTCATAAGTCCATAATACTTATTATCCCAATTTACCGGTTTATACGCGCCACCAAAACTCATCTTAATATCGGGAGCTTCGGTCCACGGCCCATATCCTTGGGTAATTGCTGCAAGATATGTATAAGGTTTCGCGGAGGACCCTGTCTGTCGAAGACTGGTTGCAATATTTACATTCCCATCAATTCTCGAATCATCAGTATTCCAATAATCAACAGATCCCACCATAGATATAATATCTCCTGTGTTAGGATCAATAGCTACTAAAGCTCCATTATACAGATTATACCTATGAGCAGACCCTACACCTGCTACCAGCTCTTCCTCTGCTATCTCCTGAAGGTCGTAGTCTAGAGATGTCGTAACCTTTAGACCTCCTCGTTCAACACGATCCACACCGTATTCCTCTTCAAGAAGCTGTTTAACATAAAAAACAAAATGTGGTGCTTTAATATCAATTCTTCCATCGCTGTACTCCAGTTCTTGATCTCTTGCAGCCTGAATATCCTCTTCAGTAACTCCAGTGTATTCAGAATACTTCAGCATCTGATCAAACACAAAATTCTGCCTTTCTTCTGCAAGTTCAGGATTTGTCCCATATAATGGGGAATAAATACTTGCATTGCTGATTATTCCTGCCAACATAGCACTTTCAGCAAGGTCAAGCTCACTAACATCTTTATCAAAATATGCTCTTGCAGCAGCCTGAAAACCGTAATTAACACCACCTAAAGGAATCTCATTCATATACATCTGAAGAATCTCATCCTTAGTGAAACTTTGCTCAACCTGCATTGTAACAAGGATCTCTTTTATTTTTCTTGAATATGTCTGATCATACGCTTCCTCTCCCAAAATATCATAGAGCAGAGTATTCTTAACCAACTGCTGAGTAAGAGTACTACCTCCTCTGACAACTTCTCCCGCAAGAGTATTCTGAATAAAAGCCATAACAATACCTGAGTAATCAAGACCTTTGTGCTGATAAAACTCTATATCTTCAGCAGCAAGCAGTGCCCACTTTGTATACTCAGGAATCTCATCAATGGATACAAATTCTCTATTCTGATCGCCATATACAGTATAAAGAAGCTCTCCATTACGATCATAAATCTTGGTACTCTGATCGGAGCTTCTCTCTATAAGTTCGTCCGGAGATGGTAAAGATTGCCTTAAGTTTTTAAGATATATACCAAGATACAAAGCCCCTATACATCCTAAAAAGAAAACCACGCCAACTGCTATATATAGGAACTTTCTGAACCTCTTACTCATAACTTTTTTCCCTTTCTTTTTTCCTTTGACTTTCTTCCCGCTAAACTTCTTAAACCTATTTAACTTGCTCATGCCAGAAAATATACTTTTTTTAGCTTTAGAAGATTTCCTCTTCTTTTTCCTTTTATTTGATGACACTAATACACTATATTTCATAAAAGACTTCTCAAAAATAATTCTTTATATAATATAAGTGATTTATTCAAAAATCTCAATGAAATATTACGAAATTAGAATCTATACACATCATTTAGAGAGTCTAATAAAATATTTAGGTTTACTTAATTAATCAAATGAGATAAATCCCAAGCATATTCTAGTTCTGAAAATAGAGCGTCTCTCTCCCTGTTTTAAGACCTTACAAAAAGAAAAATCTTGGCGAGTCAGACAGGCCAGTATCCAAAAAGCAAATAGAATCATGGATCAGATATATATTGACCTGATTTGCATAGAGATAAATAAAATATCCAAAGATATCATTGCTTTACTTAAATCTATAAAAAGCAAACATCTAAAAACAAAATCCCTCATTATTCTCCCTAACAAACAAAATTTTAAAGAAACTATGCTCAGCTACGGTTGTGATGATTATATATCCAAGCCCTATGATAACGAAGATTTAATCTTAAGATGCAAAAATCTAATAAACTGCATACCCACAAAATATGAAAAGACCTACGAGTCACAATTTTTAAAATACAGTCGTAAATTTAATATTGTTACATATAATAATACCTATCTGCCTCTGACTCCAAATGAAATACTTCTCCTAAAACTGTTAATTAGAGAAAAATTCTTAAATAAGAAAGAGTTGTGTAAATACTTTAGTACAAAATTACATAAGGATTATTCTGAAGGATATTTTACTGTGCTAATACATAGAGTAAGAAAGAAAATCAAACTATGTACTGGCTTAGATCTGATAAAAAATAAATACGGGAGAGGGTACTATATCCTTTAAATCTTTTTCTTCCATTGATTTATTTTATCAAGGGCTTCCATGGGAGTAATATTATCTAAATCCAGCTTCTGTATTTCCTTTTCAATCTCACTCTCCTTGGCAGTAAATAAAGGATACTGAAATAATGTTTTATCAACATCTTTAGCTTCAGTGATAAGGATATTTGACTCTCTTAATTCATTCTCGCCACTAAACATCTTTTCCTGTTCAAAACTCTCCAGTATTTCATTTGCTCTTTTTACTATTTCTTCAGGCAGACCAGCCATTTTAGCCACATATATTCCATAGCTTCTATCTGTTCCTCCTTCAACAATTTTTCTAAGAAATATTACATTTCCCTCTTCTAAATCTTCCTCTACAAGAACATTTAGATTCCTAATACTATCTGGAATCCTCTCAGATAATTTTAGGAGTTCATGATAATGTGTAGCAAATAATGTCCTTGCTCCTACATTTGTAACTAAATACTCTGCTAAAGCCCATGCAATACTGACTCCATCATAGGTGCTTGTCCCACGGCCAACTTCATCTAACACAATCAGGCTGTACTTTGTTGCATTATTAACTATATTGGCAGCCTCATCCATCTCAACCATAAAAGTACTCCTGCCACTCCCAAGATCATCACTTGCTCCAACACGGGTAAAGATTCTATCAACTAAAGAGATTTTTGCACTACTAGCAGGAACAAAGCATCCTATCTGTGCCATCAGAACAATAGTTGCCACTTGTCTAATATAAGTAGATTTACCAGACATATTAGGTCCTGTTAATATATTCATGTTAGATGATTCAAAATCAAGATAAGCATCATTTGAGATAAAGCTTTCATCCACCATACTCTCCACTATTGGATGTCTGCCGTCTTTTATCTCCAAGACTCCTTTGCCTTCTCCAATATCCAGAATCTCCGGTCTGCAGTAATCAGAGGTTACTGCAAGATCAGCAAATCCTGCCAGAACATCGAGTCTTGCAATTCTTTTACCTATATCTTGCAAAAAAGAGATATCATCAACAAAACTACCCCTAAATTCAGAAAAAAGTTTATACTCAATCGTAGACAGCTTCTCCTGTGCATTAAGTATAATATTTTCCTTCTCTTTTAACTCCTCAGTTATATACCTTTCGCTATTAACTAAAGTCTGTTTTCTAATATATCTATCAGGCACTTTATCCTGATGGGTTTTGGTAATCTCAATGTAGTATCCAAATACTTTATTAAAATCGATCTTAAGAGATGGTATTCCCGTCTTCTTTTTCTCCTCTTCTTCAAACTTTTTAATCCATCCCTTACTATCGCCCGTTATTTCCCTTAGATTATCAACCTCTTTGTTGTATCCTTTTTTAATTATTCTCCCCTCAGTAATTACATTAGGAGGATCATTAGCAATTGCTTTTTCAATTTTTTTAGTAATACTTTGAATTTTTTTAACATTGGAGATATATCTGTCGTTCATAAGTTTTGAAATCTTTACAACTGCCCCGAGAGATGTCTGCAAGGCATTAAAATCTCTTGCATTTACTCTAGCTAGACCAATCTTCCCAACAATTCTTTCAATATCATTTATGCAAGAAAGCTCTTCACGGACATTATTTAATAGCTCTTTTTCATTCACAAAGCGGTCTGTCATACTTAACCTCTCATTAATATGTTTTTTATCAATTAAAGGGTTTAGTATCCAGTGATAGAGCAGACGAGAGCCCATTCTTGTCTGGGTATGATCTATTATCCAAAAGAGAGAATCCTTAATATCCCCGCTGTACACTCCTGCTACAAGCTCAAGATTTCTTATCGTTGCTTTGTCCAATATCATCTTCCCATTGATATTTATCTGTTTCGGTTTCTCAATATGTTTTGGTTCTACTAATTGGGTATCTTGAATATATTTGAGTATCATAGCAATAGATACAAGCTGTTCATCCTCTTCAATACTTAGAGAGTGGAGTGAATTAACATTATAAAAACTCTTCACCGAATCCTTTGCAAAAGAGATATTCCTCATACTCTTCTCAACAAACTGTACAGGTATATTCCCAAAATCATAACTCCCACTATCTTTAATTAAAAGAATCTCTGCTGGATTATATGACGAGACAACATGATCTATATCCTCTTTCTGAGAATCTATCTTAAAAGTTTCAAATTTTCCTGTGGAGACATCACATACAGCAACACCTATTACCTTCTTACCCATATAGAAAGACAGCAGGAAAGAATTTTTGACACTATCTGCTTGTTCACCATCCAGTGTCCCAGGTGTAACTATCCTAGTAATACCTCTTTTAACAATACCCTTAGAAAGTTGTGGATCTTCAAGCTGGTCAACCACTACAACACAATATCCCGCACTAATTAATTTAGGCAGATATTGATCTATCGCTTTATGCGGGAATCCTGCAAGAGGAGTAGCATTTTTATTTTTATTTCTCGATGTTAGTGTGATATTCAAAACCTTAGAGGCGATCTTAGCATCTTCACCAAAAGTTTCAAAAAAATCTCCCATTCTAAAAAGAACTATTTTATCCGGATACTGTTTCTTAAAGCCCAAATACTGCTCCATCATAGGAGTTTTTTTAATATCTGCCATAGTGTTGGATTATAGCATAGACTCAAGCTATTTACTTAATATCAAGTCTGCCTCTTGCTTAGCAACAAGTTTACGTATATCTTTAATTAATTGAGGATTCACAGAGACTCCGTAAACACCTTTCTGAACACATTCACTGACAAGTTTCTCATCATCTTCGCAAATAACAATAATCTCAGGTTTTTCTTTCTTTAAAATATCTATGACATTATCAACAACCTTAAGAATACTATTATTAGACAAAGAATATTTAGCTTTTTTAGCATTCAAATCAATTCCCTGCATCTGTTTTGCTATTCTAGGCATATTTAAGATTACTCCATCTATCTTTGTATCAACTATCTCATCTACAAGAATAATCTCTGTAGGGTTATCTATTACTGCATAAATACTAAAGGTTGAGCTTCTCCTTAAACCTACGCCAGATACTACTTTTTTGAACTCTCTCATTTTTTCGCCGTTCATAGGAGCATGAATACCAAGGCTTACATTACGCTTCTTATATATATCTCTAACTCTCTTGACTATTTTAAGAACTCTTCTTAGGAATTCCTCATTTTCAAGGTAATGCTGAAGTCCAAAGTTCCCATCAGAAACTTCAGAATTTTCCATATTAGACCCCTTCGTTATATTTCTAAACTGTCCAACATCAACAGAGCCAATAGTTAAGACGACCCTATTTCCCTGAGCCAGATCAACTATTTGGCAGATTTTCTCAGATATTTTATTTGCGTACTCTACAAATTTTTTATCCTCAACATACGCCATTGGATGCCTGCCATCTTCAATCATAATTTTATCTAAATCAACATACACAATCCCGTGGGAATTCACTGCATATTCTGATAATTCTTCCAGTGATAGAGCAGGGGAGATAAATACTTTGGTTGCAGTTGGACTCAAAGTAGTATCCCTAGAAGAGATCTTTTCTTTTCCAATTTTCTCATTCTTAGTCTCTTCCTTTAATAGATCTATACCTGATAGATTACCTTCACTGTAGGCTTCTACAACAGGATGTACCTCTTGGGCTTTTTTAAGTTCTTTAATAATATTGGGATCCGTTTCTTTGTATACTGTTCCTGTATTCCCATCCACTCTTACTAAGTCATTTTCTTTTAGAACCTCTGAGGCATTTCCTGCACCTACAACTGCAGGTATATCAAATTCCCTGCAAAGGATTGCTATATCACTAGTTAGACCTCCTGTATCTGTAATTACAGCGCCTGCTTTAAGTATGACAGATTCCATTTCATCAATATATGATTTGACAACTAACACATCATTTTTATTAACTTCTACATTTTTATTTTTCGTCAAGATTTTTACCTTACCTGCAACAGACCCAAAACTTGCTCCAACACCTGATATTAGAAAATCTTTTCTTGTCTGAACCCGCGTTTCACTTTCTTTTTCAGTTTTACTAATCGCCTGAGCAACATGTACCAATTTCTCAAACTCTTTATTCTGTTCTTTCTGCTGTTTTTGAACTAACTTCTTAGCTTCATCTACAGCCATTTCTTCAATCTTTGAAATATCATTGTATTTGTCTACAAACGCATTTACTACCTCTCTTAAAGTATCTCTATCCTCCCTCACTATATTTACTTCTGAAACTGCAGGTTGTTCATTCAAGGATTTATTTTGCAAAACCCATATTTTCCCACCAGCTTGCACCCATTCAACATTTTGTATCTCTCTTGATTTATTTTCAATCACCAAAGATATCTTGGAAATTTCCTGTAGATGTCTTTCATCAATTTTCTGCCTATGACTCCATGTTGGAGAAATAGATATCTTCTCTATACTATTTTTCCTTTTATCAGACCCTACTGTTCTCACCTTCATCCATTCCTGTGGAGAGATATGCTTTTCTACAATAGATAGATCTTTTTTATTAAGCACATATGTATCCGGTGTTATCTCTCCGTTGGCTATTACATCTCCCAGTCCATATACAGCCTCAACGCTCATCTTTGTCTTATCCTGTGTGATAGGGTCTACTGTGAAAGAGACCCCTGATACTTCTGCCTGAACCATTCTTTGAACAACAATTGCTAGTTTTACTTCAGAGGTATCAATATTCTGATTTGCGGTATACATAACAACATCATCCGTAAACATTGAAGCATAGATCTGCTTAACAGCCGACAACAGATCATCTACATGCCTGACATTTAATTTCGTATCAAAAATTCCGCTGAAAGAAACTTCAGGTCTTGATGGAAAGACTACAGAGGATCTTACAGATACCCACGCATCAGTAAATCCTGATATGCGAGTATAAGCTGTTTTAATTTCATCTACAACTTCAGTGCTAAAGGACGTTTTTTGAATACTTTTTCCTATCTCTTCCTCTTCAGGATTTCTATTCTTTCCTGTTAGCTTTTTAATATCTCTATCTAAACTCTCAAAAATGACATCTTTAAAAACAGAAGATGATATTACAAAAAATTCAGGTACAGGTATATCCATATCCTTCAACCTAAAGAGACTTAAACCTTTTCTCCCGACAGTTGATTCGCGAAGATTCTTTGCACCGAAATCTTCCCAAAAGTATACAGATACGTTGCTTTCAGACTTACTCATCTACAAACAGGCAGTTTAAATTAAGTAGCACAAACAATACTAAATATTAGCGTTAAATATTTAAACTTGCAAGCAGATGATACTATTCTCTTTACTTTCTATATTTAAATGCATAGATAGAACTGCCTGCGAATACAAAAATTGCAGCAATTCCGAATATGAGCATTAGTCTTTGAGCAAGCAGGTTATCTAACTCCCCACCAGCCTGAGGCAACTCATCTCCAACCCCAGCTACACTTGCCCCATCTCCATTAAGATCTGCGTCTGGAGAGTATGCAATTCTAACTTTATCATCAAAATCCCCCGTATTTCCTGCAGGATCAGTTAGACTCAGATAAAAGACATTCTTTCCTTCATCCAGAGCAATATTCTCTATTTCAAAATCTCCAGTTTTATCCGCTTCTACTTGATATGTATCTATCCCTCTTGTTAATTCAACAGTAACTTTAGGCTCAGTACTCCCTTTCAAGGTAAATGTTTCTTTATTAGTTTCTTCTGCATACTCCAATTCCAAAGCCTCTGTATCAGGAGCTGTCATATCAACTACAGCCATCTTAGATTCACTTCTTGGTCCGATCTCCCTAAAAGGAAATCCAGCTAAACCGGCTACAGACACAGCATATTCACCTTCACCTTCTACTTCATATGTTAGTTCATATACATTATCTTTCACATTTACTTCATCAACTCTCTCATCATTAATAAAGAGTGCAACTGAATCAAGCTCTTCGGTATTTCCTTTCACAGTAATCTCTACACCATTTACCAAATCAGTTATGTATTCTATGGTTGGAATAGCAATCTCTTCGTTGTATATTGGTTCCGATTTATATTTTAAAAATGAGTAAACACCAAAAGCTACAAGTAAAATACCCAAACCTATGAAAATAGTCCCTACAATCCTAGATGCTTTATCCGACTCATTTGGTCTCTTAATCTCCACCTTTGATTTCATACTATCCCTCTTTTTATTAATCCTCTTTTTTGATTTTACCATCCAACCTATAAGTTAATTTATATATTGCTAATAGCATAGTGCATTTTTAAAAATAGTTCAAGTATTTCTATATATTTGTTAAAATATATTGATATGAAAAAGATTTTTACCAAATATCTTATAACAATACTTTTACTGCTCACTGTCGCCGTACCAACTATATATTTTTTAGTTCTACCCAATTACAACACCGTTGTAGGTACTATCAAACGGATAGATATTAAACATAGCGCATATGATATATATTTTTCCTTCCTCACCAATATTTCTCCTACTAAAGAACAGGTACTAGGCACAGAATCTATACTTGTAGAAAATACCAGCATAGAGGAGTATTTGGAAGAAATAAATACAATAGATCCAATACTTGAGGAATTAAATACCACACTCTACATCGACTCCATAGATGCAGAAGGTCTCGTTTTCCAAGGAGAAACTTCTGAAACGATGGATAAAGGATTTTGGCATTTCCCGACCTCTGTATATCCTGGTCAGAAAGGAAACAGTGTAATAATTGCACACAGATATTTGCATATTCCCCCTGCAAAAGATACATTCTTTAACCTGAATAAGGTCAAAAAAGGAGACAGCATAGTTATCAAACAAGATAACAGTGAATTTACATACATTGTCTCAGAGATAAAAATCGTTGAAAAAAATGATATATCGGTACTTCAGGATACAAGAGAGTATCAAATAACATTAATTACATGTACACCTTTGTGGACCTCTAACCAAAGACTTGCAGTAATAGGTAAACTGGACAAATTGTATCAAAAAACGTAGAATTCAAGAGTAATTTTAACATTTAAACAAAAATATATGTCAGATATGTACAAGAAAGAGAATGTAAGTGATAGTAAGATTGAACTTACCATTAACATACCCAGAGATTCCTTTGAACAATCTTACAAAGCATTACTAAAAGATCAGACAAAGGATAAGGATATTAAGGGGTTTAGAAAAGGAAAAGTCCCTGAAGAGCTGATAGAACCATCTATGAAACCGATGCTTCAGTTTGAGACTTTTGAAAGACTTGCTCCTATGTATATAACTAGTGCCATACAAAAAGAGAAAATTAATTTAATTGCACCTCCTAAGTATACTAAACTCCCAGACTTTAAAAGCAAAAAGGATCTGGAATTTACAGTAGAGATAACAGTTATGCCAGACTTTAAATTAGGAAGCCTTAAAAAGATAAAGATAGAGAAGGAGGATGTAAAAATAGAAGAAAAGGATGTAGAGAGCGTTCTTAAAGAGCTAAAAGTTAAGAATGAAACAAAAGTCAAACAGATAAGCGACAGTTGGGCAAAAGAGATTGCTAAGAAATTAAATCTTGACGGTATTAAAAATCTTGATGACCTTAAGAAAATGACTAAAGACACATTAAAAAAGCAAAAAGAGCATATGCTTTTGCACAAATATCAGGATGATGCTCTCAAACAAGCTGTTAAATTAAGTAAGATAGATATACCTCAGGAGGCTGTAGATTTTGAGGCAGAAGAAAGAGAGAAGGCATTTAATCAGGACATGAAGACTAGGGGTATTAATACCGATAATTTTCTTAAAAATAGCAACTTGAAAATAGAGCAGATGAGAGAAGCATGGAAGAAAGATGCAATAGACGCTCTTGAGACTGATGTTTTTCTCAATCTTTATGCCAAAGAAAAGGATATCAAGGTAAGCAAGCAGGAACTAGATGAAAAGATAGAGATGATAAAGAAAGCACAGCCTGATGCTGATAAGAGTATTTTCAGCAATGAGCAGTGGCTGGAATATATTAAGAGAGTAGAGAAAAAAGAGAAGGCTTTTAAAGAGTTTATTAAAGAAACTCTTGGAGATAAATTTTTGGATGAACATAACTAATATGTTAATACCTACAGTTATAGAAAAGGATAGAGAAGGGGATAGGGCATATGATCTTTATTCAAGACTTCTTAAAGATCGTATTATTTTTGTAAGCGGTCCTATCAACGATGCCTTGGCCAACATTATAATTGCACAATTGCTATTTTTAGAAAAAGAGAATGAGAAAGAGGATATACAGATGTTTATAAACACACCAGGAGGGCAGGTATATTCTGGTTTGGCCGTAGTTGATACAATGAACTATATTAAATGTGATATTTCCACTATTGCAGTCGGTATTGCAGCTTCTATGGGTTCTATTTTTCTTGCTATGGGGACAAAGGGTAAGAGGTTTTCTTTACCTAATAGCAAGATATTGATACATCAGCCCCTGGGTGGAGTAGAGGGTCAGGCTTCTGATATTGCTATAGAGGCAGAGGAGATATTAAAGATAAAGGAGAAGTTAAATAGGATGCTGGCTAAAGCTACAGGACAGAGTATGAAGCAGATAGAGAAGGATGCAGATAGAGATAAGTATTTTACTGCTAAAGAGGCTAAAGAGTATGGATTGATTGATAAGGTTATCAGAAAGAGATAAATCAATTAGAAACTTTTTTAGTATAAAAAATTTTTCTCCCAGTAGTATCTGGTATACGATACTTATCCTTATCTTCTTTAGATAAATTATCCCAAAACTCCCAAAAATTAATTTCAGGATAACTTCCTCTAGATCTTCTCTCACAAACTGCTCCATGCTTATTATAATCTATATGGTTCCTCGGATCACGTACAAAATCTTTTGGTTTCGTTGTTATAGCTTTAAAAACACAATCATTTCCGCCCTTCTCTTTAAAAGAATGTAAAATAAATAAGACATCTGTTTCAGGATTGTAAACATCAGATCCGGGATAAATAAAATTCTTCTCATTAAATATCCCTTTCCAAAAATTTGTTGTCCTTTCACCAGAAGTAGATGTATCACTACGATCATTGTATGCCCAATATACTTGTTTATGAATAGATACTAAAACTGGCCAGTTAGTTTGTTTTAATTCGGCTCGCGGAATTGATGCTAAAGCAGATTCAATATCTTGTCCACTAATTTTTTCAGTTATGGGTAGTTCACTATTCATACTATTATAGTATATGGGATTGTGTATAGGTGTTCAATAATCAATAAATATTTTCGCATTTAAATTCTCCTGTTCGCTAATCCCACACCCACTAAGATTTACTGCCTTAAGGTTCTTAAATTTCCCCAATGTCTCTACAGGAAATCCTTTCACCTGACTCCCATCTATATATTTAATCCCTGAATCATTTAGCTCTTCCATTAGACTCTTAACAAAAGAGGTTTCAAGATTACTTAAACACAAAACTGTTATATTTAACTTCCTTAACAAATCGGGACCCTTTCGAGTATCCAAATTATGCATATCTAAACGTATTGCTTTTAGGGTAGCACCTACTTTAACGTTATTCTTAGCTGGAGTATCCCATTGCTTATCAATAAATACTGACAAATTCCTACTAAACTTTAGAAGAAGCCTCCTTGTTTTTCTAGTTACTTTAATCTTTTCATCATACCTAAACTCCTGTCCAAAGCAATCACCTAATTTATAATTAAATCCCTGAATAGCTGGTTTTAATATACTATGCATAATGCGCAGATCATCGGTTTTAGTCTTTTCATTCCATCGCTTAGAAATTCCCCCTTCATCTAGATTCCCCTTAAGATATCTATTATCCAATTTTCTTAAATTCCCCGCAGAGAAGTTCTTAGCCACATACTCAATATGTGCTGAAGGCCTTTTTTCTTCCAGTAATTTACAAATTCTATTTAATTCAACAACACAGTTACTCTTTAAATCTTCATACTTAACTTCTATATCTGCCTTAGGATCATGATTATCATAATTAAGAAAGTGATTATTGGCACGAAAGGCGTTGTACAAAAGATATTCTCCATCTGTCTTCTCCGAATGTGCTTCCTGTCTCCAACTTTTCTTACGATACGTAAGACTTAATGTCCTATCTCTAGGATCTCTAATAAGATGAATTATCTTAGTTTCTGGATAAAGATACTGGTGTAATTTCATTCTGTAAACACTATGAGCAGAATTTATTAAACTAGCAAAGGGGACATACTGAACTTCTAAGTGATATATAAATCCGTGTAGCATTTCAACAGAGTCATAAAACTTTGCTGCCAGATCTCTGTCCCCTAAACCTGGGAGTATATTATAAAAATCTTTAGGGACATATACTTCTCCTAAATCAAACCATCCAAGCATTTCTTCAATCATTTTTGAGAGCCAGTGAGAGCCTGAGCCTCCTATATTAGAGATGTATACTTTTTTAGGGATATTCTCTCTAATCTCGGCTAGATAAAGAACAAAATCTAAATACTTTTTATTATTTAGGTTATATTTCTCACAAAGTTTTTTCTTAATTCTTACCAATTTCAGATTCTGTCTTTCTGTTTCTCCTCCCCAATATTTATCTGAATGCTTTATATATTCAACAAATGCATCTTTCCAATTATCCCATTTCATTTTCTGTAGTGATTAAAGTAATATATCGTTTTAACATTGTAGTTTAACAAGATCCTTTTATCAAATATTACGGTTTGTTTGTCTTGATAAAGATATATAAAAACTATAAAATATCTTACTTTTAAGGGCGATTAGCTCAGCTGGCTAGAGCATTACATTGACATTGTAAAGGTCACAAGTTCAAGTCTTGTATCGCCCACCATCCATATTTAGTTAAATCAATTTCACTAGAATCTCTAAATATTCTCTGATATTATCCAATATATGAAGGACCTACATAAAATACAAATGCTCATACTAAGAGAGTTACTCTTTAAACCAAACTCAACATTTACTAAATTAAATATACAAGGACTAACATCTGATCACTTCTCATACCATATAAATACATTGATAAAGGATGGATATGTAAAAAAAGAAAAACAAAGATACTCTCTAACAAGTAAAGGTAAGGAATTTGCCAATCAAATGGATACAGAAGAAGCATTAATAGAAAAACAACCCAAAGTAGGTGTAATTATTGTCCCAATAAATATAGATCATGGGAAAAAAGAATTACTAATCCAAGAAAGAACTAAAGAACCATACTACGGTTACAAAGGATTTATAACAGGAAAAGTCAGATATGGAGAAAAAGTGTTAGAAACAGCCAAAAGAGAACTATTAGAAGAAACAGGACTAACATGTGATGAATTACATTTAAAAACTATTGTACATAATCTTGTTGTACTAGAGGAGAGTGGGGATCTGGTAGAAGACAAGATGTTCTATGTTATAACTGCCATTAATCCAAAAGGTAAAATAGTTAATACAAGAAACGGTAAGAATTACTGGATTACAGAAAAAGAATTTAAGAATTTAGATAAAAAGTATTACGATGAGAATAATATATACAAATTCTCACAAGTAAAAGAAGATATGGATTTTGATGAACAGGTATTTTTTATTAAAGAGTTTTAGGTCTCCTATTTCTTGATAACATAATTCTTAATACCAACTTTTATCCCATATTTTTCATATAATTTTTTACCCACATGTTTTAAAAAACCACTTCTATTAAAAGCTACTATACTCTTATCTTCTATAGAATTTAATTCACCATGCCTACACTCCCCTCCATAATTTTCTGATATAGATGCTGCTATGTAATCAGCTAATTCTTCAACTTTCTTAGGAAAGAAAAGTGGTATCTGTTTTTCCATGCTTTCAAATATCTGCTCCTTAGGAATAAATCTTTTAACATATTCCAGCATATCAGCAGAATTCCAAAAAATCTTCTCTCTACCATTTCTATTTGTAGCTATAGCAATACGATTATCAAAAGTCTGTACTAACAATTCAAAATATTCTTCTGTTTTCTTGCTCATACTAGGCTCTGTCAATACGGATAGAAAAGGATATTTCATAACATTACTGAATAATGTCCCATCTAAATCCACTAGAAGAAATCTAGCTGTTTTCTCAGCTTTATCAGCTTCTAAGATTTCACATGCTGCCTCCTTAAAACTACCTACAAAAATTTCATCATAATTAATCTCTTCTCTATTTTGTTCACAACCCGTTTCAATCATTTTTAATACTGTTTTAGATGGGATATAATGATATCAATGATTCTAGAGGAACTCAATAAGTAAATACAGAGTAACAGATTTTATGGGTTATAAAACTTTGAGCGATGGTAGGAAAGTTAAAAGATTTAAGTTTGAGAAACCAATACAGTGAAACATCTAATATCATTAAAATTACTCAAATCGTTAATTCAACTCCCTCTCTATTTTCATCAATCTATTATACTTCGCCATTCTCTCTGACCTGCTCATGGACCCTGTTTTAATAAAACCTACACCAGAACCAACAGCAAAATCAGCAATAAATGTATCCTCCGTCTCTCCTGATCTATGAGAAATAATACAATTAAAACCAGCATCTATAGCCCTTTTTGTCACCTCTATACTCTCAGAAACTGTACCTATTTGGTTTAATTTAATAAGTATTGCATTAGCACATTTCATCTCTATACCTTTGTCCAATCTCTTAATATTTGTAGCAAACAGATCATCACCTACATTCATGACTTTTCCTCCGAGTTTCTCTTCCAGTATTTTAAAACCATCCCAGTCATCTTCTGCAAAACCATCTTCTATAGAAAGAAGAGGGTATTTCTCTGCCCATCTAACATACAAATCCAATAATTCTTCTCTCCTCAATATTCTTCTTTCCCCCTCTAATTCATACTCCCCATTTTTATAGAAATGCGAAGCCGCTACATCTACAGCTAAAGACACATCATCTCCAGACTTAAGTCCTGTTTTTTCGATTGCCTGAATACTTAATTCCAGAGGTTTCTCATTACTCTTAAGATCTAAAGCATAACCACCCTCATAACCTACAGGAGTAGGGTAGCCTTTCTCTTTTAAAATCTGTCCTAGATGATGAAACACCTCTGATCCCCACTGCAGAGCTTCCTGAATATTGGATGCACCAACAGGCATTACCATATATTCCTGAATATCAGATGAACCAGATGCATGCTTTCCACCATTGAATATATTGATCATAGGAACAGGCATTTCATAAACATCTGTACTGTTCTTAAAAAGTTTAGCAATATATTCATAAAGAGAAATATCTTGGGACAATGCAGAAGCTCTTGTACACGCCATCGAGACAGACAGCATCGCATTAGCTCCCAGTTCTGATTTATCTTCAGTACCATCCAAGGTTATCATAGCCTGATCTATCTCTTTTTGGTTCTCTACATCCATACCTGTAATTACTTCTACAATTTTCGTATTTACATTCTCCACAGCTTTTAATACACCTTTACCAAGATATCTTTTCTCATCACCATCTCTTAATTCTACAGCCTCATATTTCCCTCTGGATGTACCACTAGGGACTATGGCAGAGGCTGATATCCCATTCTCTAAAGCTACAGTACATTCAACAGTAGGATCTCCTCTTGAATCTAATAGCTCCTGAGCATGAATATTAGTAATTTTCATTATAAATTCTCTTAACTTATCTACTTTTATATTATGCTACACATTTTGAAAAATTTCTAATATTTATCAAGAGAATCTACTAATTCTGAAAAGATATGTATAAAAACCACTATGTCAATGCTATTATCCATCTTACACCAATCTCCATTTCCCCAAAATTCATCCTTAAAATATATGCCCTCTTTTTTTAATTCACTATCAGGAGGCCATACAACTAATTTTACTCCTCTTTTACCTAAAATCATTTCACAGTTGCCATTAAGATTCTTATAATCCCTATTTCTAAAATCATCTATCCAATCAGTGATTTCTGATAATGTCTTAAATCTATCATTAAATCCTTGATGAATTTCCAATATTTTCTGAACAGCATCATTAGTATCCCGAGGAATTTCATCTCTACAGGTAACTGCCTGAACGGGATCATTCATATCCTGCACTATATAACTTTTCCAATTTTCTATAGATTCAGATAAAGAATCTCTTCCTTCTTCAACTACATTCTCAGCGCCATTACCCATAGAAAATTATTATCTCATATTAGCTTTCCATTTTCTATCACACTTGTTACAATAAAAAATAATTCTTTTTTAAAACTATGCATAAAAACAAGATAGAAATAGATATCATAGCTTCAACAAAACCTCAATATGAAATTTCTAAAGAAGATGCCTTAATACTCGGAGGAAAATGTGCAGGAATATGCTATCTAAACAGTGACAAAAATATATTCACAGAAGAAAAGGAGAAGACCTTAAGAAGAGTAAATCTTACTCTTACAAATGGACATCACAGTGTATATGAACACAGCAGTATTGCCTTACATATAAAAAATCTTCCTAAAATACTTTCAATAATACTTGTAAGTGAAAAACAGTACAGTGCATCTATAAAGTCAGGAAGGTATACAACAATGGACAGAGTGAGTGAAAAAGAAAGGGGGCTATACTACAAATGGATAGAAAAATTTGATAACAGAATAGAGAAAGTATATCCAGAAATTCCTGAAAAGCTTAGAAATAAGTTGTCTATGGAAAATGCCCGATACATTATTTCTGTATTTATGCTTACCCAGGGAATATATACATTAAATATACGTCAGCTTAACTACATCATTCATTGGTTTGAAAAATATATAGAAGAAAATAAAAATAAAGATAATTACTTTACTAAAACTTTAAGTAAATATATGCAACAGTTCATTGATGCCACCTCTCAATATTATATAGAAGATATGGTGTCCGGCAAAAACAGATCTCTTTCTCTGTTTAAGAGAAACTACATCAACTACAATGAATACTTTGGCAATACTTACAGCACCAACTATAAATCATCCTTTGTTCAGCTTGAGCAGATATTAAGACACAGGACAATTAATTACACAATTTTAGATGATATAAGCCAGAAGCCCAAAGAATTCTTCATACCTCCAATACTTAAAAAAGACAACAACTTAGAAGAGGAATGGCTCAATGATCTTGACAGTATAAGAGATCTGCATCCCAATGCCACTATGTTTACAGTCAACGAAAGAGGTACAGCAGAAAATTTTATTATGAAATGCTATGAACGACTCTGTGGAAATGCGCAACTGGAAACAATGCTTCAGACTAAGAAAACATTGCAAAAATATATCAAAAACAGCAATGGCAAGTTAAAAAAAGAATTAGCGAAATATCTAAAAACTTCCTGTCTTTATCCAGATAAAGAGTGTAAAAGCCCTTGTATATGGGGGAGCAGAATGGGTATAGAAAGAGAAATATAGGATTTAGTATTCGAAGATTAACCCCAGAGCCTCATCAACATCTCTACATCCCATAAACTTCATTCTTAATTTATCAGCACCACTAAAATTACTAACATACATCTTTATGTACTTCTTCTGTGTATAAAACGGCTTTTCACCCTTCCAAACACTCTGAAATAGCTGTAAATGCTGTTCTAAGGTATTTAATCTCTCTTCTCTCCCTATTTCATCTCTTCTGCTAAACAACCATGGATTCTGCATTACAGCCCTTCCTATCATAACCCCATCTACGCCATACTTGGAAATATATTTATCCGCCATCTCCAAATCTTTAATATCTCCATTCCCTAATATAACTGTAGTAGGGGATATTTCATCTCTTAATTTAACAACCCTCGCTATCTCCTCCCAATTTGAAGGTTGAGTATATCCATCTCTTGCAATTCTTCCGTGAACAATAATTAAATCAAGATTCTGCTTAAGCAGAAAATTAAACCATTCATCCGTAATTATTTTGTCATATCCAAGTCTTGTTTTAACGCTAACAGGAATATTCCCCGATTCTCTTTTTACAGCATCTATTATCTCCTCAACAAGTTGAGGATTCTTTATGAGTGCTGAACAGCTGTCATGTTGTAATACTTTCTTAACACTGCATCCCAGATTTATATCAATGCCATCGGGTTTGAGTTTAACAATATCTTTTACCGTATTAGCATAATTTTGAGGATTATTTCCCCAAAGCTGAAAAACAATAGGTCTCTCTTTCTCTGTAAATTTAAGTCTGTGTATAACCCTATTCCTACCTTCTGACATATATCCATCAGTGTTCATAAACTCTGTAAAAAACAGATCAGGTTTGCCAATATCACATAGTATCTGTCGAAAAACAGTGTCTGTGACATCTTCCATAGGGGAAAGGGCGTAGATTCCATTTGTCTGCTGCAGGATTTGTTGATATATGTTCATGGATTTTTAATTTTTTCTTAACTATTGCTTTACATTTAACCAACCATGACGACTTTCCAAGTTAGGATCATAATCAAAATAAAGCTCTTTCTTTATATCATAATCTACTGTTACTGTAGGAAATCCATCGGGATATCTTGGACCATAAAGTTTTAGCTCGGTTGGGACAGCGAAACCTTTTTGATCATCAAATTTATATGCAACTTCCCCATTTTTATAAACAACTACAAAACTATCTAATGCGGCAATCATATGCTCCCCCCAAGGATACAGTTCTGATGGACTCAAGGATTCCATTTGGGGAACTTTTATACCTGTGGCTTCTCCTTCAAGATACGAAACCACTTCGATTATCTCTATAGAAATTCCCCCATTTCTCAACTCACTTAAAACATCTATAAACGTAGGATCAAGAATCGGATAAAAGAGTAGTTCCTCTGGCTGTAATCGATCATAGTCTTCTCGTACACGTTCAATTTGATATTTATATGAGTACAATAAGGCTCTATCTATTTCCGTCCCAAATCTTGAATATGCACAAACCTCTATTTCTGCTGTCATATCAGAGTTAGTCTAACATTTTCTTAACTTTTAGTCCACACGAATACGAGGACTGTCCTGGGTCAGTCCCCTGCATTTACCTTTTAAAGCCTGCTAGTTTGAGGTTTTTTACAACAACCTCAAACTTTGTACATACGAAAAGGATGATATCGGTTGTGCTTAAACAACGATTGAAGTAGTGTGCCTAAGGTCGGTTAACACTGTACCTGTAAGCTTTTCAAGAGGTTGAGATTGCTAAAAGTGGGGTCGGACCTAGGTCTGTCCCTCGAAGACTATCGACCCTATTATCAAGGTCGAAATTGATATATAATACTAACAATGCCCAATTATGGAATCTAAAAACTTAATTATTGACAATTCAGGTCAACAGCTCTTAAACGAAACCAAAGTAAATTCGTATTTCGAAATTTTCATAAACTTCATACGAGATTTCTTAAACTGGTGGTATATACAGATGCCCATATGGCATCTACGAACTCTCAAAAGACTAGTTATTGTACTAGACGATAACTTATCCTTTAGTTTACTGTTAAAAAACTTCTTTCTACCATGGCATAGAGACAAAAACATACTAGGATATATGGTAGGAATAGTCTCAAAGCTTTTTTATTTACCTATAGCCTTATCAATAATCTGTATTGCAATTATTACATACATGATATTTATCTTCTTTTGGATTCTTCTGCCTCCAAGTACACTAGTCTTTATAATTAGATCATTTTGGATATAAATAGATATGGCAATAGATTACGGCTGGCAAAATAGGACGGTTTTAGGATACCACTCAAAAGACACTGATAAATACGGAGTTATTCAGGATAAATTCCCAGTACTTACTAAAGAACTTGAAGCTATGTTTCTTGTTACTAGAAATCACTACTTTACAATTTCTACACCACAAATAAGTAACGTAATTACAAATTTCTTAAGATATCAAAAATTTGAAGACAGGAAGCGAACTCTAGCTAATATATTTATAATACCAGGCTTTATAGTAGCACTAGGCTATATCCTCAGACTTCTTGATCTTTTCATAAACCTTCCTCTTCTTGAGAGCTTCCTATCCAGCCCAATAGCAAACCTGTTATTTGGCCTATCAATTCTTAGTGTAATTACGCTTTGGCATGACTACTACAAAGATAAAAGTCATCCTATTAAACTGCCGAGAACAGAGATGATCCCTCAAAAAGAGCTGGAGGAGATAAAACAGATAGGCTTTCAATTTAATAGATACAACCACTTAGATACAATAAAATATATTAATGATCAAACATTAAATATCATTTGTCAGAATATAGAAAAGAATAAATTTTCCGTATATTCAACATTTATAACTCTAATGCAGATTCCCACTATAGAGGAAATCTTAAGAAGGGCTGATGTACAAGTTGATCCTCAAGAGTTAAAAGATAATGACGTTAATGCCCAAACTCTTCCGGAATACTCTACTACAACCCTAAGAAGTATTTTAATATACTCCCTAGAAGAGGCTCTGCTGACAGAGTCCAGTGTTGTAAGACCAGAGCATCTATTTATTTCTTTTTTAAAAGTATTCCCTGTATTACAGAAACTACTGAAAGTTAATAACAGCAGTATTGATGTTTTAAGAGAAATCGTAAGATACAACTCAAGGTTAATAAAAAAGAGTAAATCTACCAATATTTTTAACCCCAATATTCCATATTACAGAAAGGGCGGTGTAGCAGAAAACTGGGTTTATGGATACACATTCATACTCAGTCATTTCAGCAAGGATTTAACTCAAGAAATTGCAAGATCTCGAGATGTTTTCGGTATAGGACATGATAAAGCTCTAGAGGCACTGGTTTCTACTTTGGGAAAGATTAATAACAAAAATGCTCTTCTAATAGGGGAGGCCGGAACGGGAAAATCCAGTTTAATCTTAGGAGTCGCACAAAGAATAAATCAGGGAAATGTCCCTATTCAGATAAAGGACAAAAGAGTCATACAGCTTGATCTCAACGCACTGATAGCCCATTCAAGCAAACCTGATCAGAACATGGAAGAGTTAATAGCCAAAGCGATGACAGAACTAAAACAGGCTGGTGATACAATTCTTTTCATTGATGAAATTCAAGAGCTGATTCCTGCAAAAGCTCAAGATTCCGGACACTCTGTTGCAGGCATAATGCTGCCATATATTTTAGATAGTTCTTTTCCAATAGTAGGTACTGTTAATAATTCTGATTACAAAAAATACTTTTATAGCAATGAATCACTAAGACAGTCATTTACTAACATTGAAGTAGAGGAGATAGGTCTAGATGATACACTATACATCCTCGAAACAAAAATTAATTTCCTGGAGAAGAACTTTAATTGCTATATTACATTCCCTGCCTTAATATCTGCTGTAGAGCTTGCTTACAGATATATTAAGGATAAAAAGCTTCCAAGCAGTGCTGTTCAGACAATAGAAGAGGCATGTTCATGGGCTCAGGCTAATAATATTAATATCCTAACTGCAGAGCATGTCGCTAAGGCAGTTTCCATACAGAAGAAAATTAACGTTACAGCTATATCGACGGAAGAAACAACAAACCTTATGAAGTTAGAAGAGAATATCAGAAAAAGAGTAATCGGACAGGATGAAGCAGTATTTGCTATAGTAGATGCCCTGAGAAGATCGAGAACAGATATCAGAAACCCTCATAAACCTATCGGCGTATATCTATTTATGGGTCCCACTGGAGTCGGTAAAACACATATCTCCAAAGTTGTATGTGAAGAGTTTTTCGGCAGAGGTCATAAGATGATCAGAGTGGATATGTCAGAGTATCAGGAACTTGATAGTATTGATAAATTTTTAGGTAGTACAGACGAGTTAAGTGCTCAATCAACCTCCTTAATTGATCAGATTAAAAGAAACCCTCATACAGTTGTTCTATTTGATGAAGTCGAAAAAGCACATCCTCAAATTCTAGATCTATTCCTTCAGATTTTTGATGAGGGTAGATTAACCAGCAATATGGGAGAAACAGTGGATTTTACAAATGCAATTATAATCTGCACAAGCAATATCGGAAGCAGAATACTCCTAAACACACTACAGCAGAGTAATACTCTATGGGAAGAGGCAAAAAGCAGAGCCCTTATCGAACTTAACCACAGCTTAAGACCGGAACTTCTCAATCGTTTTGATAAAATCATAGTATTCCAGCCTCATGATATTGAAAATTTAACAAAGATTACTATACTTCTACTCAATGAACTCTCCCAAAGATTAACAAAGAAAGGGTTTGTATTAAAGTGGAATAACCAAATTCCTATGCTCATAGCAAACAAAGCTCAAATCCCCGGTATGGGAGCCAGACCTCTCAAAAGATACATACAAGATAATATAGAAGGAAAGATTGCACAAAGCATTATCGAAGGAAATCTACAAAGCGGTGATGAGATACAAATAAAAGAAGGCTGGATTATGTAATAAATATTGAATAATAACCTCTATTTATATATAATCTCAAAGTTTAATATAATAAAAAACAGATATGGGTGCAGTACCAAAAAGAAGAATTTCTAAAGGAAGAAAAAATAGAAGAAGAACTCATGACAGTTTACAAAACCCTGCCATAAGCAAATGCCCAAAATGCGGACATCCGAAAAGACCACACTTTGAATGTAAGTTCTGTGGTTACTATGAAAAGAAAGATAAATCTAGCGTAAGTAAATAGATTAACAAATGAAAAGAGCTACAGACCCTAGACATCTATCAAGACAAATAGCTTTACAAAGGCTTTTTGCGCAGGATTTTAATAAAAAAAATGTTAATCCAAATGTTTCTGAGTTTAATCCTGATGAGCTTGCAGATATTGATGAAATAGAGGATTACATTCTTGAAATGGTAGACACCTTAACCAAGGGAGTTAAGGAGAATAAAGAAGATATAGATAAATTAATTGTAAAATATGCTCCACAGTGGCCGATTGAGCAGATGAAACTAGTTGATCTTCAGATTCTTAGAATAGCTATATTCGAAGGCTTCATTGATAAGAAAACTCCTCCAAAAGTAGCTATAGATGAAGCAATAGAGCTGGCAAAAGAGTTTGGAGAAGAAGTCAATGGCAAATTTGTCAATGGTGTTCTAGGAGCAATATATGAAAATCACAAGGAGGCAGAAAATGAGTAAAGAATTAGCAAAAATCTTGGGTATAGATTTCAAGGATATTTCTCTGCTGGATAGAGCTCTAACTCACAGATCGTATTTAAATGAGAATCGTGATGCTAACAAAAACAATGAAAGACTTGAATTTCTAGGTGATGCTGTATTAGAGCTGATAATTTCTGATTACCTATACACCAACTACCCAAACAGACCGGAAGGTGATCTTACAAGTTTCAGATCTGCCATTGTACGTACAGAAAGTCTTGCAGATGCTTCAAGAGAGCTGAATTACGGCAGGTACTTAAAGATGGCAAAAGGAGAAGAAGAATCAGGAGGTAGAGACAAAGATTACATCTTGGCCAATACATTCGAAGCTGTACTTGGGGCAATATATATAGACCAAGGTTTAGATAAGTGCCGAGATCTTGTTAATAGAATCCTTATTTCAAAAATTAAAAATATCGTAGAGAACAGGTTGGATATTGATAACAAAACAAAAATTCAGGAAGTAGCACAGGCCAAGTATAAACTAACACCAATATACGAAGTAATCGAGGAGTACGGCCCAGATCATGATAAAGAATTTACCGTTGTAGTTAAAATAGGAGATAAAATAATAGGTAAAGGAAAAGGAGGCAGCAAACAGAGAGCAGAGGAGGCAGCAGCTCAAAGGGGTTTGCAATATATAAAAAAGGCTTGAATAAAGAGATATCATCTGTTAAAATCACATCGTTATGCTAAAAATCAGATTAAAAAGAATAGGAAGAAGAAATCAGCCGTACTACAGAATAGTGGTTATGGAATCAAGTCAGCCAAGAGATGGAAGGGCTATTGAAGAGATTGGATTTTATAACCCCAGAGAAAATCCTTCTATCTTTGATGTTGATAAAGATAGAGCAAAATATTGGTTAGAGAAAGGTGCTCAGCCTACAGATACAATAGCACAGTATTTTGTAAAGGAAGAACTTTTAGATTCTCTAAAAAGAGGTTCTACTAAACCAAGTACTAAAAAAGGTGCTAAGAAAGAGAAGAAGGAATAGCTGGGATATCCACATTATTGCTTTTATATTTTTTTAATTATACAATGAAACAGGTGTAGCCACTACACTGTGTTAAATTTTATATAAATCAAAATGAAAAAGCTGCTAGAACACATAGTACAGTCAATTGTAAATCATCCTGATGAAGTTGCGGTAGAAGAAAGGGAAAGTGTTGATTTCCCAGGGCTTACAATTCTTTCTATAGAGGTTGCGGAGGATGATAAAGGTATTGTGATAGGTAGGAAGGGAAGAACTATAAATTCGATAAGAGATATTATTACAATTAGTGCAATAAGAAATGACAAAAGAGTAAAGGTTATACTTGCTAATGACGAAAGAAGTGAATCTTCAGAAGGCTCTAATCCTGAAGAGGATATGCTGTCGACAGAGGAGTTATAACCCTAAAAGAATAGGGATTAATAACAAGATAATATAAAGCAGCCACAGCGTGGCTGTTTTTTTATTAGAATCTCTCTTACTCATCTAATTGCTCAACTCTAACTGAGAATATATCAATTATATCAGAAAATTGAGTATATTTAGTAAATGGAATATACAAGTTAGGCTCCATTGCCCGTTCAGGTATATAATAACCGGTAAGATCAAACTCTACAGACCATTTATCTTCTCTACTACTAGACAGAGAGATATTTTCCAGTGTAACCAGATATGGAGAGTATGATTGTACTTCATTTAAAAAATCCAGAACATCAGAATATGATCCTGAATAAGACAGCGGGCCGCTTACACCCAAGCTCTCCTGCGAAGTTATTTCATCACTTCCTAGACTTATATCTCCTGCACTAATCTCTCCTGTAGTTAAATCCTTCTCTCGTGCCAGATTATCGATATAGTAGACAAAGTCAGATACCTGCAAAATCTTGGGTATAATTTTTTTCGCAATCAGCAAATCATTCACTAACTGAGTATCGTCTATCTCACTTAGAGATACTTTCAAACTATCTAATGTATCAAGCTTTCCATTGATCTCCCTTAATTCCCGGCGGTATTCATTAGCAGTACTAATCATTGGGATAAACAAGAATATAGACAGCAGTACTAAGATTATAAGAGAAACTATCGGAATAATTAAATCCGAAAGTTTTAGTCTGCTTTTTTTTGCTCTCTCACTCAGACCCTCTATGTCTTTTTTTACCTTCGTGTCACTTTTTTCTTTTTTAATATTTTTTTCAGAAGCCATTTAATTATCTATAAAATTATCCGTGTTTAACTGACCCTCAAAAGAGAAGGTAACTCCATCATCATTTTTGCCCACAGAGCTTAGATTTATTGTAATTATATTATCATCAATACCCAGCAGGTACCACAATTTTGCTACAACAGAAAGCTCTGTTGTACTTCCGCTTACTTCAAAACTCAGATTATTACCTATGTCAAAACTCTTAACAGTCACACTTCCGCTTCTTTCAACAACACCCATTACATACTGTAGAATTTCTTTGGGGGAAAAGACTCCTTTCTGTAAACGCTTATACAGATCAATTCTATCAAGAATTTCTTCATTAGAAATAATTTTATCTGTATACTCTTCCAGTTCAGCCTCTTTGGTATACAGCTGCTCCTTAGCTGAGTTAAGCTGTTGCTTGGAGATTATATTAAACAGCACTATACCCAGAGAGAGGATCACTAAAATTAATAAGCTAACTATAGAACTTACACTAAATGAAAATTTTTTCTTTTCTGTTACAATTTCCTCCTTAGATTTTTTAGGAATAAGATTGACTCCTTCACCTGTATTTACAAGTAGCTGTTCTTCCTCAGTGAGATTGTTTTCACTTCTTTTTACTTCTTCAGCAGGTTTCTGTTTTACAGGTTCTGCCTTCTTCTTACTATCTTCTTTAATATTTTGTTTTCTATCATTTTTATTCATCTTTTAATGCCAGCCCTATGGCTACAGAGTAGGAGGGGCCGCTTTTGGCTATAATATCTTTAAATTTCCTGTCAATTACAATACTCATCCATGGATTAGCAATAGAAGCGTTAGCATTTAAGGCTTTTGATATATATTCTGATAATCCGGGGAGCAGTGCACCATCTCCTGTTAATAGAAAATCAGTAGGCGCAGGCGCTAGTGTCTTATTTTTATAAAACTCTATACCTCTGCTCACTTCAAGCATTATAGATTTTAGGATAGGGGAGAGCACTGCATATATTTTCCCATCCAATACATCTTCTACTACTCCATAGTTTCGTTTGTATTCTTCTGCCTGCTGATAGTCAAAATTGAACTTATTAATTACAGCCTGAGTAAGCGAGTCTGACCCTATGGATATGCTTTGTGAGAATACTAAGTATCCATCAAGCATAATACTCATATCTGTACTATTAGCTCCAAAGTCAAGCATTACTACATGTTTCTGTTTTGTTGCTCTGTACATCGCTCTTCCTAATGCTACTGATTCTGTCTCTATAGCTACAACATCCATACCTGCAAAGTCTGCTATGTTTATATATATATTAATAATCTTTAATGGTGCAGCAACAAGGAGTACTCTTGGGGCATTTTTAGCTTCATTAAAGCCTATTGGGACATAACTCATACGAACCTCCTCAACAGGCACGGGTATATACTGCTTAGCTTCATAGAAAACAGCGTCTTTTAGCTCTTCCTTCTTAACTCCAGGAAATTCCAAAAATCTTGTAAATACAGAAAATTCAGGCAGAGCAACAACTATGGATCTGTTTTTAATATTACTGTCATCATAGAGTTTCTTTAGTACATCTGCTAATTTCTTCTGATCCTTTTTATCCTCGCTGTTAATAACACCTTTAGGTGTTACCTGGCTTCCAAAGTTTACAAGTTTTGGTGTTTGACTATTTATATCCTTTAGCTCAACAGCTTTTATAGAGTGTGTTCCAAAGTCTATACCTACATGGTCAGGCAGTTTAGCCATTGTTTGGACAGTTTTAAAATTATCACTTATACATATATTAGCAGAAATTAATAAGGTTTAAAACCTATCTCTGTTTTAAATATATCTATTTGAGATCCAAAGAGTATTTTACTTAGTAATCCATATTTCGCATTGTTATCAACAGCTATTACCGGATATGTTGTTCTTGGTCCTACCAGTATTGATCTGCTATTCAATATACCTGGCAGATCGTCAAGTTTACTAAAAGCTACTAAGCCTCCCTCTACAATCAAGCCGTTATATGATGAATCACTTCCAATATTTATATTCCCATTCGCTATCATAAAGGCCTCAAGAGTATCGTAGTTTACAGATGCTCCCGAGAGATTTTCACCTGATCCGATATTAATATCTGCTCCTGAAAGAATAATACATGCATCACTATCAGAATCACTCTTAAACTCTGGATCTATACTCACATCCCCTGATGCTGTAATTAATCCTTTACCATCACATGTAAAATCACCCACATTAATATCACCATCGTAGTTCACAACACAGATATCAAATTCTCCCTCACAGATACTAGAAAGAGATGTATCTGTCAAGTTGGACATATCGTTTACTTCAACAAATGTATAATTATCATTAAGTTTTTTCGTTTCATAGGCAACCATTAATTGGTTGTATGGACTACTCAAGGACACTCCGCTGAAACTGCTTACTTTAAAGGAGTTGTTTTCAGCCACTTTTTCTAATATACCCAAAAAACTAGCTACATCAGAGTTCCCTCCAAGTAGCACCTGGTCTGTAAGGTCTGCTGTTAAAGCAGTGAAGCTTCCATACTCTGCAATTTCTGATGTACTTGAATCCCATGCATCTTCTTCAAGAGGTCTTGTAGGGGAGCTTACTCCTGATCCTCCATATGTAAGGCCGTTCTCCACTATTACCCAATCCCCAAGTCTGTATGTTATACTCTCCCCATCTACATTTCCTCCCTCATCCATTGCTGTAATATGGAATGTTATAGATCCTGAGTCGTTATCCCCTAGACTTATTGTAAGAGTAGGAGATAGTTCATCAATACCAAGAGGTTCAGTAGAAGGAGTCCCGTATAGCAGATCTTCAGAGCTTGTTACATCAATATCTTCTGATAGATTAAAGTCACTGCATGATTGAAGTTCGTACGATGGATTGTTTGCAGTACCCAAATCTGATGGGTCTACAATATCACTGCCACATGCATCTACCCTTATATATGCTAGACCTAAACCATCTGTTGCTCCGGCTGTAAAGGATAGATTAATTTCTTCTTCTGCACCAGAGGAGAGTTCTATACCACTTACTACTGGATTCTCCAAATCTATATACCACTCTTCTCCTGAATCCTCCCATGTATCATTGTTTTCATATGTAAGGCCTACATAGTCATCAGCCATACCCCAGACATGATACATTAATGATGTCATTGCATCATCTGCTGATCCTGATAGAAACTTTAGCATTGTATTTAGCTGTAAAGTATCAGAATCTACTTCCTCTATACTTACATTGCTTAGCTCAACCATATTTTTACCATCTGGTCCTAATATGTAGTATGATTCACCTGATAATATTGCATCTGTCCATTTTTGCTCTGTATCAGTTATGTGAGGAATATATATATTCCCATCTGTTGCCACCATAAAGCCCCAGCTGTCCGATGTTTCTGTTTGGGCCTCTAAGTCTTGTAGTCCATCTGGGGTAGAGAAGTCTTTTATAGTAGATGGATCAAACCATATGTATAGTGCTTCTATATCTGACACTCCATCTGTGTCTGTGTATTGAGCTTGTAAACCTACAGGGTTGTTCACACCGTGTGATTCTATACCGCTATGATCCTGTGATGTATATCCCATTACGTCTTCAGTAAAGAGTTCCTGTGCTTTTATCCTGTTTACTATCTTGCTAAAGAGATTGTTAGTAGAGTAGGTATCTTGTGCCAATATTGTGGCTGCAGGTACTATCTCTACACTGTCCAGAACTGGTTCAGCATTAATCGTATAGCAATCGATAGAGTTAGATACACCACAATCATTAGTACATGTTTTTGTTCCTATAAATTCTCCTGCCTCTTCTAGATCAGAGGTAGTACCAGCATCGCAGGTAGGTATACATTGGTAGCAGTAGCATGTTCTATTTCTGGATTCTCCACATTTATTAGTGCATGTATCATATATCAGATTTCCATATCCTTGTGCTGTAGTAGAGTATTTGGATGGACATGAGTCTAAGTCAGTACATGCTGATGTACAGTGACATGTATCTGATCGTCCTTCACCACAATCATTCTCGCAATCTATAGTAGAGTAATACCCATGTGTACCTGAAGTTGATGTACCACTAGGGCAAGAGGGAAGGGTACATTGATAGCAGTAGCATATCCTGTTGCTTGTTACATTACAGGTATTAGTACATGTATCATATACCAAATTACCATATCCTTGACCTGTAGTAGCATATTTAGATGGGCATGAATCTAAAGAGCATTTATAGCAGTAGCACATATCGTTTATAGTTCCTCCACAGCCATCTGAACATGATGTAGATTTATATCCATACCCTTGAGCTGTATTTGATAGAGGACTACAATCACATTCTGTTGCTGGGGTACATACAGGACAAGAGACGGTTGCAGTGGTATATGTTTGATCAATTTTTAGAATCTGTCCACTAGCTGTTGTAAGTTGTATCGTATGATTACCAATATAGACCAGATCAGAGATATAACTAAATCTATGATCTGTAGTACCTTTACAATAGGCTCCTATTGCCTCTTCTCCTGGTAAATTTGCCATAAACTGAGTGACAAATTCCCCGTCTATATAAACATAAACTATCACAACGCCCCCAGCACTACTACAAACCCACCCATTAACCTTTATATGCCCAGTAGACGAACAACTAGCTGGACCAACAACATTCAAAGCTGCACCGCCACTACCACCACTACTATCACAACACCAATATGTATAACCATTTACTTCATCGTTACAATCAGACCAGGTATTATAGGAAACTGGTGAAAGACCTGAACATACACTATCAGTCCCAGAACAAGGATAAGACCAATCACCGTAACTACAGTATCCACTACTACTTCTTGTCCATACATTATAAATCGCTCCTCCTCCCGCTGCAGATAAACAACTGCCAGGAAGACAACTATAGGAAGCATTTGCCCTTGTAACCCTCAATTGGTTAACAGCAAAAACAGTTAACACAAATAATATACACAACAAAATGCCTCTAGTATATTTTACAATTAATTCGTTATTCATTTCACCTTTTTATAATTGATATCAATACCAATTCTGTCGTTAACAAGACACTTGATTCTTTTTCGTATACTAAAGACTCTAAATATGTATCAACATTAAGACTATCAGGGTCAAATTCAAATACAGCCTCGATCTCTTCCTGTTCACTAAATTCATAAAGAAAGTTGCCAGAATTGACCAAAACACTCATTTCCTGATACTCTTCATCTACAACCGTATACCCTTCCACACATGAGAATCCTTCTGACTTTATCTCAATCTCAAGATCGGCACCATACATGCACACTTCTACTAGTAGTATCATTTCATTATCTTGCACAGAAAGATCTTTTATCCTAGCTTGTGTTATTATTAAGATATCATCCACCAGAGACTCTCTGTATCTTGTAAGATAGTACCCCACATTCTCAATATTTTGATATTCTTTTATATAAACAAGGTTTCTTATATTACTCTCAGCATCTTGCTCATAGGGCAGTACTGCTAATATATCAAATATATCGCTATCATCCATTAAATTAAATGTAATTTGATCTGGTTTATAATTACCAAACAAATTCTTCGACATCTGTATTTCCAAATCCACAGGCACATACTTGTCATAATCCTCATATGGATTACTCCATTCTATAATGAAGTCCCTTCCACAAATTTCTATCTCCTGCAACTCTTCCCCCCCTGTGTATAAGAGTATATTAAAACAACTACTCCAACTGTTAGATGTGGTTTCACTCGTTATAAAACCTGCGCAAGATATTTTCTTGCCAGTATCTACATCTTGAGAATCACAAAACTGTATAACATCTGTATATAAAGTATTCTTTTCCGTTAAATTAATTATCCCACGATTAACCAATAGCCAAAGTATAGAAAAACAGAAAATAACAAACGACACTATTGATATAATTTTTATAGTTATTTTACTCATTTTTAACTTCATCGTTTAATACTGATAACTAATTTTTCAACCAGAGATGTAACCAAAAAGTCTAAAGAGAATTTTCGTTAAACCTACTTTAATTTAACAATAAATCAACACTGTGTCAAACCTAAAATTCCTTTGACAAAACAGTATCTTATCATGTTTGTTCATCCAATTTATTCTGTTATTCTTGCAGAGAATAAGACTTTAGTTTTTGTTTATCAAATGAAGATTTTGTTGAACCAGAAATATATTGACCTAATTTACTAACTAAAAGATCTATGAAATCCACCATTTGTTCATATGGCACCCCATTCTCTAAACTGGATTCCCCAGCTATTCCAAAATAAAAAACTCTTTTACCCTGCGGAGTATCAATAACTACAATACCAGTATCTTGAACCGTCAAAATACCATCTGTTATCACTCCTCTCTTGTTATAAATCTTTACAGATCCTTCTGGAAAAAACTCTCTGATGGAACCAAGCAAAGTATCATCATTACTAGTGTATTGTTCTAAATAGGAAAGAATTATATCCGTTCCTACCTCACTTAACAATTCTCCTGTATATAAATCTTCCCAAAGGTTTAACATATCTCTTTGATTTGTTCTTCTTGGATAATATGTCGTTTGCTCTAAACCTAAATCTGATATTTTTAAATTCACAGATCCAAAAGTTTCAGACACAAAATCTGCTAATTGCTCAGTAGCTAACTCTTCAGAGTTAACTAACATAGCTTCAAAAAGCTGCGCAAAAGTTCTCCCTTCATAACCCTTGCTATTTATTATCTCAACAAGATCCTGATCTGGATACTTATCCTCCAAGCTCTGCATCGCCACTACTGACAAAGAGACTTTTATTGTTGATGCAGAGTGATAAGACATTCCACTTCTCCATTCGAACATCTCACCATTATTTAATTCATAAATTTCAATATTCCAATCTCCTTCGCTTTTATTTCTCAATGTATCCACAAACCAGTTTCTGTATGCCTCCCACTGTGAATCTGTGAGGATATTATCTGCAACATCTCGGCGTCTCCACAAATAAAATCCTGATCTTCCTGTGTAAGCTCTCTCTGGGCCTATGCCTATAGCCAGATCCCTGAAGAAACCTGTCCCAGTTTCGGGAGCCCACAGCATAACTTCACCAATTACAAACTCCCCATTATCGTTTATGTAATTTGTTACTGAATATATTTGACCCTGTTCATCTTTTTTAGTAATTGCTAAATAATGAGTAAAAGAACCTCCATCAAGATACAAGAAATCCCCGACTTCTAATTCTCCTATACCTTCTATATTATTAAAATCAAGAAGTCCTATGCTTTCTGTTATATGCCACGAATTATACTCTGAGTCAGGAAAGGCCGCTTCAAACCTCTCCGGTGTAGTTTCTGGAGTCCCTAACCACATATCATTTGGCTCAACGCCTGTTAATCTTACAGATTCTAAGCCCTCTAAAGATTGTTCAATTATCCCATCCTCATTCAATCCCCAGCCCAATAAAATGGAAGTTGCAAGGGGTCCGCAGATATTAGAAGAATCTGCCATAACATCTCCTCTAATAATTTGAGATATCTCCACAGCCTTCTGAGGATCATCTGTTACATAAGTACTTGCAACTAAGGCTAGAGTATTTGATTCCACAATATTTCTTTCATTACCTTTATTACTGGCAGACTTATTCTCCAAATCTATAATTGCACCTTTCTTCACTATTTCAAGAATCTCTTCCCGTGTTGGATATATTGACTCTACAATAATGTCCTCATTTTTTCCTTCACTCCCAAAATCCCCATCTACTGCCTCAGTCGAAATCTCTTCGACCACTAATTCCTGCTGATTACATCCTCCTACTGCTAACAAGGCAGCTCCTAATGGCACCGCTGCCTTCATTGCATTCTTAACAGATTCAGGATCTCTGGCCTTCTTTTTCTCTACACTATAATTTAACTCCTCCGTATCTTCTTTAATCCGAGTCAACAGAAATTTTAAAGGATGTTCCTCCATCTCACTTATAATGGAAGATGCTTCTTGAAAGGCTTCTCCAAAAGGGGTAATCGAATCCTCTGCCCCAGTATTTATAACATGCCTAATCTCTCTATCCTTCTCCTGCATTTCATGTATCCCTCGGATTCTTTCCTTTTCTCTTCTTTGACAAGGGGTCTCATTTTCAGACATACTCTGACTAATAAAATTAATTGTCATGAACTTTCATCCTAAAAACTTCTTAACTTCTCTAACTAAACTATTATAACCCATATCTGTTTTTAATAAATATGATACAGCCCCTAAACTAAAAACATCCTTTATTACACTCTCTAATGACATATTAGTAAGAACAATAATAGGAATAGTACCATACTTATCTATATTATCATTTACTGTTCTTAATACATCTAAACCATCTACATCGGGAAGTATTAGATCTAAAAGAACTAAATCTATCTTACCTAAATTCTTTGACATACAATTAAGAGCCTTATTACCATTAGATGCCTTAAGAGTACTGTAACCTGCCTTCTCTAAAGCTTTAGAATATGAATCAACCAAACTCTTACTATCATCAACAATTAAAACAGTTTTCTTTCTACTCATATATAGAAAATATATAACTAAGGAGTAAACAAACCACTATCATATATACCGTAATCGAATAGGGTAGAGTAGCCAAGACATCCTGAACCAGGCAGATACATCTGCTCACCTCTATATGAATTGTTACAGTTAGCTTCTGCAGTTATTTTAATATAGTTAAACTGCTTGTTTATACAATCTTCTTGTTCTAGTTCGTTACTAAGAGCTAATGTCCCTTTAATTGGCATGATTCTTATCTCCACAGTATCATCATTATTTATTTCATCACCCAGGTTAAAATCAATATAGTGAACATCCTCACTAAGATCCCAACTTATTGACGAAAGACTACTTTCATACTCAACATCCTCTATATCACTAGGGCATGCCTCCTCTGTACCTGATTGGATACAGTAACCATCTACTTCTTCAGTAACAGTACCTTCGTCATCAAAGACTCTTTGAATGATAAATACTGCAGTAGACTCTACAGCTTTCAATCTTACTTTCAAAATACATTCCCCTTCAACACTACCACCTTCCAGATTTATAACAGCAACACTTCCTTCTGAAAACTCAATATAGTCCGTATAGTCACTATACTCTAAAGACACACTCATACTATTTTCTCCTTCACACCAGCTCTCATCCACTGTTATACTATCTTCATCCACACCAACAAGCCCTAATAGCTCCTTAATTTCTGCAGAGTCATTTGCAGTACGTACATCCTCTGTACCTAAAACTTCCTCTATACTATCAATACTGGCACCTACAAAAAAATCTAAAGTAGCATCAGACTGACTTAACGCTATAGAGGAGTCCTGCTCATCCAAAGAAGCCTGCTTATCCTTCGAAAGTCTTGAGAAAAGAGACACACCTATTACAGATGCCACCACCAAAACTATCATCACTAAAGCTAAAGCCTGCGCTTTGAAATATTTATTCCTCATAGTCTAATTTAACAGTAAAATTAATACCACGTCAAACCCTGGGTCGTAACTATAGCCTGTCTGAATACAGACTTCTCGACAGTTGCACTATCCCCCGGGATCCATGTAGATGGCTCCATCTGCATATCAACATAAAAAACATTATTTATATCACTACTTTTAATATATGAAACCTGAAAATAGTTAACATTTACATTCTCGGAATTTAAAACTAAAACAGGATAGTCATCTAAATCATCATCTGTATCAAAACATGACATATGACCATTGGGTAATGTAATTCGGGTTCTCTTAACAAAATATCCTGTTGAACTATCTTCCTCTTCCTTAAAATATCCCAGGCATACCCAGAAATTATATCCATACGGCCTTATATGTATCTCAGTGCCTGTTAATCCTGTAGATAGGGAATTTGCGTATTCTATTTCTAAATCATCCTGTGATAGTTCAGAATATATTTCTCCTGTTTCTTCGTCATAGTACCTAATCTGATCAGTATCATATATATATACATCTACAACATTGGAATTTGCAAGAAGTTTTTCGGTTAGATCCATAGCAAAACTAACTTCATTTTTAGTCATGGTTTTCAACTGGGTCATAGTTGATACTTTAAATACAGTATTCAAGGTCTGAGTAGCTATGAGCATAACTATACTCATCACTCCCAAAGTTATTAACATTTCAACAAAGCTGAACGCTTTTAATTTCTTCATAGGTCTATAACTGCATAATATTTAAAATCCTGAATATCCGAATCATTAGTCAACTGTCCGGCTACATCCATATCACCTACAATAAAAAACACATTAGCCCATCTAGATGTGTCATCTATAGATTCTATACACATAAGCATAAAGTAATTTTCTCCCCAGAAATACTCCTCTGATTCTCCAAAGGTTGTCTCAAAGTAGTTAACTATATCACTCCTATCTTCCGTAGGAAACGGAAATGTAGAAGGGTCTGAGAAGAATACAAATGAACCATCCTCTTTCTGAAATTTATATACAGGATTCTCTTCTTCATCTCTTAAGGGAATATAGCATTCTCCAGGATCATCAGGAAAATAGTTATTAGTAGAGCCTACGTCAGCTTTTTCCTGGTTTGCTACCTCCTGAGCAATATTAAAACCATCTCTTGCTATATTTGCCATAGTTTCTATTCTCTCTGTCTGTATCAGATCTCTCATCGCTGAGGCTGATATAGAGAAAAATACCGCAGACACTATTCCTACAACCACTATAGCTATTAGGATTTCTACAAAACCCAAGCCTTTAAATTGTTTTTCTATATAACCTTTCATTTCTAAGAAGAACATTCTTTAATATTAGTTCTGCCCGTTAAATTCTCTATTATCATCTCTTTACACTGTCCATAGTTTTTATCAAATTGGATAATAATATCGCCATCTATCCTATCGCCTTCCTCATCATAAATAAAAGCCCTGCCAGATACAGATTCAAATAGCAAATATCTGGGCACCTGCGTTTCCCCAGCTACAATGGAAACATCTTCTCCTAGATTTAAAGTAATTTCAGGATAGCCGGATAGAGGAAGAAGCATCTCTGTTGAAGAGCATGTGCTTATCTCATCATCTGGATTATAGGGAGGGATAGAACCATCATCTTCAACATTGGGATTATCAGCAGGATACTGACTTTTGGTTTTTACATCACCAAAGTCTATAAACTCGGAACACCATTTAAAAAAGGAATACGCACCCGTTCTATCTTCCACATCACCCACAATACCATCAAAATCTATACCTATACCATATACCCAGTATTCCTCGGGATCTCTTTCTAAAAGCATTGACGCTCTCTGCATAAGAAGAATATCACTTTCTAAATCAGCTACATCTTGATTAAATTTTGTTGTTTCCATAAAGGATGCATATGCACTAAAACCAAGTCCAAGAAGTATAATCATGATTGACATGACTATCAAAACCTCCATTAATGTATATGCTCTTATCTTTTTCATAGGGCAGTGTATTAATTAGACTATTAATTTATACCAAATTCCTGCTCATCTTTGTACCAATCCGTATCATCTACAGAACTTCCCTGAATTATTCCAATCTGATTAATATCTTCAGGATCTATCTCCTCTTTAGTAATTGGGTTCCCATCAGGCAGAAATCCTATACCTGTTCCTGTACAGTAAAAGCCCCATTCATTTTCATCATCAAATCCTCCCAAAGATACACACACTATGAAGAACTGCCCTTGAGTATCAGTAGTATAGTAATATGTTGCATCTGTACCCCCATCAAATGGTGTTTGCTCCAGATATTCACCCAAGATATCATCAAAAGATGCACTTTCTCCAAAAGCTTTATTAAAGAATTCGTCAGAATAACAAGCCGGGGGATTATCTGCACCGCATGTTAATATCTCAGGAACAAAACCGTTATCGGTCTTAAAGGCGAGTAGTGCTACTTCCAAATTTCTAGCTGCATCCATATGATCTATTCTATTTGATCTTCTTATTGCCCATCTACCAACCGTGATGCCCACTGTGATAAGGATGATTATTATCCCCATCACTATAAGCATTTCTACCAACGTAAAGGCTTTTGTTTTTTTCATAGTATAGCTACTGTTAATCCTAAGTATTTTAATATTACAGCACCATAGGTTACTGTTACAATATATGCTATCGTAAAAAAGGGTAATAGAGGCAGAGCAGTTTTTAGGTTATATTTTTTAAGAACAAATCCTACTATACTGATTACAACTGCTGTGAATATGGATATCCAGAACATAAGCCAGAAGTCTCTCGTGTTTAAAAACATACTTAGTGACAGTAGTATTAAGAAGTCTCCTATACCAAAACCTTCTTTGAAATTCTTAAATCCATACATTACGACTAGGATTAGTGATATGCCAACGATTACTATCAAGCCAGAGGGTAGAGCATTTAATACTATTTCTCCTGATATTAAGGCATTGACAATTAAATATAAAAAACTTAGTCCTACAAACACCAGTGTCGGTATTTGTGGTATAGCTTTGTAATATATATCAAAGTATGTAAGAGAGAACAGTATTAGAAGAATAGGGTAAGTGTACCAAGCAGAGTGAGTGTAATAGAGAAGAAATATAGATATTCCTAAGAGTAATTCGGAGATTGGGTAGTATATATCTATTTTACTTTTACATTTAGAACATCTTCCTTTGGTTAATATATATGAGAGTATTGGTATTAGTTCATACCATTTTAATTCCTTTTTACATTTTTCACAGTGTGATGGTTTAGTTAATATTTCAGGGTATTTGTATTTTTTATTTAGTCTGTACATTAAAGCGTTTAGAAAACTTGCTAATACAAGACCCAAGAGAAAAAAGAAGATGTATAGAATAGTCTGCATATATTCATTATACATTATTAGTATATTCAGAAAAGAAAACTCCCCTCAAAGAGGGGAGTATTTTTTAGACAAATATATGTTCGCTACTAATTAGCTGTAGCCCAGCTATTATCTTCATTTACCCAATTCTGGCTTAAATCCATACCGCTGGCTGGTGCATCCATATCCGAGGAGGTTCTTTCAACTATTTTATCTGCAATGGAAACTATCCCTGCAGATGTTGTACCAAAAGCATTACCATTACAGTAGAAATCTCCTAAATTATCACTTGTTATATCCCCAAATAAGGAAACACAGATTATAACCTCTTGTGCCAAATCATCCACATCATAATAAAATGTAGCGTCTGTTCCTCCATCAAAAGCTCCCTCATCCATATAATCCCCAATGTAATAATCGGATGTATCATCTGTCAATGCAGTATCAAAATCCGCAACCTCTGGGAAACTTCTATTATCCGCATAATATGCCTGTACTGCAGTATACATATTATCCACAGCATTCTGGTGAGCTACATCATTTGCCCTATTGATAGCATATCTACCTGCTGTAATACCCACAGCCATAAGGATAATGATAATACCCATAACTATAAGCATCTCTACAAGTGTAAATGCTTTAAACTTCTTTTCCATGTATTTATTTAAATAAAAAATTATATATATTTAATTATTCTTACTATCAAATTACACCAAACTATACCCTCTGTCAACTATGTCATAACAGATGACAACTGAAACATAGGCATATATATAGCCATAGCTATAAAACCAATAGTTCCTCCCATTAAAATAAGGAATATAGGCTCTAGAATGGAAGACAAATTTTGGGTAGCCTCATTAACCTCCTCTTTAAAATACTGCGCCACTTTCTGTAGAACAGTATCTAGATTCCCTGTCTCTTCTCCTACAGCAATCATACTACTTACCAAAAGAGGGTAGTACTCACTACGAGAGATAGGTACTGCTAATGACCCGCCTTTTTCAACTTCATCACTTGCATCTAAAATAACATCACTAAACATTGAGTTTGAAAGAGACTTCGCTGACAAATCCAGAGCCTGAAGTATCGAAAGCCCGCTCGAAAGCAGTAAAGACATAATTCTTGTGAACTGTGCTATCTGAGTTTTTGTAACGATATCCTTAACTATGGGAATCTTAAGAATCACTTTATCCATTACTCTTTTCCCCTTACTGGTATCTAGATATGCTTTGCCCCCAACTATTAGCACCACCAAGACGATAAGAATAACCCACCAATACGATGTTACAAAATTGCTCATATTAATCAGTACATTAGTAGTCCATGGAAGTTCAGCATCAAACTCTGCATAAATCTCAGACATAGACGGGACAAGCACAAACATTAGAAGAAGTATGACAGCAATGATGACAAGAAGAATTATGATCGGATATATAAGTGCTGATTTTAATTTAGACCCTAAAGATTTTTTCTCCTCTAACTCAGCAGCCAATTTAAGGAGAATTTCATCAAGTTTCCCACTGGATTCTCCCGCCTCAATCAAGTTTAAAGTAACGTCATCGAAAATGTCCTCCTCCTCCCTAAAAGAATCTGCTAAGTTTTTCCCAGACTCAATACTACTTTTTACATTTCCTATAACTCTTCTAAATTGAGGGTTGCCCGCCTGCATTTCCATAATCTCCAGAGATCGCGTAAGTGGCAGTCCTGCAGATACCATGGTGGCCATCTGCCTCATAAAAACAACTTTATCTTTCAAAGGTACTCCGCCTATATTAATTTCGCTTAAACTTTGTACATCCAGACTAAAGGTATCTTTAATATTTACAACCACAAGTCCTTTATCATGTAGTATTTCACTTACAGAAGCTTCATCTTTTGCCTCCATACTCCCTTTTACTTCTTTCCCTTCTACTGTCCTCGCATAGTATTTAAATTTTTTCATTTACAGTTTTTAAGACTTAAGTAATCTTGAAACTTCCTCAGGATATACAGCATATTCCTGAGCTATCCTCATCCCAATTACTCCTTCCCTTACTAGATCGACAAGGGATTTTTCTAATGAAACCATTCCTATATCCGAACTTGTTCTGATTACATTATCAATCTGATGAGTCTTACTCTCTCTTATCAATGTCTTAACTGCAGGATTAACAATAAGGATTTCGGCTACAGCTCTTCGCCCTCCGCTATCAAGAGGTATCAGTCTTTGTGCCATTACCACCTCCAAAATACTTGAGAGCTGAGCTCTAATCTGAGTCTGCTGCTCTTCTGGAAATACATCGATCATCCTATCAATACTCTGTGCAGAGTTGTTAGTATGCAGTGTTGCAAATACTAGATGCCCTGTTTCTGCCAAGGTTATAGCAGCTGATATGGTTTCATAATCTCTCATTTCCCCGACCAAGATTATATCAGGATCCTGCCTCATAGCACTTTTAAGAGCAATAGGCCAGGAGTGAGTGTCCTGTCCCATCTCTCTTTGGTCTATCAATGATTTCTTCCCTTGAAATATATACTCAACAGGATCTTCAATAGTTATTATTCTAGAGAATCTATTTCTATTAATATCCTCAATCATAGCAGCAATAGTTGTACTTTTACCATGCCCTGTAGGACCGGTAACAAGAATCATTCCCTGTCTTAGTTTTACAAACTGATGATAGATTTGAGGAAGCTTCAGTTCATCAATCGTACGGATTCTATTAGGGATCAGTCTGAATGCAGCAGAAAGATTTCTCATAGCATAGAAAGCATTAATTCTAAATCTGCCACTGTATTTTCCTTCATGCGTATATGCGAAATCTATCTCTTTATTTACCTCCAGCAGCTCTCTTTTATCATCACTCATCAGAGGCAGAATTAACTCTCCGGCTTCTACCGGATCAACTATATCCCCTCCAAACTCTTCTAGCTCTCCATCTACTCTAACCACAGGAGGATAACCTACAGATATGTGTAGATCAGATGCTCCTTTTTCTATCGTGTATTCAAGCAAGTCACCAATTTTCTTTTTAGTAGATACTTGTGTATCCATCTCTATCTTTGAATCTTGGTTATTCAATGTGGCCATCGAAATATCATCTTGAACTTCCTGTTTATCTAAAACTAGAGCACTGCCTAAATCCACCACTTTTTGCTCCTCCAAAGAGTCCTCCTTCTGTGAGATGACACTCTGCCCGTTATTTTGTGGAGTTAGATACTCTTCTTCCATACTCTTACTTTTCCCCGGACTTTGATTATCTTCTTTCTCCGTCTTCACTTGATTACTATCTTGGGGAATCTTTTCTTCAACTTCAGACTTTTTATATTCAGGCATTATATCCTCTAAAGAGTCGTGAACAGAATCTTTAGGGTGCGTATCTATTTTCCCCTGGAAATCTCCATACAGATCTTGCTGATTTAAAACAGTTTGGTCAGCTGGCTGGGTATTAGATCTTTTATCATCAAATGCGGGATATGATAAGTTTACTCCATTATTTTGGACTATTCTATTGTTTTGGGCAGTATTATCCATTTTTAATTATTTAACTAGAAATTACTCTCTAGATACACGCATTACCTCTTCTATTGTAGTAATACCTTCTAAAGATTTCAAATATCCATCCTCTACCATAGTGAGCATACCATTTGACTTTGCCTCTTTTTCTAATTCATTAGATGTTGCTTGATCCATTATCATTCTACTAATTTTTTCAGTAACATCCAATACCTCAAAGATTCCCACACGACCTGAGTATCCACTACCTCCACATCTATCACAACCTTTCCCTTTATAAAGGGAAAACTGAGGTTTACCACCAGGGCCAGTTGTAGCAGGTTTCATTACAGAAGCTCCATTTTCCCCCCTTCCTTTTTTAGCAGCTATCACACGATTAATATATGAAACAATATCAAAATCCTTCACATCACTAAACTCTTTAAGAATATCATCTATCAACTCAGGTTCTGCGGGATATGCCTCTATACAATGCTTGCAGATTCTTCTGGGAAGTCTCTGTGCAACAACAACGCGCATAGTGGAAGCAAGAAGATAAGGCTCTACTCCCATATCAAGAAGCCTGGGGATAGCTGCAGGTGCACTATTAGTATGCAAAGTAGAAAGAACCAGGTGCCCTGTAAGTGATGCCTGTATAGCCAATTCCGCAGTTTCCTGATCTCTAATCTCACCAACCATAACGATATCAGGATCCTGTCTTAGTACAGATCTTAAGGCGTTCGCAAAAGTCAGACCAATATCAGGATTTATCTGTATCTGAGTAACCCCAGGTATACGTATCTCTACAGGATTTTCCAAGGAGATAATGTTGACTTTGGGATCATTGACTTTCATAAGAGAGCAGGCCAGTGTTCTTGTTTTACCGCTACCAGTAGGACCAGTCACCAGCACTATACCATTAGTAACCTTAATTGCATCCATAAATACTTTGTATGCACTTCCCCTAAGACCTGTTGTCTCTAGTGTAATACCAGAGGTGTCAGATTCTAAAAGACGCATAACCACTTTTTCTCCATGAATCGAAGGCATCACTGAAACACGTATATCTATCTTCTGACCATTTACCTTAATCTGGAATCGGCCATCCTGAGGTAATCTCCTTTCATCTATTTTAAGATTCGAAAGAATTTTAACTCTAGAAGAAATAGCTGCTGTTAAATTCTTAGGTAGAACAAGTCTTTCAGTCATTACACCATGAATTCTAAACCGTACTCTTAATTTAGTCTCCATAGGCTCTATATGAATATCCGAAGATGATGATGTAACAGCATACTGCAAAATTGCATTTACAATTCTTGCAACAGGAGCATTTCTTAACTCAGCACTGGAAAGTATCTGGTTAGGATCTTCATTAATTTCCTGGATTGGTAGTTCAACATCTTCAAGAGCTTCTGTAACTTCGGAACTCATCATATCTCCCACACGCTGATCCAATACAAAATTAACGCTTTTTTGAGTAGTAATGTATACCTGTATCTTTGTCCCAAAAGGGTATCTCTGCTGAAGTGCCTGAGTAGCCTGTACATCGAAAGGATCTTTCATCGCCAATTTCACATAGTCATCTCCGCGCTCAAAAGGTACCGCATTAAACTCCTGTAGGAGATCTACATTAACTTCTGCAATCGTGCTTTCAGGTATACTGATTTCACTGAGATCGACATATGGTATGCCAAAAATCTCTGATTTAGCCTTAGCTACCGTTTCATCATCTATAAGGCCAAGCTCCTGGATTATAGCTTCTTCACTTTTAGGAGATTTAGACCTTTCCACACGAACTTTATCAGCTTGATCCTCGCTGAGTACCTTATTATCCTCTAGATATTGTAAAAGTGTAATTTTACTCATAGGGCAGTAGTTATGTTATTAATAAATAATATTGGAAAGATAGAGGATAGTCAAACTTTTATCTAAACCTGTAATATCTAATCTTAATATATCGATCATACAATCTCTGAAGTAGATGAGGAGGTTTTCTATATGCATACTCATACGTCCTCTCAATATTTTCTAGATATCCTCCAAATCCCTTTTTATACTGGGAGTATCCATATCCTAGGTTTCCCTCTTTATATTTCTCATCTGGTAGTACTCCCCAGTTATTAAATCTATTTACACTCTCTCTTTGCCCCAAAAGCATGCATTCCCATCTTAGCAGCATCGGGGCTCTTAGATTATTTTCACTATCTGTCTGAGCACTGTAAAGGGCAGACACTTCATTGTCGTCAATGGCAATTAGTATCATCGCAAGAATCTTGTCATCCTTTCTTGCAATACCTAATCTTAAAATATCATCACTGCTTCCAAGATACTTCCACATATTCAGGAAATAGTCCTTGGATTTTACGCTGAAGCCCTTTCTCCGTCCGCTCAATTTAAGATATGTATGAAAAAGATCCCAATCTTTTCTCTCCTTTGAAAACAGTATCTCCACCCCCTTCTTCCTTGCCCTTCTGATATATGTGGAATAGTTCTTGCTCATACCATTTTCCTTGCACCATACAAATAGATCTTCTTCATTGCTACCAACAAGATCTATCATCCAGTTGTTTTCAGATTGAACAGAATTTATGCTATGTTTAAACCCCAGCTGATCCGGAACTTTTGCAATATCAGAACCTTGTAGAAAAGCAGGGTCTACTTTAATACTCCCGACACTTTTGTTCTCCCAGTACTCTTTTAATGCTCCAAGAACTTGAGTATAGTTTCGAATACTGTCTTTAATTAACAATGGGCCTCTCGGACAATATATATACTTCTCAAATCGGGTGCTCTCTTTAACACAAAGAGCTACTCCTAAAAGTTGACTATTAAGAAAAACAGCCATTCTTTTAATCCCTTTGCTCAGAGATTTCTGAAATTCTCCCCACTGCCAGGTCTGAAGAAAAGTTTTTCTTTCACATTGAGTCAGATATTCTTCCCACTCCCTTTGATTTTTAATCTCTACTAACTGCATATGGTATATAATAGTAGATTAGAGATGACATATCTAGCAATCACACAAAATTTCGATATAGATAGTGACAATACAAGAAAGCTCATATCAAAACTCTGGGGGAGGAAAATAGATATTAAAGGGATAAATAATAACCCTGATTTCCATATGATAGATGCAAGAGAGGAAAATTCAATAGGTATTGAGGAAATTAAAAATCTTCAGAGCGAAATGAGATACAAACCGTTCCAGGAGAAAGTACAAATTGCACTAATTTGGGATGCTAAAAAATTAACAATACAAGCTCAGAATGCATTTCTTAAAACACTGGAGGACAGCCCAGACACGACCGCATACATACTCACTGTCGCAAATGAAAAAAATCTTCTGCCCACGATTGTTTCGAGATCAAAAAAAATATATTTCAAAACTAAACGGAAGAAAAAAGAATCAAAACTCACGACAGATATCTGTTTTGAAAACAGTGATTTAATATTCTGCTTTTCAACATTTGAGAAGATTGCAAAGGATAAAATAGAGACTTTAGAATATCTCGATACATATCTCAATACTTTACAAGAGCAGTTAAGAAATGGTATTAAGAAAGGTATTGATATTGAGGATATTACTCAGAAGATTTCCTTGGTAACCACTACCAAAGCAAGAGTTAATGCAAACGGAAATAGACGGTTGCTGCTTGAGAATTTGTACCTGCAGATTCAAAATATTAAGTAGTCCAACCCTTAACATTTGAGTCAATAACACGTAAAATATAACAGGTGTCCTGCTACTAGATAAATTGCGGAAAAAGACTTTAATATGACAAAAACCAGTACTTACGGAGCATCTAATATTCAGGTTTTAGAAGGATTAGAAGCTATAAGAAAAAGACCGGCTATGTATATCGGTTCTACTGATGAAATGGGACTGCATCATATATTTACTGAGATATTGGATAACTCTGTTGATGAGGCTATTGCGGGGTTTTGTGATCATATATGGGTAACACTTAACAGAGATGGGTCCTGTACTATAAAAGATAATGGAAGAGGTATACCAATAGAGAAACATCCCCAGACAAAAGTTTCTACACTCGAAACTGTTATGACCAATCTTCACGCAGGCGGGAAGTTTGATCAGGGAGCATATAAAGTGTCCGGAGGTCTGCATGGAGTAGGTATGAAATGTACAAATGCACTTTCCGAATATATGGAAACAATCGTCTGCAGAGATGGAGGAAAGTACAAGCAGGAGTACAAAAGGGGGGTACCACAATACTCGGTTAAAAAGACAGGGAGTTGTGATGAAACAGGCACACAGCATACTTTTAAGCCTGACCCTAAAATATTTGAAACTACTAATTGGAATTTTCAGACAGTACTTAAAAAATGCAGACAGCATGCATATCTTACAGCAGGTCTATGGTTCACGATAAGGGACGAGAGAGAGGAGGATAGAGAGCCTAAACTTTTTGAACTGTATTTTGAAGATGGAATTAAATCATATGTACAGTTTCTAAATATTGATGAAAAAGTACTTGGCGATGAACCATTTTATATGAACAAGGAAGATCAGGAAGTATTGGTAGAAACAGCAATACAGTACACAGACAGTATGGATGAGGATGTTATGTGCTATACCAATAACATCATCAATCCAGAGGGAGGTACACACTTAGCAGGTTTTAGGATGGCTCTTACTAGCGCCGTAAATGCATATGCACAGGAAAATGATATGCTGAAAGGTATTAAAAATACACTTAATGGAGATGATGTAAGAGAAGGACTAACTGCTGTTGTTTCGGTCAAAGTAATTGACCCCCAGTTTGAAGGTCAGACAAAAATAAAGCTAAACAATCCAGAAGTCAGAGGTATAGTCACAAGTCTACTCAGAGATGAACTGTTAACATACTTTAATGAGAATCCAGATATTGCAAAAAATATAATAGGGAAAGCTGTCCTTGCACATAGAGCCAAGGTTGCTGCAAAGGCAGCAAGGGACGCGGTAATTAGAAAGAGTGCATTAGAGAGTTCAACACTTCCGGGAAAACTTACAGATTGTATTAGTAATGATCCTTCAGAGTGTGAATTGTATATAGTGGAAGGCAACAGTGCAGGTGGAAGTGCGCGTCAGGGAAGAGATAGACATACTCAAGCCGTTTTACCTCTGAGAGGAAAAATCATTAATACACACAAATATAGAGTAGATAGAGTTTTAAGCAATAAGGAATTCAATGATATTACTACTGCACTGGGAGTAGGAATAGGGGGCTCTTTAGATATTAAGAAATTAAGATATCATAAAATAATAATAATGAGTGATGCTGATGTTGACGGTCTTCATATCACGACATTGGTTCTTACTCTGCTATTCAGATTCTTCAGACCCCTCATAGAACAGGGCTATGTATACGTTGCACAGCCACCACTCTTTAAAGTAGAAATAGGTAAACAACGCTACTACTTCCTAAATGATAAAGAGAAGGAAGATTTTGTCAGAAAAGCTAGAACTAAAGGAAAAACTCCAGTTGTAAACAGATTCAAAGGATTAGGAGAAATGGATCCAGAACAGCTCTGGGATACAACAATGAGTCCTGAAAACAGGGTTCTTAAACGAGTGAATATAGAAGATGCACAGGAAGCAGAACATACCTTTGAAATGCTAATGGGCAACGAAGTCCCTCCGAGAAGACGCTTTATACAGAAATATGCCAATCAAGCTATATTAGATGTTTAGTCATACCACTATGCCAGAGGAAAAAGAAATTAAAAACACAACAAAAGAAACCAATGAAACCTTAGAGGCCAGCACTACATTTAAACCCGGGGAGATAGCTCCTAGAAATATTGTAGACGAAATGAAATCAAACTTCATAGACTACTCAATGTCGGTAATTGTATCCAGAGCACTTCCAGATGTACAAGATGGTCTTAAACCATCTCAAAGAAGAATTCTTGTAGCTATGAATGATCTTGGTCTTAAACCTAGTGCACATTTTAGAAAATCTGCAAAAATTGCTGGAGATACCTCTGGTAACTACCACCCTCATGGAGAAACTGTAGTATATCCGACTATGGTAAAACTAGCCCAGCCATTCTCTATGAGATACACATTAGTACATGGACAAGGAAACTTCGGATCAATAGACGGAGATGCCCCCGCCGCTATGCGATATACAGAAGCAAAACTTTCAAAAATCTCTATTGAACTTCTAAACGATTTAAACAAAGGAACTGTTCCGTTTATAATCAACTATGACGGCACTAAACTAGAACCGACAGTTCTTCCTACACTATTCCCAAACCTTTTAGCAAATGGATCTCAAGGTATTGCAGTAGGTATGGCGACACAAATTCCTCCACATAACCTTTCAGAGCTAATAGATAGTCTAATTGAAATGATAAGTAGAGGAAATAAATGGGAGGGCAAGGCCATATACAATGAACTAAGAAAAGCCAAAGAATCAAAAGAGGTTACACCACAAACACTTAATGCAACACCTGAGGGTTACCTGGAAAGCTATGTAGATACTACAAGTATTGAATATACCGAACAGATTAAAGATATAGAGAATAGACTTGAGGAGAACGGTGAATCCCTCTATCCTCAATTCAAATCAGATATTACCCCTTCAGAGTTGATCGAAATAATACCAGGCCCCGATTTCCCAACAGGAGGAACAATATATGATCAGAAAGAAATTCTTAATGCATATGCTACCGGAAGAGGTCGAATATTGCAAAGAGCAAAAGCAAGTATCATTGAAGGTAAAAAGGGAAGATATCACATTGTAATTACAGAAATTCCATACCAGGTTAATAAAGAGCATATGATCAGCAAGATTGCTGATTTAGTTAAAGATAAAAAGATAACAGGCATTGCAGATATTAGAGATGAATCCAACAAAGATGGTATTAGGGTTGTGATAATTCTCAAAAAAGACGCACAACCAAAAGCAGTATTAAACAAGCTGTACAAATATACAGAGATGCAGAAAGCCTTTAATGCTAACATGATCGCTCTTGTGGATAATGAACCTAAGACACTACCTCTTAAAAGAATGCTTGAGCTATTCATGTCATTTCGTATTGCGGTCACTATCAGACGGTATGAATACGATCTGGCAGAAGCACGATACAGAGGACATATATTAGAAGGTTTGCTTAAAGCTCTAGACATGCTCGATGATGTAATCTCAACTATACGTAAATCCAAGACACAAGACAGTGCTAAAACCAATCTTGTAGATAAATTTAAATTCACCGAAGTACAAGCCCAGGCAATTCTTGATATGCAGCTCAGAAGACTGGCAGCTTTAGAAAGAGTAAAACTGCAAAACGAGCATAAAGATACTAAAGAAAAAATAAAAGAATACAACGCCGTGTTAGGAGATGAAAACAATATTCTTGCAGTTATAGATGAAGACTTGCAAAGGATTAAAAAAACATATGGTGATGAGAGAAGAACCAACGTTATAAAAGGAAAAGTGGGGGAAATAAGCGAAGAGGATATGGTAGCATCAGAGGAAACTCTGGTAACAATTACACATTCGGGATACGTCAAAAGAGTAAACCCGGGATCTTATAGGGCACAAAAAAGAGGAGGTAAAGGAGTAACTGGGGGAAATAATAAGGAGGGAGATTTTGTAGAACATGCCATACTATGCAATACACTTGATGAACTGCTTCTCTTTACAAATAATGGAAAAGTTTATAACCTAAGAGTTTTTGAGATTCCGGAATACAGCAGAACTGCCAAGGGTATCCCTCTTGTTAATCTAATACAGCTTGAGCAGGATGAAATGATAAACTCTTTTGTTACAAGAGATCCTAAAGGAGGCGTAGGGGAGGGTAAAGAAGATAGTAGGACCAAGAAGAATAGATACCTTACTATGGCCACCAAAAAAGGAATTATCAAAAAGACTGAGATAGAAGAATTTGGTAATATAAGATCTAATGGTTTAATTGCACTTACATTAGAGAATACTGATGAACTCACATGGGTAAAACCTACAACTGGTAATGATGATGTCATACTAATAACCACAGAAGGCAAATCCATTAGATTCCATGAATCTGAGGTAAGAGCTATGGGAAGAACGGCTAAAGGAGTTATTGCTATGAAATTTAAAACAAAGATGGATTATATCGTCAGTATGGATATTGTCCGAAATGAAAATTTTAGGTTATTGGTTGTGTCCGAAAATGGATACGCAAAGATGACCGAATTAAAAGAGTATGGAGCTCAAAAAAGATCGGGCAGCGGTATTTTTACATTCAATGTAACAACTAAAACGGGAAAAGTATCAGCTGCAAGAATTCTTGATAATCCTGATAAGACAGAAATAGTTGTAATATCAGAAAATTCAAAGGTCATTAGATCAAGCCTAGAAGCGGTACCCACTCAAGGAAGACAGACAAGCGGAGTAAAGATAATGAACTTAGATAAAAATGATAAGGTCGCCACTGTAGCACTTATGTGATTCTTACTCTTCTATCTTTAGTCATATCATCATAATATCTATATAAATATTTAATCGTTGACAATACCTTCTGATAATCAAAGTCCTTACTCTTAACCTGACATTCGATTTTCACAATCTTATCAGACAGTTCATTGACTTTCTTCTCAATATTTTTCATTTCGCTACTATTCATCTCTTCTCTCTTACAATTTATTAATTAATTTTAAAACAATTAAAAATATATTTCCTGACTTAGAATATAGTAAGAGAAGCTTCTATAATTTTGGCTATCTAAATTAACATATATCCTTTTGTACAACTATACATATAGATATATAATTAAAATAGTATGAAAATAATTACAGCCATAATTTCTTTTTTGACGTCAACCTTTTCTATCTTTAATATTTTAACACTCCCATACAACGAAACAGATGATAATAGCAATGAACCCTATGAATCTATTAGTATAGAAGAGATGAATACTGAAGATATTCAACCTGTGCAAACACCAGCTAGTACTGATTGGTGGGAGTATCCTGAAGATATAAAAGAGTGTGAAAGAGATGGAGGCGACTTGCTTGTTTTAGTTAATAAAGAATATAAATTACCCAGCAGTTATGCCCCTGCTGATTTAGTAAAAGTAGGAGAGGACGTCATAAGAAGAGGCAATAATTACTATCTTAGATCTATAGTTATTAACGATTTAACAGATCTGACCAGTGATGCAGAGGACGATGGTATAGATCTTAGTATAGTAAGTGCGTATAGATCATACAGTACACAGGCAACAACTTATCAGTATTGGGTAAATTACAACAATGGCTGTGTGTCATGTGCTGATAGAATCTCTGCCAGAGCAGGACATAGTCAGCATCAACTAGGTACAACTCTGGATTTTAGCAGTAATGAAATTAATGATCGTTTGGGTTCAGAATTCAGTAATACAAAAGCAAGCCAATGGCTTGAAGAGAACGCATATAAATACGGTTTTGTGATAGGCTTCCCTCAAGGGTATGAAAGTATAACAGGATATAGTTATGAAAGCTGGCATTATAGATATATAGGCAGAAAAAATGCTTTAGAAATGAAAAATAGCGGAATGATACTAGAAGAGTATCTGAAAAGTAAAAACTAACTAGTTTTTATGCTATTATATTAACCATCAATATGATTAAAATCATTAAAAAAATCTGGTATAAGTTTGTAGTACTTTCTATGAACTTAGTATATTTCTTTTTTAAGCTCCTTCCTACTCAAAACAAGGTTTCCTTTCATAGCAGATTGGTACAAGATGAACCCCTTGATTTTCGTTTGATAAGGGAGGAAATTAAAAAAAGGGATCCTCAATGTGAAACTGCTTTATTAGCTAAGAGATTACACAGAAATTTAATAGGAGAGATCTTATACATCCCTTACCTAATTAAGCGAATGTATCATATAGCGACTAGCAAAGCATGTGTTATAGATAGCTATATTATCCCCATATCTGTACTACATCATAAAAAGAATTTAATTGTCATACAGATACCTCACGGCATGGGATGTATTAAAAAAGTAGGCTATCAAACTTTAGAAAAGATAGAGGGAGATTCTGATGAACTCGCTACGGAGATGAGAATGCATAAGAACTATGACTATGTTATCGCTAATGGCCCTGAAGCCGGACAGTGGTATGTCGAAGGATATAGAATTGATCCCGAGATTATTAATTTAGCCGGTATGCCAAGAATAGACTATCTTAGAGATACAAGGGGTATCATAAATCCCAAATTAAAAGAAATGTGTCCTACTTTAAATACTAAAAAAACCATTGTATATATCCCGACATTTCGCAGAGAAAAAGATGTAAAAACAGAAGAATTAATAGATGCCGTTAACTACAGTAAATATAATCTGGTAATTACATGCCATCCTAATCATATTATAGTGTCAGATAATCCCAATGTCATAATATCAACCAATGAAGATGTTATGTATCATGAATGGATAAAAGCCTGTGACTACTTTATCAGCGATTACTCTGCTGTAATATTTGAAGCAATGCTTCTCAACAAGAAAATATATTTTTACGTATATGATTTTGATGAGTATAAAGAGAATAGGGGGTTAAATCTTGACTGGTTTAAAGAACTCCCACAATATACTTCTAAAGATGCGAAAGAGATTATAAAATTAATAGAGAAAGATGTATATGATTTATCTGATCTAGACAATATTAAGGATAGATATCTTTCTGCGAGAGATAATCAGTGTACAAAGGAAATCGCTGATTTAATATATAAAGGATAAGATAAAGTATGAAAAAAGATAAATTTTTAGAAGTAGTTAGAAGACTATACATCATTCTAGGTTTTACATTTCTAGCAGCTGCATTAGTACTAGTAGCTTTTCCCATAGCACCATACATTCTGTATAGATTGAATCCTGGTTTAACAGATACTGAGATTGATAATATAAGCAAAGAGGTAGTAGAAACAGAGATAATTCCAGTGGAAATAAGCAATGAAGATAGTAATCTGCCTGAATTCGATTCTACCTTGCCCAAAGATCCTCATCTTCTAATCCCAAGCATTCAAGTTAGTTCACCCATAGGTCAAAGTCAAGATTCAGAAGAAAGCTTAAAAGATGGTACATGGTTAGTTCCTGATTATGGCACTCCTGATGATAATTCACTACCAATAATTATGGCCGCTCATAGATTTGGATATATTTACTGGGATAGAGAAACAAGAAACCAAGTTTCTTTCTACAATTTACCAAAGACCAGCATAGAAGATACAGTAGAAATTATATGGAATCAAAGAAAATATGTTTATGAAATATACGCAGAGGATGAATCAACATATATAAAAGATTATGAAGCAGATCTAATTCTATACACCTGCAAGTACTTTAATTCTCCTCAGAGAATATTCCGATATGCTGTAAGAGTAGAGTAGACACTTCTAACCCTATAGTGTATACAAATAAGCTATAAGATGATATAATTACCCATCATCATAAATTATTATACAAAATTTAGATGAAAAACATATTTAAATCTACTCTTTTAGTTGCTACAATATTCGCTTTTAGCGTTGAAAAAGTACTTGCTGATAGTAACGGAGTATATACTCCCTACAAACCTCACCCACCAGTAGATACAGGTTTAGAAAGTTCAGCAATCTTTTACATTGGAGCTTTAGTACTTTTTATACTAGGCTTAGCAACTTTAAGTACAGCTAAAATCTTAAAGGAAAAGCTCTCTAAATAAAACCTTAGGGGGCTCCTTTAGGTTATTCATTTCTTAACCTTAAATCAATGAAAATATCTTTAGTAATACCAACATATAAAAAAAGAAAGAATGAAGTCATCGAACAGTTAGATAGACTGTATTCTTATCTTACAAGAAAAAACCCGGACTTTGAGTTAATTTTTGTCATAGATGGATATATAGATCACATTAAGGAGATACTAGAAAAATATATTAAAGAGAATAGATTGCAAAAAGTTAAAATAGTAGGATATAAAGAGAATAAAGGAAAAGGATATGCAATTAGATATGGGATGAAAATGGCTGATGGCGATGTAATTGGTTTTACAGATGCAGATAACGACGTACATCTGAGAACTTTAGGATATGCCATAAATTCAATTAAAAGAGATGATATTCTAACTGTTATCCCTTCTAAATTTCATAAAGATTCTAATATTGAGATGTCTTTCAAGAGAAAATTCCTCTCTTCTCTATTAATCGACTTAAATAGGCTATTTTTAAGGTTACCTAAGGGTATAGATGACATTGGCTGCGGTTTAAAGCTTTTCAAAAAAGAACTAA
>Ga0272443_10000406_pt1 | contig 82402 bp, 63 predicted proteins | sample SSMAcet12_FD_193581 | JGI IMG/M metagenome (GOLD analysis project Ga0272443, IMG submission 193581) | Marine sediment archaeal communities from Little Sippewissett salt marsh, Falmouth, MA, United States - SSM-Acet-12 | ecosystem: Environmental > Aquatic > Marine > Wetlands > Sediment ...
TTGAGAACAGAATGGATCGGCTGGAGAGCAGACTGATCGATCAATCACCAACCGGGAACCCATAGTCTCCGGTTTCGTTAATCTCATAAATACACATCAACATTGAATCCGGAGTTGCTATGGATATTATCGATCCGAAGATAAACGAATATTTGCAAACTGTCTCGCCACAGAGTCCTCCCCCTTTCGACAGAATGGAGAAGTACGCAAAGGAGAACAGGTTTCCGATTATCGGTCCACTCGTTGGACGGTTCCTTCAGCAGATAGTCCCTGTCACAAAAGCGAAGAGAATATTCGAACTGGGATCAGGTTATGGCTATTCGGCACTCTGGATGGCGCTGGTACTGCCTGAGGATGGTAAGATCATCTGCACGGACGGCAAGGAAGAAAACCGCAAGATGGCGCTTGAGTATTTCAAGGAAAGCGGACAGGAAAAGAAACTCGATTTCCATGTGGGTGATGCTATCGAGATATTAAAAGAAGAAGATGGATTATTCGACATTATACTCAATGACATAGACAAACACGGCTACCCCGATACGATAGAACCGGTAAAGGCTCACCTTAGATCGGGCGGCATCTTCGTAACCGACAATCTCCTGATATCAGGTCGAGTATTGGACGAGAATCCGAATGACTCCGCGAAGGGAGTCATGGAATTCACCAAAATGCTCTATGCAGACAACGATTTCATGACTACGATTATGCCAATCCGTGATGGCATCTCGATTGCGGTTAAGAAATAGCAGAAGTGAGGATTGATATACTCTATGCAATCATACAGAAAGCGGAGCCATAAGACTCCGCTTTTTGCCTTATATTATTCCATAAACCGAAATCATCTGCGGGAGCATCATTTACAATATTCGCACGGTTCCGGACCACCCTGGAACAGGTAATTTATGAGATAAACAACGTCATCAATATCGACAAAACCAGAGCAATCCACATCACCTGAATCTTCAGACGGCAACGGAGCCGGACCTCCCTGGAAAAGATAGGCAATAATGTATACAACATCATCAATATCAACAAACTGATTGCTGTTAACATCTCCGCAAATCCACGGAACAATATCTACGGCGATATGATCGTAAAACCATGCTCTTGCCTTCTCGACATTCTCAATGAGATCATTTGCAGTACCGTTCATGACAGACGAGAGGATAGTAAATATTGTAAGCGTATCACCATAACCGAGTTCATAGTCGTTGAAATAGGTCATCACAGAATGAGCATCAACCTCATAAGGTAATTCACAGTAATAGCCGGAATTCTGCATATTCGTATATAATTCTCCATCTACGAATCCCGACTGCGGCCAGACATAAACCTCATTGTTTTCTATATATGCCCCGTAGGGTTGTGCATTGCTGCTAAAATCGCCTTCCTGTGTAATATACCCAAGGAATGAAACACCGGCATATCGTCTATCATCATATTGACATCCTGCCATATCCCACTCACTGCCACGCTGATAGACCATTCGCTGTGATTCATTGATATACCCACTATTTTCCGCTCCACCATCTGACGGAATATCGAAATCCAGGACCTGCCCGATAGTCAGCCCATTATGAGTAAGATCATCGAATGAATAGAGGTTCATCTCCTGAATAATGAATTCGCAACTGTCACTCGTATAGGGTGCATACCAGACAAGATCGATACCGACCGTTGAATCTCTCGTAATGAATGTTCCCGTTTTATACTGCTCATATTCCCCCATACCGACAGTCGGTTCTGTATCCTTACCCATGTCAACCAGCTTTAATTTCTGATCTCCGAACATAGAGAACGACATTAGAGTATCATCACCACGAATGTATCCCACAACAGGTGAACCATCATAGAGATATATGTCAGCATCCACCTCGTCACACTCCTCACCCGACACGGTGAAATCGAGGTTGGCGCCTCCGACCCCCTGATATGCATAATTACCGTAGTTGGTCACCGCGAGACGGATACAGCCCGTCGAGACAGTATCAATATTGGCGGGACGATAGTCGCAGGCATCACCAACACCATCCCCATCGGTGTCTGTTTGATCCGGATTGTAGATTATCGGGCAGTTGTCTTCGTCACATGAAGTATTGGCATATCCGGGATTGCCATAGCCGTCGTCATCAGTATCCGTGCATTCGTCACAGACATCACCGATGAAATCATTATCGAAATCCGCCTGATCCGGGTTCGACATAGTCGGGCAATTATCGCAGGCATCCATGATACCATCAGAATCCGAATCCGTATCATCCGGACAACCGAGCACTACTTTGTACATGGAACGACCGTAAGTACCGGCAAGCAACATCCTTGATCCTACATCAAACGCAAGATCTGCCACCGGACTCGAAAATGGAAGACCTATACCGAGTGTAGTCCATGTTGTTCCGTAATCAGTGGAGCGGTAAACATCATAATCCGTCGCAAGATATAGATACGATGTATTGTGATAATCCACGATGATATCATTAACCGGTGCATCTGGAAGGTCACCGTGTATGTCGTTCCATGTCTGACCATAATCGGTGGTACGGTAAACATGAGGAACCGGTTCAGCCTGTTTGTAGCCCGATAAAGTTATATATGCGGTCGCGGCATCGAACGGATCGATTGTAATCTGTGTCACCCATCTCTCGGGGAGTCCACCATCAATCTGTGTCCAGTTCGTACCCGAGTTCGTGGTTACCCAGACATTGCCATCCGCACAACCGGCATAGATCACTTGACCGTCACTACGGCTGACATCAATAGTCGTGGTCGTACCGAGCTGGCTGGTCTCGCCATTCGTCAGATCGTCACTTATCGGAGTCCATGATTCAGCACCATCATTTGTTCTATAAACCCTCTGAGAGCCGTAGTAGAGGACCAGGTTGTTATTCGGGTCCATTTTGATCGGAGTATTCCAGTTATGATTATCATTATCATAATCGATGCCCGACAGTGCGTATGCGTAAGTCTCTCCCCCATCTGTAGATTTCACAAGAGACCCATACTGATACTCCATATAGACGACGTCGGAGTTGGTATAATCCACAATACATTGGAAACCGTCGCCACCGAGTATTTCTTCCCACCCGTCAACAGCTCCTTCGGTCTTCATTGTACCATTATCCTGTGCTCCTCCATAGAGTACATCCGTGTCATTCGGGTCTATTGCAACGGCATAGAACTGCGTATTGGGCATTCTCAGCAGGTTCAACCATGATGTCGCGCCGTTATAGCTGAGACTGACTCCACCGTCAGAACCGTTGTATATCCAGTTCTGATTGGTTGGTGAGATATACATCGCATGATGATCGACATGAATGCCATCATCTGAATTCACCCACGAATCTCCACCGTCATCACTTCGATATTCACTCACTCCAAGTACGAACACCCTGTCAGGATTCCCCGAAGCGCATCGAATCTGCCCGAAATACCATCCACCGTCCCAGGAACCATACACATCACTCACGGGACCATCGTTAACCTGTGTCCAGGAATCGCCAAGGTTTGTACTCTTGTAGATTCCAATAAAATCTCCCTCTGCGGTTGCATATACTGCATATACGGTTGATGATTGAGGGTCAACACATACACCGATCCTGCCATTTTCAACGGAGGCAGACGGCAGGCCATTCGTAAGAATTTCCCATGTATCGCCATAATCGGTGGAGCGATACAATCCACTCGTCTCTCCCCCGTAATAGATTCGATCATTGTAACGGACCTTTTCCCACATAGCTGCGAAGACATAGCCGGAGGATGGATGCATTGCAACATCGATACAGGCTGTTGAATCTGTTACATACAATATCTGTTCCCAGGATGATCCCCCGTCGGTTGAGCGATAGAGTCCTCTCTCGGGATTTACATCTCCGAAGTGACGACCCGTAGCTGCAACAAACAGGGTTTCCGGTCGAAGTTCGTCGATATCAATACGACCTATATGATAGCTGTATGAAAGCCCCATGTGATCCCATGTAGCCCCACCATCGGTTGTCTTATAGATTCCCGTTCCCTCGAATGTATGACTACTGGCATTTGCTTCACCCGTTCCGACATATATGATATTTGGATCTTCCGGGTGAATCGCAATCGCACCAACCGCCTGGTTGTTTACATCATCAAAAATCGGTTCCCACCCAGTACCGATCCCATCGAGTAGAAACACTCCCCCTGCAGCGGATGCGGCATAAACCATCTGAGAATCTTCCGGATTCACAGCCAAATCGACAATTCTTCCGGGTATATTGGAGGGTCCTGCAAGCTCCCAGTTTACATCGTCTCTGTAGTCCTTCTCCGGGTTCTCACGCATACTACGGGACACCTGCTCTGCTTCGAGCCTCGCATCTATGGATATGTTCTCACCGGGATACGCTCTCTGTAGATAGAACCATTCATTTGGACGTCGAAGTGGTTTGGGTATATTCCCATCACGCTTCATGAGATAGAATTTGCTCTTGTCCACCTGTTTCGATGCAACCGGTCCATTATCATCAAGCGTTGTGTAATACATTACCGCACACAGAAGTACAACCAGGACCATGACTGAAATGATTATTGCTTTCATCTAAAACCTCGGGGACAGAAGTTGCCTGTTGCGGTAATCAGCAAATCATACCGCGCGTCTCAATGTATCAATCAATAATTACTATCGACTTTAACTAACTGGCATACGATATAATTAATATTGGGTATTAACCGGATATGGTCAAGATAGTTTTTATCTTGTTCTTGCTTGCTGTTATCGGAGATATTGATATTGGGATTTCAAAATCAACTGGGAGCAGGCTCTCCTTTTCCCTTCTTCTTCTTCTTCTCTTTCTTGGCTTTCTTCAGTGCAGTCTCAAATTCTTTGACTTTCTGAAGGACCTCATCAAATGATTTCGGTCGATTGGCGGGATTTCGTTCGAGCATTTCACTTATAAGGTTCAGCAGCGCGAATCTGATATCACCACTTCTTGCAATCCATCCCAACTCACCAACAGAATTGAAATGAGGCAGACGGGTTGTGAGTAGTTGATGAAGAATTACTGCGGTTGCAAATATATCCGATGAGAATGTTTTCTCCGATTCAGGTGCTGCATACCAGTTGTCCCGTTTGCGCAAATAATGTTCGGGAAGAGCAAAATCACAGATCTTCACATTACCGTCCTCATCAAAAAGAATATTGGACGGACGCAGATTCCCATGAACGATCCCATTGTCGTGCGCACATTTCAGTCCGGACGCTATCTGTTTGAAAAGAACCATTGCTTCCTTTATAGAATACAGTCGTATAAGACGGTTCGAGAGTGCGCCACCCTGCGCATATTGAGAGATTATAACACCTGTATTACGGCTTGAGCCGGCACCATATATTTCCAGAAGATTCGGATGATTCAGGCTTGCGAGTTTGCGCGATTCTTTAATCCCCTCTGTTGTCCGCAGCATCTTCTTGATGACATACAATGAACCGTCTTTCTGGCTCTTAACCAGATAAGTTGCACCGAACGGTGACTCTTTCAGAGTTTCGAGAAATACACAATTACTGATGAGTTTCTGATCGAGCTTGATATTGTTTTCAATTGCGCTATCTGCTTTGGGATCAGTACTGCTCAGATAGCTCAACAGCTCGTTTTTCAGTTCCGTAACACTCTTCAATCTATCGCCCGGTTGCTCTTCCAGACACTTCATTATTGAGTCACCGAGACTTTTAGTTATCTCTTTATTCAATTCACAGATATGAACCGGTTCAACTTCCGGACGTTTACCGGTTACCATTTCGTATAATATTTTCCCTGCAGAATAGAGATCCGCTCTATGATCCACCTTGTTTCCGGGTCTGAACTGCTCCGGCGCCATATATGCTGGTGTTCCGACAATAAGGTCTGAATCGGTGAGATCACTTCGATCATTCAGCGACAGGGCAACCCCAAAATCTAGGAGTTTAACGAAACCATCATTCGAAATCAAAATGTTGGAGGGCTTAAGATCACGATGCACCACTCCATTATTGTGAGCATACTCGAGAGCCTTTAGTGTATTGACTACTATATTAAGTTTGTCAGCAAGCCTGGTGGATTCATCGGCGAGGGTTGTTTCCAGTGTTTTACCATCTATGTATTCTGTTACAACATAGTATGTTTCTTCATACTCGCCACAGTCGATAACATTGATAATATTGGGGTGATTGAGACTGGCGATTGTCTTGGCTTCTTTTTCGAGAAGCGCGATGACATCGGCATCCCAATCATCGGTTTTTTTCAGCACCTTTACTGCAACATCACGTTCGAGTTTTACCTGCCTGGCTTTGTAGATTTCAGCGCAGGCCCCTTCTCCAATACGTTGTGATATTACATACTGGTCAATTGTCGTGCCCTGCTCCAATAAAGGTTTGGAGTCTGAACAGGCATCAGTCATATACGATACCCTCCATTATCCGTATCGGCCCCTATCGCAAGAATTTTCCTAATTAATTCAAAAATAAACAGTTGATATACAATTGAACAGGTTCAGCCGATAAATACCGATTTTAACACCTATTGCTTACAAAAATGAACCTGTACAAACCTTAGATCAAATCTGCGCCTCTTTTATACGTCACCATAATAATACGCTGCAATTGTTAGTGTTATATTATTAAAAGGAATCTAAACCGGAATCAAGACTAAAATTCTTAACAAATGCCGGAGGCCTGTCAGTTTCTACAACTGTCAATTGAGGATATTGTTATAAAGGAGTTTGTGGTACCAGACAAATGGAGTTGAGATCATATTCAAATAATGTTTAGTATCTGCTGGTAATTAGAACGGGAGCCGAATGGCTCCCGTCTCTCGGTCATCCCCAAGGGGGACGATGGTGTGATGTTGTATGTTTGGTATAGCGCTAAAGATTATGTGCACACTGACAATGAATTACATCACCTCAATCGTCTAATGTGATGCCTACATACAATCTGCAAATCCATCCCCGTCCGAATCGCAGGGTAGAGGACCGCCCTGGAACAGATAATTGATCAAATACACGACATCATCTATATCTGCCCCACCAGAGCAATCGATGTCACCTGAATCAACCGGAATTGGATCCGGCCCTCCCAGGAAGAGGTAATCAATAAGATATACTATATCATCGATGTCAGTGTTTTCACTGCCATTGAAATCACCGCAGATGTAGTTTGAAACGGTATACTTGACTGAGATACTTCTTAGCTCCTGCAATTCAAGTGCGGAGTTGAAGAGTCCAATGCGAATCTCATCAATCTGCTGAACACTCCTAGTATCCCTCGGTGGCTCTATTCCGAATAGTAAGCAGTCACAGCCATAAGCCTGTTCATAAGACTCCATGAGTTCCCCAAACAAACCCGGAATCGTCGAGCCTTGAAAATAAGGTTGGATAGCAACGATTGCGTTGAGACCTGCTGGTGGCAATCTGTAACAGAAGCAGACAAAAACTGAATCGCGAAACTGCAGTAAGGATACATATCCGCGACTTAACTCTACATCAGATATATATGTATCTTCTGAGTGGAAATACAGATTTACATCCCGCGATTCTTCGTAGATCATGTTTGAATAATCTGAATTCCATACCTGAAGCTTGATTTCGTCAACTTCCGTGCCGCCACGCTCGCTTATCGAAAACCAGGCCGAACCGGTTCCTGAACCAAACGGATATAATGGAGATGTAGAAAATGACACATTGGCACATGGCGAGCCATTTCGATAGGGTACTGCTTTGAATCTCATCCCGTAGGGATTCAGAATCTCATACCCGAAAGAGATGTTGTAGTGCTCATCGTAGAGATAATCACCCTCAGACTCAAGATTAGCATATGTAAGAGCGTTCGAATTGCTTACGTGGAGTTCAGTAAGAGAACTCTCTCGGTAGTAAGTAACTCCAACCAATTCAGAGATTCCCTCCTCGAAGTCGTAGAAGAAGAAATCGAGTGGGTCTCCAGGACTTGGGTATTGCCAGATATACATATTACCGCCAGCTTCAAATTCGCTGTACGCGTAATAACGAAAATAGCCAGAACCGCAAGGTATTGCACCCGGTAGGATTTTACCGTGAACCTGTTTGGGAGCAGCCTCTGTCCATGAAGCCATGTCATTATATATCCAGCCAGGTGCATTTACATCTATAAACCGAATCGCATGCTTGCCCCCACCAGCTTCGCAGTAGTCGGTTCCTGGCAATAAACAATTCCATGAAAGGACGGACCAATGAAGCCAGCCCTCCAGGGTGGTAAGCTGGAAATCACCATAATTAATAGGATTGATCGCGACCTGTACCTCTCCCGGCACCCACTCATCTTCCCAGAGGTGTCCGGTATTCGGATCACCGTCAATATCGACAAACTGGAACTTAAAGTTTGGATAGCAGGTGAAATCAGGGTCGAATGGGAATTCATCCAGAATGTTGTCTGCAGCCGTTGCTGTTGAGGCAAGCATGATGATTAGTACCAGAATTGCCGTTGTCACTTTTGTACGATGGTGCATGTTCAAGAGACACATGTCATACTCCTTTCCTGTGAAACAATAGATCTAGACTTCTCCATGAAGAAGATTCAAAGCATTATAAATCTGTTGAATTTTCCGGACATTGTTTCGAAAGGTCAAGGATGGAAATTTCCGCACAAAAAGTTGTTGGAAAGAACCATACTGGATCGTAAAGTCAATAATAGACTATCATACATCAGATGTCAATGAAAATATCTGTTTATGACTCTCTGATTCGGTCAATCAACTCTGCGACCTGTCTCCCGTCATATAAAACTGGCATAGGGTAGCATGATGTTAAGATACAGATTGAGGGGGATGAAGTTGCAATTGAACAAAGTAATGATATCAACCTTGTATCATATCAACTGGAGAATTTGAAATAAAAGACTGAGCTTAAGCAACAAGACACTCATGTGACGGTTATATAATGCCGGAGGCCGGGATCGAACCGGCACAGAGCAAAGCTCCGAGGGATTTTAAGTCCCTTGCGTCTACCAATTCCGCCACTCCGGCGTGGATTGTTCGGTTGGAGCAGATGACCTATACTTAGTACGGTTATCTACTTAAACCGACTGGGGACAGATAATCCATTCTCAACCGAAAGTCAAATATATCTTTTTATGAAAAATGCCAATATTCAGTCTCAAAGTGACTCCTAATTAGTCCCGTCCGTTTTATTAGAGAAATTCGTAATGGTAAGTAATTGATGTAGAATGGTATGGTAAAGGGACGCACAAGTGTATCCAGAAAAAGAAGGGGACGGATTCAATACCCGTCCCCTGCACACTACCGCTCCTTCCCCCGGAGCTTCTACCCTCGCCTACTTCAGAAGCAGCATTCTCTTCGTATCAGTGAATTCCCCTGCTGTCAGTCTGTAGAAATAAACACCGGACGCGATCCCGTTTGCGTTCCATATCACCTCATGAGTCCCGGCTTGACGATATTCATCAACCAGAGTCGCAACCGTCTGACCCATGATGTTGTAGATATCGAGCTTAACATTGCCCGCTTCCGGAAGGCTGAACGATATCGTAGTCGTCGGGTTGAACGGATTGGGATAGTTCTGATCGAGTGCGAAATCATGCGGAAGTATTTCGCTGCTTCCATTCCCCTCGATCTTTGCCTGAAGATGTCCGCCACTTTCGGCAACAATCACAGCATCAACTAATCTCAATTCGCGTCGATCTGCGTTTGTAATCCTGACAATATCCCCGCAAATGGGATCGATCATGTTTCTCCCATACAGGTCAAACAATCCCACACGGAACACACCATCGACGTTTCCATAGAAAGCGTCAATACCGTCAACAAGACTATGGACCTCGATATTTTCAAAATCACCATCAACTACGAAGTCGAGTTGGACTGCTTTTACAGACTTCTCTGAACCAAGCGATATCACTTGCGATCCGTCATCATGATTGATAACAATCTCGGCAGATCCGACTACATTCTTGCCCAACTGCCCCGTCTCGCAACCTTCACATGGTGCTGGACCACCTTGGAATACGTAGTTAATCAGATATACAATATCATCAATATCAATCCCGCCTGAGCAGTCAACATCTGATATCGACAGTGGTGGTGTTCCACCGGTAAAGATATACCTGATAAGATAGACTGGATCATCAATATCAACAAAGCCACTAGCATTCGCATCGCCACAAATTGGAGTTCTCGCTATATCGGAAATTCGGACTTCATCCACATATCCTTCGTAGTAATCTTGCAAACCGTTGTAGTCATTTTCCCGGTGTATCTTGCCAATTGTTAAACCAATTAATGTCGTATCCGAAAAAAGTGAACCGCTAGCTGGTTTCTCACGCTCTAATCTACCATTCATGTATAATCTTACAGCTGCACCATCATAGCTAACCAAGACACTGCACCATTCACCCAAAGATACTAAAGATTGGGAAATGACCGAATCCTCCGTTGATGACTCCCAATCGGAACCAGTTCGGTAATGAAAGGCGACTTTCTTTGAATCGTTATTTGGAGGGAGAAGCAAAAGATCCCATGTTACCGTCAATCCCTGAGATGATTGATCTGTCGCCATGTTCGATATTATACGAGGTCTTTGTGTCCCAACTCCAGTTGGCATGAAGACAACTTCAAGGCTAAAAGATCCTTTTATTATCTGTGAAGAATCAAAGGGTGTAAAAATGTAATCTGTAGAATCATATGCAACTCCTGCGATAAGACTAATCGCAGAATCGTATATCCCCCCTACACTCGACCAACTATCTCCACATACAATACCATGATTTCCATAGCCTGATTGGTCAAGCACAACTGAATTCTCAATACTATTAAAAGAGTATTTCAAACGTGTATTTGCATCTACAGGCAAACTCTGAGCATAGATTGGGATACTTAGCGATAGCACCAGAACATAAAAATACATTACTTCGATTGCACGCATACGTTCCTCCATTGTTTAAGGCTTTATAACACCTTACTTAAATTGGGATGCAATAATGACTGTTTCTGTGTTTCAAAAGATTAGTAGGGAGCAATAGGCAAATATGTAGAAAAGTTAATAGTATTCTATTAAAGCTTTTAGACTATCGATGTGTCTAGCAAGGTCAAATTCGGATGTATCTGCCTGTCTTTCTTTAAATTCTCTAAGGAAATCATCTCCGTATTCGATGCTTATACAAATGAAATCTTCGTCGAATAACCACTGACGAAAACAACCATCTGCAAATTTGGATACATCGACTGTTACACCGCCGTTCTTTTGAGGAGTTATCTTTGCTACTCCATCCCGTGTTGTGCCCTTATCACACAAGTCGTTAGGAATCGACATGTAGAACAGGTATTCCGCAGCTGGCATACCAGAACATTCGAACAAGAAGTCGTGCGGTGGTAAAAGTCCATTGTTACCTTGGATATCTATCCCGAACAATGATGCTCTCCCAATAGGATTGTTAATGCCACCGAATAGGATTTCATCTTTACTATCATTGTCAATATCCAAGAGTATTGACGTAGCTATACCTCCTCTGTGGAGCATCCATCGGGTTAACCGTCCGCCACCATTCCGAATTTGAATATAGTCCCTTATCGGATTTGAAGACTGAACTACAGTTATTATTATCACTTTTCCATCTGCTGTTCTTGACACAGCTAAATAGTCACAGGCATAGTCTTGATTGAGTTTCTCGCCACAAGAAGCTATATCTCCTGGGTAGTCAGTATTTGGCACAAGTGTGTCATAGCAAATCTGAGTGCCATCATCATCGTAAATCACAATGACTGGAGGTGGTTTATTGTCTTCCGCATAGCGGGGACAAAAGACTACCTCATTTGCTTCATCATCATCGATGTTGGCAACCACAGCATTCCAACCATCCTCCAAACCGATTCCACTTCCACGTGCACACTCAACTGATCCATCCCACTCACTGTGCGAAAACACCTTTTTACCATGGCAATTTCTTACAATAAGTCTTTGCCCTTCCAGATTTGCATATGTAGGATTTCTGTCTAGCCATGGATACAAGAGGAGGAGGAAGATTCCAACCAAAGATATCAACGCCGGAATCTGTACTTTTGCCATACGGCCGTATTTCTTCGCTACGCTGCCAGCGAAATCGAGTGGGCAGACCCGTTCGTCACGGATGATATTCCGGTTCTCGATGGCGTCGGAGAGTGTGGCTATCGGCGTTATATAGAGATTGCGGTGAGGATAAACTTTGGTTAAGTCAGCGACAGTCGCTCTGGCAGTGTCGAAATTAGCTTCCGGTACCGCTATGTGTCTTACCGGTGAGAAGAATGTCCTTTCAATCTTTGCCCGCAGTGTCTTTTCATTGACACCGGTCACATTACCATCCGCATCGATACCGCCCGTAACGGCAACATCACATGCTACAAGACTCTTTCGTGTCGTGACATCATCTCTGCGGATATTGACATCCACAACCAACGCCGCAGCAAGCCCGATCGAATCGCCCGTAAATGTGTGATCGGTATCGTCGATACTCAGACGGATTCCGTACCGAGTTGCAGTTGATCTGCCATTGTGCTGTTTTGTCCTGTATGATCGGACCGCCTCAATGGCGTTAAACGCCGCCCCGACAAACGGATCATCCGGTGATTTGGGGCGATTGTCGAATGTCACAGTATCGGACTCCGCCCTCTTCGAGAGAGTCTCCACCGTAGTACGCAGTGTCCGAAGTCTCCCCCGCCCATGATCTGCACCATCGGCTTTCTCGACAAACAGCGCATGTGTTGAGGAATCACTTCCCTGCGCTCGATACTCATTCTGCTCATTCAGAATCTCTCTCAGCACATTGTTGATTCTCTCATCAGATATACTCTCGATGGCAGATTGGAGAGAATTACAGTCAGCATCCCCTGACTCAATGCCATACAACTCCGAGAGAATGCGAACCGATTTTTCGATCTCATCCACATACACCAATTTGCGTGCGAGTTCATGTGTCACGGTCTCGTGTGAGTCGGTAATCTCATTTATGTCCGAAACGCTGTCATGCTCTCTGAGGAATGCGAGCAGTTCGGTCAACTCTGTTAGCTCATCCGGAAGAAGATCGGTGACATCCCGCATATCAACAGGAAACTGAAACAGAGAGACATAATCACGTATGTAATCATTGAACAGTGGATTGACAGAGACTTCATAGATTCGAGGAGCAAACTTTGTCAGTCTGACAAAACGCTCATCTCGTGCGTCCAGGCGCGACAGGTCAGACTCAAGCTTGCTGAATTCCCTTTCAAATTCGTTAGGTGAAATCATTTTTCGAACACCCTGACCTTCAATCCTTCACTCAACTCCGGAAGCTCGAAAGTTACGGCGGAATTTTGCATCGCCGTAGTTTGTTGCACCAGCTCCCCACACGACACAACCACTCTCGCCTCGGTGAAATCGGTCTTACCGTTCAGCCTGTCGATCCAGAGAGTAATCTGATGTCCCTCGGTTTTGCCCTCAAAGAGGACCCATATGCAATCATCCTTTTCAGTAGTGAGTTCCAATTTCTCAGAATACTCCGTCCTGTCGGGATCATACGAAACCGGCTCAAGATCAAACTCAGCATTTGGTAAGACAATCTGCCATTTGAGACCTGCGGGATCATCCTTAAACGGTTCCTCGATTGTCCCCCGGCCCATACTGTCGGTGATAATCTCCCAGTTCAACTCCGGAATGCGAATCAGAACGTTGGCTACCTGTTTCGGATCCGCAGCCACAAGCTGGAAATAGTCACTCTGCTCGTCCGCGCTCCGTTTCAGCCGCAGAATCATATCCGGATCTTCCGAGGCAAATGTCGCAATCAGACGATCCCCGCGCGGTTTTTCGCTATCGGCTGCCATGCGAGTGGTACCAGTAGTTTCGGATTTGCGCAGTAGACTCAATTCTATCACGTTACCACCGGTGTATTCCCGTCCCACGATTTTAGCCGCTGCATCCGCAAATTCACTATCGGATACGGTTTCCGCTTGTATATAGCTGCGATAGGCATCACAGAACTCTGTGCAGAATTCGCATGAGTTCACATGCTTCCGGACAGATTCAATATCTGCAATCTTATCCAGTCGCCCGTCAACCAGAGCCCTCAGATCATCTTTACTCGGATGCATAGTTATACAATGCCTCCATTCGATTACAAGTAGGACCAAAACTGCCGAATCGTAGGATCATTTCCCATATTTTCTGAAATACACTCAATCGTCACGCGTGCAACGGTATCTATGACAAACTTAAAATGCTTCTGGTAGTGTTCCTGCGTGAATTCGGGATCGATTTCCTTCAGGTAAGATGGAAAGCTATTACAGCTTCCATCGAAGCTGAAATCAACAGCAATATTCTCAATTACATGACTGACCCTGGCTGCATCCTCACCGGAAATTCGCCCTTTATCAATAAAGCGTCCGATTTCAGGTGTTGATGAAGATTCGAGGCAGGAATCCATTATCTCTTTCACGATTCTCCGGATCGTAATACAATCAGCTTCTGAGAGTTTCCCACGAGTGTCGGTTAAATCCATAAACTCCGAATTAACCGCAACAGCCGCCGAGATCAAATCCCTGAAACGGATTCTCTTCGGCAAATCGGGATCATTCTTAATAGCGAGAAGTATCCTCCTCACCCATTCAGGTCGTCCGTTTGAATCTGTAAATGCTTCTCGTACTATTGTGTAGAGAATATCAAAGCTGATTATTTCAGAGGACACCTGCTCACTACCAATTTCTACGATCCCCTGCTTATCCTGATTGATACCTTCGGATTTCAGCGCTGTCTTGAATGCTTTTCGCAGTTTTGCTATTTCCGGACAATCTTTGGCTGCAAGATTTGCATACTCCTGTGCGCAATATCTCCGAATCATTCCCCGGAAATAAGCGACGACCACATCATCCGATTCAGTCTCGATCTCATCACCGAATCGTTTATACAGAGACGTTAACGGAATATGACAGACCTGTCCGTCTACGGGTGCAGTAAGTATCCCAATAATATCTACAGCAATATCAAGGGATGACAGACCGCTTTTCTGAGGTGACTGCAGCGATCCACTCAGCGACAGCCGCCACTTTATGTAGCTCTCAGCCTCCCTGAGACATAATTCGACAAATCTATTTTGCGTGTTTCTGTCTGAAGGCTGAGCCAGAAAATCTCTGATTATCTCGCATACCGCGCGAGAATCAGAACTGCGTGACACGGTTTTCTAAACCTCCATTGGAATGAACTCAATATATCTTCTGAAGGAGGTAAGTCAAGATATTGGCTGGGATATACATTCTTTTGAGTTGGTCTTTCAAAACTTCTAACCTGTAAGAAGCTTTAATTCTTCTGAGCCTCGTTTCAAGTTTTGGATGTAGCTAAAAATAGTTGTCGCGGGGCAAATTAAATACCCCCGGCAGGATTCGAACCTGCTACCCTCTGCTTAGAAGGCAGATGCTCTATCCTAATGAGCTACGGGGGCATTGACATCTACGCGATGCATGATAAGAATGACGCTAATTCTTCGCAATAGAAAACATCACTAATCAATAAACAATAACATATACCTTTAACACCATCCCCAATCCATTGATCCCATCCAAAAATCACTTGACATAATATATAAAATCATATTATTGGAAACTGTTTGTACTATTGTAGTTTCCAATAATAATACTATTATTGGACTATAGTATGGTTGTTTCTAATATGAGGATACTAATAATACTATTATAGTATCCTTGGGAGCATCATGGATGCCTGATTCTCTGAGAGACAGAATTGTCGATGCGGCAAGCGATAAGTTCCTGCGGGATGGATTCTCCAGCGTAACAACTGACGAAATCGCCGCCGATCTTGGTATCAGCAAGAAAACACTCTATCAGCACTTCGACAGCAAAAAGAACCTCTTGGAATCTGTAATAGACCGGTTTACGCACGAAGTAGAGCTTCAGGTCAAAGGGATAACTCTGGACAATTCGCTGGAGTTTACAGCGAAAATTGAACTCATGCTAATGCTGATCGCAAGAAGGCTCTCCCGAATCAGGCAACCGTTAATAAAGGACATCCGACGATCCGCACCCGAACTCTGGGACCGAATTCAGAAATTCAGGAAAAAACACATAATCAGCAGGTTTGAAGAACTAATCTCGGAGGGAATTGTCAATGGCGAGATCAGAGATGATCTCGATCCCACCCTCCTAATGCTCATTCTAACAAGACTTTTCGATTCAGTTCTAACCCCGGAGGTACTTGCTGATATCCCCTACTCCACAAATGAGGTATTCAGTGCGGTTATGGATACATTTTTCGCCGGTATATTGTCCCCCAAGGGTATAGAGAAATACAAGACCAAACATCAATCTGAAAAACCGAATTCAGGAGTCAAATAGATGAAACACAAGTATAGAATGCAAATCATAGTATTTGCAGTGCTAGCCTCAATATTCGCAATTCTCCTGTTGAACTGCGGGAATGGTGATCTTGATGTCATTGAGGCATCCGGTACAATTGAAGCTACTGAGATCGATATCTCCTCGAAGGTACAGGGGGAGGTACTCTATCTGGCTGTGGATGAAGGCTCACCTGTATCTGCCGGAGATACAATAGCGATAATTGACCACGAGACTCTCGACATCCAGCTTGCACAGGCAGAGGCGGGAGTCGAACTTGCAGGCGCACAACTCGATTTGCTTCTCAACGGCGCGCGTATCGAGGATATCCGTACAGCGGAGGAAGCTGTAAGACAGGCTAAAGCATCCCTTGAAATCGCCAAAAAAGACGCTGAGAGGATGGAGAGGCTTCTTGCTGATCAGAGTGTAACCCAAAAACAGCGGGATGATGCAGTCGCTCGGTTGGAGGTCACTCAGGCAGCATACAATTCCGCCAATCAAACACTTAAAAAAGTGAAGAATATCGCCCGCCCTGAAGAGCTTGCAGCCGCAAGAGCACAACTTAAACAGGCGGAAGCCGCACGTGATGCACTAAAAAAGGCTGTCAGAGACAGCCATGTACAGTCTCCTGTATCCGGTACGGTTACGCAGACACCGTTCGAGACTGGAGAACTCGTTGGTCCGGGATCTGTGCTTGCCACAGTCAACAAGCTTGATTCACTTGATCTGACCATCTATGTAACCGAGGTGGAACTGGGACATGTTTTTCTCAATGAGAGAGCCACCGTCACGGTTGACTCATATCCCGAAAGAGAATTCGAGGGTTCGGTAATCTATATCTCTCCGGAAGCGGAATTTACTCCCAAGAATATCCAGACTAAGGAAGATCGTGTCAAACTGGTTTATGCCGTTAAGATAAGAATACCAAACCCGGACCATCAATTGAAACCCGGCATGCCGGCAGACGCCGTTTTGAACGGAAATAGCAAGAATCAATAGCATGACTACCGACTATATCATCGACATAGAAAACCTTAAGAAATCATACGATGATACTGTCGCCGTTTCGGGGATAAATCTGCGCGTCAATATAGGAGAAATGTTCGGGCTTGTCGGTCCCGATGGCGCGGGAAAAACCAGCACGATACGAATGCTGTGTGGTGTTCTCGATCCCGATGACGGCGATGGTTCGATACTCGGTTTGAACATGATAACCGAGATTGAATCTATCAAGCGCGAGATCGGATATTTATCTCAGAAATTCAGCCTCTATGGCGATTTGACGGTCAATGAAAACATCGAGTTCTTCGCGGAGATTCACAGCATCAGCAACTATCGAAAGCGCCGCGATGAACTTCTGAAATTCACCCGTCTGACCGATTTCGGGGACCGTCTCGCAGATCGTCTTTCAGGCGGAATGAGACAAAAACTCGCACTCGCGTGCACACTGATTCATCAACCAAAACTCATCCTTCTCGATGAACCGACTGTCGGAGTCGATCCTGTTTCGAGACGTGATTTCTGGATGATTCTCTCCACACTTCTCAAGGACGGCATGACCATTGTTGTCACGACTCCATACCTGGATGAGGCGGAGAGATGTGGAAGGGTCGCGCTGATGCACAGAGGCGAAATTCTAATATGCGACACTCCGCAAAAGGTCAAATCCACAATGAAGGGAGAGGTTGTGGAGGTCGTCTGTAAAGACACACGACATGCCTATAAGACACTCAAGGCGGATGGCACCATTTCGGAAGTTCAGGCTTTTGGAGATCGCCTGAGTGTAATAGTAGAAATATCTACAGTTGCGACGTCAATCGTTAAAACCGCTCTCGAAAAAAACGGTATTGAACCGGAGAGTATTCGAACAGTCGAACCATCACTCGAAAACGTGTTCATATCAATGGTCTCATCGGGTAAGGAGATGGTCACATGAGAATCACACTACTTCTTATCTTTCTCATAAGCGCAATAGGTTTGCAGGACGTAGATGCACAGGAAGAACGCACACTGACAGTGGAGGAGTGTGTCCGTATTGGAACAGAAAACAGCCGGACTCTTGCGATTTCGGAAGCGGAAACCCATCGCGCTGAATCGAAATCATCGGAAGCACTGACCTACCTTCTACCCTCTCTGTCGGCTGAAGCTTCATATATGAGGCTAAGTGATGAGAAACCGTTCGAGATAGATGTTCCGCAATTGCCGCAGAAGATCATTATTTCTCCGACTATCCGCGATCAAAGATACCTTGCTCTCAAGGTGCAACAGCCGATTTTCACGGGATTCAAATTACTGTCTGCATATAAGGCTGCAAAAGACAACGCGGCAGCCGAGATTGCACAGTTCAGATCCGATAGTCTTGATCTATCACTTGAAATTCAGACAGCATACTGGAATCTATACAAGGCAATCCAACTGAGAGAGACTGTTGATGATAATATCCGTCTCGTTGAAGCGCATCTCAGTGATGCGCAGAATTTCCTGGACCAGGGTCTTGTGACGAAAAACGAGATGCTCGAAGTACAAGCTCATCTTTCACAGGTAAGACTCGGGAAAATCGACGCTGAAAATGCGGTTAGACTCTCTCGTTTGAACCTTAACAAACTCATGGGAATCTCTCTCGATACAGAAATCAGTCCTGTCTCTGAATTGGCTGGACCGAGTGGAGATAAAACCGATCTTGAACAGATTGCATCTGAGGCAATGGATCATCGCGCGATTCTTGATGCCGCAGAAAAGCGAAAGAGCGCTGCCCGGAATGGGATTACCGCTTCACGCTCGGGATGGTTACCATCTGTCTTTCTCGCAGGCTCCTACAAGTATGCACGCCCGAACTCACGGATTCTCCCCCCGGAGGATGCATGGGAGGATTCATGGGAACTGGGGATTGTAATGAGTTTCGATATCTGGAACTGGGGCAGGACAATCAGCCGGACAAACCAGGCAAAAGCTCAGTACAGGCAGGCTGAACTCGCCGAACGGGAACTTCGAGATGCAATCATGATGCAGGTAACCGCAGCATATCTCGAAGTCGACAGAGCGACTCAGAGAGTGGAGGTTGCCGCCGATGGTGTAGCACAGTCAGAGGAATTCTACCGTATTTCCCGCAGTCAGTTCGAGGAGGATGTCGCTACAGGCACCGACCTGCTTGATGCCGAAACAGCACTTCTTCAGGCTCAAACAAGCTACATAAGCGCCCTTGCGGACTATGCAATAGCATCCGCCGGGCTGAATCGTGCTATAGGACGATAGGAGCCGTTGCGATGTCTGAGAATGCAATCGAAGTAAACGATCTTGAAAAAAGATTCGGGGACTTCACAGCAGTCGACCATGTAAATTTCAGTGTCCGCAGCGGAGAGATATTCGGCTTCCTCGGAGCAAACGGCGCAGGTAAATCCACTACAATCCGTATGCTCTGCGGGCTGCTCACCTCTACATCCGGGACGGCAACGGTTGCGGGGTATGATATAAACCGCGAACCGGAAAAAGTAAAAACCCATATCGGATATATGTCGCAACGGTTCTCGCTCTATGATGATCTGACAGTTCGGGAGAACATATCGTTTTTCGGTGGAGCCTATGATCTGTCATCATCGGAAATAGACAGCCGGCTCGAATGGATCGCAGATATGGCAGACCTTCGAGGGCTGGAGGATAAAATGACGGGAAGCCTGCCCGGTGGAATCAAACAGCGGCTTGCGCTTGGCTGTGCGGTACTGCACGATCCGGATATCATCTTCCTCGATGAGCCTACAAGTGGAGTCGATCCGATATCGCGTCGAAATTTCTGGGAGCTTATCAATCAGTTATCAGAGAATGGCAAGACAGTATTCGTGACAACCCACTATCTGGATGAAGCCGAATACTGCAACACGATTATGCTGATGCATGCAGGCAGAGTGATAGCGGGTGGCAGCCCAGGAAAATTAAAGAGAGAACATATAGATCATCCTTTGATCGAACTCTCCTGCGATCAGCCAATGCGAGCTGCAGGAATTCTGAAGGGCTGCAGAGAAGTAATCGAAATTAGCGTTTTTGGCAACTATCTGCATATCATCGTGGAAGATGATATATCCATAGAGAGAATTACGGAATTCCTCAAAAAGGAGCATATCACCGTAATCAAGGCAGAGAGTATCTTCCCTACTCTGGAAGATGTCTTCATACATCTGATAGAGAGAGAATCATCAAGCGCAAGACAAGCTGTGGAGTGATATCGGATGTTGAAAAGAATCCGCCCCATAGTCATTAAAGAAGTCCGTCAGATTAAGCGTGACAAGCGGACTCTCGGCATTCTTCTGTTCGTTCCGGCATTCATGCTCGTCATGTTCGGTTATGCACTGAATTTCGATGTCAAACATCTCTCACTACTTGTTTATGATGAGGACAGAAGCAGCCTGAGTCGAGAGTTTATTGATGGATTCATAAATACCGAGTATTTCGATTATGAGTACTACGTGGATGATTATTCTGTTGTAGGCGAATCACTGGACGAAGGAAAAGCTCAGGTTGCACTCATTATAGACGGTTCATTCTCTGATGATCTCAAATCCGGCAAACCCGCATCGGTACAGTTGATAGTCGATGGAATAAATCCAACGATAGCATCGGCGGCATCCGGTTACTCAAGAGCAATAACACAGAACTACTCTCAGCAGGTTATCACAAGGACCCTTATTCGAAAAGGCGGAATAGAATTCACACTCCCGATCGACTACAGACCGAGAGTCCTTTTCAATCCCGAACTAAAGAGCGCGAAATTTCTTGTACCGGGACTTGTGGGATTCATCCTGATGGTAACCGCAGTCATCTCAACATCACTCTCCGTAGTTCGCGAGAAAGAGCGTGGCACGATGGAGCAGCTAACGGTATCACCCGTCAAACCGATTGAGTTGATCGTCGGCAAGACAATTCCATACATCGTGGTTTCGCTCGCTGCAACAATAATGATCCTTGCTCTCGGCTGGCTCCTGTTCGGTGTGGGGATCAGGGGGAGTTATATCGATCTTACGGTTGTAACACTGCTCTATCTCGTCTGTTCACTGGGACTGGGATTGCTTATATCATCAATAGCGCACTCCCAACAGGTAGCATTCATGATTGCGGTATCCATAACCATGCTCCCGACATTCATTCTCTCAGGATTCGTTTTCCCGATACGCAACATGCCCACCTTCGTTAAGATAGTCACCTACCTTGTACCGGCTCGTTACTTCATGGTAGCGCTGCGTGCTATCGTGCTCAAGGGTGTGGGGGTAACAGCTTACTGGGATCAACTCATCTATCTTCTCGCATTGACTGTGCTGACACTCGGTGTGAGTGCCCGGAGATTAAAAAGGCAACTGATTGGTTCGGCAAATAGGGGCAAGACAGCGATTTCGGAGGATTGATGCACAGGATTATCCACATAATAAGGAAGGAGTTCCTCCAGATATTCCGAGATCGCAAGATGCTTCCCATAATTTTCGTCTTACCTGTGGCTCAGCTCATTGTACTCGGATATGCAGCTAATCTGGATGTCAAAAACATCCCAACGGTGATCTGTGACATGGACTATTCGACACTGAGCCGGGGTCTTGTGGACAAATTTACCAACTCGGGATACTTCCAGTTAGTCGGTTATGTCGACAAGATTGATGATGTTGATGGTTATATCAATAATGGCAGTGCATCTGTCGCTCTCGTTATTCCACGAGATTTTGCTGACAAACTTAAGCGAGGTGGCAGCCCGGTCCAATTACAGCTACTCGCGGATGGTTCCGATGCCAATCTTGCAACCTCAGGATTGAGCTATGCATCGGCAATCGTTGCTGACTTCTCAACCGACCGGTCATTCCTTTCCAGCGATGCAATAGCCTTGACCATGACAGGCATCCCCCGTATAGATGCTGAAACACGGATATGGTATAATCCTGAATTAAAGAGCAGCAACTTCATGGTACCCGGCATACTCGGATTGCTGTTGATGTTGACAACCATGCTCCTGACCTCGCTTGCTATAGTAAAAGAAAAAGAAATCGGCACGATGGAGCAGCTAATTGTCACTCCAATCAAACCCTGGCAGTTGATAATAGGGAAGCTTGCGCCATTTGCAGTCATTGGTCTTATAGATGTTCTGCTTATTCTCTTTGTAGCGGTATTCTGGTTCAATATCCCGATCAAGGGGAGTCCGTTACTTCTAATCGTATTATGTTTCATCTTTCTGCTGACAACCCTCGGACTTGGTCTGTTTGTTTCGACTGTTTCACGAACTCAGCAACAGGCAATGATTACAGCCGTGTTTTTTGTAATGCAGCCAATGATCTTCCTGTCGGGATTTGTTTTCCCGATAGAGAACATGCCGAAAATCATACAACTCTACACATATCTTCTACCGCTTCGCTATTTCTTCATCATTGTAAGAGGAATTTTTCTGAAAGGCGCCGGTCTTGCGGAATTGTGGCATCAGGCGCTTATCATGTTTCTGTTCGGTGTTGCGATACTAACTCTCAGCGCTTCCCGCTTCAGGAAAAAGCTGGGTTAAAACAGAAATACGCAACCTTACCCCCTCTGAATCCGTCCAACATATACGGAAGTAATGAGTTCAGGAGGTTTGCATTATGAAGCATATCCCGCTACTGGCAGTGGCGTTTCTGTCCCTCTTTCTTGTATCTTCAGTTTTTGCAGTTGGTCCGAAAGCCGGTGACTGTGATGAGGTCATCTACAATTATAGTGATGACGGCTGGCATTTCGATAATGATATTTCGATCGACTTCGATGATGGCGACATCATTTTCATGAGTGAGAAATATGATGATGGCGAGATCATTATTACGGAAGACTACAAGCTGTATATCGACGGAGATCGGATCGAATTGAATGACGAGCAGCAGGAAATCCTGGTCGAGTATTACGACACTTTTGAAGAGATCATGGAACATGCCACAGAAATTGGCATGAAGGGTGCCGCAATTGGTGTTGAAGGTGCTGCACTCGGTATCTCGGTGATCGGAAAACTGATCCGGGCTGCCCTGACAGATTATGAGATCGAGGACATGGAGCGCGATATTGAGGAGCAGGCAGAAGAACTCGAAGAAAAAGCCGAACAGCTTGAATGGGATGCCGATGAGATAGAGGAACTTGCCGAAAGGCTTGAAGACCTTCAGTGGGATCTGAAGAAGGAAACACCGCGACTTCGCGAGATCGAGTGGTTTTAGTACCACAGGACAAATCAAGTCCGCCTCTGATATTAATTGCAGGTTTACAGATGCACGTTTTTGGTGTTTCGATTATTGTTATTGGTATTTCTCTGAGTTAGAGTATCGCACGTTTTCAATCGCCCCCAGTCTAATCTGGTTTCTCTCCTCTTAAATCAATGAACTCATGCGTCGGTATAAATTCAGATGCAAGCAGGCTGTAGTATAGAGAATCATGCAGGGTACCATCCAACTCATGGTGCTGTCGAAACCGTCCATCAATCTTAAAGCCCATAGATTCGAGCAGCGCTCTCGCCTCATTGTTGAATATCGCTGTCTGCGCCATGACTTTGTTGAACCTCTGCTCTGAAAATAGATGGTGAAGTAGCAACTCGGATACCTCTCTCCCCAGCCCTTTACCACGCTCGGATTCTCCGAGCATTATGCCGAACTCCACCCATTTGCTTCGACGGTTTATATTGAAATATGACACTCTGCCAATCAGACGATTTCCATCTATAGTCCGAATTGCGAGTACTCTGAGTGCACCACTGCTTCGCCTGTTGATAAATCTCTCCCCGACAGCTTCAATGGTTTGTTCTCCAACCGGCCATGATGTCATTCTCTCCGGTCTGCTCGCAACGAACCAGTCTCTCAGTTGCTCAAGGTCACATTCTTCAACGTCGCAGAGCTTTAGTCGCTCGGTTCTGAATCCAATCTCTCCGCTCATTCCACAGACTTCTCCTCAAATATATCAAAATGAGAAAGGACAGTCCGGAAACTGTCCTCTCCAACTCAATAACCTGTGTGCACTGTGCTATTTTTTCTTCTTCTTTTTGGATGGTGAATGCAGATAGCAATACTTGGCTGGTGCAGTAACCATCCTCTTGCATCTCTTCCCATCCTTGGTCTTGCCTTTACAGCGCACTTTCTTCACTGCTTTTTTGGCAGTTGCTTTCTTCCTGCTCGTCTTCTTCGTAGACTTCTTCGGCATTTCAACCTCCTTGCTATTACCCAGACTGTATCGGAGTATATTATATACTACATTCTTTCATGATATGTAAATCAACAAAAACTTTATCCGTACACATCCAAGTCTGTTACTTAGCTGTCGGTATTCAAAGTATCATATAAACTCCGGCAGAGGGACTTGTTGAAAAACACCGAGCTCAATCTTTACGAGCAAAGCGACTCAATCTTCCGGTTATCAATCATGTTCTGGAAGGTCTTGTCCGGCAGTTGCCGGGGCTTGACTCCCTCTGGCATGTGTAACCTTCCAGTTCTGTTTGCAGTTCTGCACTGCAGTTGATTGTATTACAAATCACATGTGTGGATTTCTATTGACATTTCGCGCAATGATACTACTTTTCTTTGAAGTAAACAGTCTCTAAGTATCATTGTCTTTCAAGGATTTGTATCTTCTGACCAATCCAATCTTAGCAAATAGTTAGTGACAGGCGTAATAGTGCGCATGAATCGCTCAACAGCATTACGGAAGAGTGCACTGACGTCTTTTTAATCTTCCGTGAACGCCTGATGAGCCAAGCTGGAGTTTTTCGATGAATATCTACGTAGGTAATCTCCCCTACAGTGTTGAAGAGGACGAGCTTCGCCGTGTGTTTGAGGAGTATGGGAATGTAACGAGTTCAAAGATCATCAAAGACAGATATAGCGGCCAGTCCAAGGGTTTCGGATTCGTTGAAATGTCCACCCGGGAAGAAGGGCAGGCGGCAATCGACGGACTCGCGGGTTTTGAATTGGATGGTCGAAGATTATCGGTTAATGAAGCCCGCCCGAGAAATGACAATCGTGACAGAGGCGGAAGAAATAGAGGCGGAGGTGGCGATCGCTGGTAGATCACTCTGCTTATAACATAAGTCTTTAAGGGACCGGTCATTTACCCGGTCCCTTTTGTTTTTACCCGCACACTCTATTAATAATTACCTAACAATTCTTGAACATTTGCCCGCATTATACTGATGTGAATCGTATGGAACGGGTTGCTGGATGATACCCTGTTCCAAACAGGCAATTTTGGTATAAATGGTTTCAGATGAGGTATATGATATGAGAAAGCTGTATCAGGGAATTCTGTTTGCGCTAACCACTCTGCTGGTTTTCCAGTTCTTCTGCAGTGAAAGCCCGGAAAAGGAGAACGTTGTATCCGGCGATTTTGTCACATCCGATGGCGCTATGTTCAGAAATAGCCTGACTCGCACCGGAATCTATGATACCGCACCGATCCGCGATTCGGTTGAAGTCAAATGGACAATTCATATGGATGACCATGTTATGGGAAGAGCCGTAGTGTACGGATCCTCGATTTTCTTTGGTGACAAACGCGGCCGTCTCTGGTCTGTCGATATATCTACCGGTCAGGAGAACTGGCATGTGAACACCGGCGGCAATGTGGTGGGCGGTCCCGCTATAGTCGATAATACGATTTTCATCGGCAGTGTTGGCAAACGCTTCTACGCGCTCGACGCTGAAACAGGTGAAGTCAAATGGCAGAAATTCATGAATGGCATAATTGGCTCATCCCCCGCAGTCCTGGATGGAACCGTTTATTTTGGCTGCTATGACGATTATGTATACGCGCTTGATGCGTCTACCGGTGACGAAAAGTGGAAATTCAAAACGAATTTCAATGTCGGTTCCTCTCCAGCAATTTCTAACGGTACTCTCTACATCGGATCGAGCGACAGCAGTTTCTATGCGCTTGATCGCAAAACAGGCACTCTTAAATGGCAATTCAAGACCGGGAGTTGGGTGGGATCGACACCGGCGGTAGTCGGTGATATGGTCTATTTCGGAAGCGACGACTCGACCTTCTATGCCCTTCACACGGAAACCGGAGACACCGCGTGGACATACACCACCGACGGTCGAATACCGTCATCCCCCGCAGTCCTCGATTCGATGGTTTTCTTCGGTTCTATGGACAACCACCTGTATGCCCTAAACAGAATAAGCGGAGAACTAATCTGGGAATTTGAGGCGCATGATGATGTCAACACACCATCCATTGCGGGTGATGTCATATATTTCGGTAGTAAGGATGCTTACATATATGCAGTCGATATCGAGACCGGTACCGAGCTATGGAAACATCTCACCGGTGATCCAATCGTGATTCCGCCGGTTATTCACGACGGAGTTGTGTATATAGGTTCTACCGATGGCATGATGTACGCTCTTCAGGCTGCTGTAACTCATCAGATGGCAGCCAAATAGTAGCCTTGTAGATTGACATTGATATAAAGGCGCGGATTCGAATAATCTGCGCCTTCTCTTTTATGATAACACATATCCACTGAAATCTGCTACCGAATTCATTGACGAATTGTTGACAAACTGAATTACCCTCCTATCTTGAGGTGCCGGTATTTCATTTTGAAGGAGTTCCGGATATGAAAGCCAACGATCTCGATCTGCAGGAGTTAATCCAGTTCATGTATGGCAATATCAGCCTACGTGGACGAAGGCTTGTACTTCATTCCATCCACGCTTTTGCTCAATTCAGAAAAGATCTTATTGAAATGCTCGGTCAGGAACAGGCTCGACGGGCATTCACACGGTTTGGCTTTTTCTGGGGGCAGGCAGACGCTGCAGCTCTGAAACGGGTTTTTGGATGGAACAATATGACTGAATGGCTCAAAGCCGGACCGATCCTTCATGCCATCGAAGGCGTTGCGGAAGCTGAGATCAACACACTCGAGATAGACGAAAGGGCGGGGAAATATCATGCCGAGGTTATATGGCGCGGTTCGAGTGAAGCGGAAGAGCACCTAATGGAGATCGGAAGATCAGAAAACCCGGTCTGTTGGAAACTCGTCGGCTATGCAAGCGGATTCGCATCTTTCTGCATGAGGAAGGGAATCTACTTCATCGAACGCCAGTGTACAGCACAGGGAAACAGCTTCTGCTCCGCTGAAGGGAGAGACATTGACTCATGGGGAGATGAAATTGAACCACATCTGAAATTCTACGAGGCGGAGGATATCAAGGGTAACGTACTAAAACTAACCGCTGAGTTGAAGAAGAAATCGGATGAAATAGAGCGACACCGAGCCCAGATCGAATCACTACAGCGCAAACCGAGTCCATTTTTCGAGGAGGGTCGAAGCAGAGCGCTGCGGCAGGTTATAGATATATCAAGGCGGGTCGCGCAGTTCGATTCATCAGTACTCATTACCGGAGAGACCGGCGTGGGTAAAGAGGTTCTCGCAACGTATATTCATGAACTGTCGCACCGTAAGAGTGGTCAATTCACCGCGATAAATTGTGGTGCCCTGCCGGAGACACTGCTGGAATCAGAGTTATTTGGATACAAGGCGGGGTCATTTACAGGTGCGGTTCGTGACCGTGTAGGATTATTTGAAAAAGCGGAGGGTGGCTCTGTTTTTCTCGATGAAATCGGTGATATCAGTCCGGCCATGCAAGTTAAGATATTGCGCGTCCTGCAGGAGAGGGAGATCGTCCGCATTGGCGAGAATGAACCTCGAAAAATCAATATCCGCGTGATAGCAGCCACACACAGAGATCTTGACAGAATGGTCGCAACGGGAGATTTCAGAGAGGATCTTCTCTACCGACTTAGAGTAGTGGAAATAGAAATCCCCCCTCTGCGGGTACGGAGGGATGACATCCTGCCTCTTGCACGGCACCTTCTGGACAGAATTTCAAGGAAACTCGAAATCGACAATCTCAGCCTCGACGTCACCTGCGTTGACTACCTGCACAACTACCCCTGGCCGGGAAACGTGCGAGAACTGGAAAATGCCCTGGAACGAGCGGCGATATTCTGCCGGGATGGCGTTATCTTACCCGAACACCTGCCTCCGGGTATCATGCACCACACAACGGCTCACATCAGTTCGGAGGATCCGATGTCTCGAAGCCTTGCCGAGGTCGAAAGAGAACACATCCTCGCGGTTCTCAATTCGACCGGCAACAACAAGACCCAAACCGCTGAGATACTCGGCATCAGTTCAGCCACTCTCTGGCGCAGACTGAAAGAGATCGATCAGGATGAGGAATAATCAATCAGATCGGTATATGCAGCCAGGAGAGCAATCCCGGATATTGATAATTACAGTTCTTCAAAATCATAACAACTGCACGGTATCCACATACTCTTCTCGGTCCCGACCAGCGTGCTGTACGAATGAAGGATGCTGTGATTCGAACATCTGACCGAATACCATTCGATATTACTTGTCCTTGCAAGCTCATCCTTGATAGCATCCACCATAACAACACTCGAGCGCTTTGAGGAATGGACTCTTTGGATAACGTGTGCCTTGTCCTCCTGTGCCATGAATGAATAAATCGGTGCAAGCGCGTGCCGGTCGACAATATCGGTCAAATCCTCCGGATATACCTCATTATGCGGCTGAACCGCAATCCTGATAATACTCATCTGTCCAAACAAGCCGCCATCCGATTTTGGCTCCGATGCGGGATCAGTCGTTATTGCAGGAATGTCCATCTCGAAAGTAACCTTTGGATAACTGTCGGACGGACTAACCTTGACCGAGTAGGTGCAAAGGTACCGGACGAGACACTTCTCATTTGAGACCGGTGTTCTCTTTTCCACGAAGTACGGATACTCGAAATCTATCTTCACGCTGGTTGCTTTTAGCTCTTTAAGATAGTCGAGGATGTTGACCCGAAGAGTCTTCGTACCGATTTTGTCACGATGACGGTGCAGAATACGGATGAATCTGTTTATCCACTGCGCCTCGAACTCGTTTACGATTCTCGCTGAAATTGATATTGTCGCTACAGTCGGCTGCCCCTCCGGATCCCGTCTCGAGGCAACCTTCATCGGAAACGGCATATTGTCCATGCCGACATCCACAAGAAGCTTCGGTTCATCTGGCATTCTAAAATCCTCCCACTCATTATTAGAGCATTTTCACCGACCGATTGTAATCATGTTCCGGAAGGCTGAAGCTCATTAAACAAGCCCATGTCAACAGACTCATAGTCAATCCACTCCCATCTCATTAAGCAACTGGCAATCCAATTCAGTGAGAGTAATTTCAATACATTGAATTTCAGCGACTTGAGAGAAAAGAAAGATCAGGAAGAAACCATCATACCATTTCATGATGATATGCAATTATTTCATATTGAAATACCATTGTCGCACATACGTCCAGCCCTCATATAGCAACTTGTTGTAATATAAATATTTACACGATTTAATAATAAGTGGCTCAGGCTTTGCTTAATATCGCCCCAGTATTGGACGTACAACCCGGAGGGACGAGTGACACACGTTGTAACGGCATCTCGCGACAGGGACTTGATGACATCAACCGGTAAGATTTATCGCATTGTTGTCATCAACCCCGGCTCGACTTCAACGAAGTTAGCAGTCTATGAAAATGAGAAACCACTGTTTGACAGAGAGATAATACACTCAGTATCGCAGTTGAACAAATACCGAAATATTGTAGATCAGCTTGAATTCAGGGAAGAGTTGATAATCGATGAGCTGGCCAGAGCAGGACTGAGAATCGAAGACCTTGATGCAATCATTGGTCGTGGCGGCGCGTTGGAGCCTCTGCCATCCGGCACATATCTCGTCAATGAGCGAATGATAGAGGACCTTAAGTCCGGTAAATACGGCTTGCATGCATCGAATCTCGGTGCGCTTCTCGCCCGGCGAATTGCAGAGAGAGCTGGATTGTCTGCTTATATCATAGATCCGATTACGGTCTCCGAGATGTCGGACGTTGCAAAAGTATCGGGCATTCCCGATATCGAACGTGAGTCGATATTCCATGCTCTCAACCAGAAAGCTGTTGCGAGACGTGCCGCAGAGGACCTTGAACTCGACTACAACCAAACTCGATTCATTGTGGTACATCTCGGAGGCGGGATCAGTGTGGGAGCACATGAATGCGGCAGAGTTGTCGATGTCAACAACGCTCTCAACGGGGATGGCCCATTTGCACCAACAAGAAGCGGTGGAATACCGGTCTGGAGTTTGATACGACTTGCATGTTCCGGGAAATACGCGGAAGCCGAACTCGGCGAGATGGTCATGAAAAACGGCGGGATTGCATCGTACCTCGGTACGAGTGACATGCGTGAAGTATGCGAGATGATTGAGCATGGTGACCAGAAAGCCAGACTTCTCTATGAGGCTATGGCGTATCAGGTTGCGAAAGAGGTCGGATGTTGCGCAGCTGTTTTGAAAGGGAATGTGGATGCTATTGTCCTGTCCGGCGGACTTGCAAGAGATATGCGGTTCGTGAATCTCATAAAGGAACGTGTGGCATTCATTGCACGAATATTGATATATCCCGGTTCCGATGAAATGAGAGCGCTTGCACTCGGTGCGCTCAGAGTTCTGACCGGTGAAGAAACAGCAAAGGAATACTGACGCTTTGAACCGTTATTTGTGCAAAAAACCGGACGAATTGACGATAATTCTGTTGACTCCACAAAATCCGCAATGCTTATACGGGGGTTGATGAAATAACATTTTGTGTTGATTCTCAAAGGAAATCAATATGACCCTATGCCAAAGATTAGTGAGAGAGGTTGTTGATGTCTCAAACAAAAATAGATGAACTGAGAAAGAGACGTGAAGCCCTTCAGAGAGGGGGCGGTAACAAAAGAATTGAAAAACAGCACTCACTCGGAAAACTCACCGCGCGTGAGAGAGTCGATCTGTTGTTCGAGCCGGATTCCTTCCGCGAGTCGCTTCTCTTCGTAAAACACAGATGCACTCACTTCGGGATAAAAGACAAGGAATTCCCCGGTGAGGGTGTGATTACCGGGCACGGCATAGTTGACGGTCGACCCGTGTATGTTGCCAGCCAGGATTTCACTGTTGCGGGTGGAGCGGTCGGTGAGGCGACCTCAAGAAAAATCCAGGAAGCAATGGAGGCAGCAGCAAAGACGGGTGATCCGTTCGTTATGATAAACGATTCCGGTGGTGCGCGAATACAGGAGGGCGTTGATTCTCTCTCCGGTTACGGCGGGATATTTTACCGCAATGTGCTCCTCTCCGGTGTTGTACCTCAGATCAGTATCATTGCGGGACCATGCGCCGGCGGAGCCGCGTACTCCCCCGCGCTGACGGATTTCATTATTCAGGTGCGGCATGAAGGTCAGATGTATATCACCGGACCGCTGGTTATCAAACAGGTAACAGGCGAGGAGATCACCGCCGAACAGCTCGGAGGCGTGGAATCCCACACTCAATATTCGGGTGTTGTACATTTCATAGCGGAGGATGACGAGGACGCTATTAATATAACAAAGCGACTTCTCTCATTCCTTCCAAGCAACAACACCGAGGATCCGCCCTACTATCCTGAACTCCACGATGAGGAGTTGGTACCCGACGAATCGATGAACGACATTGTACCGGATGATTCCAGGGAAGCGTATGACATGCATGAGGTCATCAGGAGAGTGATCGACAATGGTGATTTCATGGAAGTGATGGAGCACTTCGCCCCGAATATAATCGTTGGCCTCGCGAGATTAACCGGGCACACAATAGGTGTGATTGCCAACCAGCCGATGCACAAGGCTGGAGTACTCGATATCAACTCATCCGATAAGGCATCCCGGTTTATTCGTTTCTGCAATGCCTTCAATATACCGCTACTGACCTTCGTGGATGTCCCCGGATTTATGCCGGGAGTCCAGCAGGAGTATGGCGGTATAATCCGTCACGGTGCCAAGATGCTGTTCGCTTATGCTGCGGCAACCGTACCCAAAATAACGGTCGTAATCCGCAAGGCATACGGCGGAGCGTTTCTCGCAATGTGTGCAAAGAGTATGGGTGCGGACACGCTCTGTGCATGGCCATCTGCCGAGATCGCTGTCATGGGTGCAGAGGGAGCGGTTAATGTTCTATACCGAAAAGAGATCGAGGCGGCATCTGACGCAAATGCGGAGAGAGAAAAACGCCTCAATGAATACCGCGACACATTCGCCAATCCATATTTCGCGGCGGCGCACGGTCTCGTGGATGAGATTCTCGAACCGTCCGACACAAGACCGTATGTTGCATCGGCTCTCGAGGTACTGAGGGCTAAACGCGAGCTGAGACCGCAGAAGAAACACGGATTGATTCCGCTCTAAGGAGATCTGAAGCATGGATATCTTCAGCCTGAAATTTGCGGTTATCGGCATATTGGTGGTTTTTGGCGCGCTTGCAGTCATATCCATAGCGGTGTCGATTATCCGCAGACTGGACCAGCAATGGGAGTATCGTGAGGAAAGCGAGGATGTTGCCGCTCTCGAAAAAGACCAGAGTATCGACACGACAACACTTGTCCTGATAGCGGCAGCCGCAGCAACAATGATAAAGGGGCGGTTCCATATTCGGCGAGTAAGGAGACTGCTCCCGAAACAGGCGGCACAGGCAGGACCATGGTCTAAAGAGGGGCGCGCAATTCTGCACGGCTCTCATGTTGTCCCGAGGAAGAGATAGATCAATACATCATATGGAAATATCTGATTCAAACATACGGAGAAACGATAGATGAAACTCAAGATAACAGTACACGGCGTCGCCTATGAGGTGGATGTGGAAGTGCTTGATGCAGGTGAGGGTTTTCCTGCAGTCAACCAGCCTCGTCCCAAACAAAATGGACAGAAACCACCAACGGCTCCCCCGGCATCAGCGTCCTCATCTGCTCCTCCCCCACAGGCTTCGGCAGGTGCTTCCGAGGGTGGTACGGTAACATCACCGATCGCGGGAACAGTTCACGAGATCAAATGCAAGCCGGGCGACCAGGTGGAGTCAGGGCAGGTGCTGCTTGTGGTCGAAGCCATGAAAATGAACACCGGTATTGCCGCCCCGACAGCCGGCAAGATTAAGGCTGTGCCGGTCGCTGTCGGTGATTCGGTAAGAGAAAATCAGACACTGGTGGAGTTTGAATAGTTTTCATCTGGCGGATATAAATAATGGATATTCTACTTGGATTTCTAAAGACCGGAGCAATCTGGAATTTCACATGGGGCAATCTTGCGATGCTCACGGTCGGTTGTATCTTTCTCTATCTTGGAATTGTCAAAGACTATGAACCGCTGCTTCTCGTACCGATTGGGTTCGGTATTCTCGTGGGCAACATACCATTCGCGAGAGGTATGAATATCGGTATATACGAGGATAGCTCCGTGCTCTCGATCCTCTATACCGGCGTGACTCAGGGATGGTACCCGCCGTTGATCTTTCTTGGGATCGGCGCGATGACCGATTTCTCGTGCATGCTTGCTAATCCGAGGCTGATTCTGCTCGGGGCAGCAGCGCAGTCGGGGATATTTCTCACCTTCCTTGGTGCGATACTGCTCGGTTTCAACTATGCGGATGCCTCAGCAATCGGAATAATTGGAGGTGCGGATGGTCCAACTGCGATATTCCTGTCATCCAAACTCGCGCCGCATCTGCTCGGTGCGATTGCGGTATCAGCGTATTCATATATGGCGCTCGTGCCGGTGATACAACCGCCCATTATCAAGCTTCTGACGACGAAGAAAGAGCGGTTGATTAAAATGAAACCGTCCAAACCGGTAAGCAAACGTCTCCGTATTGTCTTTCCGATAGTGGCGTTTCTGATTACCGGATTCATCGCACCCGGCTCGATCAACCTTCTCGCATTTTTGTTCTTCGGGAATGTGCTGAAAGAGAGCCTTGTCACCGAGCGACTCGCGAAGACCGCGCGAACGGCATTCATCGATATCATAACGATTCTGCTCGGATTAACCGTCGGCGCATCAACCGATGCATCCCGGTTTCTCACTCCCGATTCTATCAAGATATTCGCTCTTGGTGCAACATCATTTGGAGTTGCAACAGCATCCGGGATTTTATTCGCCAAGTTGATGAATGCTCTCAGCAAAAACGATATCAATCCGATAATCGGAGCTGCGGGGGTATCCGCTGTCCCCGACTCGGCGAGAGTCTGTCAAATGGTGGGTGCGAAAGAGGACCCGAGCAATTTCCTGATTATGCACGCGATGGCGCCGAATGTCGCCGGTGTGATCGGCTCGGCTGTAGCGGCGGGTGTTCTGCTCGCAACATTCGGATAGAGAGTGGTCGGTGTTCCGAATCCGGTTCAGTCTTCGTAGGTCAGGATCCCTGCGGTCCTGACTTTGTTTTTGTGGTTGGTGTAAGTCTCGTGCACCAACATAATCTAAAAGCTGGTGCACGAGATGTACACCAGCCACATGATATTTATCTCCCACAGCAGGGACTGTGGGGCACCTCGACGATAGCCTCCGATTGTCACACCTGCGCAGGGGCTTGTTGAAAAACCCAGAGTTCAATATATACAGGTGAGGCACATCAACCTTGATGATTGAAAGCGTGTTCCGGCTTTATCTGAAATAAGCAATGTGATTTTCGTATCAGTTGTTGATTTCGGTCTTTATCCGGATTACTCGAAAAGAACATGTTTAAGCGGTAGCTATGAGACTAAACATCCGTCACTTGTCACCTTGCCTGGATTCCCGCCTCCGCGGGAATGACATTGGAGGGTTCGATTGCAATTCAAGAATAGACATAACCCGGGGCTGTCTGCCCCGGGTTTCTTTCATAGATCAATAGGAAGATGAAACACGGTGTAGAGTACCGTGCCACACAAACCAGTCTTCGTAGGTCAGGATCCCTGCGGTCCTGACTCTTCTCCTGGTTGCGAGACATGCACCAGCCACAGCTTGAATAGACATAACCCGGGGCTATCTGCCCCGGGTTTCTTTCATAGATCAATAGGAAGATGAAACACGGTGCAGAGTACCGTGCCACACAAACCGGTCTTCGTAGGTCAGGATCCCTGCGGTCCTGACTCTTCTCCTGGTTGCGAGACATGCACCAGCCACAGCTTGAATAGACATAACCCGGGGCTGTCTGCCCCGGGTTTCTTTTTTATATGTCAATAGCAGGATGAAACACGAAGCAGAGCACCGTGCCACACAAGCCGGTCTTCGTAGGTCAGGATCCCTGCGGTCCTGACTCTTCTCCTGCGACAATCTAACATTAACAAAACAGAACCAATCCCACATCGGTTACTAAGTTGACAGATCGCACTCAGTTTTGTATTCCTCTACTATGATGTCACACGGATGATATCCATTAGTCCGAAGAAAAGGTTGAACACATACAGGAAAGGAGCAACGATGAAAAAAGTTGCGGTGATTCTGGCCGGGTCCGGTGTGTATGATGGATCCGAAATACATGAGGCCACACTTGCATTGCTGTATCTGGATCAGGCGGGCGCACAGGTTAAATGTTTCGCACCCGACAAGGACCAAATGCATGTCATCAATCATACCAAGGGTGAACCGGCTGCAGGCGAAACGCGCAATGTGTTGGTTGAATCCGCACGGATAGCGCGCGGTGAGATCGATTCTGTTTCCAATCTCAAGCTGAGTGATTTCGATGCTGTCGTATTCCCCGGTGGATTCGGCGCTGCCAAAAATCTCTGCGATTTCGCGGTCAAGGGAACCGATTGCGAGATCGACGCCGAAATCGGCAAGCTCGTACGCGATGCGGCAGAGGCAGGCAAGGTTATCGGCACAATGTGCATATCCCCTGTCTTGATTGCCTGCGCCCTGAAAGATACCGGCAGGAACCCGAAGCTTACAATCGGCACAGATGAGGGTACGATGGGCGCACTCAAGGCTTTCAATGCGGAACCGATCAAAGCCCAGGTGGATGAGATTGTGGTTGATGAGGCAAACAGGATCATATCGACACCCGCCTATATGCTCGGTCAGAGCATTAAGGAGATTGCTGTCGGTATCGAGAAGCTTGTGAAGAAAGTGGTTGAACTGGCGTAAGCCACTCAGGCAAAAAAAACGGGCGCGAATTACGCGCCCGTTAGAGTATCTATCAACGGAAGATCTTAACCTTCTGTCTTTTCAATCTTTTCCTTCTCATGCAGAATATGAATGCCGTTTACTTTCATCTTCTCAAAATCGAATTCCTTCTCAACCTTGCAAATCTCAGGAGCCTTCTTGGCATCGTGACAATGCACACAGGTCTCTGCATCCGGAATCAAGAGACCGTTCTCGATAGCAAGCTCGCGATCTTCCATGATTTTCTTCGACTTGTACTCACTACCCGGACCATGACACGCCTCGCACTGCACATTACCGAGAAGATTACCCTTGGCATCCATACCGGTGGCATGGCATGAAAGACATGCCTTATCCTTCTGCTGTTCCTCACTTAGAACATCAAATGCACTTGCGTGTGGAGTTTTCTCCCATGTCGGGTAGACTTCATCTTTCTTGTGACACATGCGGCATTTCTTGGCACCTACATACTCGTACTTGGACTCTTCCTTCTTCGCCTCCTTCTTGTCCTCGGCTTTCTTAGTTTCATCCGCTATAACAAACGAGAAACTCAAAACAAAAAAGCAGAGAGACAAAAGGATCAAAAATTTCTTAGCCATTGCAACTCCTCTCTCCTTGTATTTACTCATCTCCTTATACATTCAATTATACGAATTCAGTCCTGCTTGTCGAGAAAATATCATAGATTCTCGAATCGTACATAGATCACGGGGTCGACCTTCCAAATCATACCACAAGATCAACCCCGTGCAATGTATTTGCCTGCGGCAATATCACATTGCCGCTGTCCGATCAATAGAGATCGATCTTCAAACCGGTACGAAGCATGAAATACGATCCGGTCTCATCGCCATAGACATACCCGCCGGCGTCATCTTTCAGGTCATAATATGAAACATCGGCGGACCACTTAAGGTTCGGACGGAACATGTATGTTACTCCCGCCTTACCCACAAAGTAGTTATAGTCAAGATCGAAGTACGTATTCATATCCTCGAATGTGTAATCGAGATGCTCTATTGTCTCTTCCGGCACGGGCATAATCACTTCTTCGAGCGATGCCTCGCTCATAGTCAGATTGCCCGATGTCCAGAATGTGATCTTCTCGGATGGATGGAACGACAAACTGCCATACAGGTTGTGAGCCTTGTTCTCATAATCCGCATTGGTCCATGTAGAACCGTAGTGCAGGACTCCACCGGAGTCCGTAGAGAGATGACCCGCTCACCCATCGAACATCGCGATGGTTATCGGACCTCGCGATTTGTCGTACACATACGTATAGCCTCCCGTGAATGACCACCTGGGATTCGGCATATAGTTGATTCCGAGATTCGGTCTCATCGACGTATGCTCAATCTCAACATTGTCGAGATCGTTGTTCTTGTCCATACTAAGTTTCAGAGACCCATTCATCGAGACCCTGTTATTGAAACTGTATGTTCCCCTAAGTTCGATCTCGTGCTCTATCGTCGGGAGCGTGGTCACATTCTGGTATTTCAAATCCTCCCGCTGATAGTAATAGATTTGCGGTGCACCATTCTCAGCTGTCAGCTCACCTCGTCCCAAAGCCTCGAACAGACCACGATAATTAGTGAACGGTTCATCCGTCAATTCGAGACGGTAACTCGCATACAAACTCGATTTTAATCCGTTACGATAACGAACCCAGCTTTCACCGTAGTATTTGTTCGAAGCTGTTTCAGAGGTAAGTCCCGGATAATCGTAACGTCTCGTATGCTCGTAACCGAGCAGAAGCGATACCCTGGTATCCGAATTGAGTCGCATTATGCCCTGTACATCCCCTCTACCGTACAGGCGGTCGAGACTGGAAGCCCTGTAATAATCAAAGATATCAAGGTCACCTCCGGTCCCCCCTTCACGCCACGCGGGCATGTCATATCTGATATCATTGGATATCGTCTTAGACAGTGCACCACTGGCAAACAGCCACATCTTCGGCGACAACAGCATCTTGTAGTTCACCGTACCGCCGACAACGACGATGTCGAGGTCCTCGACAGCATCATTCATAGTCTTGGAATAATTGAAAGTTCCGCTCAGGATTCTCTTGTCATTCCCGGTTTTGAACTTGAACTTATTGGAGAATTTCTCTGTTCTCGGATAAATATCCCCAACATAGTAACCATCATCAAACAACAATCTGGAGGAGAATTCACCCGCCGAGCCGCCGTTCACCGGATGTCGAGCAGCATCATAATAGAATGACACATCATCAGCATTGGACCGGAAGGTCCGGTAGCTGAATTTGTAATCGACATACACATTACTCCGGTTAGCCTCGAGACCGACATTGACCTGGTTGCTCCACCGGTTAACCTCAGCCGAGCGAGACGAGAGATGGCAACTGAAACAGTGAGTCGTTGAGATTTTCTGCTCCGTCCCCTTCTGCATAATCATCTTGTGAGCAGCCACGAAATTGAGTCCGTACTTATCGCTTATCTTCACCTTGAATTCGGACTCGATTGTGTGGCTGTCATACTTGTAGTCAGAGACTGAATCCAGAGCCTCATGACTGATCATCTTGCCGCCCGCAGCACCGCTTTCGAGCATCTCGCGGGCATTCATATTCTCCAGGAGATCGAACTGCAACTGTCGCTCGAACAATTGATAGTTCACCTTCATGGAAAACCTGTCTTTGAATTTGTAGTCGATGTCAAACTTGCCGTTCTTGTTGTCAGAAAAAGCGGTATTCAAATCAATGTACACATTTTCCGTCATACCCCGCAGGTGGAATGCACCCTCCGGGTACGGGTCATTCTTGACATGCGTAAATTCACCGACTTTCCGCTCATAGTCCGAGTAGTCGGTGTAATTCCCACCGAGCCACAGGGACATTTTCACCTCAGCATTCGCTCTCCCCGCCAGGGACACGGTCAGAGCAAGGAAAGTCAATACCGAGAGAATCGTTTTACCTGATAATCTCATATCTCCTCCCTACCTTGTCAGTGATGTGCCACCGCCGGAAATCGACTGGGATGGCAGATCGCTACCGTGAACCTGAGTGTGACACTGAGTACACTTGGTCAGCATCGCTTCCTTAAAACCGTCATGTGTCGAAGACAGAGTCCTCGATGGGTCCTGCGGAGAGGTGAATCCGTCACTCTCAATCCCCGGAATCGATGCATGGAAATGCATTGAATGACAGTTCAGACACAGTGTCGGCTCGGATTGAACCAACAGGTTATCCGCGATGGAACCGTGCGGCTGATGACATATCGAGCACTCCTCATTGACCGGGTCATGCTCGAACACAAACGGTCCCTCCTTGCTCGGGTGGCATGTGAAACAGAGTTCGCGTTTGTCCTGCCCCATTACCCACTGGTTTTCACCGCCGTGAATCGGATGACAGCTTTCGCAGCCAAGCTTGCCCTCTGCCACAGGATGGTGCGATGGCAGGAAGAAATCCGCCCGCACATTCTGATGGCAGTCATAGCATAGCTCCGGAGTGCTTTTCTTGAGAATTTGACCTGCGGGAACATGAGCCTCATGACAGTCGGTGCAACCGATATCGCCCATTGCATGTGAACTGAACCGCCACTCCATGAACGTACCGTCGGAGTGACAACTCAGACACATATCTTCAGATCTCTCACCCTTGTTGGTCGGGTTCAGGATCAGTTCCGCGTCCCCCTCCTCAACATGAGCAGAGCCGGGACCATGACAACTCTCACACAGATTCTCGGAGTACTTGCCCGATGACTTCAGAAGATGCCCGTGAGTGGTATTCCAAAATGCCTCACCAACATCATCATGGCAATCCATGCATGTCTCCGCTCCGATATACTCCGCATCCGGTGGGGGACCGGACCCTAAAGCCGGAACGACAAGCAATCCGAATAGAAAGAAAAGCACCGCTGCAAACGGTCTCCGCAGATCACGTCTGCGTTTTGTAGCAACCAATATTCCTCCTCCTCCCTGAACATATATCCTATTCCAATCTCCTATATTCCATACTACACCACCCAACACGGGCTTGCCCCCTGTGCAATAGCCAGGCTTTTTATCTGATTTGTCCCGTCTGCCCGGACAGGAAAAAGACTCGGTCAGAACAGTCCTCGAAGAGTCGGAGGACATTTACATGATTGTATCATCAAGCAGTTCGGACTCATATTACCCACCAGACTGAAGGCCCCTTAAGTCGAGCCGCAATTAATACATCAAAGGCTGATTCTGCCCAACTTTACCGTATTGGCAGTAAATTGTCAAGATAAATCATGAGAAAGAGTTCACAATTCTTATTCTTTAGTCGTTGGCGCACAAAATGTTAGGCCCACCGAACGCCGTATAATAGACCCATTCTACCCACACAGTCCTGTATTATCAGGTCTATTGGTTTTCGCTTTTAACGAGTACTTGTCAGTCTACTATGACTCGTCTTCTTCGTCCGATTCTGTATCCTTTGAATCTTCGTTTTTTTCCTTCAGTTGCCTGTACCAGAACAGATGGTGATGTTTCGCCCATGCTTCGGTAACATACCCGTCAACCAGCACCCTCCAGGTACCGGGATTGGCTACCGTACCGAGATAGGCATGAGCAAGAACACCGGCAATAAGCACGAATCCGAAGAAGTTGTGTATCGTGGATGTAATACATATTACGCTCAACTCGAAGGAGTACCGGAATATCAGTATCACCCCGGTGATAGACATAATAAGCCCAAACACTGTTGTGTACCAGTAGAACATCTTCTGACCGGCATTGAACCTGCCTGCAGGGACCTCTCCCTTGTATCCAAGATAACCGCCGATAATCTTCACCCACGCCTTGTCATGAGATGCGAAGATGGCATCCTTGAACCATATAACAATCCCGAACAAGGTTGTGATGATGAACACCACTCCAGCCCATATATGAATGCTGAGCATCTGTTCCGGAGATCTAAACAGGAGGTCCAGCCATTCGCTTGCATTAAATGCGAGAATAAGACCCGTTACGGTGAGGAGTACGAATGATATCAACCTGAAAAGGTGAACACCTCGTTCAAGCATCGAGAACCTTTTGACCTCTCCCGAGTATGGTACAAACGATATCCGTTTGGGACCATAGCTGTGGTAGTGTACTGTTACGAAGAACACGAGAAGAATCATACCAATACTGACAAGCGGACTGAGTATATCCTGATGAAAGGCATTTATTTGGAAACTTATCGGTATGCAGCCAAACGAGCGGCCGTTCGCCTCGGTTACAGGTTCGCTATCCAGTCCGTACGGATCGAGTACCCGTCGCCCCTTGAAGAAATGCGCTTCACTCACATGACAGTCATCGCAACCCCCCTCACCGAGTGCCATTCGAGCAGGAGCAACATTGTGATTGATTGAGAAGTTAACATAGGACCATGCCTCTGTGTTCTCCGTCTCGACCAATCCTCCACTCTCGTCGAGGCTGTACAGAATTCTTCCCTTAACCAGAACCGGATCGATCTTTTCAAAACGAGCGTTACCATCGAGAGTCTCTTTAGTTGCATTCAGACCCGCAATGATCTCCTCTTTCGTGTTTACCTCCAGCTCACCGTCTTCGTCGTTATCAACCACATCATCCCCATATATATCCCATGCAGATTCCGTTTCACTCAGGAATAATGGGTGGATTACACCGTCATAATCACGATTTCCCCACCAGATCGACACGACACTATTAAGCGGAATAATGACATCATCCTGCCGTCTCTCATAAACTGGTTCCCATTTCTCAAGCTCCCCCGGAGCATCCGCCGACCTCGGTATTGTCAGAATCTCCAGTTCACCGGTACTTGTCTCGAGTGCCATTATCGCGGATCTTCCAAGCTCGGGGATATGACACGCTTCGCAAGCAATCCTCTTAAGATGCGACGGTCGGACAGACTTATGGGATGGAACCGAAGCACCAAGATATCCCTCATGATGACACTCCCTGCAGTCTTTCATAGACCCATCCATGTGGCTTGCCACCGTGGAGACATTAGGATTCCCTTTAGTGAATTGGTGATCGATTCCGGACTGATGACAAGAAGCACAGCTCATACCCTGTGCATTGTGAATATCAGGATTGTAAATATCATCCCAGGAGAATCCACGCTTTTTCACATCCGAACGACCATGACAGAAAACGCAGTTCTCGGATGGTGGCGGCCACGTGACATCCAGTGTTATAGTACCATCATCATTAAAAAACCGTTTATTGTATGTAACAGTTGGCTCATCACCGTATTTCACTGCACCATCCACGAAACCGATTCGGGTGCCGGCAACAACCGCCCATTTATAGTTGCCTTTATTCAGTTGATCCGCGCGTTCCTCGAAGCTGTACCCCTCGAAGTGACAGATGAAACAATCCGCCTCGACTACTCCACTCTTATCCCAATTGCTCTGGTAGTAATCTCCATCGAGTTCCTCACTCAACTCTGGATTGTCAATCAACATCTCATCATATCTCTCGCCGTCCCGATCATACTCAAGCCCGCCACCGCCGGGATGACACGCTCCGCATGAAAGACCGCCATAATTCCCCTCCGAGAAACCGACAAAGTCATAGACTGTCATGTCAATCTCATCGGGATGTTCGTTTACCTTTTTGGCAAGCTGACGGTATGCGAATGGGTACCATCTTCCCATAAAACCATTCGAAAGGCTGTATGGCTGTCCTGAACTAACACCGAATGTGTCACTGATTTCATCCCAGCCCATCTGGAAATGATAGCCCTGAGTAATCTCTTCATAATCATGACATGATCCACAGGTCCATTGGGTTGAGAATGGCTTATCGGCATTCTCTCCGGTTATTGGATTGATATAATCTCCTTCGGAATCGACAAGGTCGATTGCCGGATGTTTCGTGGCACTCGCGGGAACAGCAAGCGAAAGCACCGCAAAAATCAGGCAAAAAGAGACAAACAGCTCAATGTAGACATTTTTAGTCATCTATTACCCCATATATTTTTATTTATTTTCTTAAGTGAATTTGAATCCGCAATCGATTCGTAGAATGAAATGGGAATCAACTGAATCTTGATAAATCTTCTCCCATCATCCCAATAAATTTAGTATAACAACACATCCCGTGTCAACTTTAATACGAACAAGAATAGGATTCTTTTTTGGATTAGTGAATTGATTCACATTTTGCCTATGTAGAGCAAGCTGTTCTTTTCTGCTTTGCAAGATGTGTGGAGGGGGTAAGTAAAAACAACTACACGTGAGACGAATCAAGAGTCATTATCGCCGGTGTTTGCAGGAGTAGCACGGATATCCTGGTATATTGGCGCTTCTATCAGGTCTTTCTTCAATCATATTGATTATACACCCGGATATTCGGCTACCGAAAGTTCTACTACTCACCTTTCCACTTGTATTATTCGAGCAAAAGCAATACAATTATATCAAAGTTCTAATTGCATAGGTTAGATGATCTTACAATCAAGTGGGCGCAGATGGCGTAGGGATGGGAAGAAGAAATAAGCCAACGATCACGGAGATTGTCCGTAGATGTCAAGCGAGTTACCGTGATGATATCGCATGGAATGAACTGATGGTGTACTTGACTCCAGGCATTATCAAAAAATGCAATTCATACGGTCTGGCATACGACGAGATACAGGACATCCTGGGGGGATCTCAGGCGGAACTTGTAACCTCAATACAGAATATTAAAAAGCCCGCAAGTGTTAGATATTTCATGAGGAGAATTGTAGAGAGACAGATATATCTGAAGTTCCGCACGAAAATTAAAACAGTCAGAATGACTATCCCCATCATGGAGAGCCTTCTTGACATTAAGGCTTCCGAAGATCCCTTCAATGATACAATGGTAAGTGAATTAGGGGATATGCTGTATAGAATAATAAAGGTATTACCACAACGAGACCAGGATCTGATATACAAGTGCTTTTTCGAGACTCCACGAAAACCGTATAAGCAAATAGAGAAAGAACTTGGAATTCCGCCAACTCAGCTTGGAGCCTACAGGGCAAAGGTCTTAAAAAAATTAAAACGTCTCTGGAAGGATAAATTCGGTGAATAATGGGTACTATTCATCAGCTTATATGAGACTTATAGGTAAAGGCGGTATTAGTGGGTAAAAGCGACAACATATACATTAGAGTAACCGCTTACCTTGATGGCAAACTGACAGATAACGAACGAATCGAATTCGAACAGCTTGTTAAAGATGATCCGGTTCTCAAGAAGATGGTTGAGTCAGTAAGGGCTTCCCGGGAGCAGTCTGATTACGGAAAACCCGGATTGTCATCGATTATTGCTTCTGCTCACAAGCTCCTGGATCGTCAACTAAAGGAAGCCCGGAAACGCGTTAAGAGAAACTCGCAGGCATTAACTATTCACGACTCTTCACTAAATCCGTCATTCGTAAGAGCGCGGGATATATCCACAGACAGCCGAAGGTTGAAATATCGTACCGGAGACATAACGCTCTCAATGACCGCAAATCCGGTCGGATATCAGAGTTTTGAGATAATTGGTGTGCTGTCTGAGGTTGAGCATTCCGGCACGATTAAGGTAAAACTGACTGCAGGCAAGCAAACAGTAGACGAGGTAACAGCAAACGAGCACAGGCTCTTCAGGTTTGAGAAGGTTGAAAAAGGCTCGTACACACTGAAAATATACCTTGGTCGCAAACTCCTCATGACTGCAGATCTGGACCTATAAGCACAGATCGAACAATGATCACTTTATCAAAAATCTCTCGTATCAAATCGAGAAGAGAATTCAATTTATTAATTCAGGAGTCGTTTTCCGGTAATGTGGGAGAGTTGATCACTGTCATGGATCAATCTCTCAACAAACTCCTGATGAAGGATATGCGCAAAGCCAATGAATGGTACGAGAGAATCGCGCATATACGTAAATTCCTTCCCAAAGAGTATAAACCGAGCTTTGACTGCACATCCGGAAGGCAGAGCTATTATTGCGGCAGGAAAAAGGATGCGGTTCGTTTCTATAGAAGTGCGTTAAGACTATCCGGAAAATCTCGCAACTATAAATCCATGGCTCGCGCCAACTGGGGTCTGGGGTTTGTCTATGCCGGACTTGGGGAATATGACAAGTCAATCGAGCACGCAAAAAAAGCTCTTCGGTATTTCAGAAGAACCGGTAATGACGATAAATGCGCAATGATTATGAACAATATCGGCCTGCTCTATCATGGTCGAGATAACAATAGGATGGCGCAGTACTGGATTGAAAAAGCCAGGGATCTCAAAAACGCCACAGATCCATCACACGATCATAATCTCGCAAATATAAAAGCCAATCTCGGACTTCTTGATGAAGCGGCAAAATATTATAAGAGAGCACAAAAACTCAGTATTGAGCAGGATAATTCGATATGTGAAATCCGTGCGGAATACGGTTTGGCGTATATACACTTCCTGAAGGATGAATTCCCGAGAGCGCTGCAAATATTTGAATCTGTAGCTGATAAAGCCGATCAGCTTGGGGATAGAGCCTTAAAAGCGGTGACACTGCTCGATCTCACCGAAGTAAATGTCCATCTCAATCAGTATGGCTCTGCAATTACTATTGGAGAAGAGACCATTGTTATATGCAGGGAGATGGAATTGCTCTATGAGGAAGCTAAAGCGGAATATTTCATTTCCAGAGCATTCAATGAACTTGGAGAGATTCGGCAGGCACGGGACCATCTTAACAGAGCCTCCGCGCTATTCAATAAACTGAATAACAAACTATGGCTGGGTATGACGGAGGTTGCCCTTGCAGAGCAGGCAATCTCGAAAGGCCATTTTATCAGAGCAAACGATCACATCAAAGCAAGTCTTCGTTTGCTATATACAAGCAGAGATGAGCGCATGATAATAGATTCGGAGATATCTCTTGTTGAATCAAAGTTATGTGACAAGCCAACTCCACACCGCATCCGAAGTGCAATCAATTTGCTGGACAAGGATCTCGTAAGCTATCAACGCCATAGACTATTGGTGTTGATCGGCGATGCCTACAACCGCCGAGGCAACAGTGAAAAAGCGGTGGAATTCTACAGAAGAGCAACAGATACCGTAGAAAAGATGGTAACCTCCCTTCGAAATGATGAACTCGGTTTCTTTTTCACACTGGATAAACTGGAATCATTCGAGAAACTCGTATCTGCCGGAATTTCCGGTGGAGACAATCAGTTTGCATACATACAGCATCTGAGGTCATACTCTCTCCTCAACAACAAAGTCGTTCCGGACTGGCGTGTTGCGGAAGAGATTCCTCCCAAACTCGTTAATGAACGAAGCCGCATTCTTTCACGACTCCGTCAGCTTGATTCATCACTCGGAGACCAAAGGTACGAATCTGAGACTGCATCGGGACACCGCAAACTCGAGGAAAAACTCTGGAGAATTGAAAGGAAAATCCGAGGATCAGTTGCAAATAAGTCGAGCCTCCTATCATCAAAACAATCAGGATCAACAGCACAACCTGTCCTTCAATCCAATGAAGTGCTGGTTAGTTTTGCGGATCTGGATATAGGTCCCGGAGCGTTCATAGCCACAGATAAATCCGTGAGATACTGCAGCCTTCCTTTCTCAATGCGTAATCTTCGGTCATCAATCCGGGAATACCACTTCCTTATGGAAACGGATATCCTATCAGACGGCACCAGCGCTATAGAAAATGAAACTTTCAGGAAGTACCTGAGACACTTCCACAAATGGCTGATAAACCCACTTCAACTTCCCGAAAAAACAGAGCGAATATTCTTCCTTGTCGACAAGGAATTCTCTCAAATTCCCTATGCATCGCTTGAAAGTGATGATGAAGTTGCCCTCTGTGAGAAGTGTGATATAAGATACCCGATAAACCCAGGTGAGATGAATTTCAGGAGCATACCGGCAACTATATCCCGACGAAACAAATCCTCCGTATTCGCATTACATGAAGACAGTTTGAAATTTGTCAACAAAGAGACTCAGGAAATCAAGCGTCTCTTCCCACACATTGCTGTTTTCTCCGGAACAAACGCAACAGGAGCAAGTCTTCGAGAAGAGCTTTCGAGATCTGATGGTTTCGTGCATATAGCCACTCATTCAACACGTGCTTCCGAGAATCCTCTCTTTTCACGGATGCTCTTGTCAGATGGCCCCCTGTTTCCGTTCGATCTCATGGCCAACGGAATAAAATCGAAACTTGTTACTCTCTCCGGTTGCCAAACTGCGGCTTCCGGTATATATTATGGTAACTCGTTCAGTTTAGCCAAGGCTTTCTACAAAGCCGGATCCAGGTTCGTACTTGCATCACTATGGTTGGTTTCTGACCGCGTGAGTTTCGCATTCATGCGGGAGTTCTATACGGCTCTTTCAGGAAACAAAGACATTCCCTCAGCATACCGCACCGCTCTCCTAAGGATGCGTGAAGCACAAACCAGAGCTGCTCTCTGGAGCCCATTTGTACTTTTAGGCATTTAACTTACAAAGGATAGCAAAATGAATACTCGTACGTTTATTCTGACGGGAATAGTGTGCCTTCTTGTCTGCACATCAACCCTTTTCGCAGGAGAAATTATACCGGGACAGATGATAGTCAGCGCATCCACGAATAGCCTTGACTTATCCAAAACGTCCATTTCAGGAATAGTAAAAGTCGACAGCATTAAAGGTGCGAACCTGTATCTGATTTCTTTTCCTCCCACTGTCTCTTCCAACACCGTCTCAGAACAACTGGAAAAAATGAAAGGAGTACTCAAATTCGAACCCAATCGCAGGATCAGAATGCCGGATGTCAGACAGATCGGTATAGTGCAGCCAGATGTTGAAAATCAGGGAGTATACACAAAAGGATCCGATCCGGATGAGTTTTATGAACAGACTGCTGTCGAAACAATCAAACTCGATTCGGCACATATAACCGCAACCGGAGAGGATGTAATCGTTGCAGTTATAGATAACGGTATTGATACCAACCATCCCCTCTTTGAGTCTACACTTACAGACTCCATGTACGATTTCGTTGATGATGATTCCAGCCCGGTCGAGGATTCAGGATCAGCCTATGGACATGGGACTTTTGTCTCCGGACTCGTTCTACTTGCAGCACCGGATTGCGAAATAATGCCGATACGCGCTTTTGATGAGGATGGGAACGGCACCTATTATGATGTCGCCTCTGCTATCTACTATGCAATTGATAACGGCGCTAATGTGATTAACATGAGCTTCGGTTCACCGGATACCAGTTCAGTCCTTCTCGATGCATGCCAGGAAGCCTTCGAGGAGGGGATTGCAATGGTTGCGGCAGCCGGTAATGATTCATCCTCCACTGTACTCTATCCAGCCGGATACCCATGGGTTACAACCGTAAACTCGATTGACTCAGTTGATGTTATCGCATCATTCTCCAATTATGGAAGCCATACAGATATATGTGCACCGGGAGAGAACCTGTACAGCTCAATACCGGGAGATACTCTATGGGGGATATGGAGCGGTACATCCTTTTCAGCAGCGCTGGTTTCCGGTGTATGTGCACTAATGATCGATGATGATCCATCACTGACAACGGATCCGATCAGATATCGTCTGCGCAGTGAGGCTGAAACCTCGCTCGATTGGGGAACGGTCTATCCTCATGACAACTACTATGGCTATGGTTGTCTTGATGCAGATGCTTCGGTTGATTATGAGGTCGGAGAAGGAGTATACATCTGCGGTGATGTTAATGCCGATGGTATTGTCAATTCCGATGATATATATGACCTTACGGATTATGTCTTCTATGGATCACCGACACCCGATCCTCTTAATTCCGCAGATATTGACGGTGAAATCGGAATTGATATCGACGATATAGTATTTCTTGGAAACTACGTTGCCGGTACGGGGGATGAACCAGATTGTTCCGACTGACAGTAAAAGTCAATGCAAAAGAAATAAAAAACAGAGAGGAGATGGCACTATTGACAGACAAAATCAACACATAATTACAGAGCCGTAAATGAGTGACATTCTAACAGAGAATGCACTCAGCTTTCAAGAATTAGAAGGGGGCAGACATAGCCCATAAAGGGTGGCACCAGGTGCCTTTTTAAAGTCTCTCCCGTTTCTCTCGGTGTGTGGGGGACACTTCTAAGGCAGGGGAGCAGGCATTTGCCTGCTCCCGGTCATTACATCTGGGAATTTAGCCGGGAAATATGGTTCAAAGGCATACCGTTTATACTGCAAAAGACGCAGAAGTCTTAAAAAATGGATACTAACCGGGGACACACCATTACATCGAAAATCGGGAAATGGGGAACCCCGTTTTCGATGAAACGCAACGGGGTGAGCAATATGATGGCATAATTCTCCTCTGATTGCCGTAGACTGGTGTATTGAGGGGGACCTGTTAGGAAGGCCTGATAATCCCGGATTGTCGGGCCTTATTTTGTCAAATCATTGAAGTTCACATATCAGATTTACAGTCCGGAAATTTATGACCCTCTTTGAGTAGATCGTTTACTATTTTCACCGGATTGAAAATACCATACGGTACATCAACAAAAATCGTATTCCACCACGCCATAGAACCATTCCACAGACCAGGCAGCTCGAGTGCTTTCAAACTCTTCCCATTGATCGACTTGTTACTTATGAATACTGCGTCCCTGTCGCAGTATTTCTGAAGATCATAATTCCATCCCTTGTAATCCTTCACTCCACAAACGAGAATAACCGGATTGAAATGAGTAGCAGACTTGAATACATTTCTCTGATCGGATTTCCCAAAATTAACCTGTTCCTTTTCTACAATCTGTGGCGTCACTCTACCATCCGGATGTTTAACCCAGAACGGACCACCACCGGGATCACCCTTATTCTCAACCATCCCACAGACTCTTATCGGACGGTCCAGCCTTCCGAGAAGAAATTTTCCCTTGAACTCGATTGATTCAGCCCCCCAGTTATCCGGAATATTGCAGAACACTGTCTCACATAGAAATTTGAGAATTTCATTGGCAAGTGCATCGGTCAAAAGACCATCATTTATCCGCTTAATCCACGAGTGTATCTTCTTTTGTATTTCCAGAAGATACCCGGTCAGTATTTTCCAGTAATGTACAGACTCGTCCATACATGGTTCGGGAACGATATTGTCGATGTTCTTTATCAGTAATATGTCGGCATCAAGGTTATTGAGGTTTTTAAGCAAAGCACCATGTCCACCCGGTCTGAACAGGTATTCATCCTCATTTAACATGAACGGGCTATCTGATTTATCCAATGCTATCGTATCTGTCGATTTCGATTGTTCCGAAAGAGAGACATCCAGTTGGATGCCATTTTTTTCTACCCTCGCAATTGCTTCCCCAATGTATGTCTTTAAAAAGTCAAGTTGACCGGATGGAATAGTGAAGTGAACTCGTACGGTTCCGGCAGAGTCAGTGACGCACTTCACCTCTTCAGTCAAATGTTCCTCAAATGGTGTATGAGACCTGTTTGAGTATCTATGAAACGGAATCATACCTTTCAACATTGAACTGTACCCCAGCCCCTTTTCATCAAGTAGCATCTCAAGAATTTCACGTAATTTTTCCTGTTCAAGAAGATCTTTTAGGGATAGTTCATTAGCTTTGACAACATCTTCAAGTTCCGGTAAGAAGGCAAACTCCTCTATATTCTGGAAAAATCCAAGTGCGAATGCTGCACTATCATCCCCTTTACAAGCTTCAGTTTTGAGTAAATCAATAGATAGATCGTGACCGGAATTCTTGATAGCCTCGAGGTCGCGGAACATCCTGCTTGCAGCCCCCGAAGCCGGAACGAACTTTATCAGCCTCCCCTGTTCTTTTGCCTCCGAATACAGCGATATCAATTTATCGAATCTATCATTCTCAAGAACTGCGATACCATCACCCTTTTTACATGGTCTGTCGAGCATTAAATGCTTCGTACCACTCTCCAGCATTCTAATCTGCCAGTCGAGATCAGACTCTTTTATTTCCCTCTCCGCAGCCTGTTTTATAAGATCCCGGGGAGTTGTCATACCACTTACCTTTGAATGCATGACTGTCGTACAGGTCAATTATACATTGTAGTTTTGACAAAAGCAATCACACGATAAAATAGAAGACTCACCTTGTCGTTATTCCAAACAGATTAGTCAATTCAATGTTTCCTGACGACACCAATTGTAAGAGATCTGCAACGCCATTTCACAATTAAATGCTCGTATTTCAGATTGTAATGACGATCTCTCTAAACCGGGCATTGCGTTACTACTAATTAATTGCCAATCATACAGTTAACAGAGCATAAAACCTTGGCACAACTCTTGCTAAACCAGATAATAGAAAATGCCATAGAACAGGATTGGGATCGTTTTGGAGTGATCTGTCCAGTTCGACGGAAGATATGACAATTGGTTTCCAAGGCGATACCGATTTTACCTTGCCTGGAGGATAACATGATTAGCAGTGATTATTGTGAACGAAACGAAAGAGTACACAAACTCATGACCAAACTCGGAGCAGAGCTTCCCGAGACCATGACTGCATTTGCAACTCTCCACAAAGCGGCATCCACTAAAGGTGCACTCGATACCAAGATGAAGGAGTTGATCGCATTAGCAATTGCGATAACGGTTCGTTGTGACGGTTGCATTGCATTCCATGTTTGCGATGCGCTTAGGGCCGGTGCTGCCCGGGATGAGATATTCGAGACTATAAGTGTGGCTGTGCTTATGGGTGGTGGTCCCTCAGTGGTTTACGGTACAGAGGCAATGGAAGCACTGAACCAGTTTGAACAGGAAAATAAAGAGAAAGCGACTGCCGCAGCTCATTAGGCAGTCTTCTCAGTGCCAGCCATAAAAAAGCGGCTGCCTGGTTTCAATTGGGCAGCCGCAAATTGTTTATATCAAGGTATTCTCTCAGACAGAATTAAATCGGGGTGAGAGGATTTGAACCTCCGACATCTTGCTCCCAAAGCAAGCGCGCTGCCAGACTGCGCCACACCCCGAATAACCGGGAATATATGCGTGATATCCCGCAAGTCAAGAAACATTGTGCGCTGGAATCGAAGCTAATCCTGCTGCTTCAGTATCTTCTGAGTTTGTTTACGACCGACTGCTCTCAGAAGGGGCTGGAAAACCCTCAAGCGTGTAACCCATACTACAAATCGGTAGATGAATCCCGGAATAACGACCATCTTGTTTTTTTCGAGACCCTTTAATGAAGTATCAACAACATCCTCGGCACTCATCCACATGGAGGATGGGATTTCGCTTTTATCGAATCCCTTCATATCCTCCGTATCATGAAAACCGGTGTGTGTAAAACCGGGGCACAGAGCCTGTACTTTTATGCCATAACTCTCCAGCTCCAAATTCAGGCTTTTCGACATCGTTGTCAAATATGCTTTCGAAGCGCAGTAATTACCACTTCCCGGACTGCTGAAAAATCCCGCCACCGAAGAGACATTGATTATCGTACCGCCACCGGAATCTATCATGAAAGGGACAGCAGCGTGCATAAGACGAACCGGCGTCTCGCAATGCAGGCGCACCATTTTGATATGAGACCCAACATCAGACCCCGGAAAACCTTCACCGAAACCGAAGCCGGCGTTGTTTATCAGAAAATCAGGCTGTTTCTTCTTTATCAGATCTTCGACGATAGATATACCCGCATCCTCTGCAAGGTCAGCTACACAAATCCCAATATCAACACCATGTTCTGAGTTTAGTTCATCTGATATCTGTTTTAGACGATCCTCGCGCCTTGCGACGAGAATGAGGTTCATTCCCTTTCGAGCAAGTTTACGGGCAAAAACCTCACCCAGACCACTCGACGCACCCGTTATCAATGCCAGTTTGTTCATTAAGCCTTCCGATATTTTACCAATTATGACTACAACAATACTTATGAAAATTCGGACACTGATAATATCCAAATAAATCTTTCAATCAAAGACTTGGAAATGTGTGTCATATTTGACACAATAGACACGCTGCAGCCATATCCGCCATCAAGCCATATCATTGCACTACAACACCTTAAGCCACCGGCACGCTCTATGCTTAACCAGAAGACAGAAACCACAAACCGAAAGGAGCTACACAATGAGAGAACGAATTCTGCTTTCAGCAACACTTCTCGCTGCAGTCGCAGTCGTACTGGTGGTACTCTCTGTCAGCATAGAGAAGCGCAAACTCATCTCCCCTGTAGAGGGCACGATATCCTCCATCGAACTAAACGACGGCTTGACCATCGATTCAGTAACTAACGAGGAGATGGCAGAACCTCATAACGACACGGGTTTTACACCCGAACTAACTGATCCGATTGTGAAGTACGATACCCTCAATGTCGATTTTTCGCACGTCAACTGCGCTGCAGTCATGAATGGACAGGCGGTTGCGGGCACGGATGGCGGTATATTTATCTATGATCCGGTGGATTCATCCATCCAGATAATCTAGGCACACAACGGACTCGAAAAATACCGTGTCACAGCGTTACTCGCGGATGGGCACACTCTTTTCATCGGCACCGATGAAGGGCTGTTCTGTCGTGACGAAGAGGGAGAAATCAACCAGTTGATTCCTGAGGTTGATGCCTATATCACCGCACTGGCGAATTCTGCAGATACTGTCTATATCGGTACCGCCAATCGTGGAGTTCTCGCCTATTCCCTTGGTTCTGCGGTTACGATAACGGAGATGGCTCCTGTCACGGACATTGTAGTCGGTGATGGTGAACTATGGGTATCAGTCTATGACGAGGGTTTATTCTCTTATAACGGCATTCAGTGGAAAAAGCGATTTCTCGAGAGCGACACCACCGCATTCGACCGCATTGCAGCTCTCGGATACCGCTACAATCGTCTCTTTGCCGGTACACCGGAGGGTCTATGGGTGTTCGATGGCGGCTCGTGGGACCTCTATGATCCGGATGACGGGCTTTTCGAGTGCGATGTAACATCCATTGATTTCAAGGGATGGAAAACACTCGCCGGGACAAGAAGCTGGGGACATTTCGAGATATTCGAGGATTGGGTCACACCGATCTTCTGGACTGAAGCTCTCGAGATAACCGCTGTGGCATCGGATGGCAATCTGGTTGTTATCGGTACACCGGATCAGGGAATCATGATACAGAATGGAGAGGAGGTCACTATGGTCAATCCCGGTCCGGACAAGATCGAGATTCCTGTCTGGGCCTCAAATTTCATGTAATGTAAATGGATTATGGCAGAGATGCTGTTAATCCCTTCGACCGAAAGAAGCCACACCAAAAAGACGCGAGGCAAAACCTCGCGTCTTTTAATACCAAATCACAGGTCCTGTTATCAGGACTTATACTTGTTCCAGAGTTCTCTCTCTTTTAGAGATCGACCTGACCGCTCTCCGATCTTATATACTTCTCGATTCCCGAGTTCAATCTCTCCATCCTTCTTCTCATCACCTCGCATGAACTCAATCGAGATCTTATCACCCGGCTTGAGTCTCGATAGCAATCTTGCAATATCAAGGTTGGAACTAAGGCGGAATCCCCGCATTTCGGTTAGAACATCACCAAACATAAGCCCGGCTTTCTTCGCCGGTCCATCCGGATTCACGTATTCCACAGTCAAACCACCGGAACCACCGGGGGTAAAACCGAGGTCAGGAACACCGCTTGGTGCCTTATTAATGGTCAATCCGTATGGCTGAAGGACCTCTTTGAAATCAATTGGATTAGCCGATTCGAAATAACTCCTGAGTATCTGACGAGTATCCGGTGAGCCGAGTGAGTCGAGAAGAGCAATCAGATCATCTGATGTATATCCGGTCGTATTCCCCTCGAATCGATCGTACAGAATACCAAGTGCATCTTCCATTTCACCCTCACCGTCACTCAGGGCATGCATGACAAAATCCATCATAGCCACTATGGTGAATTCATACACGCTTCTGTCGGAAGAACTCGGTAATGTCAGCATGGTTTGCAGCGCAATACCTTTACGATCAAGCTGTTCCTTATAGGCATCATAAGCTCTTGACAATTTCGCAAAAAACTCTTCATCGCTGATAAACCCGAGTTTTATCATAGACTTCAACTGCATATAATTCAGCAGTCCGGTAGTGAACCAGTCGAGCCGATCAGATGCCTTTGGATAGAATTTCGACGGCATCCAGAATGTAAGCAGATTGTATGAAAACAATCCCATCTGTGAACCGAGTTGATCGATCGTAACTTTCTCATCCAAAAGGCAGTTGAAACTCTGCGGTCCTACGGCTCCGAACGAATTTAATCCTCTCTGATCTTTGGATGTCGGTGTGGGTGTGACAGCTAACAACATACGGTGCGCAGGTAGAGAGCCAAATATATCGACATGATAGTTCAGAACGGAATCGATCATCGGTTTGATATCAGATGGTTTGAAATCAAAGCGTTCGAGGCTGACTCCACAGATTACCGAATCACCGTCGTGCACATAAACGAAAGTCTCAACATTTCCTGCAAGCCACCATTCGGTCAACAGAGAGCGAAGATTTGGAACACGATACTCCATCGGACCCGTTTTCTCATATGTAGTGAGAAACTGGCTTCTCTCCGGCAGTTTGAATTCTATCTTGATATCCGATATCTCTGTTTCGGTGCCATAGCTCGGATAGATACAGACAGACGCACCTGGGAAGCTCGAAATGGCTCCCCACAGAAGCGGTGTGTCATCTATTCCCAGCATACTCGGTTCCCTGTAATGATCCATTACAACGAAATATTCAGCCCTGTATTTTCCCTTTAGACCACTCGCCCTGTAAACACCAACTGTATCTTCTTCGAGTTCCACCGGATTTCCATCCGGACCGGTCATCTTGAAAGAACGGATATGACTGCGATAGCCCTCGGTGTAATGATTATCTTCATCCCTCATCTGGAATATGACTTCATCAGTTGTCGAGGGGAAGACATACTCAGCCTTAACCTCGATAAGGTGTCGCTGCGGATTGACCACCTCAAATTTGTATTTAATACTCCAGTTCTCTTTGGCTGCATCAGAATTTCCGGAAAATACTATTATCGACAACAAAATCGGTATAAGAAACCTGCGCATACTCGAAGCCTTTCATTTGACGGTTTTTCTTTATACAAGCAAACTGCGCCGTGTTGCCATATTATTCAATGTCGGCAAAAGCGCAAGCATTTCGAGCAATTGAAGGGTAACTTATAAGAGATCAATAGCTGAATTCAAGCTCAATTCGTCGGTTTTTCTCCCGACCGTACTTCGTGGAATTGGATGCAATGAAGTCTGTTTCGCCGCGCCCCACAGCCTCTACCCGCTCCTTGGGTATACCCTGTAACACAAGATATCCCATAACCTTATCAGCTCGTTTCTGGGACAAGCGAAGATTCGCTTCCCGCTCACCTATGTTATCCGTATATCCGTATACTGTCACGGAAACATCCGGGAAGTCTACGAGCAGCACAGCAAGACTGTCGAGATAACGCCGTGCCTTTGGATCGAGATCAGAACCACCGGAAGGGTAGTTAATGTGCAACACTCGCTTGGCAAACAGTAATGACTTGTCAAAACAACCCGTACGGTCTACAGGATACCCGCGAGGCGTATCCGGACATGCATCGGAAGAATCGGGCACGCCATCAAAATCCTGATCCAGTGCGCATCCCCTGTCGTCGACGGGCATTCCCAATGGGGTATCGTAGCAATCATCGACATAATCCGGAACACCATCCGCATCCATATCCGTTGGACATCCCGTATCATCCACATAATCACGAGCTTCCACCGGCGTATCCGGACAGAGATCGATATCGTCCCTTACACCATCATAATCGGAATCGGCATAATAATCGTATTCTGTCTGTCGAAGGCTGTCACCGCCCTCTCCCGGTTCTCTCTCAATAAACTCACTCGGAGTCCTGCGCTTCTCCAGGTCTCTCTCCTGCTCACGCCACTTTTCCCACAGGGTTTTTTCTCTCGGACCGAAATAGAATCCGACACCGACATTGATATTGAATATACCGTGTGATCGACTGTCATTCACCTCATCGGCAAAATCCGTCCCAAGTCCCGTAAGATAGTGAAGCTCGATACCATAGCTAATCGACCATCTCGGATGTATAAAAGACTCCGCTCCAACACCCGCCATCAAAGAGAGTTCGGAGGCTTCAAACTCAGCGTCCCCCCCATCACCATTCTTTACTATGATCGACTCACCGGTTTGCTCATTTATAACCTCCCATTTGGTTATCCCCGCGCCAATCTCAAGAAATGGAGAGAATCGTCCCACAGTGTTAACATGGAATTTGCTTACCACTCCAAAACCGATTGTTTTCCAGTAGCGGTTGGCATATTCTCGGCCAAACTTGATAGTCGAATTGGAAATCGAATCATTATAAACTTTGGAATACGATGCAAACAATCCTATAGAAAGCGGATCGCTTACTCTGTGAAGGAGCCTGAAATCATAGTTGAGTGACACCACCCAGGGCTGGCTCGATTTATTAAATGTGGGTTGACGCGCCCCCATACGCAACTGTGCGGCCCATTTGCCGTTCGATTCAGCGAACCCAATACTGTTGAAGGCAAGAACCAGCAACAGTATCGCTGCTGTATAAACTACACGATTTATGTGGTTAGCACCCATCATACGATGATTAGATAAATGCTACCGGTCGGTTCAAATCAACAAAAAACCATGAATAGAGAGGATTCAATATAGATTAGTAATTTTCGTATTGCGGTAGTATGTGGAGAGGATGGTTCTGTAAGTCTGTCCCACTCGCGCCCTGCCCAGTGCACCGCACTGACACATGCCGACACCGTGCCCGTTACCGAAACCCTCAAAAACCACAGAAGTCAACACACCATTATTGTCACGATTCAGGCTAACCTCGAAATTGGTCGATGGGAGAATCGCTCCCTCCCGATCCGGGCGGAGTATCGCCCAGCGGATTTGATCTTTGAACAAAAGATACTCGTCCACTTCGGTGACTATCTTCAGTATCTTGATTCGCCCCGATGAAAGCCGGTCAACGATTTTGATATCACGAATGTTGAATTCATCATCACCATTCAACCTTCCTTTAGCCTTCAGGTACTTCCTGATATTCGTCGAAAGATCGGACACGCCCCATTCAAATGACCAGCTATAGAATTTCGACCATGTGCAGTAGGCATCATCATCCGCACCCTTGAGGTAGGATACCGGCTGCCTGTCCCACACGTCCTCAATATTGTCGGTATTTCCGCCGCATGTCGAATGGTAATATGCCGTTATCAGATTTCCACCGGACATCAGGACCTCTCCCCTCGTTTCATCTATAGCCCTGTTGGTCCATTTATCCTCGCCCCTCATTCCTGTATATACCTGATCCGCGACCTCATTCACCATATCGTATCGTCGAGCAGGATTGCGGCGGAATCGTGAGAAGGCATAGGTACGGGATGCCACAGCCTGAGCCTTGAGCGCCTCCAGCTCTTCCGCACCGTGTTTCCCTATCTCCGGCGGCAGGACTCCCTTCAGATAATCTTCCATATAGATTGCATTCACTACGGAGAGAATCGTATCCTCAACGATTACCTCTGCAACACCGCGATATGGTGCACTGTCGATACGGATGTAACTCGATTGTTCTTTTGGAGATGCGACAACCCGCGACACGGATTTTTCGAGCGGCAGACCGGTCTCCTGAAAAACATCAACAGAGCCGTTCTGAAGCTTCATAATCAGCGCCGAATTTGAGAAATAGTCGACAGCTTCTCCATTCGCTTTGATACAGTAGAGTTCAAACGGTCCGGAGCACTCGAGACGGACTTCCTTTTCCTGATGTATCCTCACACGAACGTAAGGATCTCTTAAATTCCTGTACCCGCGGCGATTCTCAACATAGGCAAACCGCGCACAACTGAAAGAAGATGCGAGCAGAACAAATATCGTAAAGGAGAGAATGAACTTCTTCATACAAGCGTTATCTTTCCGAGCACTACGTTCCATCGAGCACCGGTCACACCGGTTAAATTCCCCGAAATTCTGTCAACAGCAAGATTCGCGAGCAGCGCGAAAGCTGTCGATTCAACGAAATCCGGATCGACTCCGGAATCATTAGTCGTCGAAACCCGCACACCCGGCAACATCTGCCGGAGAGTATCCATCAAGAATATGTTCTTAGCTCCGCCTCCGCAAATTAAAACCTCATCCACTGTTTCGAGACGTCTTACAATTCTCTGAATACACAGACAGGTGAACCGGGAAACCGTACACAGGATATCTCTATCAGATATTCTTCTCTTCCGTGCATACTGCAGCAAATCTTCAATAAAACCGGGACCGAACTGCTCTCGTCCGAGTGAGATTGGAGGTTTACGCCGCAAAAACTGATTGTGTTTAAGGAACCGTTCAAGATCCTTATTCACATTGCCAGATGATGCGATTTTACCTCCCCGGTCATAGTCTATACCAAATAGAATTTTGCTGACACTGTCGATCAGCATGTTCCCCGGTCCGCAATCTGTAGCAAATATCTTATCGGGAGTATCCGACGCAGGCAGGTATGTCACATTTGATATACCGCCTATGTTTGCAATCAATCTGTGTTTGTGTTTGTCACGGAACAGATAATAATGCGCGATAGGCGTCAGAGGCGCTCCCATGCCGTCAGCGGCAACATCCGCAGTACGGAAATCGGACACGACAGGACAACCGATACGCTGAGCCATAATATCCGGCATTCCGATCTGTAGAGTAACATTGCTCTTCCTGCCGGGTCGCGGAGCACTGTGGAATACAGTCTGACCGTGACAACCGACCAGATCGACACTGTCTGTATCAATTCCATGTGTTTTAAGAAATCGAAGGGATGATTTCGCATAGAATTCACCGAGCTTCTTGTCAGCAAGCATCATGGTCTCTTTGCGAACCAAATCAGATGAGGAGATATCAAAAAGAGATTTTCGAAGATGTGATGGGAATCTATAGAAGCCGTTTATATACTCGCGAACAGTATAGTTTCGTCGAAACCGAACGAGTGATATATCCACACCATCAAGTGAGGTTCCGGACATAATACCCAGTGTGGTTCTATCTTCGATCCGTCCCTGTACAAGTCTCTTCATGTCGCAAAATCTGATTTCAGTTTCTTGATCCGTTCGATGCTTCTGCTGATAGACTGCTCATCGAGCACACCGGTATCGAAAGCCTTTAACACATTCTCGGCACATGATATCTGCTTGTCGATGGAATGGCAAACAAGAACAGCATCATGTCCCGCTTTCAGTGCATCTACGGATGCATCCGAGAGAGATTCCACAGCACCCATATCGAGATCATCGGATAGAATCAAACCCTTAAAACCGAGTTCATCGCGTAGAATATGCCCGCAGATATTTGTGGAGAATGTCGCCGGATTATCGGGATCAAGCGATCTTGCAAGGAGATGTGTTGTCATTATGGACTGGCATCCGGATTCGATTGCAGCTTCGAATGGTTTGAAATTGATCTCACGATAGAATTCCGCCGGCTTATCAGAAACGGAGAGTTTCTTGTGTGGATCAATATCACAATCTCCGAGACCGGGGAAATGTTTTGCACATGATGCAACTCCGGCTTTTTTCTGTGCCTGAACCACTGCGTTCACATACTGACTCGCTCTACTCGCATCACATGAAAAACACCTTTGACTCATTAGCTCATTCCCAAGGTTAGTCAACACATCCGCCACCGGATTGAGATTAAAATTGATCCCGATCTCTCTAAGTCGACCTGCTGTAACTGCAGCGGCATGTTCGGCACCATCCAGGTCATCCCGTTCAGCATAATTCGCTGCCGAAGGAAACGTCGGGAAGTCCATACCGGCAAGCCGAACCACATCCCCTCCCTCCTGATCGATTGCTACAAGGATGTCGGGGGATGTAATGCTTCGGATTTGGTTCAGTCGCTTTTTAAGATTCCTGATATCATCCGTATTCCTGCCGAATAGTATGACACCACCGAGACCGAATCGAGAATGAAATGTTTCGAGAATATCGAGACGATCATTATCGAATCCGAGAATGAACATCTCTCCAACATTAAATTTGCGGGACATATCAGACAGTACAAACCTGGTTTTTGCCGGAGCCCTTCGCCCTGTAGAGTGCGGAATCGACCGCTGAGATCAAGTCGGCGGTAGTGAGACCGTTGTCCGGATACGCTGTTACTCCGATAGAGACTGTCACACGCAGCTTCGGAATACCGGCATATCCTCCAAATGTATGGATATCCACTTTTTCGCGGATTCTCTCACCGATGATCTTCGCATCCATCGAATTCGTCTGGGGTAATATGACGATGAACTCCTCACCTCCGTACCGGCACAGACGGTCGGTATCGCGTATACACTCCTCGATTACTCCAACGAGTTCGCGGAGCACGACATTTCCGACCTCATGACCATAGGTATCATTGGTCCGTTTGAACCAGTCAATATCGACCATTATCAATGACAGCGGCAGATCGTATCGCTCTGACCTCCGTTTCTCCTCAGCCAGCCTGTCGGAGAAATATCTGTAGTTGAATACACCGGTCAGATCATCTATTACCGCAAGATCTGAAACCTGCTTGTGCAAGCGCGCATTCTCAACAGCCATTGCGGCAGCTCCAGCCAGAATCGACACCAGTTTCTGGTCTCTCTCCGAGAAATTCCCAAGAGACTTGGACTCGGCATTGATTACTCCTATTACCCGCCCGTGTGTAATCATTGGCACGGCCAACTCGGAGCGGGCATTTTCCAAACCCGGAATATAATAGGGGCAGGATGAGACATCAACAATCCTTTCGGCAGCTCCGCTTCGAGCCACTCTGCCGACAACACCATCCTGCTTGCCCGGTATCGGAGGATCATGCTGTAACGATTTACCATACCGGCTGCTTGCTACGATCTGGAGCGCACCCGTTTCCCTGTCGATCAGTACTATCTCAAAAAGGGCATAGCCCCACAGGCTGTCGCCAATTCTGAGAATCTCAGCCAGTAGCTGCTCCAAGTTCAGGATTTCCCCGAGTGTACGTGAGGTATCGTGAATATTCTCGATCTGTACCTGTGTCTGCTCGAGTTCTGTTGTACGAACATTAAGCGTATCAAGAAGCTTCAGAAGCTTCTGCTCCGCCTCACGCGAGTGATTAGAGACGAATCCAACGGCCATTGCAAGCCCCCAGGCAAAATAAAGCCGTACCAGAAAACTAACCATTGGCATTTGAGGGGAACTTTCACTGATAATGATCGAGTAGAGGGTTGTTACTCCAAGCGAGAGAATCAATCCCTTCTGCAATCCCAGATAATATGCGCCGAATGCGATAGCCTGATAATAGAAAACATAGAATGAACTATGAACACCACCGGTGAAATGAATAACCGCTGTTGTGAAGATTATGTCGAATATCAGCGCTCCGATGAACAACTTCTCGTACGACCGACCAAGACGGATACTGAGATAGTAAAAGTGCCCGGTTTGAATGACAAATACCAAGGTAAGGACACTAACCGCAATGAGATTATATCTCTCCGGTGGATCGATAAGAACCCACGTCAGTATCGCTGATAGAACGAAGAGACGAGTGACTAGATATAGTCTCTCAATTCGAGGGAACGTTGATCTGTAAGAACCTGCACCCATAAATCGACGCTATTAACCCTTTCCTTGGTTTTAAATCGGCAGTTTGGTCGAAACCTTTTAGCCTGCATTGACTTAAGTGGAAAAAGAGTGCGCCGGGAAGTTTCTTGCTGCCACAAGACGTTGCAGTGCAACAACTAATGTATTTAGGATTTATCGGGAAATTACGGACCAACCACTATACAAGACCCTGAAATATAGTCATTTCACATCAATTCCACCGGGAGATGTTGGATTGTCTGTATTACTTACTGTTTTTGTTGATTTGATAAAGTCCGGATCCATAATTGGATTCAATTATGGTAGTTAACACATGTTCTCGCACGGCACTGTGCACTACATGCAACAAAAGAAATCATATTTGCGTAAATTGAAACATGAAGATCGGTTCTAAGCTACATATAGCGCTAATCCTGCTCCTTCTTGTGGGATTCGTTTCAGACACGGGTTATGCCCTTGTGGAACGTGGTGGCGATGAGGTGTATGTTTCCGAGAAGATCAATGATGATCTTCTGATGGGTGGAACCGACATCAAATTTGATGGTGAGCTTCTCGGGGATGCACTTGCAGCGGGTATGGATATAGTCATAGACGGCACCGTTGACGGCAATGTTAATGCTGCCGGTTACACACTGAAAGTGGGCGGTATAGTCTCTCGTTCAGTCCGGATAATAGGCTATAAAACAACCGCCGATGGAGAAATCGGCAACAACCTGATGATGGCATCCGCGATCGCACGTATCAGCTCTACCTGCGAAGTTCAGAATGACGCTTATATCACCGCACCGGTTGTTCACATTAATGGTGCCGTTCTCGGCGATCTTAATGTGGAGGGTGATGAGGTCATCATAACGGGAATCGTTGATAGAAATGTTTCGGTAATAGCAACATCCAGGCTGAAAATTGAGAGAACAGCGGTAATCACCGGCAATATAGAGTATTCATCACCGGAGAAAGCTGAGATTTCGGACGACGCGCAAATCGACGGAGATGTTAAATGGAAACGAATCACTCCCGATCGGAGTGATCCGCTTAAATCACTGCTGAAAGACCTGCTGTTTCTGGTAGCATCATTCGTAGTAGGGCTGTTTCTAATCTGGCTCTGCAGAAATCAGTGCTGCTCGGTAAAGGATATTATTGCTACACAAGCCGGCAAATCACTCGGAATCGGTCTCATAACACTGATTGTCACACCGATCCTGATTGTCTTCTCGATTGTAACCGTGATTGGAATACCATTAGCAATTATCGGCTTGTTCCTCTTTATGATCGTGTTCTATATCTCCAAGATTCTCGTAGCAATCTATATCGGAGATAGAATAATCAAACTCGTTTCGACACGCGACAAGGAATCGCAAGCCCTGTCATTACTAATCGGTCTGGTACTTCTCGCTATCTTGAACCAGATACCATATGCAGGTTTCATAATCTACATCGTTGCGGTCATGATCGGCACCGGAGCAATACTCATCAGCTTCGCTCACTACAGAAGAACAGTATTCGCCAATAAAACCGCAACTGCAACCATAACAACCAAAGATTCCTGATCCGACTTCCTTACAGTTCAATCCGCGTTACAGGTCCAAACTCATCCAGAGGTCTGTCGAACAATTCCTCATTCCCCACTACAATGATTGTAAACTGATCGGGATGAATATACCGTTTTGCCACACGGCTAACATCCTTCCGTGTCACCCCCCGGATTTTCTCAATACGCTTCTCGGCACCATCGGGCGGCATACCATAGAAATCAAGCGAAGCTTTTGCGACCGCGACCTGCTGAGGTGTGGCATAGTTGAATATGTCAGAGTTGATAATGGAATTCTTCGCCGTCTCCAATTCCTCTGCTGTAACTCCCCCGTCAATAAGCTGCTGAATCTCCTGGATCATTAGGGAGATAGCCTCAGCCGTTTTCTCTCCCCTTGTCTGGCAGTAAGCATAGAATGATCCCGTGCTGTCCATCTGGTAGAAGTTCGATCCCACACTGTACGCAAGTCCCTCCTCGACTCTTATCCGGGAGGTGAGGCGGGAAGTGAAACCGACACCAAGGATTTGATTCATCACCTCCACAGCGAATCTCTCAGGATTTGCCCGGCCAATTCCCTGATGACCGATCCGGAAATATGACTGATTCATGTCCTTCTGAATGAAAAACAGACCAGACTTTTCTTCCTCGATATAAGGAAATTCCATTTCAACGGTCTTATCCGGTTTCCAGCCCTCAAAATACTGTTTCATCATGACTTCCGCATCGACACGCGTCAGATCACCCGACAGAGCTATAACACACCTCTCCGGGCTGTAGGTCGTGCGATAGAAATCAATCAGGTCGAGACGTGTGATACTCTCTACGGTCTCTGAGGAGGGATTCCTGCCGTAGGCATGGTCGGGAAATATCATGCGATAGAATTCCCGCCTGACGATAGTATGGGGATCATCATTCTCTCGCCGGATTTCCTCCAGTTTATTTTCACGGGCGATATCGAGTTTCTCCTGCGAAAATGCCGGCTCTTTCAGCATCTTTGAAGTAAGAAGGAAACACTCCTCTGCATATTCTCTCAATGTACGAAGACTAACCTGTGCAGCTTCTGTATTGCAGGATGACGACAGACGAGACCCCACGAAATCGAGCCGCTGATCGAATTCCTCCGCCGGTATGGATTCGGTTCCACCCGTGCGAAGAATCTCTCCGCACAATTCCGCAAGTCCCGCTTTCTCTGCCGGAACGAGAATCTCGCCGGTCTTGAACAGCATATCCATTGAGACTACGGGAAGTGAGTGATCCTCGTAGAAAAATACTTTGATTCCATTATCGAGGTCAAATACCTCGGTGGCTGGAATTTCGAATTTCAGGTTTGGTATTTCTATCTCGTCTATATTCTGCGCCGTCGTCCATGCAAACAGAACGGGCAGGAGCAATACCGCTGCGATTATCGTTCTAATTCTCATCAGTAGTCTCCTTCACTATCGGCTCAAGTATTGCAACCGTTCTATTTTGCTCTGTCAGATACTGTTGTGCAACACGCATTACATCATCTGCTGTAACACTTGCGAGACGGTCCTGCATGGCACTTAGATAGCGATAATCTCCGGCAAGCGCTTCCGCCTCTGAGAGCCGTCCTGCAAGCCCGAAACCATCGTACATCCCCCACACGAACTCAGCGTGAAGATTGTTTTTGATCTTTTCGAGTTCAGAATCCGCAACAGGTTCGGTTTTGAGTTTCTCGATCTCCGCAAGGATAGCTTCTTCCAGATCCGAGGCTGTGGCGGGTGCTTTCGGAGCGGCGTCTATTACAAGAACATTCGGATCGGCAGCTCCAAGTTCCCCCCAGGGGAATTCAAACGTTTCAGCGTAGAGCGCAACACGTTTTCCCTCCACGAGATTCTTGTGAAACCTGGATGTTCGTCCCTGTGACAGCAATCGCTCAATAATCGGGAAAACCGCGTTATCCGGATGATCGAATGATGTCTTATGGTATGCAATGTTAACCTGAGGGTTGGCATCGAACTCGACCTTCACGCGGCGTTCACCAAACTGCTCCGGTTCATCCACCTGGATCAGCCGAGGCTGTTGTTTTGTCTCCCAGTCGCCGAAATACTTCTCTGCAAGCTCGATAGTCTCCGGAATATCAATGTCACCGACAATCGCAACAACAGCGTTCGAAGGCGAATAGTAGGTATTGAAGAAACCGCGAAGCTCATACCGTGTCAGATTTACGACCTCTGATTTCCACTCCCAGAATATCTGGTATGGATGCGCAACAAAAGCCGTTGCTATCAATTGCTCGAAAAGCTTGCTCGGTCCCTGGGTGTCGACACTCAGCCTGCGCTCCTCAATTACGACATCCCGTTCGGTATAGAACTCGCGGAATACAGGATTCATAAGACGAGCAGATTCGACAGCCATAAACAGTTCCATGCGGTTCTTTGGAAATGCCACTATATATCCGGTCTGATCGTATCCTGTGAAGGCGTTGTAGCCATAGGCTCCATTCGTCAGATAGACCTCTTCGAGTTCATTTGGTACAACAAGTTCAGATAACTGTGATTCGACATCAGCCAAAGACTCCTCGACGAGTGCAATCTTTGCATCAAGGGCTTCAATCTCGGTTTCATTCTGATCTTTCAGAAGCATCAACCGATCCCGCTTACGATTAAGATCATCAAGATAGCCATAGAGGCTGTCCTGAAATACCATCATTTCATGTTCGGTTTTCCAGTCAGATGTACCCAGATCGCGGGTGCCCTTGAACATCATGTGTTCGAGAAGATGAGCGGCACCGATTATGCCCCCTATTTCATTCGCGGAACCAACATTGAAAATAGTCTGGTTATAGAATACCGGCGCCCCCTCCCGCTGCATCAGCAGAAGAGTCAGGCCATTGTCCAGAACGTGCTTGTGGACATTGAGATTAAGCGACTCCGCCGAGATGATCCCGGTGGTACACACAAGGAGCATCAACGACAGAATAATCAACGGTTTACATTTCAGCATAACACTTCCTCCAGCAGGCAGCGTAATATTGGTATTTGGATTTATCGGGATTCCTTCACCACAGGTACGGTGATGGTTTTGCGTATCAGGATTTTGCTCCACAACATTTCTTGTATTTCTTGCCCGATCCGCAGGGACAGGGGTCATTGCGTCCGACTTTCTTACCCTTTCTTACGGTACTCGCCTTCGTGGGTTTCGAAGCTTCTTTCTGTGCAGATCCCGCGAGTCCGAGTCCGGTTATCGACTGATGGACTTCTTTCTGTCTCTCAGCGGTTGATTGTTTCCTTTCGCGGGTCGATTTTTCCTCGGCAGGCTGCGCCCAGTAAACCAGACGCACAGCCTCTCTGTCGATCTGATCCAGAAGCTCGGTGAACATCCGGTAGCTCTCCTTCTTGTACTCAACAAGGGGATCACGCTGACCGTATGCACGAAGCGAAATACCGGTACGAAGCTGGTCCATCTCATACAGGTGATCGCGCCAGCGATCATCGAGAGCTTTGAGAAACGCGTATCGTTCGAGTCCGCGCATTTTCTCTGGTGTAAAAACCTCTTCCTTATGATTGTGGATCTTGCGAGCAATATCATTTATCAGATCGAACAGCTTCTCCTGCGTCAGTCCCTCGACAGACTCCGGAGAGACGTCTATCGGAATAAGGAATGTCTTTTCGACTTCCCCTCGCAATCCAACGAGGTCCCAGTTCTCGGGATATTCATTATTATCAGTGTGTGTGGCAACTATTTGCTCGATTACCTCTTCAACCTTTTCCTTAACCTGGTCGCTGATATCGGTATTCTCGAGGACTTCCAGGCGACGACCGTATATCACTTCACGCTGATTGTTCATCACATCATCATATTCGAGCGTTCGTTTACGTATCGAGAAATTCTCAGACTCGACTCTCTTCTGTGCACGCTCGATAGCCTTGCTGACCATCGAGTGAGTGATTACCTCCCCCTCTTCGACACCCATCTTGTCCATCACCGCGGCGATTCGATCAGAACCGAACAGACGCATCAGGTCATCCTCAAGAGAGAGATAGAACCGGGATGATCCCGGGTCACCCTGACGACCCGATCTGCCACGCAACTGACGATCAATTCGGCGAGATTCATGTCTTTCGGTACCCACGATGTGCAGTCCGCACGGGACGTTTTCCTCGCAATTGTACTTATCCTTCAATGGACAGACCTCGCCAAAATTCGGAGTCTCCACAATCGCGCAGTTGGGATGTTTCAGGACCGATTGGCCGAGCTTGATATCCGTTCCACGACCCGCCATGTTCGTCGCGATTGTCACCGCTCCGGACCTTCCGGCAAAGTGAACTATTTCAGCCTCACGCTGATGCTGTTTCGCGTTCAGGACCTCGTGCTTTATGCCCCTCCTATTAAGCATTCGGGAGAGAGTCTCGGAGACATCAACGGATATCGTACCGACCAAAACCGGTCTGCCGTTCTCCGTCTGCTTCTCGATTTCGTCGATGATTGCGTTGTATTTTTCACGTTTCGTGCGGTAGATTACATCATCGAAATCCATTCGCCGTACCGGCTTGTTGGTCGGAATCACGACAACATCAAGCTTGTAGATATCCCAGAATTCACCCGCTTCCGTCTCTGCCGTACCGGTCATACCGGCCAGCTTTTCGTACATACGGAAATAATTCTGCAGCGTGATCGTAGCGACAGTCTGGGTTTCACCCTCGACTTTGACAAGCTCCTTCGCCTCAATAGCCTGATGAAGCCCGTCGGAGAAACGCCGTCCCGGCATCAACCGTCCGGTGAACTCGTCCACGATTATAACCTTGCCCTCTTGAACGACATACTCCACGTCTTTCTCGAACAGCGAGTAAGCCTTGAGAAGCTGTGTCATGGCGTGGAATTTCTGAGATTTCTCCGTATGCTGCTTGTAGAGCTTCTCCTTGGCTTTCACGCGGTCATCGGTGGATAGAGATTCATCAGTATCGACATCATGCAGACCGTCGGTTAAGTCCGGTATCTCAAACAGCTGCCGGTCACCGGGAGAGAGTTCGCTTAAACCCATCTCCGAAAGATGCACGGAATGGTCTTTCTCGTCTATCGCATAATAGAGACGCTCGTCAATCTTCGTGAGTGTCTTCTCTTCCCTGAGTACGGTATATTCAAACTGCTGAACGAGCTTCTGGACACCACCTTCCTTGAGCAGTTTAAGCAGCTTCTTGTTCTTGGGACTTCCCCTGCGCGCGGTCAGAAGCTCTAACGCGGCGGTATCGTAGTCTTCTTTCTCGAGTGCTTTCTCAGCTTTGGCAACCATCTGATTGGCGAGTACAGTCTGCCGCTTGACCATTCGGTCGATAAGCGGTCGCATCTCACGGAACGCCTCACCGATATTGGATTCGACCGGTCCGGAGATAATCAACGGGGTACGTGCTTCATCTATCAAAACGCTGTCGACCTCGTCCACGATAGCATAGACAAAATCCCGGTGAACTCGCTGTTCCTTCGACCAGACCATGTTGTCGCGAAGGTAATCGAAACCGAATTCGTTATTGGTACCGTAGGTAATATCGCAGGCGTACTGTTCCTTGCGCTCGTCATGGCTCATTCCGGACTGGATACATCCAACCGTCAAACCGCAATATTCGAATATCGGCCCCATCCATTCGCGGTCCCGTCGTGCGAGATAATCGTTGACCGTCACAAGATGCGCACCGCGACCTGTCAGACCATTCAAGAATAGAGGAAGCGTTGCTACGAGGGTTTTACCCTCACCGGTTGCCATCTCGGAGATTTTACCCTGATGGAGAACTATACCACCTATAAGCTGGACATCGAACGGTACCATGTTCCATTCGATCTCAATGCCTCCGGCTTCCCATTTCTTTCCACAAAGCCGTCGGCAGATATCCTTGACCATTGCGAAAGCTTCCGGAAGGATGGTGTCGAGATATTCATCCATACGCTCCCGGATAAGTTCTTTCCGCTCTTTTTTGTCAAGTTCACGCTCTTTGGCTTCTTCACTCGCTTCCTCAAACACCTTTAGGGCCATTTCACGGAACTGGGCGGTCTTTTCCGGGAAATATTCCTCCGGCTTGTCTGAGAGGGCTTCATAGAACCGATTTATTTCATCCACAATCGGATTTAGCTTTTTAATATCCCGATCATGCTTGGAACCGAATACTTTTGTAATCAAATTTGTAATCAAAGCGAAATTACCCCTTCCGCTATATGATACGCAACAGCGTGCTCAGATTTCCAGACATTCGAATATTACCGATTCTGTCGGCTGTTGCAAGGTAAAACTCCGGGCAGTATTACCAAGTTTGACTTGCAGTAAGCAATCAAAGCCCCTTTATTAGCGGCATGGCTGAAGATGCAAAAAGCGTGAAGGTAATTGCGCGCAATCGCAAAGCCTTCCATGAGTACCATATTCTGGATAAATACGAAGCCGGAATCGAGCTGATCGGTTCTGAGGTGAAGTCTATCCGGGAGGGCAAGGCGTCACTTCAGGAGGCATACGCAATCGTACGTGACGGCGAGGTTTTCATCGTCGGCATGAGGATTAGCCCATACAAACAGGCGACTCACTTTGAACCGGACCCGGTGCGAGAACGGAAACTTTTGCTTCACAAACGAGAGATTCGCAAGATCAAGCAGCAGACAGCCGAGAAAGGACTGACAGTTATACCGCTATCCATCTATTTCAAGGGTAAAAACTGCAAACTCGAACTCGGTGTCGCAAGAGGCAAGAAACTCTATGACAAGCGCGAATCAATTAAGAAACGCGATGAAGACCGCAAGATTCGGAGGATATACCGGGAACGTTAGCGAAAAGAACCTGTAATACCTTCAGAGAATACTATAATGAAGATCAGAGCCTGCATATATTCAATTCTTATCGTACTCTTCTGCCTCTCCGCTGCCGGCGGGGAAGTTATCTATCGCTCCAAGGGCACGGAAGAGCCTGTTGAATCGATAGTTGAACAGGAAAAGACATACCTCTCTGTCGTCGATCTCGCGCGTGCAACCGGTTGCACCCTCAAGTGGGATCCGATGATATTTGAGGCACAGCTTGTTTTCGCCGAGCATGATCTCGTTGTTACAATGTTCTCCAGCTATGTACGGTTTGACGAACAGCTTCTCAATATCACATACCCTGCAATATACAGGGATGGCGATCTGTATGTGCCGGCAGAAACATTTCTGAAGGCACTCGATTATTTAATCCCCGCAACTCTCTTCTGGGATGAAAAAGCGATGACCATTCGGTCCGAGGAATCTCTGTTCAACATTGTTGATATCGAGTTCGAAAACAAGGCGAACGGGTATCTTATCGAGATAATCCTGCGGGAGAAACTACCCTACGAGGCTTATGTTACCGAGCAGAAATGGATAAATGTCAATATTATCGGCGGCACTCTCGATGACACGTATCTGTCGACTCTGCCGCACCCGCGAGTTATTAGACGTATTCGCGCTTTTCAGTTCGAGGAATCATCACAGATTGCAATTAAATTCTATAGAACGATAACGAAGTTTCATCACAGTTTCACCACCAATCCACCACGAATCCAGATCGCCATAGTCGACACGACATTCGACCCGGACGAGATCGACACTCTAACTCCGTCCGACTTTGATGACACCGATCCGATTGATGTTGTCGTAATCGATCCGGGGCATGGCGGGGATGAGGATGGCGCAATGGGACCGCATGGGACAAGCGAGAAGGATATCACGCTTGCAGTTTCACTCAAACTCCGCGAGTTATTCGCGCAGGATGACGATCTTGAGGTGGTAATGACACGCGATGCGGACGAGACACGGACTCTTCAGGAACGCGCCGATATCGCCAACTCAAACGGTGGTGATCTGTATGTTTCGATTCACTGCAATTCGTATTATGACGAGGATGTCTCCGGATCGCAGACTTTTTTCCTCGCAGCCGCGATGAATGATGAGGCGCGCGCGACTGCAATGCTCGAGAACCGATCCATACTGCTCGAACGGGATGACTCGGATTTTGAACCAGTCGATGATCTTGATTTCATTCTACTCGATCTCATGCAGACTGAATATCTTACCGAATCTCAGGAACTTGCGAAAATGGTGCAGTCCGGTTTGGAGGATAAACTCAGGATTCGCTCGAGAGGTGTCGATCAGGCAGGATTTTTCGTACTGAATAAGGTATTTATGCCATCAGTGCTGGTTGAGATTGCGTTCCTGTCGAACAAGCGTGAGGAGGCTCTTCTAAAAAAGGATCAATTCCAGCAGAAAGCAGCAGAGGCTGTCTATGAGGGACTCAAGAAATTCATTGACAAGTATTCCGAATCAAATTAGAAAGCACTAATGACTTCTGAAGATCGCACACGACCAATCGGTATTTTCGACTCCGGTCTCGGCGGGCTGACAGTCGCAAAAGAGATATTCCGTCTTCTTCCCAACGAGGATGTCATCTATTTCGGCGATACGGGCCGCTACCCGTACGGTCCCCGCTCGAAAGACATAGTGACAGAGTTCTCGCGGCAGGACACAAGGTTTCTCTTAGAGCAGGGCGTGAAAATGATTGTCGTTGCATGTAACACGGCATCCGCTCTCGCACTTCCCACGATTGAAACTGAATTCGAAATTCAAATGCTCGGTGTTACCAGGCCGGGTGCATTATCGGCTGTCAAATCTACGAAAAACGGCAAGATTGGAGTTATCGGTACGACCGGAACCATATCTTCGGATGTTTACGCAAAAGAGATCGAGCGTATCGACAACAAAATCAAGGTTTTCTCGCTTGCATGCCCGTTATTCGTCCATCTCGTGGAAGAGGGATATCTTGACAAACCGGCGACAAAACTCATTGCCGAGGATTACCTTGCACCGTTCCGAACAAACGGTATAGACGCACTCGTACTCGGCTGCACACACTACCCTCTTCTTAAAGATGTAATAAGAGAGGTCCTCGGTGACAAACTCGTCCTTATAGACTCCGCCGAGGAGACCGCGCAAGCAGTGTACCGTCATCTTCTGGAGAATGACCTGATGCGTGAGAAAACCGCTGAGGTACTGCACAAATACTACGTCTCGGATGTCCCCGACCGCTTCAATCAGGTCGCGCGTCATTTTCTCGGAGACACGATCGGCAATGTTATAAGGATAGACATCAACAAGTACTGACATCATGAAACTCGTTCTCGCCACCAACAATCTACATAAAATCCGTGAGATGAAAGAGATTCTCGCCGATCTTGATGTCGAGGTTCTGACAAAGGATGATTTTGACAACTTTCCCGATGTGGAGGAAACCGGATCGACACTCGAAGAAAACGCTGCAATCAAGTCTGAGGCCATCTTCGCATTTACCGGATTGCCATCCCTTGCGGATGATTCCGGTCTTGAGGTGGACGCTCTCGATGGCGCTCCCGGTGTTGTGTCTGCAAGATATGCGGGACCCGGATGCACGTTCGCCGACAACAACCGGAAGCTTCTCAAAGAACTCGATGGCGTAGCGGACGACAGACGAAGCGCGCGGTTTCGATGTGTGATTGCAATAACATTCGCCGATGGTGATACAGTCCTCGCCGAGGGACGTGTTGATGGCAGGATTACTCACGAACTCAGAGGCAGAGAGGGATTCGGGTATGATCCAGTCTTCGAAATTCCCGACTTAGGACAGACTTTTGCCGAAATGCCCGCAGATCAGAAAAACAGCATGTCACACCGGGGACGGGCTTTGACCAAAGCAAGAGAGGCAATAGAAAAGAGGCTTACGCAGTCACAGTAGTCTCGTTTTCCTGAATCGAACATCCTGCGGATGCAGAAAACCACATCCCTCCGATCCCGCAGACACAGCCAATTCCAGACACCTTTTAAGAGACATTTTCAATGCGAGTCCGGCAATGAATCCGGCGGTAAACAGGTCACCCGCTCCCGTAGTATCGGTTACCTTAAAATGCTCACGATGCAGGGTTTGATGAACAGTCTCGATTCCGTTCTTGCCTCTGAAAGCCATGATCGCACCGTCAGAGCCAAGCGTGACAAGAAGACATCTCGGCTCTGGTGAATCAAGGCGGATGAAAAACTCCCGCACATTCTTGTCATCCGGTTTCAATCCGGACAGTAATTCAAATTCATCCCCGTTCATTTGCATGAAATCACACAGATTGAAGTACTGCATCCAACGTTTCGGCTTTCGAAGGAACCGTGTGCCATCACGATGCAAACCAAGCGAGAGAGTATGGAAATCAATATATACCATTCCGGAATATTCTCTACGGAAGGTTGTAAGTGTACGCAGTGTAACATCCCGACCGGAGATGAAATTGATCAGAGTGATATCGGAATCCAGTGCAGATTTCATCTGCTCTGAGTTTATAGCCGGGACAAAACCCGTGAATATCTCGCTCCGAGTTCCATCTCTGAGATATCGTAATTTGCAGTGATTGTTGGTATAGTCAACAAACGAGATCGCACCAATATCAACATTTGTCGGTTTCGAGAGTAATCCGCGCACGTCCTTTTCGATATCACTCCCGACATTGCAAATCGGGAGAATTGCCACACGGTCTCTAAACAACTGTGATAAACCAAAGACATTATACAGAATCCCACCATAACCGTGTTCTATTCGGCCATCCGGGAGGACTACTGTGTCGCGGTTTATCGAACCGATTACAGATATTCTAACCGGCTTTTTCAATTTCGAGAATCTCTCTGACTGCATCTACAACATGATCGACCAAGATGACATCCATGCAGAGGTTGATCTGCTCCTTGCGGGGACAGATATTTTTAACACACGGACTGCACTCAACATACCCGTTTACGATACGCCCTACACTCGCGAGAGGTCGAGTCTCTATGGGATCATCCGCACCGGAGATACTAACCACCCGCGTACCCGATACCGCCGCGAGATGAGCTGCTCCGGAATCATTTCCGACGAATACCTCGGAATGCTTCATCATCTCGGTTGAGAAGAGTATATCCTTATCGCGTGCAAGATTGTGGCACTGCATACCTGCGTTTTTTCCAACTCTATCGAGGATATCCGCTTCCTCCGGCGCCCCGGCAAGAACGATGGAGAGATTCATCTCACGGCTTATTCTCTTCGCCAGTTTGGTATATTTCTCCTTGCCCCATCTCCGGGATGGTGCACGTGATGTCGGGCAGATAACCGCATACTGTCCGAGTTCGGAAGCGAGTTGCTCTGCACGATATTTTGTCTCCTCCGGAACAGTAACGGACAAACTCGCTTCCGGTTCGCCGCAGTTCACACCCAGTGCATGAGAAACGAGGTTCAGATATTTCTGACTACGATGTATAACAGTATCAGGTTGTTTCAGCGATGAGTTAAGCATGAATGAGCGCAATTCGGATCGATATCCGACAATTCGTCCCACCTTGCCCAGCTTGAAGACCAGTACAGATGAAAACGAATCGGGCAGCACTATTCCGAGATCGAAATGGTAATCTCGAAGACTCTTTGAAAATTCCCTGAGTGAACTGAGCTTGTTTTTTCCGTCTGGTAAACGGAAATCGAGAATACGGTCAATGTCCTCACGATACCGATACAACTCATTCACGGATGGTTTGCCGAGAAGTGTAATACGTGAATCGGGTCTGGCTTTTATGATAGATGAAACAGCCGGCATCGCCATCACGGCATCACCGATCCAGTTTGGCAATCGGACGATTATATTCCTATGGCTTCCATCGACCATGATTGTCAACTCGCATAATCGGTTATGTTCTTGAACCTGCGATGAGTCCAGAGCCACATTTCCGGATGCTCTCTTATAGCGTCCTCAAGAAGGGATGTGTACATCTGCACCAGCTCACTGCGAGACATGGGACCAGGATCGGTATGCAACTCTGTCGTCAGAAAATGTTTCCCGGTCTTTGCACGTCTTGATATTCCGAATATTAGGGGTATGTTATACTTCTGCAGTAACACCGCCGGACCGGTTGGGACGAGAACATCATTGCCAAAAAACCGAGTTTTCTCTGAGTCCGCTCCGCCATACTGATCGGCGAGAATAGCTACGAACCGTTTTCCCCGAATAGCATTCAGCAGATCGCGCGCACCGGAATCCGTATAGATGATACCGACACCCTGCGACCTGCGAATACCATTAAGGTACTCATCGACCGCAAGATTGCTCTGCCTCTTGACAAGAAGGTCTACGGGCAAGCCGAGATGGCTAACATATGTACCGATAAGTTCCCAGTTTCCGAAATGTCCGGACATAAGAATACATCCTCGCCCGATTTCGGCGGCTCGCTCAAATGACTCCGGATTGAGTGATTGAAGCTTTGACATATAGTCGGAGTGTGAATAGGACTTCTCTCGCAGTACTTCAATAGCTGTGACACCGATATGCTGAAAGCATCTTCTAACAAACAGTTTCCGATGCCATCCGCTCTCGAATTTCAAACCACAGATTTTGATATTCGTCAGGATTACCCGCTTTCGCATCCGCGCTATTTGGTAAGTAGAATTCCCGAACGTAACTCCGAGTGACAGAGCGGATCGCTCCGGGAGTGCGTTTACCAATGCACCCAGACAGCGCACCGCGAAGTATTCAATCCCACGGATCGCCTTCTTCATAATCGAAATCTGTGCTCTGATATTTCTCTTCTTCTTCCCAGCGCTTGACTGTATCCTGTCCCTTCTTCCTCTTGATAAGGAATCCGATCACAATCAACAGCGCAAGACCTATCCATATAATACTCATATCAGTAAAGATAACCCACCAGCTATAGTGTTTCCTAAGATAATTGTTGAATTCGGTCTCGAATGTTTGAATTCCCGCACCGATTGATTCCCGCAGAGCAGTATCGAGCGTAGCGCCATCCCTCAGCTTGTCCAACAGAATATGAAACGCCTCCCCGCCGTATGTCTCGAGGAAATACTGAACAGCCTGGAATGATTGTGCATACGCTATCTGCGCCTCCGAGGTATTAAAGAAATTCACCTTGTCGATTTTGGTCAGGCTGAACCACGAACCGGTTAAGCCGGATTTGGCGAGTGTAATGGCGTAGGATGTATTCCACTGATTCGCGAATGTCATCGCGAAACCCTCATCGAGGAACCGAGGGAGGTAACCGTTCCCTACTCTGTGACGAAGAGCGATATGCGCCCATTCGTGCCTTACTATCTCCGAGAATGGTCTGTCGTACTCCATCGTTTTAGGAGATATTATCACTATCATGTCCTGCGTTGGAATCGCGCATCCTATGCCCCAGTCCGGGAGCGCACCGCGTGTCATCTCATTGAATTTGTCCCGGGATTCCACAATGTGGATCGTAATCCTCCGATCGACATCATCCCCCATCATCGAGATTGCATCATCCCGCGCTTTGAGCAGGATATTCTCCGTTTCCTTCGCCATCTCGAATGTCGGGGCCTTTATGTCGAAATATCGCTGGCTTACCAGTTTGTTCTTCGGCGGTGCGGCCAGAGTTGACAAACAGAAAAGAAGCAGTAGAGATGTAACTGTCAGAAATCGTTTCAAGCCCATCATGGAGACCAATATATGCTTTGCTGAGGAAAGAGCAAGTCAACGATACATCGAGTCATCGGTTGGTTCGAGCCGTTTCGATACTCTTTCATCACCGATGATGACAATTTTACCGGGCGATCCGACTACGGTGCAGTCGTCCGGTACATCATGCATAACAATAAATGTGTTTGCGCCGATCTTCACATCATTCCCCACTTTCACCGGTCCCAGTATGGTTGCGCCGGTTCCGATAAACACGTTGTTGCCAATGGTTGGGTGACGTTTCTTCTTGTGTTTGCCCGTTCCACCAAGTGTCACATTGTGGAAGAGAACGCAGTTGTTCCCGATCTCCGCTGTCTCACCGATCACTATGCCCATACCATGATCGATGAAAAAACCCCGTCCGATTCGAGCGCCGGGATGAATCTCCACCCCGGTAAGAAACCGGTTGAACTGGGAGATTATCCGGGGGATTACGGGTATTCCGATCCGCCACAGGAAGTGCGTTAATCGGTGCATCGTAATTGCCTGCAAACCTGCGTAGAAAAAGACCTCTATATTACGCGCTGCAGGATCGTTGCGATAGCACGCCTTGATATCAGATATGAATGTCTTAAACATGTCTCAATACTGCAAACTGCCTCGTTATTTTTTGAACAACTTATCGAGCAGTTTCTTTCCTTCATCCTCTAATACCTTATCGACAGATTCTTCGATAGGTGCAGTATTGAGAGACACCGATGGGGAGCTATATGTTCCACCGAGATGGAAACCGAGTGTAAGACTCTTGCTCTGTCCCTGGAGCATTCTGCCAAAGTCTCCGAGAGCTTTGAGGTTTCCACGTGCTTCATCGGATAGTTCTATTGCAATATTATAATCGAGAGTACCAGCAAAACCGACCGATCCCGACAGCCTCCAGTCACCGTGAGAGGATGTCATGGTGACATCATCCATGTACACTCTGCCGTTCTCCACCTTATACGTTCCCACGAAATCGCGGATTTTCTCCTCATCGGAGGTCTTGAATCCAACCGGTTCAGCCAGTTTTTTAATGAGATCAAAATTAACCAGCTTCCCCTCGTCGATTCTGTAAGAACCGTTCGCTTTCAGGCTTTCGACAAGCTGGTCAGCTTCACTCCCCTGTCCGGAAAAACTCCCGTACATGTCGATATCGCCGTACAGATGATCCTCAAAGGATGTGAATCTCGAAAGGAAACTGTTTGCCTGGATGTCCTCTCCCTTGAAATCAATCTGGAATTCCGGATCAGTAATATTCTCGATATCCACCACAGCTGATCCGGTTATATCACCATCGTAGACTTTGGCTGATATATCATCAACATGCAGAACGTAATCCGTCAGATCGAATTTTCCTTTCGCATCCTCAAACGCAACGAGAGAGTAGATTCCGCTCTCAAACTCGAATGTTCCCTTCGCATCGAAATCCGGCAGAATCAGAACAGCTGTATCAGCCGGTTCCATGCTCGCAACTTCCGGCTCCTCCTCTTCGCCCAAGAGTTCATCAAGGTTGATATATCGGGATGATATCGTCCCCTTGAACTGCGGCTTCTTCTCGGGTGCTTCCGATGCAAGGATATATGGTGCAAAACCGGTAACCTGTCCGGTAATCCTGATATCGGACTCACCTGCTTTCGCTGAGAATTTCTCTATCTTCAAATCCTTGCCCAAAAATTCGATATCAGCCTCAAGATCATCTACCGGTACTGTCATGGTCGCAGAATGATACTTCGCTCTTCTAAGTTCCATCTTACCGAGCATTGAGACGGTTTCCGGATTCTTCAGTTTACCGTAAGCAGAGGCGTCAACGATAAGCCTGCCGGATATCTCATCCCCTTCCTCCATGAACTGCTCCGCAACTTTTAGATCGAGATTCATATCGACCTCGGCAGATATGTTCGGATCCGGTATATTGTCGACTATAATTTTAAGAGTCAGCGGTTCCCCGACAAGCTCCGCATCCTTTGTAAAGAATGTTAGATTCGTCTGCGAGAAATTGAGTTCCGCGAGTTTCATCTTCAGTTTACCGGCGAAATCCTCATGCACCAGCTCGACATCGTCCATCGTCAGCTTGCCCTCAACTTCAGCGGTTCGTGTGAGACGAGCGGGACCTTTATAATCGGCGACAGCACGAATTTCACCGGAGCCTTTAAGATCAGCAACTTGAGGTAGAATCTCCGGAGGTATTGATTCGAGGACATCCCTCACACTTAAATCCTCCGAACGAAAATGCAGATCGAGGTTTGGTTCTTCTGTAATTGCAAATGCCGAACCGATCAGGTTGCCCTGAAGTTTCCCTAACGCGAAATCAAGACTCGTTATATGCAGGCTGTCGCCCTCCGTATCAAGGAGGAGGTCGTGCTTAACGGACAGGTCCATAGATGGTATGTTGTAATCGGCATCCTGACTGAGGTATGTCACTCTGTCCACGTGAAGCTCACCCTCGGAACGGAGGAGAGTTTCTCTCTCTTCCGGTACAAGTCGGGTATTGAGCTTAATACCCTCGAGCGATGCTGTATACCCGGATGAGTCATCGGTATAAAATATGGCGGAGTTATCAACTCGAAGATCATCGAATGAAAACGGCAGAGCGGCTGCAGCCTGTTCGGTTTCGATTCTCTCAACACCATCCGCTGTATCTGATCCGAAATCGGGGATACTCGATTCGCCGGAGGCGGTCTTTTCAATATTGATAGTGAGACCATCGAGCCGAAGGCGCGATATTTCGATCCGCTTCTTGAACAGAGGCCAGAATTTCAACTTTACATCCAGAGTACTCAGATGCGCGAGATCATCCGCTCTGAATCTCTCCGGATTTTTAACGCGCAGATCGGAGAGACGGAGACCGAGTCCCCCCCAAATCGAAATGGAAACATCACCAACGGTAACCTCCCGATCCAGTGCCTCCTCCAGCTTCGGGATAATCATCTCTACGATTTTATCTTCCGGCAGCAAGATGGATATAGCCGCATATCCCACGAGTATGAGAACGACCAGAACCGCCAGCGCCCAGAGAATTACCTTCACGCCCTTATTCATCGCCATATTCTACCTCTCTCGCTCTGTATAATCCAGCCCTCAAATCAAATTGTTGTGCTCTTTCAGTGTCTGTTCTGGCGGGTCACACTGCCAGAGGCAGTCAAGCCTCGGCTTACGCCAAGCAAGACCTGCAAAAACAGAATGGCGTAATTCTTCAATGAAATCAATGGTCTTAAGGTTTATACCTCCAGAGAATCTCCAACACTCATAATCACACAGTCAGCCCCCTTGACCTTCGACTTGAACTCATTCGGATCGGCTTTAATCAAGTCGAATGTATTGTAGTGCATGGGAACAACCCGCTTCGGCTTGAGGAAATCGACCGCACGTACCGCATCATCTATCCCCATAGTGAAATTATCTCCTATGGGCAGCATTGCGAGGTCAAGCCCCTCTTCGCCTATCAATTTCATATCCATGAACAATCCGGTATCGCCTGCGTGATATATCTTCTTCCCCTCTATGGTCAGAAGAAAACCACACGGATTACCGCCGATATCGAGACCGCTTTCACCGGCTGAAAAACCGTGATGAGCGATTGTCAGTTTGACCCGGCCAAAGTCGAAATCAAATCCACCTCCGATGTGCATGCTGTGAGCCTTGACATCCTTTCGCCGGCAGAAGACTGCTATCTCATTCGGACCGATTACGGTTGCATCGTTGTTTCTTGCAATCTCTATCGTGTCTCCGAAATGGTCTCCATGACCATGCGTCACCAGAATATAGTCCGCTTTCACATCCGACGGCTTCACCGATGCCAGAGGATTGCCCGAAAGGAATGGATCGATAATCAAATTCGTACCGTCGGTCTCAATAGTAAAACAGGAATGTCCCAGATAGTCTATCTTAGCCATTGCATATCCTCCATGATTGCAATCAGAAGACTTAAAACAGCCACCCTTATAACAAGGGTTACGATTGAAGATAACTCAGGTTCCCGGAGATGTGTCAACCAAAACAGCGAAGTGAGATTCTATGATCTCAATGATTTGATCACACCCCCACCGTTTACATAGTCCTGGTTGTAGAAAACTGCGGATTGCCCCGGTGTGATGGCGTTAATCGGATCTTTAAGTTCAACCTCAATAACATCATCCGTTACCGGAATAATTTTCGCCTCAATCGGCTTTGAGGTGTATCGAATCTTAACCTCGCACTCGAATGGTACATTTGGTTTTGGTATGGATATCCAGTTCGTTTTATGAACAACAAAAGCGAAGGCTTTTACATCCTCTTCGGGACCGAGATGAATGATGTTATTATCGACATCGATCGACTTGACATACGCAGGATACCCGAGCGATATCCCCAACCCCTTGCGCTGACCAACCGTGTACATAGCAATGCCTTTGTGCTGACCCACAACTTCACCCTTCTCGTCCACAAAATCACCCGGTTCATCACCACCGGCAACATCACGGATGAATCTCCGGTAGTCATCATCAGGGATG